>Ga0255117_1000075_pt1 | contig 29597 bp, 41 predicted proteins | sample Law_Atlam_RepA_8_2_FD_188583 | JGI IMG/M metagenome (GOLD analysis project Ga0255117, IMG submission 188583) | Freshwater microbial communities from St. Lawrence River, New York, United States - Law_Atlam_RepA_8h | ecosystem: Environmental > Aquatic > Freshwater > River | place: USA: New York...
AGCCTATTGCTCTAACCACGGCAACATAACTAGGATCGGCCGGTGTAACAGTGTTTCCGTTGATTGGATTAATAACTTCTGGGCCTGCCACGGGCGCAACGGCAGGTGAAACGGCAGGTGAAACGGCAGGTGGTTGAGTGCCTGCCGGAGGAGTGCCAAGTATTTGTTGATTCTGTTGAACCAGTTGCTGAATGCCTTGTGGCTGCTTGCCAACTGCACCGGCACCACCACCCAACGCACCCATTGCAAAGCCAGTTACAAGCCCCATTCCTGCGGCTTCTGGAACGCCTTCAAATATAGGGCGATCTGTGGCGTAGTTCATCCACACTTGTTCTTGAGCTGACTGAGGCAATTCTTGGAATGCGCCTTCAGATACTCCAGAACCAACAACGCGCTTGGCAAAGTCAGCAACAGACTTAGCTGGGCCTAGTGAAGAGCCAGTTGCAAGCATGGTCTGTACGTCATCAAGGCCAAGTTTCTGAGCCAAACGACCACCAACTACACCAAAGAAAGCAGTGCCAGCACCACTTCCTAGAGAAGCTAAGGACTGTTCTGTTGTGAGTAACTTGTTTGCATTCTGTGCGCGGATGTTTTCAGCGGCAGAACCAGCGCCTAAGATACCTTCACCAAGACCACCAGCAATTGCACCGCCTACTTTAGGAGCGGCTTTTAATATGCCTCTAGCTATACCTGCCCCACCAATCATTTGAGGGAGAGACTCGCCAACAGCAGTAGCAATCGTGCTAGGGTTTTGTAAAACGGATTGAACTGTTCCGCCAAAGCCTTCAGCTTCTTTTACCTTGCGATTGGCCGCTTGTTGGGCTTCTGAATAGTAGGTGTCTAGGATTGCACTAGCTTCTTTTGGTTTGTAACCATTTTGCTCAAGGAACTTACCCAAAGCGCCTCGAGTTGGAATATCTGCCAAGCCAACAAATGACTCAGGCAAGCCAATAGCCCCTTTGAGGAAAGTAATGCCAGCATCAACGGCTGTACCTGAAATTGTGCGCTCTGGAGATTCTTGGTTGCGCTTTTCCAATGCTGCCTTGTACGCTTGGGCATCCATCACATTAGGAGCCATTGGAGCGGCTGGTTCAGCTGGGGCTGCTTGAGCTACTGGTGCAGCGGCTGGAACTATAGATGGAAGACCAGCCTCTGGAACGTTTGGTTGAGCTTGCGTAGGAGCGCCAGCTGTATATTTGCCATAACGCGCCAGTAATTCTGTTTGCGTAATATTGTCAGGAACGCCTGTTACCGTTCTGCCATCTGGCATTAAGACATCCATGCCCGCCCCTTATTTTGGTAGATCTTCAAATTTTACAGGTTTGGGGCCGGAAGGTGCGCCACCTAAAAATTCTGGGACATTTCTTGCCCACCATCCGGGTTTCTTTGCCATTTCAATAACTAAAGGTAACGGTGGTAATGGAGGTAATTCTGCCTTTGCTGTTTTAAAGTGGAACGCTCTTATTTCATACATGCGCTGTAAAGCTGCATTGAACTCCGGGGAACCGGGCTCTAAGCCGCCATTAATGCCAATACGCTCAGCCTCCCGTTTGTATTGAGGATCAGCATTTGTAGCGGCTTCTGCTTTAACAACCGCCTTATCTTCTGCAGATGGTTTTGTTGCTTCAGCAATCCTAGCCATTTCGTTGTAATAGCCAAGCATACCTTTTTGATACGCTGCCGTATTGGCGTTTGCTGCTCTTTGGGTTGTTGCAGTTTCTTGAGTGCCGTATATATTGGCAGCCAAAGTTCCAAGGTCAGTTTTAACCTTAAAGGCATCAACAGTAAGTTTGTCAAACTCTCTTTTAGCTTTTTCTCTTTCGGCAACAGCGGCCTCAATGCCAGCTGCATCACCACGGCGTTTGGCGTCTTCCTCTTTGGCTATGCTCTTATGGAACTCAATAGCCGCAGTCTCTTGTTTGTCGCGGATGATGTCTTGTTCTTTTTGCAATACCGCTGAAGCTTCGGCAGCCACGGCACCTTGGTAACCAATACCACGGGCTGGATCGGCTTTAGCAAATGCACTAGCTTGAGCAATCAAACGATCAATACCACCACGCTCATACACTTCTTGCTCGCGCTTTTCTTTTGCAGTTTGACGTTTTGTTGCTTCTGCATAAGGATCTTCTTTTACGCCAGCTAGCTTTTGGCTTTCTTTGATGCCCTCAAAAGCTTGGGCTCGGCTAAGAGTCTGTGGTGCAGTAGAAGTTATCTCTGGCGCTTTAGGAAGACTTGCAAGGATTGCTTCGTAAGAACCGGGTTTAGGTGCAGCTACTGGAGCTGCTCTTGGAACTGGTGTTTCATCAGTTGGCAAGTTAACCAAAGTAGTTCCAGCACTTTCAAGCATTGGGCGTCCTGTTCTTATACGAGCCTCTTGCTCCGCCCTAAGTAAACGAACACGTTCCGCATCTGACTGATTTGGTTGATCAGAAATAAGTGCGTAATCTGGAACTTCTTCTTTAGGTAATTTATATGCAGTTTCTCCGCCAGATTGAAACGCAACAATACCGCCGCCCGCGTAACTACTCTCATTGAAGTGATTGACGGGCAAAGACATTAGCCCACCACCAGCAGCCATGACCGGTCTTGCAGGCGATGGTTGCTGCATAGGAGGAGCTTGAGTTGGGTTAAATCCTTGGGGTAATTGGGTAATGCCTTGATCGGGCTGTGCGGCCGCAGGGTTAACCATGTTTGGCGCGGCAGTTGGGTTAACTGTATAGGGGTTAGCCGTTGGGTTGATGCCTGTAGGAGCAGTCGTTAAAGCGCCAGCAACTTGGTCTTTGATAGTTCCCTTGGTTGTATCAAGTGCCGCACTGCCTTCTTCTATTTGCTTGCGACGATTCATCTCAATCAAAGCGAGGAATGCCGGCACCTCTGGGTTTGAGCCATTGGCGTACTTGATTAGGTCTTCATTCTTGACCGTGAACGGGTCTTGAAGACTGCTTTGAACTTGAATTAGGTTTTGTGGTTCGATGGCCATGTTGGCTCCTATTCGTTATAACTTGTGTCTTCGGCCTCAAACCCGCCTGTATCAAATCTATTTTCATTTGGGGGGGTTTCATATGGGTTGTAACCAGTGCTTGGATCGTAGAGAGGCGATTCAGTTGAGCCTGTTGGGATGAGCTCCCCATTAGCTCCCGGTGTATATCTTCCGCCTTGTGAATCAGTTATGTAAGTGCCATCTGGGGATAGCGTGTATCCAAATGGAACTTGATCTGGGCTAATTGAATTTCTATTTAGCAAAGTACTTGGGTTAATACCAGCAGCTTTCAGTACGTTGGTAATGGTGTCACCAGTCATACCAGAAGCTTTGAGGTTCTTAATAAGCTCCGCAGTGCCAGCAGCAGTACCAACAGCAGTTTGCAAGAAGCTTGGTTTAGCCATGTATTCGCTTGAAGTAGCCCCGCCAATACCTTTGATGAGGTTGGCTTGATTGGCCAATAAAGTGCCGGGATAGTTTCTTTGCTCAAGGTACTGGTTGTACAGAGCATTGAGGCCAGCTTGATTTTGAGCTTGCTGAGTATTTCCAGCAGCACCCAAAGCTGTAAGATTTTGCAATCCATACTGAGCCTGTTGGGCTCCTACGTTTCCTGCGGCTTGATTTGCCGTCGCTGCTTGAGATAGGCCTTTGAGTCCTACATCTGTACCGTACTGAGCTTCTTGAATCCTGCGAGCTTGATCAGCATTAAATTGAGCTGCCGCCTTATCGTAGGCAGTGTTGTAGCCCTGACCGGTAATAGCAGCTAAGTTAGTTCCTAAATTGCGTTGAGTCTCAGTGTCCATCAAAGCCTGACGAGATCCGCCATATGCACCGGCTTGTGTAGCTTTAGCGTTATTTGCTAGCTGAGTGATCTGCGCTTGGCGACGGGCTTCTTCTAATTGTGGATTGAGCGCGTTCTGCAGATACGGGTTCATGTACTGCTGGGCGGCATTTGCATCAAATGCACTACCAACAGGGTTGTAACTTGTTCCAGCTGATTTGTTGCCAATATCTAAAAGATTGGTACCGGCCGTAGTCATGGTGGACGGCAAAGTCAGGTTTGACAATCCTTGAAATGCTTTGTTTTGAAGCTCAGAGGTGCCAGCGGTTAACTGACCCGTGTACTGAGGAGCCGGGTTGTTAAGAAGCGCTTGACCCTTGTTCAGTACATCAGAGACGTAAGGTTGCGTAAAAGCGCTTGGCCCCGTTACCGTTGCTTTGGATGGGGTGTCTGTAAGCCCTGAAGATGATAGTAGTGCCATGGTATTTCCTTACTTAGGAATAAATTTTTGGGGTTTAATTTGTTTGCCTTGCTTGGGATTTCCCGTGCGGGCTCTGCGAACTTGGTCCATCATCTTGTATAAAACCTTAGCTCCAGCATCTGTCGAGCCGTTTCCAAGATGAGAGACTACATCAGCGGGAATTACAAACTCGCCATCAGCTAATCTGGCTGGTTGTTTGTTGCTGATTGAAGCTGGGATATGGTCTGACATTCCATCTCCGGGGCCTTTGAGTAACCGGCCTCCATCGGAGTAGCCACCTAAAGAAGATAGGCCTCCACCAGCCAAAGACATTAGACCGCCTTGTGCTGCAAACCGAGGGTCAAGCATTGCTTGTCCTTGGGCCGCACCATCAATAGGAGCCTCTACTGGGCGAGCATTCCAGTTAAGAACTTGTTGCCTGTAAGCGGCCGCTTGTGCAGCTGGGCTTGAACTGTCACTAGCCAATGCACCCAAGCCTAAAGCTGCCCCGCCAACTAAAGCCGCATTTCCAAAGTTAAACCCACCACTTGTAGATGTTGGAACTTTTACGGATGCCACAGGAGTTGAGGTTGGTGTGCTTGTCAATGATTTTGAAAGCTCTGCCAATGTAGGTTGTTGGGTCACAGGAATGATGTCAGCCAATGGATCTGTCTCCATAGCGGGCATAGACGATACTGAGTTTGGATCAATACCTATTGCATCCCAATAAGCTTTATCGCTAGCTGTAGTTTGAACGGGCGGAGTAGTAGGTGCTTCTGCAATTCCAGCAAGCGGATCAGTCTGTTGAGCGGGCATTCCAGACACGGAGTCTGGGTTAATGCCAATAGACGCTAAGAAGTCTTCTTGGCTTGTCTTGAGATCAGGCGTAAATTCTGTATCAACTACAGGAACTTGATTGGGCTTTTCAGGAATTATGTTTGTTTGCTCAGGCGGTTCTTCTGGTTTAGTCTCCGGCCCCTTCATTAGCTCTTGCTGAAGCCCGGCTACGGCTTCATTGTCAGGAGCTAACCAAGCATTAGTCGTGGGATCGTAGAAAGCACCAGCTGGCTTGTTATCAACCTCGGCTGAAGACATTAAACGATAGCCAAATGGGGGTCTGTAAGTTTTGGCTGCAGAACTCTCGGCATAGATTGGTGCGCCAGATACATCTACTCTATTGAGGGACGCAGCATCTATTGGGCCGGCAACTTGTACTCCCTGTGGAATAACTTGTTCGGCAAGCTCATTTGTTGAGCTTATGGATCCAGCAGCAGGATTAAATCCGCCGCCTACATCAATATTGTCAGGGCCTCTTGTGCCGCCAACTTCCGACATCTGTGCGGCTTTGTATTGGGATTTTGCTTCGTTAATACCCGCATTAATTGCGGCGTTTACAAGAGCTTGAGTGGGATCTCCGCCCATCAGAGTGGCCGCAACAGTAGCGTTTACCGCCCTTTGAGCAGTTGGAGAGAGTTGGTCAAAGCCGGGGATTTGACTTGTTACAGCAGATGTTCCAGCTGAAATACCTGAGTTTGTAAGTGCTGTTAATGGGTCTTGGCCCATTACTACGCCTGCAGCTGTGCCACCAGCAATCTTGCCTGCTACGTTTCCAGCCACATCACCAGCCGTCCCCATGCCAGCGTCTTGAGCGGCCAGCATATTACTTTGCTGGGAGCCTACGTCTGTTCCATATGTACTTGCGGCGCCGGCGCTATCTACACCAGCATTAACTTCTTCACCAACCGCCTGCCCTATTTTCTGTGCAACATAAGTTTTAGCAGCGGCTGTTGCGCCTTTCTCAAGAGCTTCATCAAGTTCAGCCCCATTTGCCACCTCAACCGCAGTATTGGCCGCCAAAACATAATAAGGATTACCAGACGCAGCTGCAGCTATCTTTAACGATGTGCCTACTGGGTCTTCTTCAAAAGCATCATAGGTCTTCTGAACAGACTCAACTACAGGCGTAACAACTTCGTCAATAACAGCTTGACCTGTATCTTCAACAAAATCGCCAACGTCAGAAACGGTATCGCTTACGCTACTACCTAAGTCACTGACTGCATCTGCTACTGCACCCATATCATTGTCCTAAATTCAAAACAATCCGCCTGCCGCCGGATTTGAGCTTGTACTCTTTGAACCCCATGCCGGGCATTGGAGGCTTCTTAGAGATGGCGTGGAATAAAGTACTTATTGCCGGATCATCAAACTCTGTGACCAGCATGTTCATGCCAATCTTCTTGGCATAGACCACATACTGTTTACTGTTCTCTACAAAGTTACGGGCTTTGTCAGCGTTCAGAGCTTTAAAAAATGCTTGTCCGTTTTTCCCTTTGTGCAGGATAAACACGGTGTTACCAATTTGTTTTACGTCTGTATTTGGCTGAGTTACTTCAGTAAGGATTGCGGGCATAGCCATTCTGTCTGGAACGGAGGAATGCGTGTTCTTAATTGCGATGGCAGCAATTTGTGCAAAATCTAATTTTTTCTCCTTGCTGTCCACCATTGCCATACTAGATCTCCAGAATTGCTGCCGAATACACATTACCCATGCCAGCGGCCAAGCTGAGAATCAACCCGCCGGGGTTAGACTCATCATAGGAAAGAAACTGGTTGTCATGTGTTGTGCGGTTTTCTATCTTTGGCACAACGCCACGTTTTAAATCGTCAATTAGCAAACATGTCTCGAGCAAGCCACTGGCGCCCATAGTGTGGCCGATTTTAGCCTTGTATGACGTTGCAATGTAATCCCCTAAACAGTAATTTAAAGCGGCCTTCTCAGCTGCATTATTGGAACTTGTTCCAGTGCCATGGGTTTTGACTACTTTGATCTGCTCGGCGGTAGCGCCAGAAACATGCAAAGCACCCTCAATAGAGCGCACAAACCCCTGCCCATCCTCTCGCTGGCCGATAGCATTTGAGTGATCCTCGCTAGCTGTGTATGCGCCTTTGAGGGTGGCCAGTGGGTTGTCCGAGTCAGCCTCAAACACCGCTAGTACAGCGCCTTGGCCAACTCTAAAGCCGTAGTTAGTGTCATCAAAAGCTGATGGCAATACGCCGCGTTCCTCATCTTTTTGAGACAAGGACGCTCTGGCCTCGCCAAAGAACTCAAGCACCGCGTTTGATACAGCGTCTTCTACCGATAGGACAATGACCCGAGCAAACCCATAATGGTTGATCAGGGTCTGTACATCCATCAGTGCTTTAAGACTGGAGGCGCAGGCCGTGGCATCGGTAACAACATGATCCGTAGCACCCAGAGCTTGGGCTGTTCTTCCAGCGTAGACCTGAGTAAGGGAAAAGGGGAGGAACTTGTATTCATAGGACAACCTCGTAGGCTTCTTAGAGCGTGGGTTAATTCCGGCAAAGTGGGCGTTACCTGAAGCAAGAATAAATGCAGTCTTGCCAACGCGGTTCTCTCGTAGGGATTTGACCAGATTAGGGTCTAGAACCTTCTCGGCCAAGCGGTGAGGAGGGTAGAACATCCCAGTACTCACGCGGGCGTATGTCTCTGGAAACCAGTGAACGCTCTGAGGAAACGGCCCTTCCATCAGCTCAACCGTAGTTGAGTAGGCCGTCCGGTAGTGGGTCAGATGGATCATTTGATCTGCTCCAAAGCCCATTCCATAGACTCAGGATCGCGCGTCTTATGCAGCTGGATAAAGTCATACAGCTCATCTACAGTCTCAGGCTGGAACTCTTTAGATATCTCGTCGTCTATGTCATAGATCATGCCCATGAACATACCGATCATCAGCATGTCTAGGGAGTCAAAGCAAGTTTCCTCAAACCTTTCGTCCATCCGCTCAATAGGGACGAACTCATGGTGAGCTGGGCGAGCAACTCGGGCAACTTTGTTTAATAGCTCTATGAAATTCATCCGACCTTCCAGTTTGTTCCGTCTGAATATACAGGCGTTTTAACTGCCCCACCCGCAGCCACAGTTGAACCAAACGTAGGCGACAAAGCATCCGATACAAACGCCCTAGCCCCAATCCCAGATGTGGCTGCACTTGGTAGGGTTGCTACTGTATAAACGGTAAGGGCGGGAAGTATCCCGCTATCTGTATTTAGTTGATCTAATATTCCTTGTATACGATTAAAGTACAAGCGCAAAACATTACCAAGCTGACCTTGATATATGGCCGAGTATTGCTCCGGTGCTGTTGGTAGTGCAGGTGCCGCAATCCTATTAAGATCAGACTCAGAGGTAACAATGAATGTCATCGTCTTCCATCCTGTCTAATGTCTAGACGGGGTGAGCCTAGTTGCCAAGTAACTCCAGTGGCTGTAGATCTAACTTCCATAGATATTTGACGGCCTCTTACCCTTGTATAGATCTGCCCCGTAAACTCTTCAATAGGAAGAGTTGCCGTGCGAGTGATCGTGGCAGAAGCATTACCACCTACAGACTGAGGGTTGTTGTATCCAGAGCCTGAGTTTTGCATAGGTTTTAGATACATCGTAACTTGCGGGCTTGCCGCCGTAGATCCACGGAATGTAATGTCTGGCACTACGCGCCATATAAATCCAAACCTATCTCCATCCTCAAGGTCAAATTCTGCGGATGTAATGTAAGCCTCAATAGGAAGAGTAGTTCCAGTAGCGTTGTCATCAACCCCAAATTCATGGTCAACTATGTTGTAGTCGTAAGTAGCCGCAATTGGATAATCTCTTAAACCAGAGTCAAACCATGCTGTTCTTGCCATAAACCCGTAATACCAAACACCCATACCGCCTTTGCCGTCTGGCTCAAGGTAGTTATAGACAACATAACGATCCACAGTAGTAGAGCCTTCAGAACAGTAGAACCACCAGATCTCGTTGAAACCTTCGTTTGTTCCCGCTACTACTTGCTCAAATTGCTGTCTGTCAATGTCTTCAAATATGTATTGACGCAGATCGCATGAAAGAGTTTGTGTGCGTCCATCATATTTATAAAACTTATCTACGCCCATCCAATACGCTACACCGTTGGCATAAGCAACAGCATTTGGCCCCGCTATAGACAGGTTATCTCCTACTAGTTGAGAACCCCAAACTACAGGCGCTCCTACATACTGAAGAGAATACAAAGATGAGTCAGTCCATACCAAGATCTCTTGACGGGCTTGAGCCGCAGTTATGATTTCAGAACCGTGCGATAAGCGGAGATCGCCTGCCGTATTAGTTGCAGATGGAGTCCATTCCACTACGGATTCTTGGCTAGACCAACGAATCTGCATAGGATCTTGAGTAGTAGATCCAAGCGCATTACATCCAAAAGCAAACACATATCTACTTGTATCAGAGACAAGGATAACGTTCTGTACTGTTGGACAGTTAGATGCGCTGGCTAGACTGGCAATATTGATACCTCGCGGGGATACAGAATGAACACCAGACTGGGTGCCTGTTGTAATTATGTTTGCCCCACCAAAAGTGGCGGTCAAATTACAAGTAGCTCCAGAAACATTGGCTACATAGTAGACAGTACCTACAGATAATCCCGTGGGCAAAGCTCCCGTAGTAGTCAATTGAATAGCTGTTCCGTTAGGCAGATTAGTCAAACTAGAAAAAGTAACCACAGCTGGAGAAGCAATCGTCACCGTAAAAGTGGAACTTGTTACACCTAGATTAGCATTCCATAGATAGATAGCACCGCCCCGTGCGCCAAAGATTAAGTCTTGCCCAAAGTTATTTTGGCTCCAAAGACGCATGGCATCTGTAATAGTCGCACCAAATCCCCATGTTCCATATCCCCAAAGACCAGTCCCCCAGCCTGTTAATGGAACAGCATAAGCGGGGCCAGTATTAATCTGATATTGAGTAACCACAGAACCACCGCCGGGCGATCCTGATGCATCTGTCGCATTTGCTGTGGCTGAGACTGTGATCCTATATGTGTTTACATCAACAACCGTGACTTGAAACTCACCAGTCAAAACAGCGGCGGTAATGTTTCCACCTAACCCCACAATTCCAGCGCCGCTAAAAGTTACATAGTCGTTTGTTATACATCCATGAGCCGTATCCGTTACAGAGATCACGCTTGAACTGGCTGTAGCCGTGAAAGGATTTGACAGGGTAACGGTGTCCCTAATAGGGGTTATGTCGTTATATATGCCGCCGCGCTCAATATAGAACTTGAGGTTAGTTCCTACGCCAAGTAAATTTAGAGCAGATAAAGTTACCCAGCACCACAAAGAACGGCATACGCCTAAAAACGTACTGGCGGAGATGCGTTGCCACCCGCCTATTTTTTCAGGTGTGCCTTGGCGGAAGCGGATTTTGTCGCAGTCATACCAACCGCCTTCGGTTGTATAGCGAGTGTTCTCCTTATTGACCCCCGGCCTTAGTAGTATTTTTTTAAGTGGCATCTCAAATCCTATGACAAGAACAGGGAGCGCTCGTCTTTACGGCGGTTTTCTAACCCTTTGAGTATTTTGCCACCCGCCTTGCAATACTTCAAGAGTTCTTCTGCCGCGCCTTCCATATCCCCGCGAAGAACCTTCTGACGGAGGGTTGAGCGCTGTAGTGTTCCCAGACCAACATTAAAACTAAAAGAGATAAGAGCATCGTACTGACCCTGAGTGAGGGGAACAGGACAGAACTGAACCACACCTCGCTCAAACCGAGCCAAATCTGCTTTAAGAATTCCATTGACTTCTTCCATGCTAAACGTGCGGTTGTCTGCGTCTTTAAGGGCAAACCCATCCCGCTCTTCTATCTTCATCTTGCCTTGCTCTGGGTACAGGACATGACCCACCCCCACCGTCCACAGCTTGGCTGGGCAACGATAGGGCTTTTGACGCACACCTTCATGGTGCGTAATCATCTTCAGAGCTTTGTCTGACAGGTTCATTTCTTGCCAAAGGCTTGTGTACCAAACCAAAATGACACCACAGATGCCCAGATGATCTGAGTCTCGTTATCCCACAGCAGATCTAACGCAACCTCAAATGGCACTTCCTTGTAGAAAGCAAACCAAAAGCCAAAGATTTCTACAAAGGCAAACAAGATGAACAAGCCATAAGTTATGGCAGGACGCACCATAGCGCGAGCGTTTACTACCCACTGGCTGGCTCCTTGACCGATAGCAATATCATGGGCATACAGGGCTTGGCGCTCTTGCATAGCCGTCTGTGCGTTGGTCACTTCAGCGTTAATCTGAATCTGTTCTGTCTGGATATGCTCAATCTTTTCTTGTGCTTCTAAGCCAGCCTTTTTCAAAGTCAACTCGCGCTCAGTCTGCATCTGTGCCAAGGCTAGTTCATGCGACTTGTCTGCACGGTCTTGGAAGAAGTCCATCAGTTTAGGTAACCCGCCCATCAGGAAAGACAGTAGGGTTGAGAATAGTGTCATCATTTTGATTCCTTTAATTCACGTTTCAACTTACGCAACTCTTTGATTTCTTGCTTGAGTTGTGCCTTCATATATAGGGTTTCTACGTATGCCATCGAGGTTACTCCAACAATTACGCATATCGCCACTCCTATCAATATCCAGTAGACCAGCTTCGTAGTTGCCACATGAACCACCCAAAAAACATAGATATAAACACAACTGCGACCCCACTACTTACCAGCCCAATCAATTCAATCTCTTCTTGCTCCTGTTTCCACCTTGCCAACCTAGTCTTGCGAATTGTTTCTGCCCTAGCCCATTCCTGTTCACGTTCAATCTTTTGGTGCATCTTGAGGAATCTACTGTACAAGTCCTTCAACTCAGGCGGGGCGTAGACCATTGCCTCCCTAGTCTGCTCCATCAACTTCTCCAGTTGCAACTCAATCAATGCCCGCTCTATGGCTTTTTGACTGGTGTTTTGCGCTGGGTCATAGTTGGTTTTGCTTGTCTCCTCTAGTTCAAGGTAATGGTTGTTAATCTGTTGTTGTGTGTCAAAGAGGACTCCGAGGTTTGCCCCAATCTCGCTGATGAGTTTGAGTTCAAGGGCTTCATAGGACTGTTGCTGTTTGGCTGTGGCTTTCTTTTGCGCCACAGGCTTTGCTTCTGACTTGGCTGGTTTACTAGCGAATAAACTAACGAACCAATCAAAAATGCCCTTGATTGCCTTGACATCGGAGATAACCCCCTCAACCGTCTTCTTTGCGCCCTCAAGTTCCATACGCCCCTCATGGAGCATAGAACATCCCTGCTTAATAAAGCCAACAGCGGCTTGAGCCGCCATAAGTAGGGTGAATGGGTCAATGGCTTACTCCGCTGGTTCGGTCTTTGGCAACTGAGGTTCTACCTGACTACGCAACTTTGTGTACAACGGATGAGCGTTGGACTGGGTTGGTAATTGACCGATGATGTTAATAACGTCAACGGCTTCTTGTGCGGTCAGGGTGATTGCAATGTCGCTCATGCTGATGCATCCTCTAGCGGTGTCATGTTCTCAGTTGTCCAAAAGTCTTTGGCAAGCATAATCTTTAGATGCTCTTTATTACGAGCCAAGCAGTCTGCCCAATCTTCTGCTGTCATGCCTTCTGGCTGTCCAGCGTTAATCAGGTTTACTGAATCCATTGCGGCAGAGTAGTGCTTTGCAATTTGCTGTGCTTCTGTTAATTCATTCATATTCCCACCTTTGCTTTGAGTGCGGTAATTTCTGTGGCTTGTGCATCAACGATATTCTTTAGTTCTTGGATTGCTTTAATTAACGGGCTAATAAACATTTCACGGCTAATTGCCTGTATGCCATCTGCGCCTTCATCCCATCCAGCAAAGGTATCTACGCCTTCTGCATCCAAGGCCGTTTTGACTTCTTGAGCAATTAAGCCATGAATGACTGTTGTTGTGTCGCGAATGTTTTTTTCTTTGTAGTATGGGTTATCTTGCTCTAGTTCGTTGCTAGGTTTCCAAGTAAACTTTACAGGGCGTAAACGATTGATGAACGATAAACCAAGAGAATCATCTTGTATGTTTTTCTTCATTCTTACATCGGATGTTTGAGTCCATGTGGCGTTTACAGTATATGAGTTGTATATTTTTCCTAAATCACTACCAAGTGCTACTGTATTTGTTCCTTGACCAGAAAAATTAAACCCAACAACAATTTCCCTAGTATTTGCTACGGCAGAACCACGAGTTGCTGAACCAATATAAGTATTACCGCCACCAGTTGTAGTAGCAGTTGTTGCATTTCCAGCGTTATTACCTACAAATGTATTGCTATCGCCTGTCGTTACTGCATATCCTGCGGAAGCACCAAGAAATGTATTATTTCCTTGTGTACCATTATGACTATACCCAGCCGTATAACCTACTGCTGTATTGTTAGATGCTGTGGTGTTTGCTTGAAGTGCTTGGTCACCAAGTGCGGTATTAAACTGCCCTGTAGTGTTTGCTTTTAAAGTCCACAAACCAAAAGCCGCATTACTTGTGCCAGTAGTAGTGGCAAGCATGGATTGATAACCAGTTGCGGTATTTCCTGCTACTGTATTTGCATATAGAGCCTGATAACCTACTGCTGTGTTGAAAGATGTTGTTGTGTTGGAACGCAGGGCTTCATTACCAAATGCAGTATTTGTTGAGCCAGTAGTGTTACTAGCAAGAGCGTAAGTACCAAAACCACTATTGTTTGCGCCTGTTGTGTTTGCTGTTAAAGACTGAAAACCAAGAGCATTGTTTTGTGAGCCAGATGTGTTGGCTTTTAATGATTGATAACCAAATGCAGTTGTATATAAAGCACCAGTAGTTTGCGTAGATGCGGCTTGATAACCGACTGCTGTATTTGCGTCTGAAGTAGTGTTAGCCGCTAAAGCAGAAGTGCCGATTGCAACGCTCAAACTCCCTGTCGTATTGGCATTTAAAGCACTAGCACCCACAGCCGTGTTAGTAGATACCTCACCACCACCACGACCTACAGTCATGCCGTCTACTGATGCTGATGTGCCTGATGCTGTTACAGGAGAAATTCCTGTGTCCCCGTTTATGACCACTGGCATAGTACTTTTTCCTTACTTAGTTTCTAGCGCCACGATTCGGGCGGTTAGTGCGTTGATTGTTTCGGCTTGTGTGTCGTTTATTGCTTTTAGTTCTTGTATAGCCGCTGTTAGCGTTGCTACTAGGAATGATGTGTCAATGCTTTGGTGCATTGGTTTTCCATCATCGTCTACTGCGTCTTTTGTCCCTTCAACCGCTTGAGGGCAAACCTCTGCTAACTCATGGGCTATAAAACCTTCCCCATCAGAACCATCAACTTTCCACTTATATGTAACAGGTTTAAGTTGTGCTACTTTAGCCAATGCACCCGTCATTGGCGCAATGTCTTCTTTTAGGCGGTAATCAGATGCAGTGTTATATGCAGTTGCAGAGCCAGTTACAGATATATTTCCGACAGCCGTTGCGTTGTACTTAAATTCTTGAATTTGCCCTGTTGATGTGTTTCTATTAAGAATTACATTAAGTCCCGGTGCTGTTGTACCTATTGGATAAGTTGCATCACCAACTTTTGCAAACGTACCAGTAGTAGCGTTCCATGTTTCTACTGAACCAGTAGTTCGAAACCAAACACCACCGCTAGAGTCGATACGCATACGCTCTGCTAAGTTGCTTCCATTAGGGCGTGTCATAAACTTCAATGCGCCAGCATAATTTCCAGAGGTACTGTTTTCTTTAATTCCTGCTACAGAACCCATTCCAGCAAGACCGCTACTACCATCATATGTAGCAACAAACAAGAGAGAAGGGCCGACACCAGCGGCTTGTGCTGTTGTGCTTACCAATCCTTGCAATACATTTGTATCACCCTCACCAGCATCTGTAACTGCCCCTTGCGCTCTTAAACGATAATTTGAACTTGTCGCTCCAACCATCACATTACCAGAGGAATCAATACGCATAGCCTCCGCACCACCTTCACTAAAAGCAATGGTGTCAGCGGCAGGGAAGAAGATGCCTGTGTTGGTATCACCTGTAGTAGTAATGGCAGGGAGTGCCGCTGTACCCGCTACAAACGCTGTTCTTTGGTTTGCGTCTATCGTGACTGCCGCTGTAGATGCAGTTTGTAGTTGCAAAATTCCCGAAGTATCAGCAGTCGTAACCACCCCTGCGGAAGTTGAAGCATTTATTGAGGCTACCATGTCTTATCCTTTCAGAGCCGCAAGTGGTTGCATGGCTTTTTCCATAGTCCAACCAGCCTTTAATCTGGAGCGCAAAGTTGTTGGTTGCATACCTAATTCCTTTTCCCATTGTGAACGAGTTTGGCGTTTACCATCCCATTCAATAAAAATATTAGCCCGTGTATTGTTTGCTTGCTGTTCACGAGTAGCCCAACGGCAATTAGCCTTATGGTAATTACCATTGAAGTCTATGCGGTCAAGGCTAAGTCCTTCTGGTGCTTCACCCATGTCTTGTAGGAAGTTTTCAAAAGCATCCCAACGTTCATCATAAGTAATTCCACGGCAAGAATAGTCTTGATTGATGCGATTACAGCGATTACGCATTGCTTCCCACAATTTATATGTGCGGGTTTTGCTCATGCCATGCGTGATGTTTGACTTGGCTATACGCTTTGTATGCTCACATCCACACGAACTAATCTTGCCTTGCACCATGTCAGTAGCAGGAATGTTCTTTTGAGTACCGCAATCACATAGGCACAGCCACCAAGCACCATTGTGCTGGCGTTGCTTCTCACCTAACTGCAAAACAGTCAGGCTACCAAAGCGAAAGCCTTGTAGGTTATTAAGAGGTTTGCCCATTGGGTACTTCCTCGTCTGCGCCATAGACCTTGCCACCTTCGGCTTGGTACTTCAAAAAGGCTTGGTAATCGGTGTTGTCTGGGTCAAATGGGATGCTGTCTTTTCCATCACGCAAAACAGAAAACACTTGATTTTCAATACCACTTTTAAGAAGTTTGTATGTTGTCATTTATAACTCCGCAGAAAAAATTAAATATGATGTATTGTTGTTATTTGCCAAAAGAGAAGAAGCCCTACCAGCGGTTAGAACAGCAGCAGTAGTCCAACCTATTTGTGCAGTTAGTGGGCTTGTAGTCCCAATAGAAGGTATAGCAGTGCAAGCAATAACACTTCCAGCGCTGTAAACAGCATAATTAGCCGCAGTTCCAGTTGTTGTTAAAGTTGGCCCTGTTCTCATTGAAACTGGAAATTGAAGTATTTGAGAAGCAACAGTAGTGCCTTCATTCTCACCTATGCCATATCTAAAGTATGAAGAACTTGCATTTGCTGAGTTGTAATTAACGCAATACCTCTGACACAAAGCCAACTCAGTACCATAAGGTCTGTAATCAAAACTTGTTGCGGTACTGCCTTTTTCTAGTTGTACGCCTGTGATGTAGAAGGTAGCACCGTTTGTGCCGACTACGCTTGTTGCGCCTGTGGCTGATAAAAAGTTAGAACCCGCCCATGCACCAGAAGTTCCGCTGTATGTTGAACCAGCACCAAGACTAAACCAAACTTGCAAACCAATTCCGTTTGTGCCACCAACCCATGTTCCAGAAGTGTCACCAGCAATGGTTATTGTTTCGTATTCCCATGTGTTAGCAGAACTAATTGTGTAAGTGAAAGGATATGAACGATTTTGTGCAGAGTTGCGTAAAACCCCGCCAAATGTTCCAGTTAAAGAACTTCGCACCCAAAACGATAAAGTCACAGTAGCGGCAGATGCTGTTCCCCATGCCATATCTGCAAAGTTAAAGCCCTCAATTCTTTGAAGAAGACCAAAGTAATCACCTGAACCAATCGATACAGATGATGCGACTGTTGCTCCAAGATAATTACTAAATCCAGTAGGGGGCGTAACAGAACCAGCATTTTGTTGAACAGTAAACTTTGATGCTTGCGATGCTTGGTATTGCCATCTATCCAATGTATATGCTCCGTCAGCGGGAGTAACACTAGCCCCCGCATTACGCTGGTCAATCACCATCGCACCATTGATGATGCGGTTTTTGAAGCCGTAGTAACCAGTACTTGTTCCTGTACCGCCATAAGCCTCTGCAACCGTGCCAGAAGATATAGCACTACCACTAATGCCTGTGCTAGATGCTGTAGTCAACATCGTGCCAGTTGTGGCTGGTAGTGTGACTGTGACTGTTCCCGCTACCGCAGGTGCAGATAGGGTTACTGCCCCAGATGTATCGCCATTAACAACAATGCTTGCCATAATTTTTCCTTAAACGACTACCCAGCGACTACCGCTAGAAACAGTTACCGCTTGCCCGCTTGCTATTGAAACGGGGCCAGATGACATGGCACTATACCCAACGGCAATCGTGTAGCTTGTAGCCACTGTTTGGCTGTTCACCACAATACCGTTTAATGCTACTGGAACTGACGCTTGTAACTCACCAGTGCTTGGCTTGTACAGTAGTTTAGCGTTGCCTGTGTATAAAGTGGTCGCTGAACCTGATGTTGCATTTGCAAACAATGGGTACAAATTACTTGCTGTACTTGTGTCATTGCTTAGGCTTGCACCACCCACTGGGTTCCATGCCGCAGATGATCCGCTGTAGCCTTCAAACTGATTAGTAGTAGTGTTGTAGCGCAACATGCCCGTGACGGGGCTGCCCGGCTGTTGTCCCGTTGTACCCTTGCTGATTAGCAACGCACCTGTCGAGCTAAATGTTGAGTCTAAGGTTGCAGTTAAAGCGCCCGTTACAGCCGCAGTTCCAGTCACAGCCAAAGATGTGCCGTTCCAAGTCAAGTTAGAAGACTGTGCAATTACGCTAGTTGACGAGGCAAAGAAAATACCAGAATTAGTAAACGTTGTAAGGTTTGTACCGCCATTGGCCGTGCCTAAAGTTCCGGCAAGGGTAATAGCACCAGTTGTTGCTGTACTTGGGGTAAATCCAGTTGTTCCAGCACTAAACGAAGATGCCGTAGCCGTGGTTGAAACTTTAACAAAGTCAACCCCATTCCAAGCGCAAACCGCAGACTCGTTAGCAACAATGGTCACGCCCGTTGTTGGCCCTACGCCCACCAACTTAATAGACTGGGTGCTTCCTGTTTTGTTAATGACGATGTAGGTCTTAGACTGTGCTGGCGCTGTGATAGTTCTTGTCACCGTTCCGCTTGCTGTCCATAAAAGGATAGCCTGCCTAGAGGTATTTGCCGCACCAGTTGTGGTGGTCAGGGTTACATCTGCATCAGAAGAGATGGTGGTAGTGCCTGCTACTGAAGTATCTAAAAGACTTGTAATAGCGTCATTTACCGTGGTTCCCCACGTTCCAGACAGTTCTCCTGTGACGGGAAGTGCCAGCCCTAGTAATGATGTATATGCTGTTGCCATTTTTTACCTCAAGTTACGACTTCTTGCCAGTTAGGCGTTTGTGTATCAACAACATTCGACCAAACTGGAGTCTGCGGGTTGTTGATATTTTGCCAGTTTGCTGTCTGTGAGTCATCTATTATTTTCCAATAAACTGCAATTACAGTTCCAATTTGCCCCGTTGCTGATACGCCCGTTAAGGCAACCACCCTTGGCGCTACGCTTAACAAACCAACCGAACCTGTTAGAGACAACCCCGCAAGTTCAATCGTCCTGTCTGTCGTTACGCTACCAATCTCTCCAGCTATCGTGTTAGGTAGAAGCGGGACAATTACTTGCCCCAGTGAACCAATCGCCTCTACCCCAGTCAATCCAAATTCAAGGGTTGGAACAATTGAACCAACCTCTCCACTAGCTGACAATCCTGTCAAGCTAAAACTTACATCTCTGGTAACGATTCCAATCTCACCAGAGATTACATTTCCAGTCAGGGCAAACGATGTTTCCCCCCTTGATATCGTTCCTACAGCCCCTACAGCCTCTACGCCCGTTAAATCAAGAGATTTGCCATGCGTTACTGTTCCAACCTCTCCGGCGGCCTGTACGCCCGTCAGAGCCAGCGTTAAGACTGGACTTAGTGTCCCAATTTCTCCAAATGCCGTATCCCCTGTCTCTGCCGCCGATTGGCTTGGAGTTAGAGAACCTATCTCTCCAATAGCCGATACACCCGTTAGTGCTACAGATCTATCAGGCGAGACTGACCCAATGGCTCCAGTAGCATCTACCCCTGTTGCTTCAAGAGTGCCGCCCCAGCCATTAGCCCCCCACGTTTGGTAGCCCCAGCCGAGAGACATTGTTTACCCTTTAGGTGGTAGCTAAACGGATCAAGGCAGTTGTGGTTGTGTTCGATGGCATTGTCAAGGTGAACGTACCTGCGGTAATCGTCTGGTCACCGAAGGTATAAACCGCCACAGCCTTATTAGACTGAGTTGAGTTATAAATCAGCACCGCATTAAACGCTGTAGTCAAAGTCACTGTTGTGTATGTTATCGAAGCAGAAGGCGTAAAGAACGCCACACCCGCAGTTGCCGAACTATTGGTCGCAGTAGGAGGAGTTGCCGCCGTTACCGTTACACCGCCCGCCGTATACCCCGTACCAGAAACTTCCCCGGTAACAGAATATGCCGTAGTTGCCGCGTTGTAGGTGGCTGAAGACAGGTATAAAGCCGCCTTGAATGTATCGGTTGCAGATGTTGCCCGTGTGGGTGCAGTACCAAAGTTATGGGTTGCAGTCATTAACTCGCCCATAAAAGAGGTACACATTGATGCTGTATTTGCCATAGTAGTTCCTTAAAAAGTACCAGTCTCACCACCAACAGTTGGCGGCTTTTTCAAAGTTACATGAGCAGAACGGTGGACTAATTCACCCTCTAGCCAATATTCTGTCCATGTGGTTGTTTCGTTTTCGTTGTCAATGTCGCCCTGTCGCTTTTCTAGCAAAGAGTCATCCATTTCGCCTTTAGTTGTCGTAACTATCAATTTGAACTCCTAATAAGTGCGGATGTTGATGTATTGGCCGGCAAAGTGATTGTGAACGTAGTTGTACATGTCTTATCTGAACCAAAATCTAATACAGCAATAGACTTGTTTCCTTGAGTCGCATTGTAGATTAGCGCGCATCTTGTTGTGAATGCAGCTGGACTCCAAACTGGGTTTGCAAAGCTTACATAAGCCGTATATCCATCACTCTGAACAGTAACGCCAGTAAGCAATTTACCACCAGCTACATAACCAGTTCCAGTTATCTCGTTAGTAGAGCTGTAAACCGTAGTTGCTTCGTTGAGATTTGCATTTCCGGTGTACAAAGCAATGTACAAGCTGTTTGTAAGCAAATTGTGAACGCCACTGTACAGCTGCTCTTTGAAGCTGGTTGTCTGGGTTTGGACTATGCTCATACGACAGGGTTCCTAACTTGTCCATCCCTGTAAGCATCCATACGTTGTTTGCCATCGCCCAAGTTCTTGAGTAAAAATATTGCCGACTCATAACGCTCTTTATACAAAGTAACAAGATCAGGCTCGCCTTTCATGTAGGCTATTGCTTCCAACATTGTTCCATTAAGAAGGGCTGAATCAAAGTTATCACCAAGCCAAGTCTGGCCAGCAGTTACGATTGATTCAGGATAGTAGTAATAGTGCAGCTCTGCGCTGTATGTTGCATCTGGTGTTGGGCCAAGAATAAACGTCAATTCTTTTACATCGGCAGACTGCGGGCCAAAGATAGCGTAGTGTTTGGGCTTGCCTGTATCCGCCGGATTGGGGTAGGCATCTCTAATAAAGTTAACGTCTTTGTTTAACAAATATAAGTAATCGCCACCAGCAACTGGGTATACAGCCAAAGAGTATGTAGACAAAAAATCATCAGGCGCAGACAAGTACTTATTACCAGAGGTAACGGTTCCAGTCACGTTCTTTCTCAGGTTGGAGATTTGCACCGAGTTATAGATGCGTTGCTCCGCCTGTTTAATCATAATGTTCATATCTACCGTGGGAAACGTGTTCTCACAGTAGTCTGAAACAGCAATGACTAATTCGTTGTACGTCATGCCATCGGGCCTCTGGCCATCACGCCTTTAGTAGCAGCACCAGTTCCGCGAATCTTGATACCAGATGTTTTAGCTGGCTCATCACCAGCAGACTTGCTGATGTTACCAACGCTCATATCGTATTCATTAAGCTTGCTGCGGTTTGGCTCTTTGCCGGGGTTGTTGGCAATCTTCATAGATTTACCGGTCATTGTGTGTGGCTCGGCATAAGTGCTGGCAGAGCCAACTTCTTTGCCCATTACTTTTTTGCTAAATGTGGCCATGTTAGCCTCCTTGATTTTTAGCGCGTGACAGATTGCGTCCAAAATTCTTGCGATCCAAAGATGTTGGGCCGCCTTTTTTGAGCTTAGTCATTGGCTTGCCGGGATGCATCTTTTTCTCATGTTTATGCACTGCACCAGCAATCATTTTCTTGTCCTGTTTTAAGTCTTTCTTGTCCATCTTTCTCTCCTAAGTTACGCTTACCGTTACTGTACCAACACTTGTTGTTGCCACCAAGTTATTTGGCGTTAATCCATCATCAAACAATCTAGAGCCACCCACTGGATACCAGCCCCACTGAATGTCCCTTGAGCCACCTGTTGGGAAGCCGTCAGGGCCAATACCCGCAGAAACATATGTTGTGTCTGGTCTAGGCTGATCTACAGCCTGTGGATCGTAGACTGGATACATGCCCAGCTGCAACTGCGGCTGATCAGGATCCCAACATGATTCGCAAACTTTTAGCTGGTAAAGCTTAGTCTTGATTATCTCCATCTTCAGCTGTTTAAGTTTGTACCGCTGCCCGCAACGGTCACACTCGGCAATCGAGTATTTACCTGATGCGTATGGACTGGCCATTAGATAGCGCCTCCTCCAATAAAGGCCTGACGAGGCACAAGCCTCATTGTTGCCTTCTCATGGTCTTCACCAGCTGCTAAGTTAAATTGTTCGTCGTAGACCGATTTGAGCATCTGCAAGCGGTTTACAAGTTCGGGTTGTTTCATAGCAATGTAGTAAGCCAAACCGGCTGCTACACATGGCAAGAAACGGAAGTTCATGTCTTGAGTCTGCACACCTGAGCCAGCGTCTTGAATGCGGCGCATACGGTAGTAAACAAATTGATAGGTCTGGCTAGAGTCAGGCGTTGGCCATACAGTAAATGCTGGCAGCTGGGGAACGTAGACTGCCGCGCCAACTGTATGTGCTGCAGCTGTAGTGTTGTTCTGTCCTCTGAATACTCCGCCTAATGAGTTTCCATCGATATAAGCGTAGTAGATATCTTCTGTATCAAGGCGGATGTATCCCGCGCCCGCGAGGCCAACAACTGAGCTCAACGTGATTGTTGTAGTAGTTGAGTTAATGGTTGCAGCTAAAGTTGAATCTGTAGGGTTTGTTTCACCAGACAGGCGTTGAATCCACACTTGAATTGGGCGGCCTTGAGCTAACTTATTAGGGATAGTGGCGTAGGTTGATACGCTAATACGGGTAATACTCAAGTCAGCTTGAGTGTTCACTGAGTTAGCACCTGTACGGATAACATGGTCTAGCAGATCGATGGTGTCTGTAGGCAGGGCATAAGTACTTAATGCCGGAGTCAAAGTGATTGTTCCCTGCTCAATAGTCCACATGTTTAGGCCACGGTTAGCCCACTCAATGGTCATTAGGTTCATGGAACGACGAGCTGTACGCAAGTCGTATCCACTTCGCATCTCACGGCCAGCGCGCTCCCACGCCTCCTCGGCAAGCTCCGAGAAGTCCATGTTAAATACGGAAGAACCTGTAGTACTCATCTTTTATTTCTTCGCGGTTTTAGCAGAGTTAATGAATGCCTGCGCTGTAGGAGCACCCTTGCTGCCAACTTTACGCATCTTCTCGCCGGAACCCTTGGCAATACGTTTTTTCTTGGCATTGATGTTGGCATACAAACCAACCTTGCCGCCTTCAGCGTATTGCGTAAAGTCAGTGTCATCCCTACGGGCTTTTTTAACTCCCGTAGGCATTTTGCTGGCGTTAATAGCGCCCATGCCACGGCTAGGTCGCATTTAACACATCTTTCCACGGGTTTTACCCCGTTGAGCAATACCATCAGCGCGCTTAGATGCAGAACCCACTTTGCCGCCTTTGTTAAAGGTCATATCAGATACTTCATCACTTTCGTAATTAGTATTTGTTCCGGGTTTTGTAACTTCTGTTAAAGGCTTGGGTTCGCGGCGTGGTTTGTATTCGCCAAACTTAGTGCCTTCTGGAGCTTTACGAGTCAAGCCACGTTCTTTGTTTAGAAAATCACGCAAGCTAAGACCAGAGTCTTCCAGTTCTTTTTTACTAACAATACGTCCTTGTGCCATGATGGGCTCCTTAACAATATCCGCCAGATTTCATTTTGACTTGTTTAGCTTTAGTCTTGCCTTTTTTAGCAATACCGTCAGCTGAACGAACAAAGCCACCGCCAGCCATTTTTTTGACTTTCCCGCCTTTGTTCATCATGCCCATGCCGCCACCCATAGATGTATCAGCCATAGGAGTAGGCCTTTTCATGCCATCCTTAGCCATGCTCATACCGGGCTTCATCATTGGTTTACCCATCTTAGTTGTAGCCATTTCACCACCTCGTTTAAAAGTTTTGCCTTTATCGGCCTTGCTGAACTCTTTCCCCACGGATTGGGGAACCCCTGCTTTCTTGGCAAACTCTGGATTGTGTGCCACAGCTTCCATGAAATTGTGTTGCTTCTTGCTCTTACTTGGCATTATCTTCCCGCTTGAATAAGCTGGTCAATCTTTGCTTCAAGGCGATTGAAGCGCTGGTCAATATGGTCAGTAATGCGTTGAATTTCTGTTTGAGTAACGTAATCACGGGCTACCTCCTCACGGGTTATGTTTAAAAGGCGCTCAACACGTTTAATGTCCTCGCCCATGTCTCTGACTTGGCCAAGCTTCTCCCGCATGAAGAAGCCAAATGCTCCCATCACAATGGATAAAACTGCTGACCAAATAAGGTGTGCATCCATTAGCATTTCCAAGCCCGCAGGCTTTTGTTAATCCTAGAGTTCGGGTCTTTCGCTGTTTTTGCGGATGTCAACTTCTTTTTCATCCCCTCCATGCGAGCGCAGAAAGAGTCTTTCCTTGATCCGCCTTCTGGTTGCGGCGGTTTCAAGTTCATCCCTTGCTTTTTCGCGGAGGCTCGGCCCTTGGCATTCAAGCCACCGCTGGGGTTCTTGCCTTCTTTGCGTTGCCATGCTGGTGACTTAGCCATTTACAACTTTCAATACCGGTGTGCAGTGCTCTTTTAGTAGCGGCTGCAGCACATCTTCCTCAAAGTTTCGTGTGAACTTTTCTTGTCCAACGTGAGGAAGACTGATTGATGGGTCAAGGAAAACCGTAAAACCATCTTCGGTTGCACGATCACAAAAAAGGTAATCTTCGCCGTAGTACTCACCGTTCACAATCTTTAGATCAAAGATGGCGTGATCTGTTCGGTTGTCTACATTATTGTCGTATGCCCACTCTGGGTGGTTTGCAATCATTGTCTCGATAACATGGCGTTGGATCATCATGAATCCTGTGCCAATACGCTTCACGCGAAGCAAGCCGTTCTTATCAAACTCAAGAGCGCCATTTTCATCAAGGTGATAGTCAAGGAAGAACTTGCGATCCATGCCACGGCGAGGATAGATACCAGCCGTAATGTCTTTGTCAAGACTCAGCGCAAATAACCGGAGTATTGCATCAGCTGTAACAACAACATCTGCATCAACAAACAGAAGTGTGTCTGCGTCAGATTTTAAAAAGTCAGCAACCAAGCAGTTGCGGGCTTTTGTAATAAGGGAGCACCCCGAGAGGTGCGTAAGATAAAGCTTAATCCCCAACGGCTGAACCTTAACGGCCAGATTGGACAACGCAAAAGCCGAATCAATGTTCAGCTTCCCGTCGTAAGCTGGGATCGCAACCATAAGTTTGCGCCCAACTAGATTAATGCTTTTCTCGGTATCAGCCATAGTAAACGTTGGCAGAAAGTAGATTGGACATACTCAAGTAGATACCGTTTTTAACCAGTATCCCTTCACCGGGAATTAACGCAAAATTACCAAACAAGTCAGAAGCGCCAGTGTCGTAACTAGCAACCCACAACGATGCGTACACAGCTGCTGTTCCGGCAGCAATAGTTCCAGAGTTAATGTCTGTCACTGTAAAAGTGTTTGCGGTTAAACGTGTAATTACATAGTTGCCGTTTGTGCCAGATGTTCCGCTTGCTGTTGCAAACGCAAGCCCAACTACATCTCCAGTAACTAGCCCGTGTGCGCTCTTGGTAACAGTGATAAGCGTAGCCGCTCTCTCGTATGTTGCTGAGACAGGTGCTGTGGCGGTGTCAAAAATGTCCAGTGTTCCAGCTGTAGCTGTTCCAACCATAGAAATGGCTTTTAGCCTATTTCTTCCCAAAACAACAAAACCAGAGTTGTTAAGGTGACCCGCTTTTACGTCTGTTTGCATACCCATAATCAATCTCCTTTAGAAACAGGGGCCAAGGCCCCTAAGATCAATTACTGTTGGTTTGCGGGTGGGTTAGCGTTACCGCTAGAGTCGCGCACAATGTATTGAACAGTAACAGTAATCGTACCGGCAGTAGCGTCAGCAGTGGCTGCGGTAAAAGTACCATAAACAATTGCATCAGTTGTGCCAATGCTGTCATAAAGACCTGAAGTGGCCGCTGCAATAGTTGCTGGAGAAGTTTGAACTGCTGAAGTGCCGGTATTGACAGAAGCCATATACAGGTTAGCCGTTCCAGCGCTACCAATAGTAACGCCACAGTTAGTCGCGCCAGTCAGGGCGACATTAACTTCAAGACCAAAAGAAATAATCTTAGCGCCAGCAGGAAGCACAAACATTTGTTGTGCAGCAGGAGTTGCCAAAATGACGGAAGTGGGGGCCGTATAAGTCTGGGCAACGATAGTTGCGCCCATATTACGGATGGTGCCAGCAGTAGTGCCGGTTGTGTTTTTGACAGTACCCAATAACCACGGGCCTAAGTGAGTTGCGAATCCCATGAGGATCTCCTTTATGCACAAGTCCCTGTACCATCTGTGCATCGTCCACTAGGCTGGCTGGTACAGGTATAAATTCCTAGACTTGTTTGAATATACACGATTAAATGAATATTCACAATGTTCTAAACAAAAAAAGGGGGCTTGTGACCCCCTTTCTTATTTGCCTATTAAGCGCCGGCAGAGCCGTACATGCCGAGAGGGTCAGACCAGCCGAAGCTGTAACGCTCGCGAGACTTGTAACGGACGTTACCAGTGTCAAAATCACCGTCCATAGACTGTGACAGGGGGGTACGCACAAAGTGCTTCATGCCGTTAGGAACGTCTGTGGTCAAGAACCAAGCGTTTGTGTCAGTCAAGAAGTGGTTTACAGCATATCCATCAGGGATAGAACCGTTGTTCTTCAATGCGTTGATATCGTTATCGGTAGTACCGACGCGCAACTCAGTCTCTAAGAGGCGAGTAGCAACGAACATCAATGATGGAGGAACGATCAGCTTCTTAGGCTTTGATGCGATCAACAGTCCACGCTCATCAGTCCACAAGGAGATCTGAATAACGGCGGCTTCCAAAGAAGTCTCGTTCAAATCAGCTGCGGTAGATGGGATGTTGCTGTTAACGCCACCAGTGATCAAGGGATGTGAAGCACTAAACAAAGGCACACCATCTCCACCGTAATAAGCGGCAGAATTAGTAAAACCATTATTCAATGTTGCAGCAGCCTTAACTTGCTTGGTGTAAGCCATAGCACGGGCCAATGCCTTGGTGTAGCGAGCAGACAAGCTGTCGTACAAGTTGTCTTCGATGGCCTCTTCGGTAAGCGAAAAACCCAAAGCGATGGTTTCGTGGTTGTAGCGAGCTGTCCATGCTTCTTGAGCATTGTCATAAGCGATGGCTGAACCCTCGTTCTTGACAGGAGCTGCTGAGAAACCAGACAGTTTTGTTTCCTCTTCAAAGCTACGCTCAGATGTCTCTGTTTCGTAGATCTCTTTGTGCTCTTCGCCATATTTGGCGTACTCAAGACCGAACAATGCATTAAGTCCGGGGAGCAACTCTTTAAGTAGTTGTGCGCGTGAAATTGCCATGATTTACTCCTTAAACACCAGTGGTGTTGTTATATTGGTGGGCGTTGATCTTCACCAACAACTCGCAGTAAACACCAGCAGCAGTTGCAGTCTGTTCAACAACGTCGATAACACGGATTGGTATAGTGGAAGTAGTACCAGCACCGGTCAATGTCACAGCAAAAGCTGAGTTTCCAGTAGTAGTAGAACCTGCGTTCAATACCAAAGCGACGTTAGAGCCGACATCAGCGCGGCTCGCAGTACCCATAGTTGTACCAGAGGTAACAACGGCTACTTTGAACAAAGCTTGTTGGTCATCCACAACGTAAGCGTAAGCTAGGTTGGTAGATGTGCTGATAGATGCTGGAATATATTGAGCTTGAACGGTTTGACCAGACGAATTAACGTACTGACCACCCGTGCAAACACCAACAATAGTGCCAGCGTTAGTAGAGGTTGATTTAATCAAATAACCATCAGCGTTGATTTGAACGGTATCGCCATTGAAAATAGCGGTGCCGAAACCAGCAGCAACAGGAATTTGGCGGAATGCACCAGCGTAGGGCTTACCATCAAGCGAGTTGATGGGCTCTAGGCCGTAAGGTGCCGAAACGGTAGGAAATGCCATTTAAGACTCCAATAAAAGATTACATACCTTTGCCAAAACTAGTCGAGGATTTGTTCTCTCTAAAGAGAGGCATTCTCGGGTCGCTCTGACGCATTAAGCTATTGTCAACAGCTTCGGCTTGAGCGTTGGCTTGTTTGGCGTAATGTGAATTACGCTGTTCCACCAGCTCTTCCGGAGTCTTGCAGAGCAATAACCCGCCAATTTCGATGTTGTCTTTGAATCGACTAGTCGGATCAGCTAGCAGTCTGAATTTTGGTTGTTCTTCTAGTGCTACTGGTTCCCAATGCTCTCTCAGTTTTGCTGAAAGGTTGCGCGGGTCAGCTGCGCCTAAGTTTGAAACACGAATCCAGCGATAACGGTACCCGGGAACTTTGTCTGGTTCTGGAAGAAGTTCAGCTGGCATCCACTGCTTAGGACGCTCTTCTATTACACGTTCTTCAAGTTCACGAGGTTTTCTGTTTTCAGCCATTTAGGCCTCCAATTTAAGCATCTCCCTAGCATATTGCTCAGGAGTTAGGTTTAGTTTTTTAGCGATGTTGAGTTGACTTGTGTTCAACCTGACGCGCTTTGAGGATGTGCTGCGGTTGGCTGGAGCCACTACCGAGCTTGGTTTTGTGCCGCGACTTTCGCCGGGTTTGTCGTTCTCAAATTTCTCTGGGAACCGGTGACGCATCGTTTCATCAATACGTCTGTAATACTCTTGTGAGGAAAGGACTACCCCTTCTTCTTTTAGTTGTTCGTGCATAGCCAAGGCCATACCTGTCATCAACTTGTCGGCTCCAAACCAAGTATTCTGTTTCTGCCAAGCTACTGCTGAGTTATCAACAGGCACTCGCTCTGGTTGCCTTGTGGGCGTTTGTACCTCAAACTCTTCGGTTTGTAAAGGCGCTGGTCGGTAATTCTTAACTTTGTCGCGTTTTATCGACGCTTCGGTTAATTTTTCTTGAGCTTCCATTACCTTTTCGGTGTCCCCAGAGTCATAAGCCTCTCGGTAAGCCCGCTTTGCCGCCTCAAGTTCCAAGTCAACTGCGCGCTGGATAGACGATAAGACGTTCTTTTCGCTGTCGTTTAGGGTGGATTTAAGGCGTTTGTTCTCCTCAATTACCCTTTTAGCCAGCTCAACAGCCTCATCTTGCTCGCGTCTAGCGGCGTCTTTTTCCCGACGCTCGTCATGCGCCAGCTTTTTCATCTGGATAAGCTTCTTCTTGACCTTGGTCGAGTAGTCTTCTAGCTCGTCGTTGTAGAGTTCTTCTCTAACTTCCTCTGGGAGCGGGTCTTTATTCCGGTCTTCAGTAGGAGTGTCGTCTTCGAATTCGAGTTCTATCTCGTCATCTACTTTGTCTTTGTCTTCTTTTTCATCGGGAAATTTGTATTCATCTAGCATTTCTGCTCCTTATTTGCGCCGAATTCCGCGTGGATCGTCAACGGTACCTTCAACCGAATCATCATTGATCATTCGGAATTCTTTACCATGGATAACCAATCGGGTTCCAGCATTGGGTCTAATCAAAACAAAGTCACCAACTTTGCAATAAGCGCCAGTCGGGAAACGACTTGGATCTTTGTAGCAATCTGGCCCCATAGCAACCACGAATAACACGGTTGTTAGAGTTTCTTCAATCATGATAGTTTCGTCAGCTTTGATGATGCCGCCGTCAAACTCTTTTTCCTGTTCTGGGATAGCGCACAGAATGCGGTATCCAGATGGGGTAGGGAGTTGTTTGGCTTTCTCGTCTGCTGTCTTGTGCAATAGTCCTGTTAGGTCAATTGCTTTCAGTAAATCTACTGATTCACTCGTCGTCGTCATCTTGTTTCAGTCTTTCGTGTAGGTCTTGGATAAAGGAACG
>Ga0255117_1000078_pt1 | contig 29305 bp, 24 predicted proteins | sample Law_Atlam_RepA_8_2_FD_188583 | JGI IMG/M metagenome (GOLD analysis project Ga0255117, IMG submission 188583) | Freshwater microbial communities from St. Lawrence River, New York, United States - Law_Atlam_RepA_8h | ecosystem: Environmental > Aquatic > Freshwater > River | place: USA: New York...
GCCCTGGTTCGCGAGATCCAACGCGACGGCGGTGATGAGGTTAGACGGAATGGAATAGCCGAGGCCGACGCTCAGTCCGGTTCCGGACTTGATGGCGGTGTTCATGCCCAGCAGGCGGCCCTCGAAGTCAATCAGAGGCCCGCCGCTGTTGCCTGGATTGATCGCGGCGTCGGTCTGGATGAAATCCTCGAAGGCCATGCCCATGCCCAGCTTGCCGGAGCGTCCCAAGGCCGAGACGATGCCGGAAGTGACGGTGAGACCGGCGTCCAGCGGATTACCGATGGCGAAGACGACATCGCCCACGCGGGCTTTGTCGCTATCGGCGAACTTAGCGTAAGGCAGGTTGCGGCCTTCGATCTTGAGGACGGCGATATCCGTGCCGGCGTCGACCCCGAGGACCTTGGCCCGGAATTCACGCCGATCGGCGAGCTGCACGATGACGGTCTTGGCGACGCCGCGACGATTATCCTGCAGGACGACGTGGCGGTTGGTGATCACATAACCGTCCGGATGGATGATCGTACCCGAGCCGAGACCGGTGGGCAGCAGCGTCTCGCCGGTCTGCTCGTCCTGCATGACCTTATCCGGATCGATGCGTCCGCTGTAACGTTTGAGGACGGAGGCCGGGATCACCTCGGCGGTACGCACGCTCACGACCGCCGGCGTGATCCGAGCGAGCATGTCGGCGTAACTCGCGCCGGGAGCCGCCCGATTGACGGGGCGGGGGTCGGTCTCGAAGGTGACGCCGGCAAGAGCCATGGCCGGCAAGAGGACAAGCGCGGTGAGATGACGGAGCATGACTCCCCCACTCTAGCCGACCTCTTGCCCAAGGCAAGCGACCTCAGCGGGCCATCGTGAAACCGCCCCCTGGCTGGGTCGGTTCGGCCTCGTCGCGCTCCTTGTTGAAACGCATGGAGAAGAGGCGGGTGACGCCCTTCTCCTGCATGGTGGCCCCGAAGATGGCGTCGGCGGCGGAGACGGTGCGCTTGTTGTGGGTGATGACCACGAACTGGGAGAACCGGGTGAACTCGCGGATGATGTCCGTGAAGCGGTTGACGTTGGCGTCGTCCAGCGGGGCGTCGAGCTCGTCGAGCACGCACAAGGGGGAGGGCTTCACCATATAGATGGCGAAGAGCAGGGCCACGGCGGTCATGGTCTTCTGACCGCCGGACAGCAGCGTGATGCCGCGGAGCTTGGTGCCGGGCGGCTGGGCGACGATCTCGATGCCGCTCTCGAGCGGATCTTCGGCCTGGACCATGGTGAGGTCGGCCGCGCCGCCGACGAAGAGCCGTTCGAAGGTGAACTTGAAGTTCTTGCGCACCTGCTCGAAGGTGTCGGTGAAGAGCTTGAGCGAGGTCTGGTTAAGTTCGTCGATCGCCTTGGTGAGTTCTTCCTTCGCCTTCCAAAGGTCGTCGCTCTGCTTGGTGAGGAAGTCGTGGCGGTCGCGCAGGGAGGAGTATTCCTCGACGGCGACGAGATTGACGGAGCCCATGCCGGCCATGCGGTCGCGCAGGTCGGCGATCTCGCGCACGAGGGGCGGCCAGTCGGCGGATTCCATCGCGGTGAGGTCTTCGGCGGTCGGTTCGCCGCGCCGGGCGACGGCCTTCGGGGCCGGACGGGAACCTTCCTCGTCGGTCTCCTCGAGATCGTCGAAGCTGGAGATGCCTTCGGGTTCGCCGTCGGAAAGCCAGAGCTGGAGGCGCCAGTCGACGTCGGCGACGTCGAGCTGATGGTCGGACTGGACCTTCTCGACGATGAAGCCGCACTGCGAGGTCTGCTCGGCGAGCGAGACTTCGAGGCCCTTGAGGCGGGTGTCGGCGACGCGCAGCCGGTCGCGGTCGACGGAGAGGACGCGGTCTTCGGATTCGACGGCGGCATCGGTCTCGGCGAGGGCGTGGCGCTGTTCGTTGAGCTGCGCGTTGGAGGTTTCGACCTCGCCGGCGAGGCGGGCGGAAGTCTCGCGGGCGCTCACGGCCAAGGCCTTGAGCTCGGCGATGAGCTTCTCGTTCTGCTGCGCTTCGATGCGACGCGAATTCAGGCGGGCGGTGGCTTCGGCGCGACGCGACTCAAGGTCGGCGAGTTCGCGGCCGACGAGTTCGAGTCGCTGGCGCTGCTCGGCATGGGCGAGACGGGCTTCGCCCAACGCGTTGCGACGCACGTCGGACTCGGCGCGGGCGGACTCGAGCTGGCCTTCGCCGGAAGCGATGGTCGCGCGGAGTTCGGCGACCTGGGCGTCCTTGGCCGTCAGCGTCTCCTGCGCGCGGTCGCGGCGCTTGAGCGCCTCGGACTTGGCGTTGTCCAGTTCGGCGAGCTGACGCTCTTCGCGCTGGATACGGTCGTCGGCGGCGGTGAGCGTCTGGCGGGCCGAACGCTCGTCGGCCTGGGCGACGGAAAGTTCCTGCGCGGCGAACTGCGTGGCGTCGCGGGCGGAAGAGACGTCGAGCTCGTTGGCGTCCATCTCGGACTGGATGCCGAGGGCCTTCTCGTTGAGGGTCGTGAGCTGGTCGTTCTCGGATTCCAGCGAAGCGCGGACGGCGCGGATCTCGCTCTCACGGGAGAACACGCCCGAACCGGCGTTGGCGGCGGCCTTGCGGGGCTTGCCGGCGTAGACGAGGCCGCGGCGGTCGACGAGATCGCCGTCGGTGGTCGCGACGAGGAAGAATTCGAAGCCCGGATTGGCGCGCCACCAGGCGATGAAATCACCGAGGGACGGGCAGACGTAGCAGCCGTCGAAAAGATTGGCGACCAGGCGGGCGTGGTCGGGGGACTTGGCCTGCACGGCCGTGGTGGCCGGACGGAGCCAGCCGGGAGCGGCGGACCCGGTGCGGGCCGCGGGCGGAGCTTCGACCTGGAAGACCGCGCGACCGAGCTGACGTTCGCCCATCTTGGCGACGATGCCCGGCAGGAATTCGGCGGAGTCGAGGGCGACGGCCTCGGAGGCGGCGCCGAGGATGTTCTCGAGCGCGGCGGCGGCGGAGACGTCGACGACGGTGACGAGGTCGGCGAGCGCGGAAGCCTTGCCGGAACGCAGTTCTTCGGCGAACTCGCCGCGCAGCACGGCCTTCGCGGCTTCGGAGAAACCTTCGAGGCGGGACTGCATCTGCTCGAGCAGGCCGAGCTGAGCGGAGAGCTTGGCGACCTTACGGTCCTGCTCGGAGATCGTCTGCTGGAGCGCGCGGAAATCGTTGAGGAGGTCGCGGCCTTTCTCGGTCGCTTCCTGCTCGGCCGTGCGCGCGGCCTGGAGTTCGCCGTGCCGGGTCGTGACGACGACGCCGGATTCGGTGACGCGCTGCTCGAGCGCGAGGCGGTCCTGCTTGGCCTGGGTGAGAGAGTCGGAAAGGTCGACGTGACGGGACTGATAGCCGCGGAGGTCGACTTCGAGGTTGGTGACGTCGCCGCGGGCGCGGGTCATCTCGCCTTCGGCGACGAGGATGTCCTGGCGGGCGCGGCGGAGCCGGTTCTCGGCCTCGACGACCTGGCGGGCGGCTTCCTCGACCTGGGCGGTCTTCTCGCGATAAGCGGCGTCCGTGGCGGAGACGGAACCGGCGGCCGTCGACTTCGCATCGGAGCTGCCGCGTAGGCGGAGCTCATACTCGGCGATCTGGAGCTCGGCTTCCTGTGCTTCGCGGCGGGCTTCGGCGAGGCGCGAAGCGAGGTCGTCGGAACGGAGGTCAGAAGTGCGGGCTTCGTTCTCGGCGTTCTCGCGGGCGGTGCGGAGGTCGAAGAGCGCCTGCTGGGCGAGCTGGACCTGTTCGGCAAGTTCGGCGCGGCGGGCGCGGGTCTGAAGCAACGCGGCCTCGCGGTCGCGGAGGCCGTCGGTGAGGGCGGTGACGTCGGCGCGACAGACGGTCGCGTCGGCCTCGAGGGCCGCGACCTGGGCGCGACGGTCACCGAACTGCTTGGCATGCCAGGCGAGGTCGAGGTGCGTGAAACGGTGGCGGAGGCGACGGTAGCGCAGCGCCTTGGCGGCCTGCCGGCGGAGGGAAGCGATCTGCCGGCCGACTTCGCTCACCACGTCGGTGATGCGCGCGAGGTTGGCGTCGACGCCGCTGAGTTTGTTCAGCGCCTCACGACGCTGGGCCTTGTAGCGGGTGATGCCGGCGGCCTCTTCGAAGAGGTAGCGGCGCTCGGCGGGATTGGCGGACAGGATCTGGTCGATCTGGCCCTGCACCATGAACGAGTAGGACATCCGGCCGATACCGGTGTCCATGAAGAGGCGCTGGATGTCCTTCAGGCGCGAAGGCTTGCCGTTGATGAAGTAGTCGCTGGCGCCCTCGCGGTGGAGGCGGCGCATGACGGAGACTTCGGCGAAGGCGGTGCCCAGTTCTTTTTCGCAGTCGGCGAAGATCAGTTCGACCTCGCACTGGGGGAGGGGCCTGCGGCGGTCCGTACCGGCGAAGATGACGTCCTGCATCGCCGGGGCGCGCAGGGATTTGGCGGACTGTTCGCCCAGGACCCAGCGGATCGCGTCGACGATGTTGGACTTGCCGCAACCGTTGGGTCCGACCACGGCCGTGACCCCGGGACGGAGCTCGATGCGGGTCCGGTCGGCGAAGCTTTTGAATCCGTTGGCGACGATTTCCTTGAGGTACATCGAGGGGTGAAAGGCACGATTGGCCTGCCCTACCCCCGCCGCAAGCGTCTAGTGCCCTCCCCGCGGGCCACTTATTCACGATTTCATTCCCCGAGGATTCGGGGTTGACGAACGCCCTCCCCCCTTGTTCTTTCGACCCTCCAAACGCTCACATGTCCGTAGAAATCAAGATTCGCAAAGGCGAGACCGTCGACAAGGCTCTCCGCCGCCTCAAGAAGAAGATCGACCGCGAGGGCATCATCAAGGACGCCCGCGCCAAGCGAGGCTTCGAGAAGCCGGCCGAACGCCGTCGTCGCAAGAAGAAGGTCAAGAACTTCAGCGCCTACCTGCGCAAGAAGTGGGACAACGTCTAAGCGTCCGTCCTGATCTAAGCACCCGAAGGCCCGTCATCACGACGGGCCTTCTGCTTGGGGGGACCCGCCGACCAGGCCGGACAACAAAAAGGGCCGAACCCGGAGGTTCGGCCCTTGGTCTCGGCAAAGCCGGTCGGGCTTAGCGGAGGAACAGCAGTTCCTGGTAGGACGGCAGCGGCCAGTATTCGTCGGCGACGATCTCTTCGAGGGCGTCGGCCGCGGCGCGGACCTTGAGCATGGCCGGGAGGACCTTGTCGCAGGAGTGCTTGGCCTGGGCGTGCGTGTCGGACTTGGTGACGTCGCGGGCGGTGTCGAGGGCGTCGATGGCGGCGGAGAGCTCATCAGCGAGACCGACGACTTCCTTGCGCAGCTTGCCGCCGGACTTGGTCTTCTCGACCGGGGTCAGGTCAGCGGCGTACTTGAGGGCGGCCGGGAGCAGCAGGGTCTTGGCGATGTCGGAGACGAGCTTCGACTCGGTGTTGACGGCGAGCACGTAGGAGTGCGTGTAGATCTCTTCGCGGGACTCGAGTTCGGCCTTGGAGAGGACGCCCTGGCGGTCGAAGACCTCGACCGACGACTTGGCGACGATCTCCGGGAGCGCGTCGGGGGTCGTGCGGAGGTTCTTGAGACCGCGCTTGGCGGCTTCCTTGTGCCACTCTTCGGAGTAACCGTTGCCGTTGAAGATGATCCGACCGTGCTTGGTGAGGATGTCCTTGAGGACGCTCTGGAGCGCGGAGTTGAAGTCGGAGTTCTTCTTGAGGGCGGCGGCGAGTTCGTCGGCGAGCTTGTCGAGCGAGTCGGCCATGATCGTGTTGAGCACGGTCAGGGGGCCGGCCACCGAGAAGGCGGAACCGACGGCGCGGAACTCGAACTTATTGCCGGTGAAGGCGAACGGGCTGGTGCGATTACGGTCGCCGGCGTCCTTCGGGAGGACGGGGAGCGTGTCGACGCCGAGGGTCATGTGACCGCCCTTGCGCGAGCTGGAAGCGGAACCGCTCTTCTTCACCTGCTCGATGACTTCGTTGAGCATGTCGCCCAGGTAGATCGAGATGATGGCGGGCGGAGCTTCGTTGGCGCCGAGGCGGTGGTCATTGCCGGCCGAAGCGACGGAAGCACGGAGCAGGCCCTGGTGCAGGTCGACGGCGCGGATGACCGCGGAGCAGAAGGTGAGGAACTGGGCGTTCTCGTGCGGGTTGTGGCCCGGCTCGAGGAGGTTGCCGACGCCGGCGCCACCGATGGACCAGTTGACGTGCTTACCGGAACCGTTGACGCCCGCGAAGGGCTTCTCGGCGAGGAGGCAGACGAAACCATGCTTGGTGGCGACGCGGCGGAGCAGCGTCATCGTGAGCATCTGGTGATCGTGCGCGACGTTGGCGGATTCGTAGATCGGAGCCACTTCGTACTGGGCCGGAGCGACTTCGTTGTGGCGGGTCTTGATCGGGATACCGAGTTTGAAGCACTCGCGCTCGGTTTCCATCATGCAAGCGAGCACGCGATCAGGGATGGTGCCGAAGTACTGGTCTTCGAACTCCTGGCCCTTGGCCGGCTTGGCGCCGAAGAGGGAGCGACCGCAGGTGTAGAGGTCGGGACGGAGGTGGAAGAGGCGGGAGTCGATCAGGAAGTACTCCTGCTCAGGGCCGCACGAAGCGGAGATGTAGCCGTGCTTCTTGCCGAAGAGGGCGAGGACGCGCGAGGCGGCCTTGTTCACCGCAGCCATGGAACGGAGCAGCGGGGTCTTCTTGTCGAGGGCTTCGCCCTTCCAGGAGACGAACGCGGTCGGGATACAGAGGGTCGAGCCGTTCTCGGTGTCGAAGATGTAGGCCGGGGAGGTGACGTCCCAAGCGGTGTAACCACGGGCTTCGAACGTGGAGCGGAGACCGCCGTTCGGGAACGAGGAGGCGTCGGGCTCGGCCTGGATCAGCGCCTTGCCGGAGAACTGGGCGAGCGTGCCGTTGCCGTTGGGTTCGAAGAAGGTGTCATGCTTCTCGGCGGTGAAACCGGTGAGCGGGTAGAACACGTGAGCGTAGTGCGTGGCGCCGCGCTCGAGAGCCCAATCCTTGATGGCGGCGGCGACGACGTCGGCCGAAGCGGCGTCGAGCTTGGCGCCGGATTCGATGTTAGACTTGAGGGACTTGAAAACGTCCTTCGGGAGACGCTTCTCCATCTTATCGAGAGAGAAGACATTCTGGCCGTAGATCAGGTCGATCTTCTCATTGCGGAAGTCGAAGCTGCCCTGAAGGCGAGGCTGGGAGGCAATCGCTTCGATGGCGTTGCGACGGGCTGGGTTGGTGCTCATGGATTGGGGGATTGGAAAGATGACTAATTACGAACAATTTCAAAGCACCCCGTGTGCCACGGTTCAATAGGTAACCATTCACAGGGGGTTTTGTGTCTTTTTAGACAATTGTGCCTAATTTTAGACAAAACAGCCCTGCTCATTTCCAGACATAGGTCGTCCGGAGGAAGTAGGCGGTGTCGGTCTTGACCTGCGTCGGCAGGGGCTTGGACCGGAAATTATTGGCTAAGCCGACCCGGAGGGACAGCGGTCCGCTGCTTCGGAGGAGATTCAAACTGCTCTCGTGGCGGACGTAGTAGTCACCGGTGACCTGGAAGGAGGGGACGAAACTCAAGGAGGTATCCCAGGCGGCCCAGCCGAGTTCGCGCGTGAAGATCAGGCCGAAGTCTCCGGAAGGCGCCGCCCGGTTGGGCTCGAGGGTGTCGTCGAAGATTTCGATGCGATGACCGAGGCCGGCCCGGGCATCGAGCTTGCCCTTGGCGTCCGTGAACAGACGGAAGCCGAGACCGACGGCGTTGACGGAGAAGAAGTCGATCTGCCGGGCGTTGTCGAAGCCCGTGTCGGTGCGGAGATACCAGAAGAGGACGTTCGTCGGATTCGTCTCATACGAAAGGGTCACATGAAGGTCATCGGCCGAGATCCGGTCCTGAGCCTCGGCCCGCATGAAGCGGACGCCGCCGATCAAGGTGTCCGCCTTGGTCACGCCCTTCGCCGAAAAGCCCGTGCTGAAGCCCGATCCGGCCACCACGCCGCGGCGGCCGGAAAGATCCGCGTCCGCCTGCGTGACCCATTGGCGCGTGTCGCCCGTCTCGGAGGGGCGTTGCGAAGGCTCCCGCCAGAGCTCGATCGCCTGGTCGAGGGTGTTGGTCTCGCGGCCGCCGCGCGTGACGACCCGTCCGCCCGCCGCGGAGGCGACGCCATCCGAGACGACGCCACCGGCGCTCACGCGGACGGACTCGTCGGTGACGAAAGACTCGACCTGCGCGAGTTCCAGCCGCAGCAGGTTCGCGGCGCCGAGGGAAGGCGCGCGGAACTCCATGACGCCATCGACGATCCGTTCGATGCGGCCTTTGAGAAAAGTGCCGTCCTTCATGGTGACGGTGTCCGCCAGGCCGACCAAGGGCAGGAGCAGGATGATGAATGACCTCATGCTTTCCAGACAGCCCGAACGACGCAGGGTTGCCAACCCTAGGCTTATCGACCGAAGATGCCGCGTGGCCTACGACGCAGTCATCCTCGGAGCCGGACCGGCCGGCCTGGCCGTGGCCCATGCGATGCTCCGCGCCGGGGCGAAGGTGAAGGTGCTCGAGCCGGCCGCCCAAGTCGGTGGCTCGATCCGGACCCACCTGGATGCCGGGTGGATCGTCGAGACCGGCCCGAATACCCTGCAGCTCGAAGGGGCCGAAGACGAGGCCTTGATGGCCGCTTACGGACTCGGCGAGGTGATGCAGTCGGCCGACATGCGGGCGGCCCGTCGCTACATCTTCGCCCGCGGCGAACTCCACGGCCTCGGCCCGAGCCCCCTCACCCTGCTGACCAGCAAGCTGCTCTCATGGGGAGGCAAGCTGCGCCTGCTCTCCGAACCCTTCCGCGCGAAGGGCGGCCTCGCCGGCGAGACGGTCGTCGAATTCGCCACGCGCCGCTTCGGTCCCGAAGCCGCCGCGATGCTGATGGACCCGATCGTCTCCGGCGTCCATGCGGGCGACCCGGCCCGACTGGTGATGGCCAGCTGCTTCCCGCGAATCCATGCTCTCGAACAGACTTATGGATCGGTGCTCAACGGACTGCGCCGCGGCCCGAAGACGAAACGTACGGTCGTCGGTTTTCCCGGCGGCATGCGCCAGCTGGCCGAGACGATGGCTTCGCGCCTTCCGGCGGAAGACCTCCGGCTGGGAGTCGTGACGACCTCGCTCCGCCGTGACGCGCGCGGCTGGAACGTCGCTTGGCGCGGCGCGGACGGCGCGGACGAAGGCGTCTCCGCGAAGCACCTGGTGGTCACCGCACCCTGCTGGCATTGGGGCTCCCTGCCCTTCGACGAGACCGTCACGCCGTTCCTCCGGGATTGGGAGAATCCAAACGTCCCGCCGGTGACCGTCGTCGCCCGCGGTTACGCGCGCGCGGACGTACCGCATCCGCTCGACGGCTTCGGTTACCTGACTCCGGGCGGCGAACATCGCGACGTGCTCGGCTGCCTGTTCCCTTCCTCCGTGCTGCCAGGACGCGCCCCCGAGGGCCACGTATTGGTCTGCTGCTTCATCGGCGGCGACCGGCGTCCCGAACTCGCGCGGCTTCCTGACGAAGCTCTCCGTCGGTTGGTCGACGAAGAACTCGCCGTCACGCTGGGCATCAACAAGGCGCCGGCCCGCGAATGGATTCAGCGCTGGGAAAGGGCCATCCCTCAATACGACGCGGGGCAACCGCGCCGAGAAGCCGCGCTGGCCCAGGCCGAAGCCGCCCATCCGGGTCTGCATTTCCACGGCGCCTTCCGCGGTGGCATCTCGCTGATGCACACGCTCCGCGCGGGCGACACCCTCGGACGTAGCTTGGCGAAAGCTTAGGCCGAAGTTCCTTCCGAAGACGGATCCGGTAGGCCGCGGACGATCCAGATCGCCGGGAGCATCAGCACCGCACCGCCGAGGTAGACCCAGAAATGGGAGCCGAAGTGGAAATAGAGCAACGCGGCGGTCACCGGACCGATCACGCGGGCGAGCGAACCGGCCGAACGCAAGATGCCGAGATTACGTCCCTGCTCCGAAGCGTCGGAGTAAAGCGACACCAAGGCCGAGACGCTCGGCAGGATCAGGCCCGTCGCGAAGGAGATCAGACCGAGGCCCGCGTAGAAAGAGGGCTCTGCCCAAGCAGGAGATGGCACGCCCGCCGCAGGAGTAGGAATCAAGGCGACCCAGACGAACGCGACAGAGGCGACCAGCATGCCAAGCATGATGACCTTACGCTGCCCGAGTCGCTTGACGAGCTGACGGGCGAGACCTTGGGCGAAGATCATGCAGGCGCCGTTGAAGAGGAAGAGCCAAGCGTTGTCCCGCGGATTGTAGAGGAACAACGCGAAGGTCAGGAAGACGATGGTGTTCTCCATGCCGGTGAAGGCCACCTGATAGACGAGATTGGCGAACGAGGTGCGACGGACGGCGGAGGAGCGGACCGTGGCGAGGTCGAAGACCGACGGACGCTTGGCATCCGCGGAAGCCCGGCGTTCCGGCGCGAGCGTCTCCGGGAAGAATTTCACGACGAGCAGGAAGTTCAGCAAAGCCAGGGAAGCGGCGATCGCCGCCGGCACGGAGAACGGGTTGAGGCCGAAAGAACCGACGGCCGTCCCGTGGGCGAACTGGACCGAGGATGCCAAACCCCCGATGACCGGACCGAAGACGAAGCCGAGGCCGATGGCGATACCGACGACGGCCATGCCCTTTGTGCGCTCCTTCTCGTCGGTGATATCCGCCGCGGCGGCGCTGGCCACGGCGATATTGCCCGCCATCATACCCGAGACGAGACGCGTGACGACCACGACCCAGAACTGGGCGGCGAAAATCCAGAGGAGATAGGAAAGCGCGTTGCCAGCCAAGGTGATGGTCAGGATACGGCGACGACCCAGACGATCGGAGAGCGCCCCCCAGATCGGTGAGAATACGAACTGCAGCAAAGAGTAGAGGGTGCTGAGGAGACCGCCGAAAAGTACCGTCTTCTTGAAGACCGTATCGCCACCCATCGATTCGGCCGCCGAGTTCAAGGAACCGATCAAGGTTCCGGCCGCGCCTTCCGTCCGGATATAATGATCCAGAAGATGAGGGAACAGCGGGATGATGATGCTGAAGCCCACGATGTCCATGAACACCGTCAGGAAGATGAGTCCGAGGATGCGGCGCTGGGGGAGGACGGCGGGGACGGACATGGGCCTCACGATGGGGTCTCCCCCTCCCCCTGCAAACAAAACAGCGGCTTGCGGCGGGGCGGGCGAACGAAGAAGATGCGGATATGCGCTTCTTCGCCGCCCTCGCCCTGGTCCTCGTCGGCTCCGCCGCAGGTGACGCCGCGACCGACCCGAAGCTTCTGCTCATCGAGCAGAAACTAGGCGGCTTCGAAGACCGTGATTACGCCGTCGCCGTGGAGAAAACCCTCGGGGAGTTCGAAGGCCGCACCGGCGTCAGCCTCCGTCCGGGAGAACTCAAGCGCTGCGGACTCAAGCTTTCTTCCGAAGGAGGTGCCGGCCTGGCCACGCCCAAGCCGCTGGTCCGCGCGATCACGGCCGCCCTGCTCCGCCGCGGCTTCGCTCAAAACGCGATCACCCTTTGCGACGCCAAGCCGGACAACCTCCGCCAGGCGGGCTTCCTGCCCTCGCTGTCCTCCCAGCCCGACGCCTTCGAAGGCTTCCCGGTCCTGGCGTGGGAGACGCTCGCTCCGGGCTGGGCCGCCGACAGCCGGCTCCGTTACGAGAATCAGGTCCTGCCGCGACCCGGCACCCCGAACGTCCCCTGGGGCGACGCCCGCGTGAGCGTGCTCCCGAAGACCCTCGTCGATGAGGTCGATTTCTGGATCAACCTGCCGGTGCTCAGCGACAGCCGCTCGCTCGGCGTGCATGGCGCGATGGCCGCGGCTTCGATCGGCAACATGGCTAACGCCGAACGCTTCCTCGAAAATCCCTTCAACGCCTCCAAGGCCGCCGTGGAAGTCTGCGCCATCCCGAAACTGGCCAAGCGCAATGTGCTGACGATCCTCTCGCTGGAGCGCTACCAGGTGCTCGGCGGTCCGGGCTTCGACGCGAGCTGGTGTCGCTCGGAGAAGACGCTTCTCGGCAGCGCCAACCCGGTGATCATCGATTTCATCGGCCTCCAGAAAATCAACGCCGGCCGGGCCGCCAGCGGCATCGCGACGATCCACCCGGAGCCGCCGATCTTCGCCGCCGCCAATGCGGGCGAGATCCGTCTCGGGACCTGCCGCCCGGCTGACATCACGCTCGTCCGCCTCCCGGCGCCCTGATCCCGATGCTGAACCGGCTGAAGCAGATCCTCGCCCCGATCCGCTACTGGAATGAACTGCCCTTGCGGCCGCTGGACGACCGTCCGGCGACGGCCGCGGCGCCTGCCGGCAAGATTCCGCCGATCGTCATCCAGACCTGGGAAGACCGTCTGTTCGGCAAGAACCATCTCAAGGAGATGGCCAAGTTCCGCGACCTGAACCCGGAACTGAGCTTCGAGCTCTGGGACCGCGACCAACGGGAAGCCTACCTCCGGGAGAAGTGGGGTACGCACCCGATCTTCGACATCTACCAACGATCGCTGTTCGGCCCGATGAAGGCCGATATCTTCCGCTACTGCCTGATGGCGGACCGGGGTGGTTTTTATTTTGATATCAGCAAAGGATGCACGGTGCCGCTCCGGACGCTTTACGGACCGGAGTCCGAAGCGCTCATCACGAACGAACCTCACGCGAGCCCGCTGCCCTGTCCGCCGGCCGTCGCCCCGCACCTGAAGCACCCGGACAAGCTCATGTTGCAATGGGGTTTCGGTTTCGCCCCGGGACATCCGATCCCGCTTCAGACGATCGCCAACATCTGCGCCGAATACCCACGCTACCAAGGCAAGGTCTTCGCGCTCCCCAAAGACGCCATCTGCGCGCTCACCGGACCGATCATGTTCACGAAGAGCGTCCACGACGTCTATGCGCGCGGCCCCCTGGCGAACGTCGTCCAAGCCGGCGTCGATTTCGAGGGTCACGGGGTCTTCGCCCTGAAGGGATCGAAGGTGCGCTACATGACGGCCCCGGCCTATACGAAGGCCAAGGATCAGCCGATCGTGCGCTAGGCCGCCAAGCGACGCAGGTTGTCCGCGCCGGCGCGGAAAGCGGCGAGCTGGAACCGACGGTAGACCGGCAACCCACACCAGACGAACCAACGGCTGGGACGGACATGATACGAGACGGTGAGGACGAGTTCTTCGCCTTCGCGCTTCACTTCCGCCCGCCAGATACCGCGTCCGTAATGACGGCGGGTCGTCGCATAGCCCAAGACGACCCTTTCGTCGCCGGCTTCGACGACGTCGACTTCGACGATGGCCGGCAGCATCAGCGGCGCCAGGCCTGGCAGGTTCGGGACGAACAATCCTAGCCCTAACCTGTCGCCGACGCGCACCGCGCGGCCTTCGTCTTCGAATTGAGTCCGCCGAACCATCACGGAAGCAGGATAGAAGCGGTAACCGAGCAGGGCTTCCTTCACCCGGGCAAAGGCTTCGGGCGACCAAGGGCCGACCACGACCCGATGCGAATCGGCGAAGGTGGCCGTCGCGCGATCGCCGGCCTCGACGGGCGTATCGAGATCCGGCGCCGGCGCGGCGACGTCCTCGAACGCCGGCGCCTGGGCCGCGAGCAACAACGCACCGAGCAGATTGAGTGAGCCGTGTACCGCCGCCATCTGCGGGATGGTGAGATAGTCCCAGCCGAAGGCGTGCGCGGCGGTGTAGCCGACACCGAGGAGGAAGCCGGGGACGAGACAGACGTAAGGCCACGGTCCGCGCCTGACGGGCATGAACGCCGCCCAGAGCAGGAAGCCCGCGGCGAAGACCACGGCGGCCGCGACTTCGACGGCTCCCGGACGAAGCGGGTCAGTTCGTAAGGCGAAGCACAACGCGGTGGCGGGAGCGCCGGCCACATACAGCCACTGACCCAGGTCGCGCCAGCGGCAGCGGGCGAGCGGACGTTCACTGGCGGCCATTGCCAACGGCAGCACCCCGAAGGTGATGGCGAAGTGCACGGTGGTCAGGGTCGCGAGCGGATCGTGGAAACCGGCGAAGGTGCGGTCATAGCGCGACCAGATCCAGGCCGTCGCGGCCACCAACGGCCCCGTGGCGGACAACATCTCGAGGAAGCGACGCGGCGCAGGCGCCAGGTCGTCGGCCAGGAAGCGGCGTAAGCCGTGCGCCCAGAGCCAGAGCGCGAAGAGGAAAGCCGGCGCGGCGGCCAAGGCCATGACGATACCGGGCTTGTAGAAGAAGACCGAAGCCAATACCCAGATCCATAGGGCAGGTACGGTGAGCCGGTTGAGCCACTGCGGAAAACCCCGGTCCAAATGCTGCGCCCACGCCAGCGCCACCCAGAAGCAGAGCGCCGCGATAAGCGGAAACAAATAGACGATAGCGAGGGGGCCCATGCTATCAGCCTAGGGGCGCAAAAAAGGCGGTCAAGGGAGGTCCCTTGCCGCCTGATGCTTCATAAGGCCGGCTTCAGAGCTTCAAGCCGAGGGCTTCGGAAGCCGTCGCGCGCTCTTCGAGCAGTTCCTTCTCGGTGATCGCGATCTTCTCCTTGGAGAAGGCGTCGAGCGGCAGACCCTGGACGATCTCCCAGGAGCCGTCGGCCTTGGTACGGATCGGGTAACCGAACATGATGCCAGGAGCGATGCCGTAGTCGCCCTTGGAGAGGACGGCGACGGAGTGCCAGTCGCCGGCCGGAGTCGGGAAATGCAGGCTACGCAGGGTGTCGAGGGCGGCGTTGGCGGCGGAGGCGGCCGAAGAGGCGCCACGGGCCTTGATCACGGCCGCGCCACGCTTCTGGACGTCCGGGACGAAGGTCTCCTTGAGCCAGGCGTGGTCGGTGATGACCTGGGTCGCCGGCTTGCCGCCGATGAGGGCGTTGGTGAAGTCAGGATACTGGGTCGAGGAGTGGTTGCCCCAGATGGCCACGTTCTTGACGACGGAGTTGTGGGCGCCGGCCTTGGCGGCGAGCTGCGACTTGGCGCGGTTCTCGTCGAGGCGGGTCATGGCGAAGAAATTCTCGGCGGGCAGATTGCCGGCGGAACGCAGCGCGATGAGGGCGTTGGTATTGCAAGGGTTGCCGACGACGAGGACCTTGACGGACTTCTTCGCATTGCGCGCGATGGCTTCGCCCTGACCGATGAAGATCTTGCCGTTGATGCCGAGCAGGTCCTTGCGCTCCATGCCGTCCTTGCGCGGGACCGCGCCGATGAGCAGGCACCAGTCGGCGTCCTTGAAGCCTTCGTTGAGGTCGCCGGTGGCGACGACGTCGGCGAGGAGCGGGAACGCGCAGTCCTGGAGTTCCATCACCACGCCGGCGAGGGCGTTGAGGCCGGGTCCGACTTCGATGAGGTTGAGAGCGACCGGCTGGTCGGGGCCGAAGACGGCGCCGGAGGCGAGGCGGAAGATGGCGGCGTAACCGATGTTGCCGGCGGCGCCGGTCACGGCGACGCGAATGGGGGACTTGGAAGCCATAAGAGAATGCCTATCTAGTTAGGCCCTCCCCCGGGAGTGAAGCGGAAACTAAAGCCCGAGCTCCCCTTGCATGAGGTCATCAGCCGCCGGCGCCGACACGCTGTCGCGGACTAATTGTGACAAAGGCGCGGCCGACCGACCCTCCTGGCCACAGAGCGCCCGGAGCACCAAGGCCGCGGCCAAGGCGTCGTAAAGCGCGCAATGGTAGCGCCGTCGGCCGGGCGGACAGTGGTCGGCGGCCAGCTCGTCCAGCCGGGGGCCGAGGCGCAGGGCCGAGACCAAGGCGCCGAGCCGGAAATCGCCGAGCGAAGGGGCCCAGGCCCGGGCCAGCCGGCAGGTGTCGATCCAAGGACCCCACTCGGCGACCTCCGAGCCATCACCGACAAATCCCGGCACGGCCGAAGGCCGCGACCAGGTGCCGCGCAACAACCCGGATTCGACCGAGGCATTATGGGCGGCGAGTAAGCCAGTCCGACGCAGGCCGACCCAGCGCTCCCATTCAGACTCGAACGGCGGACGGCCCTTGAGCTCCTTCGCTCCGAGACCGTGGCACTGCGTATCGATGGCGGGAATCGGCACGCGCGAGGCGTGCAGGCTCGTGGACGCGGAGACGACTTCGCCGCCGAGCAAGGTGGCGACGCCGAACTCGACCACGCCAGTGCGGGCGCTGCCTTCGAAATCGATGACGTGAATCGGGACCGAAGACCAGGTGAAGGCGACAGGGCTCATGGGTTCAGCGCCATTCGTGCTTGGGATAACGACCGCGGAGTTCCTTCTTCACGCCTTCGTAAGAGCCCTTCCAGAAAGCATCAAGGTCGGTGGTGCGTTGCTGGGTGCGGCGGGCCGGCGACTGGATGCAGACGACCATCGGCACCTTGCCGAGGCAGACGCGCAGCTTGCTGCCCGGGAAATCATAGAGCTCCTGCACGGTGGCTTCGACCTCGGCCTGCCCGTCCTCGGTATACTCGATACGCGCGGGGTGCTTCTTGCGCGGCAGGATGATCTTCTCCGGGCAATAAGACTCGAGCGCCATGGCCTGCTCATGCGTCAGCCAGCCGCGGACAACGCCGAAGACGGGCCGGTCGCGGATATCGCGGTAAGCCACGGCACCGGCGCAGACTTCTTCGATCACCATGCGGCGGGCCGCCTCGTCGAACGGCGGGATGCCGAGCTCAGGGCAATGCTTGGAGAGGAAATTAACGCGGCGAATCCAAGCGTCCACGGGCGCGTCCCACTTTTCGAGTTCGAGTCGTCCGGCGGCGACCTCTTCCGCGAGCAGCCGGCTGGCGGCGTCGGAAGGAGCATCGTCACGCTCCTTGGCCTCAAGGACGAGGTCACGAAAGCGTCGCTCGACGCGCGTGACCACGCGACGCTGCGAACCGTCGTAGCGGACCTGATTGACCGTCGAGAATTCGGACGGGAAGAGTTCCTGGAGCCAGGCCTCCTCGATGGCCGTCGCCAAGGAAAGATAAGTTGTCACGCCGCCGCGGGCCTGGATTTCATCGACCTCGGCCGCGACCAAGAGCTTGGCGTTACGGATGGAGGATTCACGGCGCAGTTCGCCGGTGCGCCCGTGCACCAGGGCGCAGCGCAACGTGCCCGCGTCGAGGCGGACGGCGAGGCGATCCGAGAAGCCGAGCAGTAAGCATCGGCGCACGGCGGCAGGGTCGGCGATCCGGTCGCTGACCGGCAACCCCTGCCCTTCCGCGAGTCTTAGGAACTGGCGGGCGGCTTGGTCGGCCTGACGCGCGGCTTGGCCATGTACGCCGAAGCGATCACAGGCGTCCGCATCGAACTTCATCTCGACCGCGCGCTGCAGGAGCGCCAGGCGCGGGAAGAAGTCGGAGCCGTCTTCCTGTTCGACGGAATCGCGGGCGTTCTCGGTACGGTCGTCGACCTTGCGGAAAAGGATATCGCGCCCTTGGGCGAGCCCGGCGATGCGGCACACTTCGTAGACGCAGTCGAGGTCGCCCGCCGCGAGGAGCATACGCGCGTAACGCGGATGGGCCGGGAAGACTGACATCCGTCGGCCGAGGTTCGTGAGTTTGCCTTGGGCGTCGACAGCGCCGAGGTCGGCAAGGACGGTCAGGGCGCGCTGCAGGGCCTTGTCATCCGGCTTCTCATACCAAGGGAAAGTCGCGGCTTCACCCCAACCAGACGAGAGCAGCAGCAGGATCGTTTCCGAAAGGTCGACGCGCTTGATTTCGGGAACTTCGCGCAGCGGACGAGCCTCGTGGTCGGTCTGCGACCACAGGCGGATGCAACGGCCAGGACCGGTACGGCCGGCGCGGCCGGCGCGCTGTTCGGCGGAAGCCTGCGAGACCGGCTCGACGAGTAAGGTGTCGATGCCGCGGTGCGGGTCGAAGCGGGCGATGCGGGCGAGACCGGCGTCGACCACCGCGCGGACGCCAGGGATGGTCAGGGAAGTCTCGGCGACGTTGGTCGCGACGATCACCTTGCGGCCGGGGCTTGGCTTGACCGCCCGATCCTGCTCTTCCGGCGGAAGCTCGCCGTAGAGCGGCAGGATATCGACGCCGCCGGACTCGGGGAGATTCCGCACCGCACCGATGGTCCGCATGATCTCATAGGAGCCAGGCATGAAGACCAAGATATCGCCTTCGGCTTCCTCACTGAGGACACGTCGTACCTGTTCCGCCGCGGCATCCCAGACCGGACGGGTCGAATTACGCGGGAGATGGGTGTATTCGATCTGGACCGGATAAGCGCGGCCGTCGGCGGCCAGAGTCTCGGCGGAACCGAGCCATTTCGCGACGCCCTCGGTATCGAGGGTCGCGGACATCGCCATGATCAGCAGGTCAGGGCGATGCGTCGCCTGGAGACGACGCGCGAGCGCGAGCGCCACGTCGGAGTGCAGGTTACGTTCATGGAATTCATCGAATACCACCGCGCCGACACCCTTGAGCTCGGGGTCCGAGGCCATCTGCCGGAGCAGCAAGGCTTCCGTCACGAACTTGATACGCGTCTGGGCGGACTCGACGCGCTCGAAGCGGATCTGGTAACCGACTTCTCCGCCGAGGCGGACGCCGCGTTCCTGCGCGATGCGCGCAGCGAGCAGACGGGCCGCGATCCGGCGGGGCTGCAGGACGACGATCTGCCCTTGGACGAGGTTCAGATCCAGGAGCATCTGCGGGATGCGGGTCGACTTGCCCGAGCCCGTCGGTGCGCGAAGCACCAGCCGGCGTACGCGACCGCAGGCGGCGACCAGGTCGGCCTGCAATCCGTCGATGGGCAAGGGTTGCTTCATGGGACGTCGAGGGGGATGAGGCGGGCGCTCGCCCTTCCCTGCCGCACCGTAATCCGCGCCACCGTCACGGGAAGGTTAAAGCGTCGCGGTCCCGCGCTGCCCGGATTGAGCCGCAGCACCGCACCGTCCTGCTCGATCTTCGGGACGTGCGTATGTCCCGTGATGACGACATCCGGCCGGAAGGCCGCTTCATCGACGGGCAGGTGACCGTGATGGACGAGAATACGGAGGCCGGCGACGACCTGCAGTGAGGTCAGCGGCAACGTGTCGTCGTCGTCGCAGTTACCCGCGACCGCGTGGCAGGGTGCGAGCTCAGCGAGTTGCGGGACGATCAGGGGCCCGCAGACGTCGCCGGCGTGGAAGATCACGTCGCACCCTTCGAGCGCGAGGATGGCCTCGGCGCGCAGGCGGCCATGCGTATCGGAGATGACGCCGATCTCGAACGACAGCTCCACGGTCAGAGCGGGCGACGGAGCTTGCCGGCCGGGATCGGCCGCAGGGCCGTGAAATCTGCGCCGATGGTGGTCTTCAGCTTATCCTTCAGTCCGGGCGGCAGCGACTCGACCGCCTCGATGAATTCCTTATCGCCCGGGAAGGCCGTCTTACCGACCTCGGCGACCGGGAGGCTGGTAAGGGCCGACTCGGGGAAGACGAAATCGGCGCGGCGGTCAGAGTTGGCGGCTTCGTTCTCGGCGGACTCGACGTCGAGCGGAGGCAGGGAGTCCTCGAGGTTGCCGGAGTCCTCGACCGGCACGTCGACGAAACGGGAAGGCGTGGCCACGAACGCGGCGGGCGGCGTTTCGGCCTGGACCGCGGAGACGACCGGTTCGGCGACGGCCTCAGGGGCCGCCGGCGTGGTCCTTATTTTTTTTTTGGCCGGGCTCCCGAGGGAGACCAGCTGCGGCGGCGGCGATGTCTTTGATGAGCAGGTCTATCGACCGTGACCTACTTTGCTCGATCGCCTTGAGCAGCGTCACCTCGAAGTTCGCCCGGGGCGAGAGGCCTTGGCGGATGCCATTCTCCCCTTCCTGCAGGCACTCGAGAAGGCGTACCAGCTGTTCGGTCGCCAGCGGCGCACCGAGCTGGGCGGAGGTCCCGCCGGAGCGGACAGAATCAAGGGTGGCGGCGCGGACGCGAACCTGGAGGTCGGCGAGCACGCGAAGGAGGTCGCGGCCTTCGGCGTGGAAGGCGTCGCAGAGAGCCAGGACTTTCTTACCGTCGCCGGTCGAGATGCCTTGGCAGAGGTCGGTGACCTGCTGGGACGAGGCGAGTCCGTAGATGGAAAGCACGTCGGCTTCCGTGATCTGCTTGCCGGCGAAAGAGATGACTTGGTCGAGGATCGACTGCGAGTCGCGCATGCCGCCGGCGGCGAGGCGGGCGATCGCCGTGAGCGCGTGCTGGTCGGCGGTCACGCCGTCGGCCTTGACGATACGGGCGAGCTGGGCGGCGATGACTTCCTCGGAGATCGGATGGAACTCCAGGCGCTGGCAGCGGGAGGTGATGGTCGGCAGGACCTTGTCGGCCTCGGTCGTGGCCAGGATGAACTTCACCCAGGGCGGCGGCTCTTCGAGGGTCTTGAGCAGCGCGTTGAAGGCGTCCTTCGTGAGCTGGTGGACTTCGTCGATGATGAAGACCTTGAACGGGCAGCTCGTCGGGGAGAACTGGCACTCGTCGCGGATCTTCTTGGCGTCCTCGATGGAGCGGTTGGAGGCGGCGTCGATCTCGACGACGTCGAGGCAGTTACCCTGCTCGATCGCAAGGCAGACAGGATCGTCGAGGGAGAAGTCCGGCTTCGGGCCGCCGGCGCAGTTCAAGGCCTTGGCCAGGATGCGGGCGGTGGTCGTCTTGCCGGTGCCACGCGGCCCGACGAAGAGATAGGCGTGCGCCATGCGCTTCGTCTCGAGCGCGTTGCGGAGCGTCTTGACGATATGCTCCTGCCCGACGAGTTCGTCGAAGCGGCGGGGACGCCAGCGGCGCGCGATGACCTGGAAGCCGGGTGCAGACACTGGCGTCTAGGTAAGGTCGGGCCGAAGGGGTGTCAACGGGGCAAACCCCGGCTTATTCCCATTCGATGGTCGCCGGCGGCTTCGACGACACGTCGTAGACCACGCGGTTGATGCCCTTCACCTCGTTGATGATACGGGTCGAGGCGCGCTGCAGCACGTCGTACGGCAGGCGGGCCCAGTCGGCGGTCATCGCGTCGGAGGAAGTCACCGCGCGCAGGGCGCAGACGTTGTCGTAGGTACGGCCGTCGCCCATGACGCCGACGCTGCGCACCGGCAGGAAGACCGCGAAGGCCTGCCAGACCTTGGCGTACTGGCCGGAGGTGCGGAGCTCGTTGATGAAGATGTCGTCGGCCTTGCGGAGCACCTCGAGGCGTTCCTTGGTGATGTCGCCGCAGACGCGGACGGCCAGGCCGGGACCCGGGAACGGGTGACGCCAGACCATCTCATGGGGCAGGCCGAGGGCTTCGCCGAGGGCGCGGACCTCGTCCTTGAAGAGTTCTCGCAGGGGCTCGAGCAGCTTCAGCTTCATGTGCTTCGGCAGGCCGCCCACGTTGTGGTGGCTCTTGATCGTGGCGGCGGGGCCGCCATTGGGCGAAAGCGATTCGATGACGTCCGGGTAGAGCGTGCCCTGGGCGAGGAAGTCGACCTTGCCCTTCTTCGTGCGCTGGACCTCGGCGATGGAGCGTTCGAAGACCTTGATGAACTCGTGGCCGATGATCTTGCGCTTACGCTCGGGGTCGGTGACGCCCTTGAGCTTGCGGAGGAAGACCGCGGAAGCGTCGACGACGCGGAGGTCGACCTTGAACTTACCGCGGAACATCTTCTCGACCTGGGCACGCTCGTTGAGGCGCAGCAGACCGTTGTCGACGAACACGCAGGTCAGCTGCTTGCCGATGGCGCGCTGGATGAGGGCGGCCGCGACGGAGGAATCGACGCCGCCGGAGAGGCCGAGGATCACCTGAGACTTGCCGACCTTCTCGCGGATCTCGCGGACGGCGGTCTCGACGTAGTCGTCCATCTTCCAGGTCGGCTTGCAGCGGCAGATGCGGAAGAGGAAGTTGCGGAGGATGTCGATGCCGCGCTCGGAATGGGCGACCTCGGGGTGGAACTGGATGCCGTAGAAGCGGCGCTTGGTGTCCTCGATGACCGCGCACTCGGAGTTCTCGGTCGAAGCGACCGCCTTGAAGCCGCGCGGGAGGCGGGTGATCTTGTCGCCGTGGGAGTTCCACACGCGGAGCGGGGACTTCAGGCCCTGCAGGAGCTGCGAGCCCTTGCCGAACGAAAGGACGCCGTGGCCGTATTCGCGGTGCGAGCTGCTGGCGACGTTGCCGCCGAGCATCTGGCCCATCAGCTGGACGCCGTAGCAGATACCAAGGACCGGGAGGCCCATCTCGAAGACGCCCGGGTGCGGATGGGGCGAGCCCTTCGCCTTCACGCTGTCAGGGCCGCCGGAAAGGATGACGCCCACGACGCCGTCGGCGCGCAGGGTCTCGGGCGTGACGCCGAAGGGATAGATGCGGGAGTGGACGTTGCACTCACGGACGCGGCGCGCGATGACCTTGGTCAGCTGCGAACCGAAATCGAGGATGGCGATGGACTGGGTGGCCATGATGGAAAAGTGTGGGGGGTTCAGAACTTGAGGCGAACATTGTTCCAGCCGCAACGGGGGCAGACGGCTTCCTCGCGTCGGCGCGGCCGGACATAGGTCAGGCTGCAACGGACGCAGGAAAAGGCGGAATTGATGCGGCGGTGGTCCGAAAGGAGCACGTCGCGACGATCATACCACGCCTGGAGGCCGAACAGGATGACCGCGGCCAGCCCGGCCAGGAAGGCCAGGAAGGCGCCGAGGTCGACGGGGATCTGCATGGGCGGGAGGTTCGGAAAAGGCGAGACGCGCCTGCCGGGGGGCGGACGCGTCTCGGGTTCAAGCCTGGGCGGGCAGCTTAGGCCTGAGCAGGAGCGGCGGCCGCTTCCTTCTTAGCCTTGGGCTTACGCGCCGTCTTGGCCTTCGGGGTCATGGCCGGGGACTTGTCGTCCTTGGCCACGAGCTCGATGAGGGCGGTCTCGGCGGCGTCGCCCTTACGGGCGCTGAGCTTGTAGATACGGGTGTAGCCGCCGTTGCGTCCGAGGAACTGCTGCACGCGCTCCTTGAACAGGAGCTGGGCGGCGTCTTCGTTGCGCAGCTTGGCGATGGCCAGGCGGTAGTAGTGGAGCTTCACCGACTTGTCGGCGGACTGCTCGGCCTTCTTGGCGTAGGTGATGATCTGCTCGGCGAAAGGACGGAGGGCCTTGGCGCGGGACAGCGTCGTGGTGATGCGCGCGTTGGTGAACAGCGCGGACGCGAGGTTGGCGACGAGGGAGCGGCGGTGGGCCGTCTTGACGCCAAGGACGTGATTGTGTTTGCGGTGACGCATGAGGGTGGGTTCCGGTCTGGATTAGGCGTTCACGCCCTTGTCGAGGAGGCCTTCGTTGATCTTCTGTCCGAGCGAAAGGCCGAGCTGCTCGAGCTTGGCCTTGATCTCGTTGAGGGACTTCTTGCCGAAGTTGCGGTACTTGAGCATCTCCTGCTCGGTCTTCATCGCCAGTTCGCCGACGGTGTTGATGTTGGCGTTGTTGAGGCAGTTGGCGGCGCGGACGGAAAGCTCGATCTCGTTGACGGACATGTTGAGCAGCTTGCGGAGACGGTTGGTCTCTTCGCTGATCTCCTTGTGGCCGGTCTCGAACTCGACGGAGTCGGCGGAGACGGTGTCGAAGACTTCGAGGTGGTGGCGCAGGATCGCGGAGGCTTCCTTGAGGGCTTCGTCCGGGGTGATGCGGCCGTCGGTGGAGACTTCGAGCACGAGCTTATCGTAGTCGGTCTTGTCGCCGGAGCGGGTGGACTCGACGGAGTACTTCACGAGGGTGACCGGCGAGAAGAGCGAGTCGACGGGGATGGAACCGATGGCCTGTTCGGTCTTCTTGTTCTCCTCGGCGGAGGCCCAGCTGCGGCCCACGGTGACTTCGAGGTCGGCGTAGAAGCGACGCTTGCGGTCGAGGGTGCAGATGACCTGGTCAGGATTGACGAGGGTGACGGTGGCGCCCTTGGTCTCGAACTTGATGTCCGAAGCCTTCACGGGGCCGGTCTTGTTGACGTCGATGGTGCCCTTGAAGGCCTCGCGCTTGTTGGCCTCGGTGCGGATGCGCACCTTCTTGAGGTTGAGCACGATCTCGGTGACGTCTTCGACGACGCCTTCGATCGGCTGGAACTCGTGCTGCACGCCTTCGATGGTCACCGCGGAGATGGCGGCGCCTTCGATGGAGCTCAGCAGGATGCGGCGGAGCGAATTGCCGACGGTGTGGCCGAAGCCCGTCTCGAAGGGCTCGGCGAAATACTTCGCGTAGGTGGGGGTGGCGGAAGACTCCTCCTTCTTGAGGGTCTTGGGGCGTTGGAACTGTCCGAGGCGCTTGGTCATGTCTGTGGGTCCGTTGGGTGGGTTTGCTTGGCTGGGATCAGCGGCTGTAGAATTCGACGATGATCTGGACGTTGACGTCGGAAGGGAGTTCTTCCTTGGCGGGCTCGCGGACGATCTGGCCGTTGAGCTGCTCAGGCAGGACGACGAGCCAGGCCGGAGCGGAGCGACCCTGGCCTTCTTCGACGGCGCGGGTGGCGAGCTGCTTGGAAGAGGTGCGGTCGCGGACTTCGATCTTCTCGCCGGGCGAGGTGGCGTAGCTGGCGACGTCGACCTTGTGTCCGTTGATGCGGATGTGTCCGTGGGCCACGAGCTGGCGGGCGGCGGCGCGGGAGTTGGCGAAACCGAGGCGGAACACCACGTTGTCGAGACGGGTCTCGAGGATGCGGAGGAAATTGTCGCCGGCGACGCCGCCCATGCGCTTGGCGCGCTCGAAGGAGAGGCGGAACTGCTTCTCGGTGAGGCCGTACATCATGCGAAGCTTCTGCTTCTCATTGAGACCGACGCCGTATTCGGAGACCTTGCGGCGGGTCGTCTTGCCGTGGATACCCGGAGGGTACGGACGACGCTCTTCACCCTTGGAGGTGGGGAAAATATTCTGGCCGAAGCGACGGTTGAGCTTCGTGGTGGGACCGGTGTAACGAGACATGGTTTGTTAGGATTTGGTAGAGGTGGCGGATTGAAGGACCCGCCCGGTTTGCCATAGCCGGACGGTGATGCGGAAAGCGGAGACGATCAGACGCGACGGCGCTTGGGCGGGCGGCAGCCGTTGTGCGGGATCGGGGTGGTGTCGAGGATCGAGGTGACGTTCAGGCCGAGCACCTGGAGGGCGCGGATGGCGCTGTCGCGACCCATGCCCGGACCCTTGACGCGGACGGAGACGTCCTTGAGTCCGTGGGCCATGGCGAGCTTGGCGGCCTCGGAGCAGACGACCTGCGCGGCGTAGGCGGTGGACTTGCGGGAGCCGCGGAACTGGTGACGGCCGGCGCTACCCCAGGAGATCACGTTGCCGTTGGCGTCGGTGATCGTGACCTTCGTGTTGTTGAAGGTCGCGAGGATGTGGCAGATGCCGGTGGTGATGTTCTTCGAGCCTTTGGCGCGACGGACCTTCACTTCGCCGAGTTCTTCGCCGAGGAGTTCCTTGGCGGTGATCTCCTTGCGTTCCGGAGCGGCGGCTTCGGCCGGAGCGGCCGCGGCAGCGACGACTTCGGGGGCGGCGGCGCTTTCGGCGGCGGGGGCCTTCGGCTTCTTGGCCTTGGGCGTCTTGGGGGCTTCTTCGCTCATCGTAAAATAGTTTTAGGAGAAAGGTTGGCTTACTTGGAGGGAGCCGCGGCGACGCCGACGGTCTTGCGCTTGCCCTTGCGGGTACGGGCGTTGGTGCGCGTGCGCTGGCCGCGGACCGGGAGGCCGCGGAAGTGGCGGAGACCGCGGTAGCACTTGATCGCCTGGAGGCGCTTCAGGTTCTGGGCGATGTCGCGGCGGAGGTCGCCTTCGCACTTATAGCCCATGCGGACGATGTACTCGACGATCTTGTTCAGCTGCTCTTCGGAGAGGTTCTGCGCCCGCATGGCGGGATCGAAGCCGAGGGCCTCGCAGATCTCCGTGGCGCGGCGCGGGCCGATGCCATAGATGTAGCGGAGAGAGATCTCTACTTTCTTGTTATTGGGAATGTCTACGCCGAGGATTCGAGGCATGGTGTCCGTGCTGTTTGGAAGGTGGGAAAGAGGTCGGAACTTGAAGGTTCTGGTGGGATTGGAAAGCAAAAAATGCGGTTTAAACGAGGGTCAGGATTTCGGGGCCGTTTTCGGTCACCAGGACGGTGTGCTCGAAGTGGGCCGAGACCTTGCCGTCGGCGGTCCGGGCGGTCCATCCGTCGGAGGCCATGACGATCTTATGGGAGCCAAGATTGACCATGGGCTCAATGGCTAAGGCCATGCCAGGCAGCAACTTAGGTCCAGTTCCCGCCTTACCGTAGTTCGGGATCTGGGGTTCTTCGTGCATTTTACGACCGACACCATGGCCGACAAAGTCCCGGACGATGCCATACCCGCCGGGGGTCAGGGCCTCTTGGATGGCCGCCGAAATATCCCCTACCCTGTTGCCCACGCGGGCGGCGGCGATGCCCGCTTGGAGCGATTTCTCGGTGTCGACGCAGAGCTGACGGGCCCGGGGGTCGACGGCGCCGACCAGGATGGTCCGGGCATTGTCACCGATGAAGCCGTCGCGGCGCACGACCACGTCAAGTGAGACGAGGTCGCCGTCCCGCACGATCCGGTCGGCCGAGCCGATCCCATGGACGACCTCGTCGTTGAGGGAGATGCAGACGTAGCCGGGGTAACTGAGGCGACCGACGACGTAACCATGGCAGGCGCTCTCGCAGCCGTGCCGGACCATGAGCCCGCGGGCGGCCGCGTCGAGTCCGGCGGTGGAGATGCCGGGGACGACGAGGGTCGAGAGGTCGTGGAGGACGCGGGCCGCGGCGGCGCACGCCGCTCGCATGCGACTCACGTCTTCGGCCGACTTCAAATCGATCATCCCGGAAGAAACTTAGCCGGCGAAAGCGCCAAAGTGGTTCAGACCCCAGGCGACGAGGCCTAGGACGAACAGGAAGAGACAGGTCTTCTCGAGCGAACCGAGCGCGGAACCTTCGCCTTCGGAGCGCAGCGAAGCGGCCGGGACGGGGACGCCGCCGATACGGCCCTTCTTAAGGAAGCCTTCGTAGTTACGCTGCAGGAGATAGGTCTCGATCTGACGCATCGTGTCGAGCATGACGCCGACGGTGATGAGGCCGCCGGTGCCGCCGAGGAAGGTGGCGAGACGCATCGGGAAGCCGAGCTGCACGATGAAGAGGTCGGGCATCAGCGCGATGATGAGCAGGAAGACGGAGCCGGCCAGCGTCAGGCGGGTCATCACGAAGTCCAGGAACTGGGCGGTGTGCTCGCCGGGGCGGACGCCCAGGATGTAGCCGTTGTTCTTCTTCAGGTCGTCGGCGATCTGCACCGGACGGAACATGATGGAGATCCAGAAGTAGCTGAAACCGAAGATCAGCACCGAATACAGCGTGTAGTAGAAGCCGTTGTTGCGGGAGAAGAAGTCGGCCCAGTCGCGGAGGAAGGCGAGCGTCGGGAAGTAGGTGCTCAGCGGGTTGAGCAGCATGGGCGGGAAGCTCATGATGGCGCCGGCGAAGATGACCGGCATCACGCCCGCGTAGTTGACCTTGAGCGGCAGGTAATTCGTCTGCGCGCCGTACATCTTACGGCCGACCATGCGCTGGGCGTACTGGATCGGGATCTTGCGGACGGCCTGGTTGATGGCGACCATCGCGGCCGTGACGGCGACGAAGAGGAGGACCATGCCCGCGGCTTTCTCCCAGCCGTGGGAATTGGCGGCGGCGGCGCCGACCTTGCCGCCGAACGTCATGTCGACGAAGGAGGTGAGCGCGCCGGGGATGTCGGCGAGGATGCCGACGGTGATCAGGACGGAGGTCCCGTTGCCGATGCCGCGCTGGGTGATCTGCTCGCCGAGCCAGAGCATGACGATCGCGCCGGAAGTCAGGAGGCAGACGCCGAGGCAGACGAAGAGCGTCTTGCTCTCCATCACGACGATGGTGCCGGTGAAGTTGCCGAGGCCGAGCGCCTGGCCGACCTGCTGCGGATTGCAGAAGGCGCCGAGGAGCAGCGCGGACTGCACGACGGCGATGAGGATGGTGAGGTAACGGGAATACTGGGCGACCTTCTGGCGGCCGACTTCGCCTTCCTGCTGCAGGCGGGCGATGGACGGCACGACGGCCGACATCAGCTGCATGATGATCGAGGCGCTGATGTACGGCATGATGCCCAGCGAGAAGACCGCGCCCTTGAGGAGCGCGCCACCCGTGAACATGTTGTACATCGCGACCACTCCGCCGGCCGACTTGTCGGCCATGGAGTGGTAATAATCCATGATGTCCTTCGGATCGATGCCGGGCAGCGGGATGTTCGCGCCGATGCGGGCGACGAACACCAGGGCGACGGTGGCGACCAGACGGGCCCTGAGCTCAGGGATCCTCCAGCAGTTGGCGAAGGCCGAGAACATCGGGGTCAGGGTGAGCCGAGGCTCACTCGGCGGAAGCCGTCTTCTTGATCTCGATCAGGACCGCCTTGCCGCCGGCCTTCTCGATCTTGGCCTTGGCGTCCTTGGAGAAGCGGTGGGCCTTGACGGTGACGGCGCGCGTGAGCTCGCCGGTGCCGAGGATCTTGAGGAGCGGGGCGGACTTGCGGAGCACGCCGGCAGCCACGAGTTCCGCGAGACCGAAGGTCGTACCTTTGAGTTCCTGGAAGTCGCGGACGTTGAGCACGGCGTAGTCGACGCGGTTGACGTTCTTGAAGCCGCGGTGAGGCAGGCGACGATAGAGCGGCATCTGACCGCCTTCGAAGCCGGGGCGATGACCGCCGCCGGAGCGGGCCTTCATGCCCTTGTGACCACGACCGGAGGTCTTACCGTGACCGGTGCCGCGGCCGCGGCCGAGGATCTTGTGGCGATGGGTGGAGCCCTTGATGTTGGGCAGAGAGTCGAGTTTCATGTCTGTGTGTACCGCTTAGGCGCGGAGGGCCTTGATTTGTTCGAGGGTGCGGAGCTTGGAGAGACCGTCCAAGGTGGCCTTCACGATCGCCTGCGGGTTGTTGGAACCCATGGACTTCGAGAGGACGTCCTTGTAACCGGCGACTTCCAGGACGGCGCGGACGCCGCCGCCGGCGATGAGGCCGGTACCGGGGGCAGCCGGGCGGAGCATCACGACGCCGCCGTCGGCGTGGCCGATGACTTCGTGCGGGATGGTGTTACCGCGGAGATTGACGCGGACGAGGGCGCGGTGGGCGCGGTCGGTGCCTTTGCGGATCGCATCGGGAACTTCCTTGGCCTTGCCGTAACCCACGCCGACGCGGCCCTTGCCGTCACCGGCCACGACGAGCGCGGCGAAGTTGAAGCGACGGCCGCCTTTGACGACCTTGGAGCAGCGGTTGATGTGGACGACCTTGTCGTTGTATTCGGAAGCAGGACCGTCGTTGCGGTTATCGCGACGAGGACCACGGCCAGGGCCGCCGGGACCGTTACGACGGCCACCGGGACCACCG
>Ga0255117_1000084_pt1 | contig 28642 bp, 38 predicted proteins | sample Law_Atlam_RepA_8_2_FD_188583 | JGI IMG/M metagenome (GOLD analysis project Ga0255117, IMG submission 188583) | Freshwater microbial communities from St. Lawrence River, New York, United States - Law_Atlam_RepA_8h | ecosystem: Environmental > Aquatic > Freshwater > River | place: USA: New York...
GGCAGCAGTTGGTGCAAAGACCGCGTATGATTATATGAGCGGTGGAGGCGAAGAAACTAAGGTTCAGTCAGGACAAAATCCTGATAGCGGCATCTTAGAAAAAGGGTCAGAACAAGCTAAAGACCAGATGAAAGTGAATGTTCCTCCTCCAACAATAATCAATCAAGGTGGTGGAGGTGGCGGTGCATCCGAAAGCTCCCCGGTACCAAATACTAAAACTTATGTTAGAGATGATGAGAGTAGTTGGATGAGATTTGCTCTAAAACGAGCAATGGCATAAAAAAGGGGCGCTCTAAGCGCCCCTTTCTCTTTTAGTCGTCCGCAAGACTTGCGAAGTAACTCATATTATCATCACTCTTTTCATCATTCCAAGGTGGAGTTTCTTCGGTTGTCTTAGCAGCCGTCTTCATCTTGGTTTCAACGAAGAGTTCATCCTCTGCATCAAGCGGATTTACCTTCTCTGCGGTAGGCACACGAGTACCACTACCAAGAACAGTATTCAGCTTGGTCTTGAGTTCATCATAAGACTTGAAGTTTGAGGGATCAAGAAAAGCGGCAAGTGAATGCGTTTGCTTCCAGATTGCTTCTAGCTTATCCTCATTTTCATCAAGTGGCGTATTACCATCAAATTCTGACTTATCGTAGTTACGATAGCCTTCTACCTGACGAATACGGAGCTTAAAGTTAGCACCTTCCCAGAGGTCGAACGGATTAACCGGCTTCTCATCTTCAAAGGTAGGCTGCATTACGTCCTTGATCTTGTCGAAAATCTTCTTACCATACTTATAGAGAAAGACTTTACCTTCGTTCTCAGGGTTCGATGGGTCCTTAACAACAAGAACGTTAGAGATATAAGACAAGCGGCGCTTCTGCTTACGAGCAATTTCCTTGTTGGCCTCGATACCTGAATTCCAGAGTTCTGAATTGAGTTCACCGAGAGGATCTGGCTTGTTAATAGTGGTCAGCGAATTTTCGATATACCACTTTCCGGACGGACCTTGAAAGCCATGATCATACACACGAACCCAAGGAAGTTCTTCACCTGGAGGAGCAGGAAGAAAACGAAGAACAGCCTGGCCATTGCCAGCCTTATCTACAGAAGGCTTCCAGAGGCGTTCATCGTCGCCGCGCTTTTCGTTTGTGGGATTTGCAATCTTTTCGACTTCTTTCATAAGTGAGTCGAAGTTGCCACGGTTCTTACGGAGTTCCGAGAGAGAATTAAAAGACATATTTGTATTCCTTACTTTGCGTTGTATTGCGTTATATTGCGTTAATATTTGCGTTGTGTATCATAATCATCGTAGTCATCGAAATCTTCTTCTTGACTACCAGAGTATTTATACAGGTTTTTGCGGTGCTTACTGGATTTGTCCACACCTTTACGAACTTCTTTGACACGAGGTTCGTAATCGAAGTCTCTACGCTTAGAATGACTCATTTAACAGACCACTTGGCCTTTCTCCTTGATCCATAGTTGAGAGAATTTGTCTTTATCAAACTTGACAAAGATGCGGTACTTTGTTATCAAACGAGATACATCTTTCCATATAAAATCATTTGCTAACACAGTATTATTACTATACACGAAATTAAACAATTTGTCAAGAATAATTAGGGTTTCAAGACTAATTTTTTTACCAAGGTATAGTTTTAATGCTAAGGGATGTTGACCATCACTAATCAATGGATCAACATTTGCTTTTTCAGCCTCTAACATAAGTGTAGAAATATCTTGGGTGAACAGATATGTCAACTTCTCTTTTCTAGCCTTCCAGTCCCGATATACGTTATCACTTTCGGCATCAAATAAACCATTATGTCCATTGACAAAGTTAGCAACGAAATAATCTACCATCTCAGTAAAGGTAAATCGTTTGGCCAACTTGCGAAACAATAGAACATCCTTACGTTTAAGAAATGTTTCTCTCTTACACCTGACACCCGATTTCGTTTTTGTGATATCGTAATCATCAGACGTAAAATGAAGTTTGAGTGACATGTAGACACGATAAACTTCGAAAGAGTCCATTAGAAGGGTAGCTTTCCATCCTTGCGCTTCAACATATTTAGTTCTTCTGCTTCCGCACGAATCTTTTCTTTGAGTGAAGTTGTCAATAGAACCGATGCCGATTCCATCTCAATATCATTCTTCACGCAATAATCAACTAGCAAGTCCATACACGGTAGACCTGTTGTTGATGCTTGTTTCTCAATAAATTGAGAAAACTCAGTAGAAGTTCTAAACTTTTTCGTAATCAGAAATTCGTTGCTGACTTCATCTACCACTTGAAAATCCTCGACCATAAAATTGTGTTCCGTTCATTTCATTTTTATCAAAAAGATACCAACAAGAATTGTCCTTGCCAGTAAACTTACTATCTTCAATCCACTTTACTCTCCCGATGGCCACGACCTTACTACAATATTGTAGATAGGGTATTGCTTGTTTAGTATGCATCCAGTCGGCATCAAAGAGAAGCCACGTCGGACGAATACTAGCAAACCTATCAATCAATGGATGTAGTATCCATCGCGACCAAGGCGGATTAGTTATAATATAGCTGGTATTTACGGGAATGTCAACAGTTAATGCATCATATTTTTCAATAGACGGGTCTTTAGGATCAATATCAGAAACCAAAGTAGCTACGGCATTACTGTCTGTTAAGGTGTCGATATGCCTACAGAGTCTACCGTCGCCAGCACAAGGCTCAGCGAAGGTAAACTCCGAGGGAAGAAAGGGTAAGAGAGGCTTTACTGCATCCAACGGAGTCGGATAGAAATCATTCTTACGATGTTCAAAGTTACTTCTCTTACCCATTCTTTATCCTGCATAAAATATATGATCACCAATTTTAGTTACTCTACGAAGATTCCAACCTGGACTTACATAGTCGGCATGGTAGAATAGAACATTTTTTCCTAATACGCCATGATTAGCCCCATCGAACAATACCTTTTCAGCCACTCTTTTGGCTTGTGCGTATTGTTGCGCACTGCGCACACTCTTCTTTCCTTCGCACACCCATGAGAACTGACACACACGTTTTGTTCTCTGGTATACAACGGAGCATACGGATTTAGGAAACTTGGGGCTATTTACCCGATTGATAGTGACAGCAGCAACGGCCAATTTGCCTTGAGTAGACTGGTTACCAGCCTCATAATAGATATTGTCTGCGAGACACTTCAATTCTCTGTTGTTTGCCAGACGAATATTTTGTGTCTGGATTCTTTGTTGTGTTACTTTACGTTGTTGTTCTTGAGCATCTTCTTTGATGTCCTGGATTACTTCTCCAACGCCGAGGGAATATTCCCTTGCTTCTCTTTCGATGGCAGTTTCAGCATATGAATTAATTCCATATAAACTATAACTTAATAGTGTAATAATCGAAAGAAACTTGAAAAACTTCTTATTAAAGGAAGTCATCTTATTTCCATTTTTTTGTTATACTTGAGAGGGTATTAACCAGTGACTCCCCACACTGATTGTCCGAAGACAAAAAATGACCCACTGTGCTTGCTGGTGTCAGGTCGCACAATGGGTCATACAACTATTTAGCATTCATAGGTTCTTAGTTCACTCATTTCATCGTATATACAGAACAGGCGATAGTTTTATTCTGTTTCGAGGGAAAACTATCAAAAACCCAATGAGATTATGCGGCTAGCGCATATCCTGCAAAGGCAACGTTATCGTTTGCATTTACGTTTAGTGGCACTTTGCCAAGCAATCAGTCTCGAACCGCCCTATTACACGAAAATCGAATTCCATGGTCACCCCCATCATCTACACAGCGAGCCAAGTCGGACATCGTCACCTATGACTCAGCTGGGTTGCGATCCTTGCCACGTCATGGTCTACTGTGTAGATGGTGGAGGTGCGGGGAGTCGAACCCCGGTCTTTCCGCCTTTATTGTTGATTGTCATCAACTGATATTTTATTTATATACTAGTTTGCTTTGGAAGTCAACCGTTTTATAGATTAAAATTGATACTTTCTCCGCAGCCGCAACTACTTGATGCGAGAGGTGCTTGTATTTCGATGACGCTACCAATAATATCAACTTTCTTATTGACGGTACTGCCAATAAGATAGAGTTCAGATGGCCTATCTAACCAGAACGTCCAATCATCATACTCTTGTGGAAAGTCATCTTCTATGAGTTCGTCTGCACTCTTTACCAAATCCCACTTGTAGCTGAATCCAGCACAGCCGCCACCTGCAAGAGATAGGCGAACACCCAGTGCGTTGTTCGAAACGGAGACATTACGAAAATGCTCAAGTGCGGATTCCGTAAACTGTATGCGGTCTTTTATCATCAAACTATTTATTACGGCTCGCTTCGAATAAATCACGAGTTTCGATAAGTTTTTTGGCCCAGTTGTCGCGCTTTTCTACGAACACCTGAGGCTCATCGCCATCCACTGCAATCAAGATAACGAGAAAGGGAACAGGAATACCAGTTCGTTCTTCATACATAATTGCATATGCAGCGGTCTGCATAAAGTAGGAACTGATATATTCCTTCTTCTTGGGCCGATTAGAAGTCTTAAAGTCGATTACGGCGCGAATACCATTGTATTCTCCGATACAGTCAACTCGACCAGCCATACGCAGGAAGTCGCTGTATAATGCCAGCTCTTGGCAGTGAATGTTATCGATAGGTTCAAGAATTGACTTAAACTTAGTAAACATTTCCTTGTCGAGTAAGGACGCTTTCACGCTATCAAAATCGACTTCTTCATTCTTTAGATATGCTTCGGTAAGTGTGTGTATTTTAGTACCACGAGTAGAAGCCTGCTTAGAAATGCGGTCGGCTTCTTCTTCACCAACGCGCTCACGCCACTTGTTGATGCCATCTTTATTCAGAACACCGAGAACGGTGGTAGCAGAGGGATAACCAACACCTGAGGCATTGACATAAACTCTGCTACCATCTTCTCTTGTTTCATCTTGGGCAAAATCGGTATAATCATAGATCGTTTTAAACATATACTCTTATAACATGATTCGCATAGTTTGTCAAGTCTTTTATGCGTATCTCTCCTCATATTCTAGTCTGGCCAGAATATATTCTTTAACCAATTTGGACCTTACTATATCATGAACAGAAAACTCTACAGTTTTGAACGAAGGCATTAGTTCGGCGATAGCGATGAACTTTTGAAGTCCAGACATATCGGTCTTTTTATATAGATCAGTCTGTCGGAAATCTCCGCAGAATATGATCTTTGAGTTTCTGCCAATTCTGGTCATAATTGAATTTAATTCCATATCCGTCATATTTTGACATTCATCGACAATGACGATGGAATTATCTAGAGTGATACCACGAACAAATGAGGTGATCATAAAGTTCACTGACTTTTGTTCTTGCAATCGCTGAAATGGCTGGATGTGATTAAACAAATCCTCGCAGATTTCTACATAAGGTAACTGATAAACTTCTGTCTTTTCTTTCTCATCTCCAGGTAGGTGACCAATTTCTCTTGACGGAACAGCAGAGCGGACTATTACTACTCGCTCAAATACTGTTTCTGGATCTAGTGCCTCTTCTAGTGCCTTAAAAAGCGCGATGTATGTTTTCCCTGTTCCTGCTACACCGTGAAGTAATATTGCTGCGGACTGTTGATTATAAAGTTCAAAAAATTGTCTCTGATTAAAGGTTTTTGGTTGAATATTTTTTAGGTCTTCGTATTTTACTTTGCATAGCTTGCTCTTCTCTAGGGTTACGGGCGAGTCATTATTTGAGACAACTTGTAAGGCGTTTTGTTTTCTTCTTGACATAACAGTCCTTTGAGGTTTGAGGTTGATACAAAAAAGGCGACACTGCAATTGCAGTGTCGCCTAGTGCCGAGGGAGGCACGATGGATTCGGGAAGAGAAATCGGTATTACTGTCTTCATGTAGTTATTTATTGAGTTGCGTCTCTCCACCACTCAGGAATTTCACGATTTTTCCATTTTGCCATATTATTTTTTGCACCAACATAATAGTTACGATAAGACTGTAGAGAATCGCCTTGTACCTTATATTCGTCAGGCATAGCAGGTGTCGGTTGTGTTAGATGACTTACAGGAATATTTTTTGGGGGCTTGCGAAGAAAATAAACTAGCCGGTCAGTGGCATGGATTTTACCATAGCGATGAGTGTATTCTGTAAGAAGAGACTGGAATAGACACATAAGCCAGTTATAATTATTGTTAGACTGACGAACCCAGATAGCACTCGGATGATTGATGTGTGTCGCTTTGTAGAGAACTGTTTCAAGGGTGTTATCTTCCATACGCCAGCGTTTGATTGAACGGCCATTAGCAGTTTTATCTAGGTATTGTTCACCGTCGATTACGCGATGTGCAGTAGATAACAGTTGTGCATATTCTAGGATCATCTTAACGACATGCTTGTCATTATGATATTCAGCACATTTGGAAACGTCACGATCCAAATAAAAGATATTCATGATATATTAACTTTCTTCAATAGATTCACGTATGCAGCGTATATGCTCTTTTGCTACATTTGATATTATATCAGATTCCCTCGCAATGTCAAGACATTCTATAACTTCAATTGGGTCCATTTCTAATAAATCGTCCATCATCTTTCTTTCTGGTGTAACTCCGAAAGCATTGACGCAAAATAAAACAAGCTCCACATCGGCATCCGTATACAATGGTATACGATAGCGTCTAGGTTCCTTGCGAAACTTGTCCGGGAACTTTAGAATATTATCAGTCATGCTAATATTTATTAGGAAAAGACTTTTACGGCATATTTCGCTTCAAAATTATCCGCATCCTTAAAGTTATTTACCATTGGCATACCCTTGATATTGAGACTTGTATTCAATAGCATTGGACAGCCGGTTTCTTCATACCATCTACTAAGAAGTTCATATAGACCAGAGTGTTGCTCTTTTGTCACAGTTTGGACGCGACTTGTGCCATCAGCATGGACAATAGCAGGAAACAAATCAGGATATTTACATCTTGAAGTATATTGCATATAAGGGGAGTCTTCCCATGACATTTCAAAATAGTCTCTCGCATGTTCCGCCAAAATAACTGGAGCGAATGGACGAAATTGTTGACGCTTTTTAATGGCATTTACTTTATCCTTAATATCATGGCCCCTTGGATCAGCTAGAAGACTGCGATTGCCTAATGCTCTGGGACCAAATTCAGCTTGACCATTTGCAACACCCACTATACCAGTATTTCGCAATTCTGTCAACAGTTTTTCTACTGGATATTCTCCTCCCATATCTGCACCCAGATATGGACCTTTCCAGTTCAATTTTTGTCTGTTGTTAGCTGCAATCGCTCCCAAGGAACTGCCTGCATCACCAGGATTTGGCATAATCCATACATTCTCAAAATACTTTCGTGCAATATGATTTGCACTACAGTTTAGCGCACATCCACCCATAAGAACGAGATTGTCTTGAGAGGCGTCTTTCATTTTTGCTCGTATTAGTAGTTTTTCAAATTCTTCTTCATAGACTTTTTGAGTTGCTGTGGCGACACTATAAATGTTCAGGTCGCTGTCATTGGGTCGCCACCAGCGACATCCGCGATGTAGGTTCTCAGATTTCCAAAGATTTTTTACTTCGTCATAATACTTTTCGGGGTCACCATATGCTACCATTCCCATTAAGATATATTCATCTTCGTTTGCTTTTAGACCAATACGGTCAGTCATAGCAGAATAGAACAGTCCCAAAGACTTGGGGTAGTCCATAGACCATTTCTTTTTCAGTTTACTACCAGAACATTTCCAGACTGACGCAGTATCGAATTCACCGATAGCATCGATAACAAGAGCGGTTGCATTATCATACGGCGAAGTATAGAAGCCAGCTGCGGCATGCGATTCATGATGAAATGCAAATTCTACCGGAATATCTTTTAGACCAAAATGTTCAAGATATTGCCTGACACTAAACCGAACTAATCCCTGGCCTGCCAGCAGCCTTCTCATTGCCCTAAGTTTAGGCTTTTCATACCAGTGTATCTTGTTTGGTTTACCAAACTTCAAAGCAGCATGAATCAAATCAGCATTTAAGTCTTTATCATTCTTGATACCAGAATATCTTTCCGCATGTGAAGCAAACAGAATTTCATTTCCGAAAACAACAGTCAAAGACGCATCATGCACGGCGGCGGATATACCCCATTCAATCATAGATAAAGGGGTCCTGTTTTCGAAGATACTCAATACGTTTCTTCATCTCTTTTTTGGCGCGATATGCTGCAAAGAATTTTTTTATAAATTTAATCATTGGATTATATTCCCGTCTTTTAACCTGTTATAAACTAAATCTGCAAACTTGATATGATATTCCACCTTAGGGTGTCCCCATCCATGGGTGGCTTGCTTATATGGAGTATCTCCATATGTATCAGAAAAAGATACATCTCTTCCTAATAAATGTTTAAACCGCATATTAGACAGCCACGATATGCCCGGAGGAAATGAACGTTGAAGCATATTATTCCAAGAATATACAGTTGTAACCATCTTTATTCTTCCGCCAAAAGAATCCGAAAGAAGGTCTAGATATTTTAGATGTTTCGCATGTTCCCAAATAATATTGTTATTAGTTCCCCATGTTGCAACCATAAATTCATAAACTTCTTTAGACGGCCAATGTTTTGGTAAGGACAACATTTTAGTTTCCATATAATTATCGCCGCTGGATAAAATAGAGAATCTAGTAGGACAAGTTACTCCTACAATAATTAAATCGTTATCTCGAATAAGACCCTGTTCAATGTCATGGGTTAGTCTAAAAACCGCATCGGCAAGACTTGTGCCTAGATAGGCACGATTCCAATAAGAAACATCTATTTTTTTCGCAAGATGTGTCGGCCAAGAAAAAGTTAAAGAATGGTCATCGCATTTCTTTTGCATTTCTCGTGTCGGATAGATGGCTTCGCGATTCAAGACTCCTGCGTTCACTTTTCTCTTATCCAATTGATCTACATTGATTTGCAAAATTTCGGCGTCCCCAAGTTCTTGTCCGGCAGTAAATGAGCAACCATAGGATACTATTCTATCGATTTTCATATATTTTTTGCCCAAGGATGCGTTTGAAATAAATTCTGATTTCTGATTTTATCTAATAACAGTTGCTTAGACACAAACTGCTTTTGCAAGTGAATATTTGTTAAGTTTTTTCTATTTCCATCTAAAAATGAAATAGTTTCCTGTAACGCCCATCTATTAATACCCATATTTGGCAATTCTTTTTTCATTTCAAGTAAAAATTCTTCGTAGTCTTTTTCCGGCATAACATCCGGCTGCAAGAAAACTGGAAAATCAACTGTATGAATTTGAACTTTCAAGTTCTTACTATCAGCCCATCGTAATAACGGTATCATCGCAGGAACTGATAAATTTTGTAATGTAGAACTAATACCACATTCTATAGTATCCGTAGTTTCTGTTTGTGTGAGTAAAAGATCAAAGTTTTTTTCTATAGTTTCCCATTTAGCAGGATTTCTAATATACTCATAGTAATCATAAATTCCATCAATACTAACATTAAGCTGAACCTGCTTAAACTTTTTCCATTGAGTAATAAATTTAGGTCTGAGGGTAATTCCATTGGTGTTGTATATTAATCTAACTCTAGAACTAACTCCAGAATCTACTAGATAATCTAATAGGGTTTCATGAGCATCAATTATTAAAGGTTCGCCGCCAATCAAATAAATCTCTCGGACAGTATTCAGGTGTGGTTTTAGCAATTCTTGCATGTCAACAACATCTACCCAATCATCTGGTTCACCGAATTTGCCGTAGTATTCTTCAGATTCTTTATGAGTAGTGATCTCTTTGCTAATCAAAGAACTACTCCAGGGTGCACACATTCTACAGCGTAAATTACATTTTCTACCTAGGTCAAATTCAATTCTTTGGATTCCTAGGGGTTCAGGAGTATTAGTCTCATTAATATAATCGTAAGTATCAGGAAATCTTTGATTTATCATTTCACGGAAACTTTGCATACCAGAATCTTCCATTTTCCAGCAGCGATTGCAAATAGGATTTCTTTCTCCTGCAATCATTCCTTTCCGTAATTCTTTATGAGTATGATTATTTAATAAGCTATCTGTAGTGTAATCCTTCTTTGTTGTAATCATTGCCGTCACATCCGGCGTCTCTTCAATTCTGGCATTAATCGCATTGCAACATGGCCGCAAATTACCCATAGAACCGACGCTAAGAAGTGTCCAAGGATATACACAGATAGTTTTACCATCAGACATCGTTTTGTTCTCGTTCTTCTTTTCTCATCATACTTCTTTTGGTTGTCCCAAGTTCACCCTGATCTAAATTATTATATTCTTCCCCACAACATGCACTACATTGATGACTTCTCAGTTGATGTCCTTTGGTAAAACTAAGGGGTAAAAATTTCTGATATAATGGAGAAGCGATAATATCTTCTAATTTATTATGATGGAGTGAGATGGATTTCATTCCTCCGTTCAATTCAATCATTTTTTTAGATGAATCATTTTTATTAAAATCAGTATTTGCTCTCCACTGTTCTCCACCAAGAAAACAACAGGGATAAACATTTCCTGCACCATCAACAAAGATTTCGTTTAGATGAAAATATTTAGATTGTTTTGCTCTACAAATTATGCCTAAAGTATTATGCGGAAATACAATCCATTTTTTATTTTGATTATCATAAACATGCATATTTTGCTTTGCTTCCGGATCAGGAAGAAGTCTATTAAATTCGTCATCCGTAATAAATTGAGGAATTAATCCAAACTGTCGTTTAAATTCAATAGAGTTTTCATTTTGAAATTCCTCGTTCACCGGTTGTCGTAGAGTGTGTGTTACGACACCGTCTTTGTATACATCATACAACCCTCTACCATCATCATCAAAGGAGTTCCAACGGGTTGTTTTTTTCACATTGAAAAAATGAAATCCAAGATCATCTGCAATTTTCTTAGCTTCGTCTACCTGATGTTCGTTATGTTCAAAGACAATGTAGTCCCATCTTGCTTTACCGCCTGCCGCAGTATATGCTTTCATATTTTCGTAAATTTTTTCGAAATTTGTATTTCTGCGATATAGGTGATTGGTGTCCCATAATCCATCCACAGAAAAAATCACATAATCATCACGAGAGCCATCTGGACCACCGTTCATTATGGTAGCGAGTTCTTCCCACCAAGACGCCGGACGGGCACTACCATTTGTGTGAATTACTAGACCGACTTTATCATTGCACTCCCGAATATATTTGTATATTTCCAGTGTGTCTTTTGCTGCAATAGGGTCACCATAATTTCCGCATGAATAAATTCGACGCATTTGTTTTAAGTATTCTGGCGAAAACCAACTTTTAAATTGCTGTAAAGTAATTTCTGTCATTGGAAGAATTGGATTGATATCAGAGCCTTGTCCAATATGTCTAGGACACATAGGACAAGCAGCATTACATCTCGTAGTAATTTCCAAATGCATCGCTGTCAAATCTTTATATGTCTCGTATAGAGGTTCAATTTGCATCATTAATATCCTTGCACATATAATAAAATTCCGCGTATTCGGGAAATAGTTCCAGAAGTCCTAGTCCAGGAGTTCTTCTATCATATTCAGTAAAGAATTTATAAAAGTCTTTTCTACCCTGTTGAATAAGTTCGGGTGTTATTTTCGGGCCGCCAGTTACAAAATAGTTTCGAAGACGCTTCATCTTTTCCCACTCATGTTCATTGAACCCAGATCGCGGACCGTGTTGTGTTATATTATCTTTAATGAACTGCATATCATCATCAAAATATGATACCCACTCCGGGGGTAAGAGATTAATCATCCAATGAGGCGGTTCTTTCAAATACGGCGTATCAAAACCAATTCTTTCTTTACCCCACTTGTGGCGAAGTTCTAGAATTTTTTCCAGAAAAGGTCTAAAAGAAGCGACACATAGAATGTTGTAGGTACACATTACGGATATGGAAACATCTGGAACAGTCGAAAGATATGTTTCAACATTCTTTAACCATAAATCTTGACTTAGCCCACGGCGCATATATTCTGCTTTGGGGCCCCAGGACTCAAGGCTAGTGTATAGTCTAAATGTCTTAATCTTTTTGCTCTCAATCATAGTCTTTACAGATTCGGCAAACTTAATTACCCTATTATTCGAAACTCCTAGATTACTGTTTAGGTTAAGTTCTAGATGGGAAGTATCATCTCCCGCTTCTATCAATTTGAATAGTTTCATTGTATTAGGATTAATAAGTGCTTCGCCCCCCGTAAGACGCAAAACCTTCAAATCTTTCTTTAGATCGGGCCACCATTTCCAGAATGCTTCCACATACGGATTATCTTCGTCGTCTGCATATACTTTTGTGGTTTCTAGATATTCGATACCGTATTGATTATAACTAATGTCATAGTTACCATGTTCTTTAATTTCTTGCTCCCACAATGAAGATGCTTGGGGACAACAGTAACCGCACTTGAAATTACAACCGTTGCCGAAACTAACTTCTAGAAAATATGGATTGAAGTCGGCATCCCAAGGAATATTACGAATACGCTCGGTTTCTTCCGCGGCATTAATCCAATGACTTGCGTTATGAAACATTCTATCACTAAAATTTTCGCCAGGAAGATTCTCGACATTCCAGCAATAATAGCATTCTTCCGGGCGGCCGCCCTCCAGCATAATTTTGCGCTGTTGCTTTTTCCACTTTGTGTTGTGAAGAGCGGATGGATTTTCGGCAATTTCTTCTAGAGGAATACGCTGTGGTCGAGGATGATAACAACTGTGATTATCGCCCGATTGAAGATATAAAGTTTCATGTCTCCATTTTTGCAGGCAAAAACCATTACCCACAGTATTCAAGGTGTCTCGAACAGCCCTAATATGGTCCAAATTAGACATGCTTATAAATCCTTGCACTTATTATAAAATGTGAGTAGTTCAGGAAAAGTGTTCGCAAAGGAAGTATTGCGCCTTCTATCCAACTCATCGACATATTGAGAAAATCTTTTCATATCAGTATTTAGACGACTTGGTTCCATTACTTGACGCATGATGTCCAGGTCTCTACGGACTTTGTCGATTTCATACTGTTTAAATCCCCGAAAACTAGTAGAATAATCATCACCCTGAATATTTTTTTCCATGAATTCTACGCTTCGTTCTACCATAGATATCATGCCTGCGTCTGCCAATTTTATACTTAACCAACTTGGAGTATGCAGAATAGGAATATCAAACCAGATTTTTTGGCTTTGAGGACTAACTATTTGTTTTTTGCCGCTTACATCGTAGACCACTTCTGGCTGCTTATCATAGGCAAATTCTTCTCGTAAGTCAAGAACCCATTCTAGAAAATTTTGTAGTTTTGGGATGCTTAAAATATTAAAAGTATTAATAAGTGTGATATTAGTGCAGTGAGTTTCCCTCAAGAAAGTTCTAACGTTTGAATCGAGCCTATCGAAATCCATACCGGTTCGAATATATTCCGCCTGCGACCCAACACTATCACAGCTTACAAATAAAGAAAAATGCTTCATTACCGGAGCAATGCAATCAAACTCATAAGAAAATCCACCATCAGTCAAACTTCTTCCGGTTTCTGTCAATTCTGGAATATTTTGTGATTCCATTGACGGCAATTCGCTACGATAAAGCCGCTTATTCTTATCGCCAATGATATAGTGTTGCCATTTAGTCCATTCGGTTCCATTTTTGGGATCAGGCACATAACATTTTACCTTATGTGGTGCCGTTTCCAGCTTTTTAACTTGAGTTAAAAACTTATCAAACAATTCTTGTTTCGGTGGACACAAATTGCTTGTGATACTTAACTCCAGTTCTGGATTTGGATTTTCATACACATAATCTAATACTTTGAATGTATTATTATCCATAAGTGGTTCACCACCCGTCATTCTAAAAATCTTTAGTGTTTTATATAATTCGGGCCACCATTTCCAGAATGCTTCAACATATGGATTATTTTTGATGGCCATTTTTTTTGGCATCAAACCATATTCTGTTAATGCATTTAGATCATTATGCGCTGCATCCTTAAGAATATAGGGCCCAAATTTTTCAACTTCTTCCTGCCAGGAAGTGCTAAGATGAGGAGAACAGTAAACACATTTAAAATTACACGCCTGATTAAAATTCACCTCAACATAAGCAGGTGTGATTGTCTTATCTAGTGTTTTATTCGTTGCGATTTTTTGAAAATCTGGCTCATTCCACCATTCGCTACTACGATAATGTCTATCGCTGGTGTGTCCGGCATCCTCAATTCTCCAGCAATACGAACAACCCGACGGACGTTCACCTTTGCGCATCTTTTCACGTTCTTGAATTTTCTGTGGTGTATTATGAAGTAATCCGGGATTTTCTGCTAATCCTTCAAGAGGAATATCATGTGTAGGAGGATGATAGCAGCTATGAGTTTTACCATTGGTTAAGTGTAAACTTACCATATTCCATTTTGCCAAGCAAAATGAAGAACTAACCGCGTTGAGTCTTTCCTTCATGGCCTCTGCCGACTCTTTATATTCGCCACTCATAGAGTTTTACACCAATCTAAAAATTCGCTCATTTCAGGAAAAACTTCATCGCCACGTTGGTTCTCATCATTGCTCATTTAAATCCCACCGCCATGTATCTATAAAAATGTCCGCACTTCAGCATACCTGCATACTGTGGATCTTTAATACTGTTGATTGTTAAGAATTCTTCTAGATTATCAGCAATACGAACATGCTCAGGATTAACTAGATTATTTCCTTGCACGATATATTTAGTCCCCGTAGGAATGGAGTTCCACCAAGCATCATAAACTTCTTGTGTCACATGTTCGGAACTGGTATTGATAACTAAATCGGGATATGGATAATTTAGTGGCATACCATTTCGCATGTCGTGCTGACGGAATGTGATATCGTGATAGCACTCATCGATAGCAGCAAATACCTTTTTACATTCAGAGTCGATGTCCGTGGTTAGAATTTTCGCATCAGGAAACTTGTGGGCAATAAACTGTGCAAGAACTCCGTACCATCCACCAAAAATTACAATAGAGCTATCAAGAGGAGTTACATGTTCCAGTAACCATTTCTTACTTTCGATCTGACTATCCCAAAAGTTCTCAGAAAATCTGTATGCATTTTCTGGATTATTACGGATATATTGCATCCATAGCATTACAACATCAAAATTAACCACGGCGCATCTTCGCAATCTCCAAAATTTGTTCATCATTGATAACAGGCACAGCATTACTCTTATGTAGAACACTGATGCCCTTGATAAGTGTGCCCGTATAGACTTTTTCTTTACGAGTATAGTTTACACCAATACCATCGCCAGAAGGATATTTTTGCCGGTGGTCACTGACTTCATATTTAGGCAGAGGTGTACCACGCAACTTGGGTTTATAATTACCTTGACGATATTGCACATATTCGTCGAAGGTCTTGGTGGTTGAACCGATGCGCTTCATATGCTTGTTGTATTCTACCCAATCCTGGGAATACCGTGCAGTCACACCTTTGTTAGAAGTCTTGCGCTTCTTGGTGTTAGTGGTAGTGAAAGCATGTGACATAAGTTGCATAGACATAATAAAATCCTTTTTCTAACTCAACATACTCTTATACCCTATTACGGTAGATATGTCAAGCGAAAAATTATTATAATTTATGAATAAAGATACTTGACATTTTCAACAAACTAGGGTATAGTGAATATATTGTGATGGAGAATGTGATGACTGTTGATGTAATCTCTCGTGAAGAAGAATTGTTAGAACTCCTCGGAATTCCGTGGAATGGTTGGGGATATGAACTTGAAGAGTTCGCTCAAATAAACTTCGAACTCGAAGCGAATGGTGTTCCCACTTATAAATCATTCGAGGAATACCTCGAATCCCGTGTTAAATATAAGCAAAGGATGGCAGCATAATGTCTACATCTATTCACGATCAGGAACTCGATGAGCACTTCGGTCGAGTTGAAAGCGAACTCAACACACAAGAAGTAACAGAAACTCCTGTTGTGTTTTTCCGATTCAACGAGGAAAAGGACAACCCACTACTTACTTGGCCGTGGCACGGTAAACCCCATCGAAGTTAGCAGGAGGTTCGCCCTCCATGCGCTCTAGCATCATGTCATAGTAATTTACCAACTCTCCTTGCCAGCACTTCTTTAAGTCGCTGGCAAACTTTTTAGCAACTTCCCAGTTTCCGCTACGGTAAAATCCTAAGAATTTCTTATGTTGTAATTCGCCAGCAGCATCAAAGAACGGGAATGCTGTATATATTCTAGCAGGTTCTGTCTTACCCTTCACAGCAATCAGATCAAGTTCTACTACTTGGTATACATCCCCAACCAATTCGGCAGTTTGCGGTCCGAGGACGAGTTTGACTCCATAAGGTTTGGATTGACCTTCCAGACGAGCAGCCAGATTAACGCCATCACCCAAGCAAGTATAGTCAAAACGCTGAGTGCTGCCCATATTACCAACAACCACAGTGGCAGTGTTAATACCAAGACCCATCCCAAAAGCGGGCACACCTTCTCCTTTAATTTCGTCATTGAAAGTCTCCAAATCTTTTAGCATCTGAAAGGCAGTTCTTACTGCATCTAACGCATGTTTATTATTATCCAACGGTGCATTCCAGAATGCCATCTGAGCATCGCCGATATACTTGTCTAGTGTTCCCTTGTTCTCAAGGATTGCTCTTGTCATCACTGTCATGTAGCGATTCATAATCTTTGTCAGACCTTGAACATCTTCTCCGTAGTGTTCCGAGATAGTTGTAAAACCACGAACGTCTGTGAACATAATCGACAGTTCTCTAGAGTCACCACCAAGTGTCAGAAGTTCTGGTTGTCTTTGTAACTGAGCAACGAGATCTGGTGACAGATAGGTTCCGAACTGTTTCTTAATTTGCTGCTTCTGTAGATATTCAGAAATATACTTCGCGGTAAAGATGTGAATGTAGATAAGAGCAATAGCAAATATGTTAAATGTTACATCGAACAGAATACCTTTGCTTGCGAACAGATAAACAGGTAGATAGAAATATCCACCGAGTAAAACAGCAATATAAATTATAGAGAATTTAAAACGCGAAAGAATAATCAATGCCAGAGCAAGACCAAGAAAAGCCGCAAGATCCGCAAGTTGACTCCACACAGGAATCGACACAGAGTCTCCATTTATCAGAGTTTCAAGAATACTCGCCTGAAGGACGTGGGGATGTTGCGCACCTGATGGAGTCGCTACAGGGTTCGCAATTCCAGCAGCAGTTACGCCAAGAATTACAATTTTCCCATCAAGACGAGGAATATCAGAACCTAATTCAACAGATGGAAATACGTAATTGGGATTAATGAACGTTCTTCCATATTCATCTGTTTTAATGGTTTCAAACGAAGGAATACGTAATGCCTCAACTCCCGTCTGATTTATCTTCGCTTGATACGAAGGATCTCCAGCAGCAACACGCAGCATCTCTAGGGCAAATGCGGGATAGTATTCGCCAGATGATTGCGCTAGAAGAGGAACTCGCCTTACGACCCCATCAGTCTCAGGTAGGGTTGATGTTATCCCAACACCGACAGCGGCTTCTTGAAGAGATGAGATATTACTTAGAACGCATGGATATTGAGGAAGAAATTCGGTTGCTTCTCCATCGCCGACTACGGCAACGCCTGTTTTCCGAATTGTCGCACTTGCCCGTGAACAAGAGTCGCTTACCGTCTGACTGAGAACAACTGGATACTGATTTAAGGTATCCGCAAGAACTCGATCAGTCCCCATCCGATCAGACTCAGGCATAAGTATAGTGCTACCAACAAGAGTAGCCCCTCTAGAATAAATGTCGCTAATAATTTGAGCATGGACCTCACGTGGAAACGGCCACTGACCATATTTCTCAATTGCTTTCTCCCCAATATTAACAGTTACAATTTGTTCAGATTGCGTCGGTGAACCGAGCATCAAATAATCATAAAACTTCAATCTTGTGGATTCAACCAAGTATGGGTTTGCTAGTTTTACTGTTAACAATACCGCAAAAGTAATCAGTGCCAACCATGGCGAGAGTAAAACTTTTTTAGTTTTTTGTATAAGAGTATCCATTACATGGTCCAGTTGTGCATGTTATTTCCATTTTCGCAGAGTCGGTGGCAGTCAAGTTATTTTGTGTGACAGTTACACCGATTCCAGGACTATTTAGTAAAAGTTGAAATTGCTTTGCAAAAGCACCTATTTGAGTAACAGATGCAGTAACTCCACCGAATGGTGCGCTGATATCTAAAAAGTGGTTAGCACTTCCTTGTTGTAAGGTACTGATATTATTAGAGTTTCCTAAAGCATTGATAAACAATGATTTTCCTCCAGCATCTTTTTGTTGTGCTGAGATTTGATTGCCTAAACCATTAGTGATTATCTCGGCATATTTGCTGCCTTGTTGTTGTGTTAAGGAGACTACGTTGTTATTACCAGTAACTGAAACTTCTGCCAAGTTCTTACCGATTGGAGTTGTTGTCGTTCCTTGGTTGATAGTAACACTGTTGCCGCTGCCATTAATCGTCATTGCTTGCGCACCATTCACGCCACGAATTTGATTCTGCTTAGAGAACTGTTCGATGTAAACAGAATTACTAGAACCAGTTACGTTGAGGTAAATGGAGTTTTGCGTAATCGCATTTGTTTGATTAATCTTCAATGATTGATTGGCACTAATTGCTGCCAATGGATATGTCGGAGAAGGAGGTTCAGGCGCAGGAGGTGGTGGGGCAGAAGAACCTGCGTTTGGTTCGACAGGAGTAAACGTTGCTCCATTCAGCGAGGTTGTGCCTTGCATCTGATCGATAAACAGAATTGGTGACAATGCGGTATCACCAAGATTGAACGAAGCGAATCCTAGAAGATAATTACCATCGGCAGGAACTGTGAAGACTGCGACTTGCCAACCAGTAGCGCCGTAAGATCCCACAGAATAGTTACCAGTGCCTTCGTTTGTAAATCCAAGCAGCGCAAAATTTTGAATTTGCCCATTAATCGTTGGAGTTCCTGGACCACCAGTTAATGTAATCATTGAACCATCATTGTATGGAACATAATCGGTTGAAACATATTGCCAAGCATAACTATATGTCGTACCTGCTTGTAGAAATATTGTCCTACTAATCGAAGTTGCATTGGTAGGATTCATATTACCATTTGCGTAGATGGTATTTCTAATAGAGGTAATTGTGGAACCTGTCAATCCCAAAGTAGTCATCGCTCCGTCAAAACTAGGAGAACCGTCGCCTGCTTGTAGAGAGACCATGTATGAACCATATGGAGTAACAGTCCAGCACTTGCCGTCACCTGGACAGTAGTTAGTCATACCAGTTGTAACTTGTGCACCAGAACCACTATCGCTCCAAGAAGTTCTTGCGGTAGTTGAACCGTTGCTCACTGTCCAACCAGTATAGTTACCATTCTCAAAACCGTAGTTTGTAACTTGCGCGAATGCTGGGATTGTGAAAAATAATAGAAATAGAGCGATTAGTTTTTTCATCTTGCACCTGTTTCTTGTATCACAGTGATATTACCCTGTGGTCTACCCGTTCCAGATGTTGTCCACTTATCGTCCATAAAGTTATAGGCATCCACTAATCCGTTTTGAACAGATACGACTTGCGCTTCCGTTCCTTTTTCTAACCAGATAGTAATTGCCTGTTGTTTATCATCCGACAATCGAGTATACACCCAACCAACCTGGACATTCTTTTTGAATGTTGGTGATACATTAGTATAGATTGTTTCTGTTGGTTTGCTACCTTCATTAAATTCAGCAAAAACGTCTAGTAGTTCTTGAGGTGTTGCTGGACGAAGCATAGCAACCGTAACTTGTTCTACGCTATCATTTGTTCCAGCGTCTGGGTCTTTGTTATCATCCGATGCTGCTTTAGAAGGATTGGTAAACTTCTTTAAACTATCTCTAGCAAGTTGAAGCAAACTTTGACCGTCATCTGTTTCCAGCGGAACGATTTGAACATTGTTATCCAACGCCTTCATCAAAGGATTGATAACTACTGGTGGAGCAGGAGGAGCAAAGTTGTTTTCTACAACTGTTGCTTGAAATGGTTGGTTTAACGTAACTACGCCAGATGCTGTGATGACATCAATTGCCCCATTGGGACAGTCCGCAGTTTGTTTTGTGATGTCTAATTCGTTGTAGCATTCGGGAACCAGCACGACCGTAGAACGACCTGCCTCATCAACCGACATAACGAAGTCTGTGCCACGAACTGCGATAGTGGCAGTTGGTGTGCGAATGTTTACGCCTCGTGGGTTTGTTTTTGCGACTTTGCCTGACGCATATCTAACTGTTCCAAGAGCAACTCGTAACCCGAGTTTGCCTTTTGATTTCCCTCCACCATCATACACAAAGTCATCCACAAGAAGTCGCGAGTTTTCTGTAATATTAACTGTAGTCGAGTCATTAAATGTAATCCTAAATCTACCTTGAGAGTTGGTAGAAATTGTGTCCATCTTTTCTACGCCAGCACCTTTAGATGCTACTGTAGTCTTGGCGCCACGCTTAATAGCACCACCTCCTCTGAAATCTGTTATCGACCCAATACCAGCAAAGGCAGGAGTCGATAACAGAAAAATCAGTAGAAGATTAGTGACCAGTTTTGATATTAAACGTGCCATTTGATCCCACACTGTTAATATTAATCACAGTCTCAGAAACACCATACTGTTGCGTTGTTACAGTGTTTAGTGAACCTGTTAGATTTACATATAGTGAGTGACCGAATGTTCCGCCAGTACCAGTTTGTGTAACATCAAAGTCATTGTAGTTGCCTGTCACCAGAATTGTTTGTGACGCATTTGGTGATAGCGCATCCATGTTGATTGTGTTATTGTTGCCGTTGAAATCCATAGAGTTGCGGATATTAGCACCCGAACCACGGAAAACAAACGAGTTGTTATTACCAGTGAACTTGGCATTCATGTCGAGTTGATTACATGAGGAATCAGTAACTTCAGTTCCACAACGGATAGTAGCAGTGTTCAAATCGCCAATTTGACGAATTGTTACATCGGCGATTCCTTGTGCTCCTGTGTCGGATACGACACCCATATAAAGTTGGTTTCCATTGCCTGTCTGTATTGCGATAACGCTTTGGTTATCACCACGTAGGTAAACAGGATCAAGAGTGGAACCGATAACGTTAGCAGTGCCAGTTTGAACGACATTAACATCTACGTTACCCCCTTGTTGATCAATGTATACCTTATTTGTTGTTGCAACAGTATTCGCTTCTGTTTCATTTGGCGAAGTTGTTACAATTGCTGGAGGAGTTGGTGCTGTTGGTAGCACTGTTTGTGCAGTCACTGATGTTCCATAACAAAGAGCAGCGCCAACTAATAAAAACTTACTTAGTTTCATTTGTTGTTTCCTTTTGTTTGAATCTCCATAGACTCTTTCTTTCACCATCCTTGATTAACTCAACAACGGCCGTTTCTATGGCAGAACGTATCGCATAACTACCTGCTTCATTACTTGTTTGTTGTCCATCAAATTCAAATGCTTTAGTCGCCATGTCGAAAAATGTGAATGCAGTTACCCCCTCGGAAGTAGAGAGAACAGTTTTCTCTACAGTAACCGAATTGAGAACTTCGCCAGTCTGGACAGAAACTAGACGAAGACTAACTGTAACTTGGTCTTGTGTATATTGCTGGTATGGACCGACGCCAAGGAATCTAGCACCAGTACCACCAGTTTTAATGTTAGAGTTATAATCAATGATACCACCTTCAATGATGATACCTGCAACCTTTAGTGGTGGAAGAGGTTCAGCAGCTTCTCCTGAAATCTGTTCGCGCATCTGTCGAACAAGTTGGCGTTCTTTAATCAGCGAGTCAATACCGACACGCTCCACAGGAATGAACCACTTGCCACCTCCTGTATCTTGTAATGTCTTAATCAAATACGCATCTGCACCTTGAGTTACCGCAGTTGAGAAACTTGCAAGAGTTGAAGATGGTTTACGTTGACCAGTTCTATCAGTAAACGAATACAGCGCGATAGGAATTGGTTGACCATCTAACTCAGGAAGATTCTTGAATAGTTTTGGATTTGCAAAACGCTTGACTTCCGCGTCATCTCTAAAGAGATATGATTGGTTGGCAGTAGGATGAAGCGCACCAACACAACCAGAAAGAACAAGCAAAAGCGGAAGGAGAACTAATTTTTTCATAACGTCTCCTTAGAATGCGAACGTAGCAATAGGAACGACAACAACCGTAGTATTGCCATTCTTATCGACTACTGTTAGAGTAACTTCAGTACCAGTCTTGACGTAACTCACGGAATTACCATCAAGATTAAATGTTCCTGTGGTTGCTGTTCCGCCTTCTGCGAACAGATTGTTTGAAAGTTGTGTGGCAAGTTGAGCATAAACCTGAGAGGTAAACAATGCCATGAATTTAGCAAGAGGAGTATTTGCTGCCTCTGCTCGTATCAGTGCGGCTTTTGCTGCTTCTGCATCTTTGATTGCCTGTTCCCGCGAACGCTCTTGCGCATCGATTGACTGCACATGCGAAGACCACCCATACCCAGTAAAGGAAGGTGATTTAAACTGTTGAACAATTGGGTCCGCAAATGCAGGACTACTTAGACTTAGTAGCACCAGGAGCATCGTCGCTCGTTTTAGCATCTTTCTCTTCCTTTTTGTTTTTGTTATCCGAAGAAAAATTTAAGTCAAAGGTAAATACTTTAAGGATCTCAATCTTTAGATTTATTGTCATGGTTATGATCCTCTTTTATTTGCAAAATTACGCTCACCTTCTGGTTCAATCTTATCAAGTCATTATCAAGCATACGAACACGGTCAATCAACGCAATTAAAATAACATTAGTTTCGCCAATCAATGGCATCAGTTTATCTGTTACGAATTTATAAATGAACCAGACAAAATATCCCATGCCGACAGAAGCGACAATAGGAAATCCATACTGCTTTACAAGTTCCGCAATGATAGAAGGATCCATTAGTCCTTCCTTGCGTCATTCTTCCCGTCGGCTCGTGCAATTCTATCTAAGTCTGGTTTCAGACCCAAAGCGGAACTTACAACAGCATCAACGCGAATAATATCATGGTTCATGGTCTTCACTCGGTTATCTAACCCCATGATAATACCCTGCATTCCCTTGAGCGCCTTTACAACACCCTCAAGAATGTAATTGATGACAAAATACACGAAGACACCACCGAGCAAGGCCGCTGCAATGGGGAATCCTACATCTCCAATAAGTTTAAATATCGTATCGTATGACATATCAATTCTATTTATAAATAAACGTAAAGAAGGAAGATAAAAATGGCGGGTGCATCAGCAGAAAGACAAGAAAATACCTTTGTTGACTCGATAAACAATGCTGTGAAGAAAAATCCAGCTGGAATTAAGATAAAAGCCGGTTCCCAGACTATTTCTGGAGTAATTAAAGCGGAAAAGTTCACCGGAAGACAAGTTTCCGGCTCTGAACCCTATATTGATGTCAATTTACATCTGGCCGACGGCAAAACTACAGTAGGTATCTCTATGAAAGGCAACACTGCACCCTCATTAGCGGGTGGCGGACTGAAAGGCATCAATTTAGCCGTACCTGGTCTTGCAAATAAGTTCATGAAAGCGGTTTTAGAGCATTTGAAGAAAAAAATAAAGCCGGGAGACAAAGTTCCCGACTGTTATGGTAAGATTAGTGACCAACATAAGGTAAAAATCGTTGTTGGTAACAAAGATATGGGTGGTCCAATCGATTACATGTATATTGGCAACATGACTCCGGTATCAAACTATAACAAAAGCACCAACACGCTGGCTTTTAACAACGGGAACTTCTATGAAGCAACCAAATATGCTAAGTCACATGACCTATATTTCAGACTTCGTGCTAGAAGAGAAGACCAAGTGTTTGATCCAACTGCAAAAGACAGTATGAACGTGCCTAAAATCTATTCTAAGTCACCAAGTAAAGGGGACTCCGCCGGTAGAATAGTTGTTACCGACAAAGTCCCCAATAATGCATTACAAAATGTAGTTAATATAGTCTAAACGTAATCTTCTACGTCTAGTGACATCGAATACTTAGTATCAGGCGGCAGTGTAATCAGCTTCATACCGTAATTATTGACACCTTCTGGTAGCACAACACCGTCTTTTAACTTCAACGTGTTCTTCTTGAAGGGTGTGTAGTCAACATAATGATGCCAACGACCATAACGCCAGACAACACGTGCCACATCAGGGTGCATATCAGCCAACATCTGTGACTTATTGATGGTACCCTTCTCGTGGTAACGCTTGCCTTCGACTTCTTCGCCCTCTTCCAAGAATTCTTTGTGATAGAACTCTGCGGTGTTACCACCCTTGATGGTCTGTGTAGCTACTTTACCCTGCAAGAAAGCATTGAACTGCACGGTGCAGTCACCATCTTTCAATACACGCAAACAAATATCGGTATCTTCATTGTAACGACCGCGCCAGCGATGCTTACAATCGTTACGGATTAGCAATGTTGAGTAGATACGAGTGTTTGCGACATATGGAGGATACTTCTGGTTAGGTGCAATGAAGAACCGATACTGAGGACCAGCAATGTAGAGGTTTTCATATCGGTCAAAGAAGTCTTCCATTACTGAGAAGAACACACCAGACTCCACGCGAATACGTTCGTTGCGATGAAGGCGATAGAAGTCTGAAATGTTATCGTCTAGAACCCAGTGCGCTTCTGCACCGATGCTGATAGAATGGTCCCATGCCCAGTTTCTTGCACGACCAGGACCATCACCATGATTAGAGAACGGTGCAACAAGCAGAGTGACACCAGAAAGTCCGAAATTGGTTAACGCATCTTTATAGGGCTGCAAGTCTTGTGGTTCGATGATGATATAATGCGGCACTCTCATACGAGAAAGCGACCGCGAGGTAATCATACTTTCGGCACGACCCTTAGAAACTATGTAAACGGGATACTTAGGGTTAGTCATTAAAATAAATCCTTCAAATTGCCTCTTTGTGCTGAACCAAGTGCTTCACTCCAGCGAATTTTGCTTTTGCCAAAGTCACGAAATCCACCTTTGATACGCTCACCAGTCTTATTGTCATATAAAATTGTAAAAATACCAGGAAACATTGATTCAACAATCTTGTGATCTCGCTGTGTATTCTCATACGTCTGTTCATCCCACACAGTAGAAGTCATATTCGCTTTGTGGACACTGTTATTAAAGAATATAAACTCTTGGCTGACACGATTGCCATAACCATGAGCCAATAAACTCAAAAGAAAAACAACATCTTCTGCTACCTTGACACGAGTTAGTTCAAGTTCGGGTAGCAAGTCTTTGAAATCAGTACCATTTACAAAAATTGCACTACTAAGAGAAGAGTTGTTAATATAAGAACTATCTCGTGGTGGGTTCTCGGCATGACCAGGACCACATACTGTCACGGTCGTATCGTCTAACCACTTACTATATAGGTGAAACATCTCGAAGATATCTTCGTCTGTAGCTTTACGCTTTGACATTTCCATATTAGACACGCCTGTCCAGTATTTGGCGTTACGCCGACCGAATGTAATGTCATCATCAATGACTGCATACTTCATGTTCTGACCAGCCTCGTAGATAATCTTACGTGTCTTTGGTAGACAGTAATAGTCAGACAGATTAATCTCTTCTGGCAGCACCAGATAGTCGCATGGGTATTGATACTTGTCACGCTCCCACGCTTGCACAACCATAGTCACTTTGCTCTTCAACTCTTCGGGAAGATTATTGTATGTTATTTGGTTATCCGCACGATTAACTGTAGGGATGAAGATACGTTCAATCACTCTTCGACCCACCTCAGAAGATAGTTGGGTGTTCGCTCTAGCTTGGGGTGCCAGATTGCTTTAGACTTATCGGTCAGCACCTGGTCAATACGCCGCGAGAACTCTTCATAGTCTTCAAGCCGACGAAACTTCACAATCACCGAACGTATTGGACCACTATCTTCTAGATACTCAAACTCTGGCATGCCAACCCAATGCTCTTTCCAAGCATCGTCTTCCGTTTCATTCACTTCTACGTCAAGCGAAGCTAGATTCTTATCCGTTCGCGGAGCGCACAAGCGAACGTCCACATCCACCAAAGGTGCTTGGCCGTCATCAAACAGCGAAGCGCGAGGGTCTGCCAAAGGGTACCAGAAGTCTTTAATATTACTTGCTACGGTAAAGCCGATACGCTTAGAGAGGTCTACGATATCCTCAACGGTACGGAAGTGGAGATAGATAGCCTTCCACAAGTCCGGGTCGACTTTCTTCTTACCAGAATTATCTGAAAGAGGTGTATCTATCACTCCTACAAGATGTTCAAGAGACATTCGATACTCGTCTTGCATACGTGCATCTTGGTCCAGATAGTTTTCGTATTCACCAGATTCTTTTACATCTACCATACCACTGCGACTCCATATGTATTATTTCTTTCACTATACAGTATATAGGTGAAAAAAGCAAGAGTTTTTTTCAGCATCATGTAGAACGATACTGTTCAGTGATAGTGGCATTAACCAACTTCCACAGAATTTGCTCAATAATATTGGCTTCTTTATCCATATCCATATCATAGAGGGCCAGCTGTAGTTCTCCTACTCGGCCGTCCATAAGGTCATCGAAGTAGGGTGCATCGGCCTGTAACGCTTCTTCGAGTGTTGGCACCAGTGTCATAGAGGCTTTCGGTACGGCCTTCGGTGCGAACGCGGTACCATCAATCTTAGTAACATTACTCATAATATCATCCTTGTTCATTACATTCACTCCTCGACTTATTTAGGTTCGAATTTTCTGGCCGGAAAAAAATTGCCAGAGGGAATAGACTTTTTCTTTGGCGTGGTATAGACGAATAGAAAGCAAGTCTCGCTAAACCCCCGGTCGGTGCCCAACCACCACCAGATTTTCACTATGGCTTACCCGGCTCTAAGTCTGTGCAACCGTACCTTACTGCAACCGTACCTTACTACAACTCACTTCATGGCCCTCCGAAGCCGACCCATGTCTTTATCCATAAAATCACCATCGGCTGCCCACTGACGGAACGCTACACATTCCAGCAACTTGGCGCCACACTCTTCCATCATACTACATCCATCACAGGGAAGTTCCCGCGCGGACTCAGGCGTACCAGTATCCAACATCGATACCCGACTGGGTTCGTGCTGATAATACATATCAAAGCCAATCATATCCATAATATATTTCCTTTTATTAGAGGTAACGTGGGCCAGTCCACTGGATGCTATAGCCACCGTCTACGATGTTACCACGTGCTTTGTTCTTAGTAGGTGCATTCCAACCGGCAGCCTTGAGGATATCACCCTTACGGAACCCCTTAGCGCAGTCTTCTTTCTGAATGAAGCCCCACACGCTGTTCTGTGTCACAATACGGATATACTTACGGCCTTCTTCGACCCGGATACCCTCAACGAACTCTTCATACATGCGGTCATTAATCTCGCTGCGGGCCTTACCACTGCATGTCTGCCATGCGAAGTAGTCGGCGTTGATGTCTTGGATTAGCTGTTCAATCTGGTTCTGCATGATGATTCTCTCTTTTCTGTCTACTATACCAATATACACGATTCGCAGGGAATGTCAACGGTTAATTTTGAACCTAATGTAAATAGGTATACCGTTGGACCACATCGTCACTAGGGCGCCTAGAAGTTCCATCATGCTACCAACTCAGCATAGCGAATGCCTGCTTGGACACGCATATAGTTCCAGAACTTACGAGCATCATCATACTCTTCAAAGAACTTGGTCTTGAGGGAATAGTTGTAATAGCGGTACTGGACTTTATACATTATACAATCTCCGCAGGGACTAGGACATAACCGGCAGCAAGGTCTTCACGAACGATCTGGTACACCACAACAAGTACCATTACAAGAGCAAACAACCACATTTCGAATCACTTTCTCTCTGACTTCTATTTCACTATAGCAGATTCGACAGCAATGTCAACCATTCATTTCAGCAGTGATTAGTGATTGATTCAATAGAGTTATTCTTTAGTCGCTACACTCCTTTATACCACATGGTGGGTGATTCGTCAAGAGAAAAACGAAAAAAAGGTCCCCGAGTCGTTAAACCCGAGGACCTAAGTGTGACCTAGAGAAAGGAAGTAAAACTAGGTCATAATGAAACGCGATGGCATAGCCCGTGGCATACGCTTGTTGATATAGTTAGAGGCATATTGCTCTACGGCCTGCTTCGAACCCTGTCGGTCCGCTACCCATGAGCCGTTAACGTATAGGTCCAGCAGGTAGGTACCGGGCTTTATCTTCGTAATGGTATAGTCTCGCATGGTGGTTCTCCGATGATTCGTTCTATATCTATAATATAACACAAAGGCACCGCCATGTCAAGATAAAAACACCGTGGGTGGTCCAAGGAAAACTTTTTTGCCAAAGCAATTATCTCAGCCTATGGACGAGCGGTTTCTCTTTTTATCCGTGGTCTAGTTCATGGTTGGTGGAATGCGAATAATATACTAATAGTTAGTG
>Ga0255117_1000086_pt1 | contig 28198 bp, 33 predicted proteins | sample Law_Atlam_RepA_8_2_FD_188583 | JGI IMG/M metagenome (GOLD analysis project Ga0255117, IMG submission 188583) | Freshwater microbial communities from St. Lawrence River, New York, United States - Law_Atlam_RepA_8h | ecosystem: Environmental > Aquatic > Freshwater > River | place: USA: New York...
GTACCACCCTGACCACCTGCGCCCCCCAACCCGCCCCGTATGGTATGCGTCGTCGCGCCTGAAAGAGTCCCGGTACGTGTGAGGTCGGTCGTCGTGTAAGAAAGGACGAGGTAGATTGTACTCGGAGCGGAAACCGTGAACGGGCCAGAAGGCTCGGCATCAAGGAGCACATTGATCTTCGACGGGGCGAGGTTGCTGGGGTCCGGGCTGACGAACTCAGCAGTCGATACCTTTCCTGAGGTCACGCTAACTTGAGTTGTACCAAGACGGGACACGGTCAGCCAGGGCTTGAACGAACCGTAGTCCGTAAGCACTTGTTGCACCTTCCGACGCATGGGACGGTGTTCATCGACAGCCAGTACGGGTCCCTGGGCAGACTGGATCGCCTTGAGCCCGTTGCCTGCAACCACAACAGGCGGCAAGGCAACTTGGGGGGAGGCGGGGGCTTCAGGGAGCTCGAAATCTTCGTCAGGCATCGGGCTTAGTAGGGTTTGAAGATATCGATGCGGGTGCAGAGGTACCCTCCGCGGTATGGCTCGAGGGCAAAGTCTGCAATAATTTTGTCAGGCCAGTCGATGGCTGCGACGTCCGAGGTTGAGTTCTTGAGCCGGGTGGCGGGGACGGTCTTACTGAACGCGGCATACGTGTATGCAGGGTTGTCGGTCCCGGTGGTGCCAGAGAAAGGCAGAGTATCGTGCAGACACGGGAGAATGGTCACGGAGCCTACGGGCCAGTCAATGTCCACTGCCGTAGGAGTCAGGGCCTGGATCGGCTGGACTTCGTCGGCAAAGACAGTCTTCTGCCACCAACGCAACACGCGGGCCCGGCAGATCCCGGACCACGCATCCTTGTACTCCGGGGTCCAAGTGACGTTAGTCTGAATCGCGTTCCCCGCCTTGTCCTTCATGGAGACCGAGGTTGTGGTCAGCGCCAGCAGTACCCGGGGCCAGGCAAAGGGGCGAGTCGTGTAGTAGTCTAGGACATGGCCAGTCTTTGTCGGGGAGGACGCAGAGGGATCAGTCAGCGCGCCGACGGGCATTCGCGTGCGGATGACAATCGTCCACTCCGAGTTGTAGGGAGTCGTCTCGTAGAAGTCGGTGGCGGTTGCAATGTTGGCCGGGTTTGCCAGCCATGCGGTCAGCTCGGAAGTACGAACGGACGTCTGTGTGACATCGACGTGGGTGCCCAGGTTGTCGTCCCAGACTTTCTGTGTAAGGGGAGTCGTGGAGAAGCTGATCTCGATCGTCTGCTTCTTGCCTTGCAGCATCGTCGACATGGCCACCACGGACTGGACCGAGGCAAAAGATCCCGCCCCGTTCCACGAGTCCGGGTTATCGACAGTAGATGCAGTGACAAAAGTCTCGCTCGTCTTGCGTTCAAGGAACGTGGTAAACTTGTCAGGGGGCTCGAGGTTCCGGGTCAGGCGTTCCTTGTCCACCTTCGGCGTCGCCTGCTGCTTCATGTAGATGCGGCGGACAGTGCGGACGGAGTCCTGATCGGACTCGCTAGTGATCGTCTCGTCGAGAAGAGTCAGGTCGGTGTACCCGGTGATGGGGCATGCGCGGTAGTCGGCCCGGCCGTCGGCTGCAGCATCTTCAGCAATAGCTTTTGGAAGGGAGATCGTCCACGTCAGCTTGAGGAAATCAAGGGTTCCAAGAGGCCGTTCAACAACATAGCCGCCCCCTGCCTGAGAAGCCCCGAGACCTTCTCCATCTCCCTGGCCGGGGATCACATCGTACACGCGGGTGACTTCCACGTATATGGATCCGATCTGCCCCTCCATGGGCTTCATCAGTTGGCCCACCAAAACGGCGTCAGAATGGACGGGGTCAGCTGCGCCCATGACGAGGGCCTCGTAGTCCTCGCGGGGGATGACATACGTCCGGGTGTAGCGCGGAAACGCCTCGTCGCCAGAGTAGGGGTACGTAATCGCGTAGTTGTAGTCGTCCTGGGCTTCGCGGTCGGCCGCGTACCACCACTTGAACCATCCCGAATCATCCGCGGGCTCAACGAAAACGAGCTTGTGGTTCGGATACTTGTTGATGTCAGGGTGCCTTGTTCCGTAGGCAGGAGGGTTGGTATGGGCCGCGAGACGCGAATCCTTGAGCTCATAGAACAGGAGATCCGAGACCTTGGGAGTAGGCCTCAGCGCTACCTGACGAACGGATGGTGCAGGATTGATGGGCATCTTGCTTAGGATCGCTTGGGCTGTCGGCTGCGGTTCTTGCGCCAGTCCATCAGCCGGATATTTCCGTTCGAGTTATCGTGGGCGTTGAAGGATTTGTGGTCGACGTCTTTGCCACGAAGCGCCTCTTTGCCGTAACGCCTCTGCATGATCCGGCGCGCCTTGTTCCGGGCAGAGCGCCGGGCAATCTGCTCAGGCGTGCCCTGGTAGTCGGCGTACTCTTTCTTATAGTCACGTGGACGGCTCATAACTTCCACAGGCTACACGCATGCTGGAGATTGACAAGGAGCTACCTTAGGGCGATAGAACGCGTATGCAGCAAAAAGCATCAGAGATCCAAATCGGGGGCGACCACTACAAGAAGGGCGGGATCATGCCTACCGAGTACGCCTTCCGCAACAAGCTCCAGTTCGCTGAAGGCAACGTCGTCAAGTACGTCACGCGGCATCGATATAAGAATGGAGCCGAAGACCTCAAGAAAGCCCGGCACTACATTGACCTCATTCTGGAATTTGAATACGGAAGCACAGGCGATGAACGTACTTCTGATTGATGACAACTCCCACCTTGCTGAGGAACTCCAGAAGGTGGCGCTGGCCGCAGGGCTCAAACTTTCATGGGCTCCCAATGCCCCGTCCGCGGAGCAAGCCTTTTCCGACTCGACCTTCGGGGCAGTAATCCTTGATGCAGAGCTCGATAGCTGTGACACGACTGAGTACCTTCAAAGGATACTGCGCGAGCGTGAGACGGCCGTCATCGTGACTACCGTGGAAGGCATGGCTGCCCGGATCAAGTGGCTGGGGCAGGGAGCCGATGACGCGATGACCAAACCCTTCTCTCTGGCGGAGCTTGTGGCCAGGGTCAAATCCAGCATGCGTCGGTGGATGGGTCGCTGCACCAACGTCTACAAGTACAAGTTTCTGACTCTCGAGTACGACACGCGGAGGGTTCTGCTGGACGGGTATGCGGTACCTATCACAGTGCCACAGTGGTCCCTGCTTGAAATGCTGGCTCGGAGAAACGGGGAGGCATTACCTTGGGAAACCGCGATGAAGGTGTGCGGCGTCAGGCCCGGGTCCAAGACAAACAGGACAGGGATCAGAGCACTCAGGGACTTGAGTGCACGGCTCCTGGCTTGGGGCCACCCGCACATCCTCCACGTGGCCACAGGGCGCTACGTGCAACTCATGCAGCGCAAGAGATCCCAGCACAAGCTCCGCCAGATCACGGCACTGAGGAACTTCATCCTGCATTACCCCAGCCTGACATGCCCTCGGGACTACGAGGTACTGGCTGCCATGGTCGCGGCAAACGCGCTCAAGATCAAGAAAGCCCGGCTCAAGAAAGCAGAAGAGGCGGGCATAGTCAAAAAGAGAAAGCGCCGGAAGTGGAGGGTGCCTAAAATTTACCTCGACGACTAAACGAAAAACCCCCGGAGAGACTGAGCTCCCCGGGGGTTTCGAGTATCAGGAGGATTAGTCCTGCGCGTTGCCCGTAACAGGAGCCCCAAGGGACTCGACGTAGGCGTCGGCTGGCAGAACCAGATTCGTAGTAGGCAGCTGGTACACCCCGATCACTGGCTGACGCTGGAACATGATCGCGTAGCCGAACTCAGGGCGGCATGGCTTGGAACCAGAGGCCAGAACCCCACGGAAGTAACCGTAGTTACCGTCCGGGTTGATGAACCGATCCTGAATGTTCAGGAACCGGAAGTCCCCACGATAAGACACAGGGTCGAACTTCGTGTTGCCACCAGGGCTGGTCAGGGGCCGTGGGATCAGCGACTTCATGACCTCGGGGTGCATGATGAACGCTTCCTCGAACGTCGCAGTGTCGTACGCAGGATTGACCTGCCAGCGCTTTCCGGAAGCCCCGCCTTGCCCATCGAGGAACGTACCGGAAGTATGCCCCAGATCCGGGATGTAGAACGGGATCTCGGTGAACCCTTCAGTCATCGTGGTGACGAAGTCACGTGCCAGCGTAGTCCACGTCCCGACAGCTCCATCAGTACCCGTCACTGCAGACTCCGCCATAAACGTGACGGTAGTACCAACAATAGACAGCACGGTGCCTTTAGTAACTGCTCCGCGGGCGCTGGACGTGCTGGCGTAGTTGAACTTCTGGCCTGCGATCAGATTGGTCCCCGCACCCGTAAAGATGAAGGTACCGCGCTTGGTGGAGTTGTCCCACGTGGCCACATACAAGTTAGTGAACACTGGGGCAGCCACCACGTAGTTGTAGCGGGGGATCTGGATGTCGATGAGGTGGTAGAACCCACGGTGCGAACGCTCGACGCCAAGAGGCTTGAGCAATTCATTAACGCTGGGGCTGTACCGATAGTCATCCCGAGTGGCTGGGTTGAGCCGGATAAGCGCGTCGCTGGCTTCGGGGCTGCAGACGAGCGTGAAAATGGGGCGACCGTTCTCGCGCCCCATCGGCTTGTTCCCGCCGCCTTCACGAATGAGCTGGAGGTACAGCACACTGAGGAGACCCTGCGTCAGAGTACCGACCCCAGTAGCCGCGGCCCCAAAGTTCGCGGAGTCCACCGTAGTCGGGTAGTCGTCCCCGGCGGTATCCCACAGGGCTCCAGCATTGGTGCGGGTAGCGATGACCTTGTGCCCGCAGAGACGGCGGTACTCATCGCGATATCGCTTCTGCCAGAGGTAGGACACGTTCTCGACAAGGTTGTCATACACGGCCTTGAGCTGTTCCTGCATGCGGAACGAGAACAGAGCATCGTGCATGAGGATGTTGTTGGACTCGAGGGCCGTGTGCTGGATCCCGTACGTGCGGATGGTCTGAGCAACGTCAACTTGTGTCGCAGTGGGGATGAACGACCCTGTGGCGGAACCGCTCTGACTGACAGAGATGGTATTCCACGAATTGGGTGCGCCAGGAAGCGTACGCTCGTAGGTCAGTACGGAGATGGTATCGCCCATGCCTTCCGGCCAGGCTTCCTGCTGAATGAGCTTGAGCCAGACGGAGGTGTCGATGGTGCGCCGATAGATGTCCGAACTGAATTGCTGGACGGCTTCAACGAGGAAGCCCTGGAGGGTGATGTTACCGGACCCGGTGGGTACAGATTGGTTGGTGGGCATAGTGCTTGCGTGTGGGATGTTTGCCCCGGGCAGCGCGGAGCAAAATAAGGGAAGGGTTACTGCCGTAACTAACAAACAAGGAAAGGACGCTCCCGGAGGGAATCCTTCTCTACTCAGGTCCCGCTAGAGCCAGGCGGGTTACAGTAGCTCTTGGTGTTGGCTGGTGAAGAAGCGCCAGTACTCGCGGGGAGTTTCCCACAACGTAGCCCCCATGCAACCCGCAAAAATGAAAAAACCCACTGGCCTATAAAGACCAGTGGGTTGGAGGGGAAGATGCGTTTGCTCAGTCGCTGAACAGGAACTTGGCGACAGGGTTTGTGGCGCTGTCGGCGGATCCCGAAGCGGTGCCTGCGGAGGCCCCTGGCGTAGCCCGTGTGTACTTGGCTACAGTGCCTTCAAGCTCCTTGATCCGGGCTTCCTTCGACGCAATGGCTTTGAGTACGTCCGGAAGCATGTTCCCTGCAGCCGCCGCATAAGCTCGGACTTCGGGAGAAGCGCGATCGATATCAGAGGACAGGGCTGCCTCCTTCACGGACTTGAGGTCCACACCGTAGGCATCGAGCTTCTTGGATCCGAATAGGTCAAAGACCTTTTCGGTTGCAGTCTTGAGGGAGAGAAGGCGGGCGCGTTCCCCGGCTTCGGTTTCGGCTTGCATGCGGGACTGGGCTTCCTCCCAAGCAGTAGAGGCGCGTTCCCGAAGCTCGGCATCTTTCGCGACCACCATGCCCATGTCGTCGGCAAGGCGGTACAGGCGGGAGCGGTCGCGTTCGCTCATGCCATCCATGAGGTCCTCAAGCAGCGAGTTCTGCCGGGCCGTATTTCCTTCGATCAGGGCGTCGGCCAGCTTCTGCTCGTCGATCTTGTAGTGCTTGGCCAGGGACTCGGCCGCACTCATGATGGCTTCCGTCGGGGACGAAACGAGCTCCTTGTACTCCTTCGTGGCTTCGACTCGGGAGATAGCGAGTTCCTGCTCGTACTTCTGGACTTGTTCCTCGTAGCCCTTGACCTTGTTTTCGAGCTCGGTGCTGACGGCGAGTTTGGACGCATCTGCGAGCTTGGTCTCGTACTCGGCAATCTTGGCTTCGTAGTCCTTGACCTTGGTCTCGAACGTCTTGTTCTCGTTGCGGAGTTCGTTCCACTTGGCTTTGGCCTCAGGGGTCTTGAGTGCCTCGCCCAGGGCTTCGGCATCAGGGAACTTGTCGCTGACGGCAGGAGGATCCGCGTCAGGAATGTCCTTGTACTTGGCAGCCAGGGCCTCGAACGGAGAAAGCTCGGCGGGGGCTGCTACGCTCTCGGGAGTAGCGTCTACGGGAGGTGGTGTGGCGGAGGCAGCTTGAAAAGCTGCTTCAATCGGATTAAGGATATCGGTCATGTGGTTTAGTCAATGGGGGTGGGTGCTGACTGCACGTGATCCCATTCAGGGAGCACCTCAGCCTGAGTGGTGTTGGTCTGCAGGGAGTCAAGGCGCTCAACAGCACGCAGCGCCGCCTCAAACCCTGCCTGAAAGGCATGGCGGGAAGCAGTCACATGCGTATCCTCCCCCACGATGAGGGAAGGCCTGTTGAGGTGCCGGGCTACAGCGATCCCCGCAGCGAATGCAGGGTTGAGTTTGAACTGGGCCCATGCTGCTCGCAGGGCTCCGGATTTTTTCCAGTCAGTGGGGGTCATTTGAGGAAGTCGCGAAGCTCAATCGCCTTCTGGGCGTCGTTGAGCCTCATCTTCTGAGCGAACTCTGCCTGCTTCTGGGCGAGTTTGAGTTCGTTCTCCTCCGACATCATCTGCAGTTTCAAACGGTGTTCAACCAGTTTTTCCTGCATTTCTGGTGTTAGTTGAGGGTTTTGGACCGAATTTCCGCCTTCTTGGGCGGAATCGGCTTCCTGCTGCTGCTGCGCTTCCGCGTCCGCCTTCTCCTGTTCCCGGCGCAGTTTCTCGATCCGCCGCGTGCCATTCGTAAGGATCTCGTTGAAGCTCTTGAGGCGGTTGCGGTAGGCAGAAACCACTTCTTCAGCAACGATGTCCGACTGCACCATCTCGAGGTGCTGGGTAGAGTGGGTGTAGATCTGGAGAACCATCGGCGTGGCTTTTTCGAGAGCCATCTCGCCTTGTTCGACGGCAGCGACCAGAGCATCCATCTTCGGAATGTGGACGTCGAGGTGAACGAGGTGCATTTCGTTCGGCTGAACAGAGACTTCCGTGCCCTGGACAAGCTGGTTGTTTTCGAGCTCGGCCAGCTTGGCATCGACTGGCGTGCGGGGAGTGTCGTCGGCCGGGATGTAGCGATCGGCCTGGTCGTATCCAACCAACGCCGCCACCTGATCCCGGATGAGCCGTCTGCGGCCGAGGGGGTCAAAGCCACTGGACAGCTCAGTGATTTGTTGGAGGAACACGGTACGCTGGGCCTGGGATCCAGCTCCAACCGCCCTCACAGCGCGTGTCTTGCGCCAATCAACAGCGTAAAAGGCGTCAGCGGGCACCCCGCGTTCTTCGAGCCGGGCAACGATGTCAGCGACAAGGGCTCCACCCGGCATGTCGGCCGTGTACCCTGGACGCACCATCCGGCGCACGATTTCACGGAGCAGACGGTCCCATGGAGAGTAGAACAGGGTCAGCGAGGTGACGTTGAGCTTGGAGGCAGCGTCGAGCCGCGCAGCGACCTCGAACCGTGTCTTTTCAGAGTTGGACCCGAGGACAGAGGAGGCGCTGTACTGGCCCACCCGGGAGTTCATGGTATCCGTCAGATCCTGGAGGACGGGCATAGCCGCCGTCGACATGTTGGGGATCGGACGGTCGATGAACTTGACGTTAGGGCTCATCACTGCGAAGTGCCCCATGTAGTTGAACGCAAGACTGTCCAGCGCGGCCTCGCTCTCGGGCTGGATGATCATGGATGAAGACAGCATGGCCCCATCGACCATCTGGCTCCTCAAACGGTTGGAAATCTGAAGGTGCGGGTAGATCTTGTACCCCAGCCCGCGGATCGAGTGGAGCGTCCCGTTTGTCCCGTTCCCGTAGGGGAAAAAGACAAAGGCCTGGGACATGCTGTCGTAGCGGTCCACCCGCTTGTACAGAAAGTCCGCATTGCTCCCATCCTCGAGGCTGATGAAGTGAGAGACCTTGCCAGAGAATTCACGGACCCAGAGGTGGATGAGCTGGACCGTGGCAGACTTGGCCAGACTGTAGAGGTCGTTGTTCTTGAGCTCTGACTGGACCTTCTGCCAGTCCATCTCGTTGTCGGGATTGTAGCTGTGGGCTTTGAGGATGGCCTTGCGGACCTGGTCGTAGTTCCACCCGAGGGCTTCTGCAACTTCACGGTCACGGATGAAATCGTACATCTCGTGGACGTGGAGCGTCTTGAACGCGCAGGCGACTTCGAGCTCCTCCTCGGACGTGCTCGTCTGCCGGGGAACAAAGATCCCGTCGAGGCCTGTCGAGTTGAACCGCCAGTCCCACTCGTCCCGGAAATACGAGATCCCAACTCCATGCAACACGAAGTTGCGTGCAAGGTTCAGGTAACGGGGATTGAAGTCTGGCCAGAGGCGCAGGGCACGGGAGACTTCTTCGGAAATGATCCCACTCCACTCATTGCGCTGCTCGAGTTCTCCTACGGTAGTCTCCACGCGGAGGAGGTGTTCCACAGAAGCAGTCAGGTCGATGTACGCAGCCATCGCGGACTCGAGGAAGGCTTCACCTTGTCCGAAATTCAGGTTGCACCGGAACCCCTGTCCCGTAGCCCGCAGGTGCTTATCATCGAATGGGGAGGCTCCATCTACGGCCGACTGGACGCGCGCCCGGTTGATGGCGTTGACCTCGTCCCCTTTCCGCAACGCAGAGTAGATTTCGGTTGCCGTCTTCACCGACTGAAGCCGCGAGACAGGCGGGGCCCCCGTCTCGGGAAGGTTCGCCAGCGGCAGATCGGAGAAGTTGTTGAGCGGGTCCATCGTGGTAAATTACTGCTTGACGCAAAATAATGCAAGGCGCGCTGCGTCAGGAGAGCAGTTCCCTCTCGGTCCAGTACACGGAGTCCCACCGCATCATCTGTTCCTGGAAAGCCTTGTGGCGGGTCTTGTTGACCTCAAACCGTTCGTTTCCCGAAAGACCGAAGCGTTCGCGGCACACGTCGATGAGAACGAAGGCGGCATCTGCAATATCCGGGCTATGCCCCGTCCGCGCACGGTAGTCGGTCTTGGACTCGACCTTGATCTTGACGCCTCCGGACTTGGTAGTCTCGTAGGTTCGGCCGACCATTTCACGGGCGAGGTCAGGACCGATATTGCGGAGCTGCCCCGATCGGATGAGCTCTTTCCCGACGTGCCAGATCTCGGACATCCGGTTAGTGTAGCGATCCTTGGCCGGGCCTTCGTCGATGGCTGACATGCGTCGCATGGTAGCGGACCCACCGAAGTTCACGCGGAAGAATGAAGACGTCCCCCACTCGACTGCAACCATGTCGGCAAAGGGCCCCCCGCCTCCTGTCGCATCGAGCCCCGCACAGTGAGGCAGGACTCCCCGCTTCCGGCACTCGGCAATGAAGGCTCGCGCGATCTGCTGACTGCGGGGGGTATCTTTGGAAAACACATCCTCCTTGATGGCTACCCACTCATCCAACTGGAGGACGGTCCTGCCGTCGCAGGGTCCCACGGTTCCGAAGTAGGCAATCGTCCTATCACCTCCGGCCGTGAATGACGGGTCGAGGCCAGCAACTCGAGTGGTAGCTCCTGTGAAAATGGCTTTTTGGGAGGCAGGACCGCGGATGATATCAGCCTCGGTGTAAATCCCGTTGGTTGTGCCGACCGGAGCCCAGAACGCGCGGACCATTCGGTAGTACGGGAGGCTGCGCTCTCCGTACATGTCCTTGATGTCGTCGATGGTTTCTTTCGACTGGAGGAAGGGATACACCTGACGCCCTAGCTGGTAGTTCTTACCGAGCTCCGAGTTGAACCGGATGCACTTGCCCTTCCGCGTCTCCCACTCGTAGTCCATCTCCGAGATCGTCCCCCACCCGTGCTTGGGCTCGCAGAAGACGCCAAACGCATCGAAGTGGGACGCAGGGTTTCCGAGCGCAATGAGCTGGAATCCTGCGTTGGCTGAGAGGTTGGAGTACGCGGCGTGGAGAATGGATTCAGGGAGCTCGGGCAACTCATCCGCGATCAGGATCACGCGGGGAGCCTTGATCCCCACCAGCTTGCCGACGGCTTCACGCTCGGACTTCTTTTCGGAGGGGACGAGGAGGATCCCTGTACCATCCCAAAACTCGTTAGGATCGGATTCATGGATCCCCCGTATCCGTCCAACGGAGTCGACCATCTTCCCGGGCAGCCCAGGCACCGCCGTCCAGTACGACGAGATGGACTTCCAGATCCGGCCTCGGGCTTCCCGAAGCGTGGTGCTCGTAGCAAGAACTAGCGTTTGCTGCGGGGCCGCCATGTAGTTGACGATTCCCCAGACGGCGAAGTTGTGCGACTTACCAGAAGAGGCACATCCTGCAACAGCCAGATACTTGTTCTCGCAGGCGGCGCGGAACATGTCCTCAGCCCAGTCGGTCCAGACGAACTTCTTAGGGGAGTCCGGACGGTTCCAGATCATATCCACCACGTTCTTGAAGTGGCCGAATTTCCCCAGGCCTCCATCATCCTGCGTGACTCCATGGAGGAAGCAATGGAGCTCGATCGTCAGGTCATTGGTGCCCGGAGGGAAGCGCCGTCCATACCTGCGCACCCCGGGGCGGAGGGCGTTAGGCGTAGGGATCTTGGTTTCACTGGCGACGCTCAGGGCGTCGGCCAAAAGGGGATCATTCGACTTGACTGTTGGGGGCGGGGCATCCGGCTTGGGGATCACGAGCCACGACTCGCCGAGCGGGCTGTTCTTGCCCCGGGGATCCCAGATCAGCCGCTTCGTGTCCGGGATAGAGAGAACCCCAGTGTAGGTCAAAACGACCAAACTGGGGGTCTCTATTCGCGGACGGGTGCGGGCTGGCATCAGCATTACGCTGTGTCACTTCACAGCATAATACGAGTCGGCGGTCTTTACAGAAGAAGCAAGTGGCAGTTGTGGGGCGTATGGTACTGGGGAAGCCATGATGGCCGCGATGTCCTTCTCGGCCTGGGCGGCAATGGACTCGGGGACTTCGCAGACAACTTCGTCATGCACCCGCAATACTACAGGGTATCCAGCATTTTCAATTGCTAATACCTTATCCATAAATATGTCACGCGCAAATCCCTGGGTGAGGTTTTCAACGGCGGTGCCCCTCCATACCTTCATTCGTACCATTGTTTGCTTGCTAAACAGACACGTAAGCGTTCCGCGATCATTCACGGTTTTTCCAGGCATAAATGCGATATCTCTGTAGTGCATGGGGCGACCTGAAGGAAGAGTCACAGTAAAGGTCCCGCCCTGGCTGGACTTGAGTCCGGCTTCGAGCTTGTTCCAGAGCTGGACAATCTTCGGGTTCTTGGCCCGGAACAGAGCGATGACTTTGTCGGCCTCTGCCTTCGACTGCCCCGTGACGAGGGAGAACTTGGCGGCCGACATCCCGTACCCTGCACCGATGGACATCCCCTTGATCTTGTGGCGGAGTTCGGGGTCAGTAGTCTTGAGGGGACGGGGATCCGAGTACAGGCCCCATGCGCGAGCCTGCCCTTCGTAGAGGTCATCGGTCTTGGATACAGCGTCCAGGGTCACGAAATCCCGGGCCAGGAACATGAGTGCACGGGGCTCGATGGAGGACAAGTCGGCCGCGATCAGAACGTGCCCGGGGCGGGCGCGCATGTGCTTGCGGATGTTGACGCCCAGGACCTCGCCACGGGGAAGGTTCTGGAAGTTGACTCCCCCTGTACCTGAATCTCTCCCGGTATGCCCGCCGAAGTACAAGAGGGGGGTTGCGATCGTCTGGTCCTCACGGATCCGGCTCAGGATGGAGCGCAGCTTCTCCCTCAGGGCGTTTGCGGACCTGTAGTCCTGCATGTCCTGAACCCACGTGATCTCAGGGTGCTGGGCGCACCACTCAGCTGTGTCAGGATCCTTCTTGTCGAGGGAGGCGGGGGGAGTGAGCCCGGCAGAGCGCACAGCCCTGCAGAACTCCACGAAGGACAACAGGGCACCGTCCCCAGCCCAGGGGATCCTCGCCTCGATCTCGCCCATGAGGGAAGTGAGCTTGTCGTCGTCTTCCTTGACTCCCGCGACGTCGACGTAGAAGCCTCTTGTAGCAGAGCGTCGAGTAAGCGCAGAGATATCACGCTCCTTCTGTGGCCACTTGTGCCCATGGCCCTGCCAGAGCTTGAGGCACAAGTCCGAGTCCTTGGTGGCGTACGCGAGGACTTCCGCACGGAATTCTTCGGGCATGTCTTCCCACCGCTTCCCCTTCATCTCGTCCCGCGTGCCCTTGTCCACGTCGATCCCGAGGAGGAGCTTGGAAGCCTGTTGGAGAGAACGGGGGACCCCGAGAAAGGCTGCAAGGTCAGCGGTACAGTGCCACGCGGCCGGGGTGAAGGAGGGGACCTTGCCCTGAGAGATGAGCCACTTCACGATCCCTTCATCGAACGAAGCGTTGTGGGAGAGCACCGTCTGCCCCTCAAGCAGGCTCCAGTCGAAGGCTTCAGGGCGTCCAGCATAGACTGTCCCGTCGTCGCCAACGATCGTCAGCATGTAACAGTCGAAGTCAGGGTGCCGGACATACCCGTCCAGGCCAAGGGGTTTGATAGAGCATTCGCTGCTGTAGAAGGTTTCAGTGTCGAGAGCGTAGGTGTTCATAGTGCGTATAACAAGAAAAGGAAATCGGGCATCGACCCCTCAGTCACAAGAAGGCTCCTCTCCTCCCAACCACGTCTAATTTGGTTGTGTTTTATCCTGTGACTGTTCGACCTACACGGTCGAAGCGGTGGCCGATGCCCGAAAATTGGTCCCGGTCTCTCCCGGGTGTCACGACGTCAGATCGGGTCAGAGGACGTCGTTACTCTGCCCTAGAGTCAGCTCAGAAATGAACTGACAAATTCCATGAACTCGGGCGAGTTCTTTCCAGCCTGCACGATCTTGGGGGCGTACCAGGAGTTTGATCCCTTCGTCATCTTCCGCACAGACAGGCTCCAGCTGATGGAGTGCAGTCCATTCTTCAGGAAGAACTTGGCGGCCGTCAGAAGGGGGACAGCCACATCCTTGTACGCCGTGCTCGCGACCGTCCACTTGGCCAGCGCGTAGAACTTCCCGTCGAACTCGAACGGGAAGAACGCTTCCTGTTCGTCAGTGAGTTTGTCAGGGGCTTCGACGAGGCAGGTCAGGTGCGCAATCGGCTGGTACGGGTTTGCACCGTCGTAGTCGAGCGAGCCTCCGCGTTCCAGGACCTCGGCTTCGGTATTCACGACAACGGGCATCGTGTCGGAGCCGTACGGAAGCTTCTGCTGGAACTGCTTCTGGAGGTGCAGGAACGTCACCTTGCCAGCAACGCCCAGCGGGAGCAGACGCACTTCCTTGGCGTACACGACTTCGCCTGCAGCAAAGCCAGCCTCCAAGAGCGCGTCCGACATCTTCTGGACGATGTTGATCCGGGGGACTTTGATGTCGTCGGAGGTGACGTCACCACTGATGCCGGGGCTGTAGGACTGAGGCGCGAGCGAGAGGTTCGGAGGCGTGGAGGTTACGAGTTCAGTGACATCGGCTTCGATTTCAGTAACAGCAGAGAGATCAAGTTTGGCCATATAATTATTTAGTTAGGTTCGTGGTAAAAACGTCGTCAGGGGTGTACAAAATCAGATAATGTGGAGGCGCATCTGGGCAGGGTTGCTGCCTTTGATCGAGCGGCAGGCAACCTTTTTCCCGAGCTTGCGTGCAGCGCGGATCCAGCAGTGCTGGTCTGGAGAGGGGATCACGACGGCGGATCCGCTGGGTACCGACGCAAGGACCGAGCGGGCAGCCTTGGTCAGCTCGGAGAGGACCCCGGCACCCGATGGAGGTGCAGGAGAGTCAAGCTCAATGGTGTAGACGGGAGCGCCGCCGGATTCTTTGATAACGTCGCCAGTGATTGGAGCGCCGCCGGATTCAGTAGGGGTGTCGGACATAGTGGATTCTGTGTTATTGTGTTGTTTGGTTATGCCGAGGATCACTTGATCTCGGAAAGTGTGTAGGAGTCTTCCGACTGCTTGAGGCCTCCGCTGGCGAAGAGGTCGGCCATGACTTCTGAGATGAGGGCGGACTTTTTGCCGCGCGGAGCTACGGAGGAGATGAGGTCTTCGTACTCGCCAACGGGGAACGTCTTGATGGCTCCGATGAACTTGTCGTAGGTCACTCCACGCGCCTTCACGGCCTCGAAGGCTGCAAGGGGATCTGTGATGGAACGCTTGCCTTGACGGAGAGTCAGCTCGTACCCGGGAAGCAGCAGGCCTTGCTCAATCGCCATGACGCGGGCCTTTTTCTTGATACCGGACGCCCAGGCCTCGACGATCGGGATGATCTTGAGCATCGCCGCAATCTCATCGGGAGAGTCATTTTCCGAGCCGTGTACTGCGTCGGGGAGAGTGATGTCGGGAGCGTACTTCGATGCAATGGTCAGAGCCAGCGTGCGGTTCTTGGGACAAGTCTCGGCAAAGCGGCAGTACCTGCAGATTGGCCCGTCCTGCTTCAGCATATCAGGAGGTGGGAACTCACCCCGACGCCAGTAGGCATGGGCCTCAGTGGCAGCCTGCAGGACCGAGTTGATCTTGCGCAGGAGGCGGGGAAGGTCGGAGCGCGTGAACTTGGCGTGGCTCACTTCCTCCCGCTTGGGAACGATGAAGTAGAAGTCGACGGTGTCGACCTCAGGGTACTTCTGAAAGACCCCTGCAGTGTAGGCGAAGGCCTGCCAGTTGACTTCAGCGTCATCAATGGCCCCGCGCCCAGTCTTGTAGTCGGCGGCAACGGCATGGGAGCCGCTCAGGAAAAGACGATCACACGTCCCGTACGTGGAGAACTCCCCTGCGGCAATCGTAAGACGCACCTCGCGTACGTCATCGAAGGATGTGAATTTGTGACGACCGAGAATACCAAGGATGGCCAGTCGGCACTGTCCAGCCATCCAGACTTCCTCTTCGGATTGGAGTTTGCTGTCGTCGTCGCGTTCAAGAGCGTCATGGATGCGGGTTCCGGCGATTGATGCTTCATTTTCGGAATTGTTGGGCCCGTATCCAGGGCATTTTGCAAAGTATTTGAGCTGCGAAGGGGAGAACTTCGCGTGACCGTTATCGGGGTCAGCCGTTTTGGTTACAGTGTTCAATGTTTCAGGTTTCAAGGTTGCTTGTGGAGAAGTCATAGCGGTCCCTTCCGTCATCGTCAACTCAAGTTTTGCGATTTTTTGCCTCAAAAGCGCACAAATTCGTTCTTCGATGGTTCCGCCAGCAATGAGGATGCGCTGGATCACGTTGGACTTGGCCCCGACGCGATCGATCCGCCCTAGCGTCTGCTTCAGAGCGATAGCTGAGAATGAGGGGCTTATGAGGGCTGCGCGCGGGTGGGTTCCTGACGTATCATGGAGACTGATGCCGACGCCGCCAGCAGCTAGGTTAGCCACACAGATGCGGACCTTGTTGTTCTGGAAGGAGTCGATCGCTGCCTGCCGCTCGCACTGGGACTGTCCCCCGCGGACGACAGCGGCGTCGGGGTACTTCGAGAGGACGGCATTGATGCTGTCGTTGAAGTTCAGCGCAACGAATACAGAAAATCCCTGCTCCAGGTACTCGTCGATCAGGTCAAGGGTTACAGGGATCTTGAGCAGTTCGACCTTCTGCCGGGCGCGGAGGAGCTCGACTAGCTGAATAGGTTCCTCACCATCCTGCTCCATGCGGGCAGCAAGATTCTCAAGCTGCTCCGACACTTCTCCGTATGCGGCCGAGATGTGCTTGTCGCTGAATTCGAGAGGGCTCCAGTCGATGGAGACTTCTGCAAAGTGCTCTCCAAGATCCTCGCGGGTGAGGAAATGCCCTTTGTCAGGGTAGATGCTTTTGGCTAGAGCTTCCAGCTTCGGCATCTCGGACTTCGGGAACTCAAGCTGCTTCCAGTTGTTCATGCGGCAGCCTTGAGACAGAGCCCATTTGTAGAAGTCATGGTACCGATGCAACCCCAGCACGTAGCCGATCGCCTTGAGTTGGGACGGGTCTTGAAACGGGGTGGCGGACAGCATGAGGACTCGGAGGCCCTGGGCCTTGGCGGCGGCAAGGATTGCTGCGTTCTGGGAAGCTAACGCCTTGCATACATGGACCTCGTCGAAGATAACAAGGGAACCGGGAGGCAGCTTCCATCGGAACGTCTTGCCGATCTTTTCAAGGAACTGAGTCTTCCCCGTCTTGATCTTCTCGTAGTTGATGACGCCTGCAGGTACTAGGTTCATGGCCTCGGCTGCCCGGGTCCAGGAAACGAGGACGGCTTTGGGGCAGATGACGAGGGGTGCCTGCTGAAGTTGTCTACAGACACCGAGAGCCACGTAAGTCTTCCCCGTGCCTACGGCCGAAGCACAAAGAGCAGCATTATGGCGTGAAATTGCTGAACACAGGATACGAACAGATTCCTGTTGTTGCGGGAAGAGGGAGATCACGACAGCACTGGGGTGAGGAGATGTGTGGCTTGACGCGTCGCGCTGCGGTTGTTGTGAGCCGCCAGAGCCTTGAGCTTGGCGTGCTGCTCCTTGGTCAGCGTTACGGAGATGCGGACATACTCCTCCGATCGGGGGAATTTCTTAGGCATTTTGCAGCATTACGGCGCATGCGCACGGTGTCAAGCCTCTCTTTCAACCTCGGCCGTGGTGTTGAGGAGGTTCATCTGGATCATGGCCGTCGGCTTGGCGTCGTCCTCCAGCCCCAGGGACTTCCGGGCCATGTTGTCGAGGATCTGGAGATCTTTCCAGTTCTGAGGGGCCTTGATATTGGAAGCTTCGCGGAGCTTTTTCTCAGTGAGCTCGGCTACACGTGACCTATGCAGGATCGCTTTGTCGGAAGACAATGCCGCAGTGGCTAACGCGATGTCATCAACGGCCTCGCGTACCTTATCGGGCATCTGGAGCTCGTACTCGCGAAGGATGGACGCCTTCTTCTCTGGTGTCATCCATCCAGCCTCCGCCGCCCGTTCTTCGACCCAGGATTCGTAGATGCCTGCGCGCTTGGCAATGGCCTTGAGGGGGACTCCTGCGGCACAAGCATCGCGTGCAGCATCCCAGACTTCATCGGGGATCTCTTCCTTCACGCCAAAGCGAATGGGGTATCTTTTCATGTTGCGGGTGCTGAGAAACGATGGAAGATAGCAGCATGTCGAAGCAGGAGCAAGTGTTGAAAACCCAGAAGGTACGCGCGTCTCTGTACCTGCTCGAGGAAGCGGATACCGCCCTCAAGCGCCGGGCTGCCGAGTACGGGATGACGACATCCCAGCTCGTGGAAATCTTCGCCCTCAACCTCGACAGGCTCAAAATCGTAGACCTCAAAGGCATCCCGGAAGAATTCACTGCATGAAAAACGTCACCCCACGCCCCAAGCGCATCTTCTTCACCGTCGCAGTCGAAGAAGGTACAGACAATCTCAAGGCCATCGTTGCCGCACATGGGACAAGTCTCCCGGATGCAGATAATCCAGACATCCGAGTAGCCAAACTCGAAGAACCTGTGGGGGCTGCGCTCGCCATGCAGATCTCCGTCGCAATCTACAAGGGCATGCGGATGGAGGGGCTGGTGACTGAAGACGAGGGCGAAGATGAAGGGGGTGAACAATGACCCCTGTTGTCATTGGGATTGACCCAGGCAAGAAAGGGGGCGCTGCGCTCCTTGAACTCGGGACGGGAGAGCTGGTGGATTGCTTCCCCTTCAGGACTCTCGACATGGCGGCCGATGGGTTTGCTGAATGGCGGGCCAAGTACAGCATCGACCACGTTCTCATCGAGCACGTTCACGCGTACCCGGGTCAGGGGGTCGTGAGCGCCTTTACCTTTGGAGACAACTTTGGAGGCTGGAAAGGCATCCTCGCTGCAGGAAAAATCCGCGGACACAAGCTCAAGTTCATCGAACCCCGGTCCTGGCAACGGGCGCTTGGTCGCAAGCTTCCCGGTCACGTGCAGAAGACTGCCCACAAGAATGCACTGAAAGACCTGGCTGCAGAGCTCTACCCTCAGATCAAGGTGACTCTGGCAACGGCTGACGCGCTGCTGATCGCTCGGCATGCAGCTCTCGGGCTCTGACCTTGCGCGCGTGAGCTGCGTGATGATGGAAGGTCCCAGCAAGCTTCACGATGGTCCGGGCGAGGTTCCTTGCAAAGGGGGTAGAGTAATCAACAGGGTTCTTGATGTCTATACACTGCACTTCATTCAGTGCGCGAGCCATCAGGGAGAGATCGCGGGTGGCGGTAGCGGTCGGTTCGCACAGACAAGCGAGGGACCCCGGGTACATGAGATACCACCTCAAGTGATTGGTGGCCGCCTGCCAGATAAGCGGCCCCGAGAATCCTTCGGGCATCCCAGGCAGCACGGAAAACGAGATGAGCCATTCATTGACTCTGGGGTCCGCGAAATTTATGCCGGGCCGCGCGAGTAAGCTCAGGGCGCAGGAGCGAAGGATCTCGAGCAGCTGGGCAGGCTCCTTTGGATATCTCGTAGACTTTGACAACGGTCCTCCATTTCGTGAGCATGGCTTTGGCTTTCGAGTACTCGGGGCATGCATGGCGGCTGCGTCTTCGGATGTCATAGACGGCATGAAAGGAGTGGATGGCACGGATTGCATAGCGTTCTACCTGGTTGAGTGCGGATTCGTTGATCTTACGGTTGGTGGATGACTTGGGCTTCGAGGCCTGGCGGATGAGGTACCTGTTGAAGACATTTGGGTCCATGGGCAGGACGTCAGGGGTCGCGAGGCAGGCATCAGCCCAGCGGATGGCTACGTGCTGCTTGAAGAACGGGCGCGAGCGCTGAAGGAGGTTGATGAAGGGCTCGATGTACAGGGCTGCCCGTGCATCGGGGTCGAGGCACTCGTTCGGCTTCGACCATCTCGGGGCTGGGGTATCGTGATCCATACGCGTTTTCAGTATCCTCCAGCGGCAGTGCGCACGGGTTCGGGTACCAGGTCCTTGCGGCAGAGGGCGTAGTACAGGTTACGCAGAAGGTCCGTTGGGGCAAGGCGCATGGTGGAGGAGGGGTTATCGGCGTAGGTGACTACCCACGACAAGGCCTTCGCTACTGTGAGATTGAACGGATCCTTCGACTTGATTGAGATATTTCGACCGCTCCATCCTGCGAAACTCGTTCCCCCTACAAGCCACAGGGCTACAAGGTCCACGACTTCCCGGCTCGTGACACTGGGCAGGGATGCCGCCAGCAGATGGCGTGCTGCAAGGGTTCCCTGCTTCCGGGTCACGAACTTGTAGCGCACGGATGCTCGTAAAGCTCGCAAGTCATCTGGCGAAAGGTCAGTCATCGAGGGGAGGAAGATTACGGGTCAACAGTTGAATGTATGCCCCCCGGGTGAGATCGTTGGCTATAGAGAACAGCACGGCGTGTACTGCGTAGTCGAGCCTGTTGAAATCTCTAGCTGGGATGAGTCCTGTAGGGTAGAACTCGGACGAAGCCTTACCCGTAACTAGGAAGTCGGCTGCGCGCTCGGCAACATGCGGGTTTTCGACTGAAGGCAGCGCGCGCAGGATCAGAGATCGCAGCAGGTCATCGGGCGTAAGGTGATTCATTTTGCTGCAAAATTATGCTTCGCAGCTTACTCGAAGTCAAGAGCTTTTCGCAAGTCCCTCATTCGTGTGACAAGGAACTTGCGCAGATTCTGGAGGTCGGGGTGAACCCCAAATGGATCGCTACCCTTCAATATGTACTCGATTCCGGCGAGGACGGAACCCGCGTACACATCGGAGAGGATGACAAACTTCGAGTAGGCTGTGTGGTGGGGAATGCTTCCTATCACCAGATATGCAGCAATGGCTTCACGCAGCACCGAGGAGTGGAGGTAAGGAAGGGCCTTGATCAGGAGTTCCCGGGCCTCATCTACGAGGTTCAGTGTGTCCTGGCGATGTAGAGTGTCTTGCATGATTTGGCAGAGGCTAGAATTTCTTCAATTATACGGCAGGTGTTGCGGAGAGCGCGAACGGCATACCGTGCATTCGGGGCGCTTTCCTTCTTCAGCCAGCGGGATCGGTACATCATGGCGGTGCGGACGTGCATGTCCAGCTCCGTGTAGTAGTACCGCACATTGTCCCGTCCCCAGGAGTCCACCCACTCTCCCGTGGTCAGAAGACACGCGACGTCTTCGATGATGTGTTCAGAGTCAATGAAGGGAAGGGCTCGGGTCAGAACCTCACGAAGCAGGGTGTCAGGGTCAATGGATTTCATCAAGCAGGCGTTCAAGGTTCAGGACGCAGTCAGCAATACATACACGGCCGTAGCTTGTAACTGTTGGGATTTCAAAGCCTTGGGAGTCAGTCTGCAGGTAGTAGATGATGTCCCACACGAGGCTGTCGATCGGGTTCCAGTGATCCATGTCAGGGGTTCCCCATACAGCGGATCCCGTTACAAGGTACGCTGTAGCAAGCTCCAGTACATCAGGGCGCTTGAGGTGGGGGAGCGATCTGGCTACGACGGATCTCGCGTGCTCGAGTTCTTCTTCAAGGGTTACTAGAGGAGTGTTCATTGATCCGTTTGATGAGGTATTCGCAATGCACTTCAAGGCGGTAGGATGGGTCGAGTTTCGCGTAGCCCCCAATGTGAACCGCATGCCTGTACTGGTAGTGGGCGTACAGGACATCAAGGACTTCGCTTCCGACAGAGTGGGTCCTCGTGTGAAACCGGAAGACGGGAGCATGAGCCACGTCCGCGCAGCCTGTTACAAGGAACGCTGCAGCCGCCTCAAGGACCTCGGGATCCTCGATCAGAGGGAGGGCCTGGGTCACGATCTCCCGGAGGAAGGCGTCAGCTTCAGCCTCGGACGCCGAGTGGAAGGGGATCGAGTACGGGTTCACGGGTAAAAAGTGCTTCACGGGCTTGGGCCATGAGTTCGAGTTTCCGGATTCCTTCCTCGAACTGGTCCAGGTGGGCTTGGTCGTATATCTGCGGGGCAGAGGGGGTTCTGTACCAGACGCACCACGCAACGTACCGGGAATACGGGTCCACGTAGTAGAACCTCTTGTAGAAGTCGTGGCTATAGGACCACGAGGATGCTCCGGAGAGGTATTCTGTAACATGCTCGAACAGGGACTGTTCTTCGATGTACGGAGCTGCGCGCTTCAAAAGCTCCAGCAGGTACACGTTGAGGTTCTTGATTCTAGGTATCAGCATCATGGGACAGAGAAATTTGAAGTTGAGTGAGGGATCTTAGCAGAGCTTCGCGGCAGTGGATCTGTGACTTGACAGAGGACTTGGCATCATGGGCCGTGTACACGCAGTACCGAAACATGACGTTCTCCACCCCCTGGTTCAGTATGTCCGTCCACCTGTACATCTCTCCTCCGAGTTGGCTGTTCCATTCGCCCGTAACCAGGAACGTGGTTACCGCATCGAGCAAGGGAGGTGCCGTGATGCGAGGGATGGCTTTTTCGAGGGTGGCTCTGAGGGCAAGGTCTAGGTCAACGGGTTTCATGGCGGCGGGGAAGACGGCGTTTGAGGTCACGGCAGGCGGTTCTGAAGCGCCGCGCTGTCAGAGGATCCGGGCGATACGGGTTCGAGACGTCGATGAAGGCGCTGAATGCGCGTTCAACGGCTCTGTCCAGCCCGGGAGCATAGTAGGTGACGTAATTGTGGTTGTGCACCCATGTACCCGTCACGAGGAAGTCGGTTATGTCTTCGCGTAAGCTTGGGGACTCGATGGCTGGAAGGGCTTTGGCGAGGAGGTCGCGGAACAAAGCGGTTCGTTCAAGTGGTTTCATGGGTCGTGAGGTAGTATTCGAGTTCGACAACAGCGCTGTTGAAGGCATCAAGTGCGTAGGTCTGGGTTTTGACGGACCCCTTACCGAATAGGACTTGCCGCGCACAGTACCGGGTCATGGTGATACTGACTCGGCGGTTGATCTCGTCTTCCCAGTAGCGGCCGGGTTCGATGGGGCGGATCCACTGCCCCGTCACAAGGAAGACGGTGATGGCCTCGACCAGGGCAGGAGACGTGACGCGGGGGAGGGCCTTAGGCAGAAGGGCGCGGATTACTCGCTCAGAAAAGTTCACGGTTCTTGCGTGCTCGAGTCCTTCTTCTTCAAGGGGTTTCATGGGACAGGGTTTTGAGTTCTTGTTTCAGGGCGTAGTATTTCGAGGTCACATGGACAGTGAGGGTAAAGTCGTCATGCCATTGCCAGTAGTGCCGGGCCCACATGATGAGGTTGGTGCAGTGTACTCCAACCGCCACTCTTCCATCGGACCTGTAGATCTGTCGTCCTACGAGGCCGGGCATTGGAGTAGGAGATCCCGTAACAAGGTACGAGGCCACGTATTCTATCTCCTCTGCGTGGGAGAGGTAAGGGAGGGCCTGGGCTAAGGCAGAACGTATGTCTTCGTCAGTGGGGGTGTCGGTCATGGCTGAGGAGGGGGAGGAGGCAGTGCGTCGATGAGTCGTGCGAGTGATTGATTCGCGCTATAAAGGGCCTCGTCGAACTCTTCAAGACCGTACGGGGCTCGGCGCATGCGGCAGAACCAGTAGATGAGGTTGCTCGCGGAAGCTTCCAGCCAGGATTCCTGTAGATCAAACAACCACACCCCTTCGTTGTCTCCAGTGACGAGGAAATTTGTCACGTAGTCGATTGATATAGGAAGTTCCATGTGGGGGAGGGCGCGGGTCAACGCCTCGCGTACAGCTTGGGTGGCGATAGCAGTCATGGTTGAGGAGAAGACAGAGACAGAAGACCCTTGGGCAGGTTGTCGATGGCTATCGCGTAGTACCTCATGGCTCCTTTCGGGGGCTTGGTAATCCACGGGTAGCTCTCGTTTCTTGCGAGGTCGGAGAGGCCACGGGGGAGAACGCCTCTTCCCCTGCCAAGGATATCTGCGTAGCCTCCATGGTTGTGAAGAAGCTGACGGAGGCCTTCGGCGGTAATGCGAAGGGTGTTGGAGGAGGTGTCGAATACGCATTCTTCTGTCGTGACTGTACCTGCAGCCTCACGTGCCACAGTGGCTACGGCATGCGCCAAGGAAGCCTCAGGGCCTACTTCGTGGACTTCGTTTAACAAGTCTTGGTCGCACCACGGGGTCGCAAGGCCGTAGCGGTGCCCGTAGCCTTGAAGGTCGGACGAGAACTTGTGATCCAGAAGCCAGCGGCAGAGGGCTTTGCACTCATTGACAAATGTTGAAGAAGGCACATCGAAGCCCCCTTCTTTCTCCAGCCACGGGGAAGTGTCGTCCTCGGGGGAACGCAATCTAAAGACCATGAACTTGTCGAGCATGCCATCTTCCGCCGTAGGCAACGACTCGCGGATCTGGGCTCCATCGTTGAGTGTAACCACCACACGCCCCGTCCACTTCCGATCGAACTGGGCTCCATACTTCATGTTCACTTGCAACCTGCCCTCGGCAACGATTTCCTTGATCACGGAGCAGCCTACCTTGCCCGGGGGATCTCCTACAGCCCACAGATATCGGCTGAAGAGAGTGCCTGAATACGCGTTTCGACCCGTGACGAAGTCATTGGCTACGGCGGACTCGCCAAAAATGTTCCCGAGAATCGCCCGCAGGAACCATGACTTGCCTGCGGCCGGGGGCCCGACGAGGTACAGGCAGTGGCCTGGGGAAGGAGAAAGGGGATTCCTGAGGGCCGAGGTATATGCGTGCTGCAGCCACCGGAGCAGATAATCCCGAGGCGTGTTGCCGTTATCGTCTGTCCCGTTCATGAAGTACCGATCGAGCCACTTGCTGAAAATGGGCCATGTGGAGGGGTCGCAGGGGGATCCTTCAGGCAGAGGTTCAAGCAAGGGGGTGGTCCGCTTGGAGTAATAGTGGACATTGTCGTCGGGAGACTTGTAGATGCGCGGGGGACCCCAGAAGGTGTCGGCATAGCCTGCGACAGTCCGATCCTGCTTGAGAGCTCTGTAGAACTTGAAGGCTGGGGACTCTTGTTTTTCTGGGGAGCCGGGCATTCCAAGTTCATTCAGGCGCTCAAACAGGGACTTTCGGCTCTGGTTGGCGTCGAGGCGGGATGCGCCTGTGAGTTTATCCGGCATGATGATGCCCCAGGTCTCACCCACGCAGATGAACTGTTCCTTGAGCTCTTCCCTGAAAGCCAGCGATTCAGACTCCACGGCTCCTGAACCAAGGAGCAGGTTGTCGGTCCAGAACAGGAAGGGCTTGTTGTTCGAGGAAGCCCGTGCCTTGTCGGAGAAGATCGTGATGCCTGTAGTACGGATGATCGCGTCGGCCGAGTCTTGCGCCTTGGACCCGTCGGTGATCCAGAAGCAGGGGACTCTCATCCCGTCGGTGAAGGGGGTCTGAGGGCAGGTGGTCGGAAATTTTTCAAGGCAGAGCTCATGGACCTTGGGCAAAGGAAGGACTGTACCCAGGTGCTTGGAACAGACGGACTCTACAGATGAGGAATACGTGGAAAGGATGAGGTCTGAAGGCACTTTCTCCCCATACCGGGCCCAGTCGGTACCAATGTGGAACCGGATGCTTGTGTTCTCCCAGACAGTGACATCGAGACCAAATGGGAAGGACTCAGCTTTCAGAACCTTCTTGAGGGAACTGAAAAAGGCGGTGCAGATGGCTGGAGCCATTGAAGAGAATGGCTGCTCCAGGGGCAAAGTGATGGGCGTCTCGAAAACCCAGATCACATGGACTTTCTGACTGAGACTCCTGCTCCAGGCGTAAGGCTTCAGGTGGGGATGCTTGCCCCAGACTTTGTCCAAGGCGGTTGTTACTTCCGCGTCCGTCATGGAAGTCAGCCTTGAATCGTCGTAGTCGGCTGAAGCTCCACGGATTACCGCGACGGGGTTCGTGGCACTGATTCGGGTACTTGGGGCAAGCCCCTCCGACAGCGTGAAGAAGCATCCTGCGTAGTCCTGTGAAGACCACTGGGACTTGGGTTCACTGAAAGAATCCCGATGCGTTGCCGACAGCTCTCCTGGCCAGATGCTCCGCGTAACACCTGTCGGCGTAGAGAGATTCGGAAAAACGACAAGAGTGATTGGATCATTGGTCATTGGAAGGATTGGTTGGAATATCTTCAGAAACAGCTGCAACTATTAAAAAGCGCAAAATATGCGCGATAGGTTTGCCCTGACGTGCCGAAAAAATCCGGAGAGCCTGCTTTTCCTGCGCAGTAAGGGGTATATGGTAGCACACATTAGATGCCCCGCGGGGTAGTTTGAGGACTGGTTTCATGGGTTTTGAGTTAGGGTCGAGGGGGCTTGAGTGCCTTGTGGCTTGTTAGGGGGTGCTGCGGGCACGGGGAGGGGTTGATGCGGGTTGCGAGGGTCCTGTTCCAGGTCCGGGGGCGGGTCCTTTCTAGGGCAGAGGGAGGGGGCTGTCAACAGAAAAACAGGTTGTACAGGATGAAGTTGTTGCGTTTGGAGGTCAGGGGATGAGATTTCTTGGTCCCGATGTGAAAACCTTGGGCAGGGGCAAAGAGAATAGGGTGCCAGGGACTTGGGTTCAGGGTGCAGGGTTGACGAGGTTGCAGCTGACGCGAAAATGAGAGCTTTTTAATGGCAAGGCCAAAAAAGACACATCTTGGCCCCCATCCCCCGCATCGTTCCCACATGCTTAAACGGCGTAAGCCGTTGATTTCGAGCTGATTGCTACGATTTCCCACATTTCCAGTTAGAAAGCGCCAAAGACTATAATACATACAAGGGGACTCTACAGGGAACTCTATAGGAGCCCTACTCTGTATTTCTGATATTACCAATACATTCTTTTATAGAAAAAAGTGGGAGATATGGGAGATATAGGTTTTAGCCTTGATTTTCAACGAGTTACGCGCCCCACCATAAGTGGGAAGATGTGGAAGTGGTGGGAAGGATGCGGGAAGCACGAGATTCAGGGGCAAGCCCCGGGCCCTTAGCTCCCTTTCCGGCGCTCTGCCCGGGGTAGCCTGAAGCCTGCCCGGGGTAGCCTGAAGCGCTGAATCCTGTGCCCGGGATCCAAGCTCATGGCCCCCAGGGACCTCCTGCCCTCGCGTACGTACGCGACCCCCTGCAGCAAGAAGCCCTCAGCTCCGCGTCGGGAACTGAGGGCTCAAGGGGTCAAAAATGCAGGGTTTAGGGAATCAGGCTGGGGGTGCAGGGGCGGGGATGTACTCCTTGCGCTCTAAAAGGCGTCTAGGAGGCCGTTTAATGGTCCGCGAGGGTGGAGACAGCGCCCCCTCCCCTACCCCCTCCTTAAATCGAGTTTTAGACCGTGTTGGCCTCCAGCAGTACTTATTGCAGTTCGTACACCTCCCGTACTGGTTCTTGGGTTCATTGAGCCCGCAACGGGAACAGGGCTTCGGGGGTCTACCCCAGCGGCCGACGGGTCTTCCTTCCTTCAGGGCTTTATAGGCCCTCAGTTCCCTGCTCCGGGCCACATCAGGATGCTTCGAGTACTCCATGCCCTATTATAGGCGATCTGATCCGTGAATTCAAGTCCTCAGTTATGTGTTAGGGTGCTCCAGAGGTGAAATTTTTACAGCCCATCCCTCCCCTCTCACGCCGCAGGAGGGCCCCCTCCCCCACCCCCCGGGTGGTGGTATCCCACGCGAAAAGGTGCAAGGTTGCACTGGTTGATGGTTCACGGTGCCGAATGCGGGTTGTAGGGTGAGGGTAGCGAGTGAGGCGAGAGGCTGAAACGCTACCCGAAACAAAAAGAAACAATCAGAACCCATGAAAGCTAAAATGACTGCAAAGGAAATTCGCCTTCACTTTCAATCCCATCCCGCCGCGTTCATCGCGGCCGTGAAAGGGCTTCCCCCAACCGTGGGCGATTATTGGGAGAAAGTGACTGATACCAAGGATGGAAAACGAGTCTCACGCCGCGTAGCCTACGTCTCCGGGCCCGGACTTCGTGACTTTGTCCGCTCTCTCCCTCAGGGCCCTGAGAGGGAGATGGCGGCCGCCCTTAGTCAGACTCTCGCAACAGTCGCAAGCGGACTATCGGTCTTGGATACTGGCGTGTACCGTCTCACCGAAGGGGGCGGGCGCTTCCCGTGGAAGGTGGAAGGCTCCCATGCGCTCGCGTTCTCTCCCGGTATGGCTACACCGCCTGCAAAGCCTGTGGAAAGGGAATATCCCGTCAATGAAGCCTTTGCCGCTATTGCGGCGCTGGAAAAAGAGGAGCGGGAGCGCATTGCTGCGGAGGCGGAAGCGGCGCGCGTCGCCGCCCGTGAAGCGGCGGCGGAGGATGTGAGAGAGGCGGCGGAGGCGGTGAGGGAAGCGGAGTTGGCGTTGGAAGTGGTGGCGGAGGGTGCGGCGGATGGTGCGCGGGAATACGCGGAAACCGTGTTGCGAAACGCCGAAACGGTCCTCGCGCGCAAGCGTGCGATTGCGGCGGCAATCTGACAGGGAACGGGGCGGGGGGTGAAGCTTCACCCCCCGCCTTTCCCTCTTCATCCCTCACGAGTAGAGGGATGAAGAGGGAAAGGCGTTTAGCCTTTTCTGGTACATAAGCAGTAGCTTACGTGTGGCGCGAGTAGGGATTAGCTGATTCCTTTTCAAGACTCGCAAGCGGTACCCACCCGCGCTAAATACATGGGAGGGGAAGGGGCGCAAGATGCGCCTACCGTTCCCCTTTAAATCCACCTAATGCGTGCGGGATTAGTTAATCCCCCCGCTTCCATTCATTGACAGCGTCAATGAAATTAACTGGAAGGCGCGCATTAGGAGCGGAGAAAAGCGGTGGGAAGAAAAGAGCGGCTGTAGGCTGTAGGCTGTAGGCTGTAGGCTGTAGGCTGTAGGCTGTAGGCTGTAGGCTGTAGGCTGTAGGCTGTAGGCTGTAGGCTGTAGGCTGTAGGCTGTAGGCTGTAGGCTGTAGGCTGTAG
>Ga0255117_1000090_pt1 | contig 27805 bp, 27 predicted proteins | sample Law_Atlam_RepA_8_2_FD_188583 | JGI IMG/M metagenome (GOLD analysis project Ga0255117, IMG submission 188583) | Freshwater microbial communities from St. Lawrence River, New York, United States - Law_Atlam_RepA_8h | ecosystem: Environmental > Aquatic > Freshwater > River | place: USA: New York...
GAGAAAACCGCGGAAAAACCATTCCCATGCAAACATATATGTGATCAGGATTATCTGATGCCGAACAATTCCAAAGACACTGATCTCGACTGGGACATCGGTGATGGCACCACTCTGGCGCATTACTTGTAGATAATATGCCTGAAATTCAGGAGCCTTCGCGGTCACGAGGAGAACAGGAAAAAACAGCAATCCGATGACCGCTGCCGCGATTATGTGTTTCCTGCTACACGAACGTAGTCCGTAATCTGATGTGTTGAGTCCGCAGACTGTAATCACAATGAGGGGGATCACAAGCAGCGCTACATCGTTTATCAGATAGTACTCTGTGAAGGTCATCGCCTGGCTGGATCTAAAACTGCTCCATCCACCGTTCAAGTAAAGCAAAGAAATACCTAGACTGATTCCCATTATCGCCAGCCAGATGTCATGTTTCTTTAACATCAAAGATAGTTTCAATGCAGGGATAGTTCCTTCACAACAGTAACAAGTTCGCGCTGCACGTTAGCATTGAGGTCATAGGACATCGGCTTTCCAGATCGGTAAACATCGGGCATGCAGTCGACGAGTTTATCTACAACATCACTCAATTCGCCTCGTTCGAATGTAACACCTTTTCCATAGGCGCAAAAGTCAGCCGGTAAGCCAGCTGCCACATCATATGCATTTCCATTCATTGGCGTCACTTGTGAATGAAAAATCCATCTGTGAAAGTCCACATTGGGGGTTTTCGCCATTAGAAGCTTCATTTGATGCATTGGTGACATTGAGTTGCAGCTTAGTGCTGAATCCGTCCCAATAACGGTTCGTACCCCCTGGTCATGTAATGACATTACTGGCGGATTGGCGCACTGAAGGAAGTGATTACTCTCTGGGCAAATGGCTACGCAGGCATCCTGTGCCTTCACAGCTGCGACGTCATCTTCATCCCATGTACAACCGTGAACAAGTAAAGTATTCGCAGTCACAAGCCCCATCGCATCGAAATACTTGACAGCACTGGAATGTGGTGAGGGTCTAACTATCCCACGTCGCTCATACATCTCAGCAAATGGTCCATCAGCAAAACGGCAAAATTGTTCTTCTTCTGGACTCTCATCTACATGGATGCAAACCGGTACGCTCTGTCTTCGATTGGCAACATCCTCAAGGATACTTTCACACGTGCTATAGATTGCGTGTGGAGCGATTCCCAGCGGCGTGATCGTGTCAGAATTAAGCACACTCTCAATGACTGATTGGCAGCGGGGACGATCATAATCTGCCGAAAGTCCGTTTACTTCACGGTAACAAACACCCCTTAGCTCAAGCGCTGCCATGATGGCTGGCGCAAACCCTGAATCGGAGCAATCCCCCGTCGACGCGTAGCCCTTCTCCAGAAGCTTTGTCACACCTAAAAGTGTGCTATGGAACCAAAATTTAGGTGGAAGGCGCATTTTTAAGCGTACAACATCCCGTACCCAAGGAAAGAATGCTGAACTTGGAAGGAGTGACTCGAGCGCCTGATATTCACAGTGGCTATGTCCATTGTGAAACATCGGCGTCACCACCGCGTACGAAGTGCTGGTACCTTTGGTAGTACCGGGCTTGATGTCATCGATTTTGCCATCGACCACCGAGAGTGTTACGTCATGTTGCAGCTTGCCATCAGCATCGACAAGTACCCCGGCATGAATCAACATCTGGAGTTAGTCAGTACAAAGTGATGAGCCAACAGGTCCGAGATCCGTCGCCCAGGCACGTTGATATTGATCATAGGAAGCCGACTTTGCATGTCCATCGAGATACAGGACGTTGTATCTCAGTCCTGATCTACCAACGGCAAAGCTGCTACCGTGCCATGAACCATTCCCATCGAATAGAAAGTTCACACCAGCGGGTCCGACTGCACTCTGAGACTGCATATCAAAGCCTTCAAAGGAATCGATGTTAGCGCGTCGAAAAGCTAGTTCGGTACGGAACAAATACGATGCACCATATTTTTTGAACATCGTCGGCCTTGCCGGAAGCGGACATGGACCATCACAGGAATAGTTATTGTCTAAAATGTCAAAACCTGCATCCCCAGGACAACGCCAGATATCTTTTGAGTTGACGTATGCATCCATTGCACCTGGAAGGATTGTGCCCACCTGCGTTGGATCGGGACTCGGATGCAGGAACGGCATTATAGCAAGCTGTGCTTGACATGCAGGCACAGGCGACCAGATTTGCGGAACGTAAGCATCGGATGCATCTTTTGCAAACGGAACCATCCCGTCGTAGTCCTGCGCATACATCTGCAACGCCAATCCGATTTGTCTTAGATTGCTTGTACAAACCGTCTGTCGCGCTTTGCCACGGGCAGTTGCAAAAACTGGAAACAGAATGGCCGCCAAGACAGCAATGATTGCTATCACAACAAGCAACTCAATCAAGGTAAATCCGCGCTTCATTGTTCTACTTTACCTGACCTGACGCAGCAGGACTAAAGCAAGATTTTCAGGTCGAGCGAAAATTGTTCGGACACTTCGACGGAGTAACAGTCACCATGAGCAAAAACAAGACCATGTCTTAGGCTGGAATCACTTTGTACAGCAGCCTTCCACCCCAAAGATGCAAGCCGCGACACATAAGGCTGCGTGGCATTTGTCAGCGCAAATGTAGATGTAAAGGGTACGGCACCAGGCATATTGGCAACACCATAGTGCAATACGCCATCCACGAAGTAAACAGGATCCCGATGCGTAGTTGGGCGAATCGTCTCAACACATCCACCTTGGTCAACGGCTACATCCACAATCACGGCACCGGGCTTCATCGCGGCAACCAAGGATCGAGAAACCAAAGTTGGAGCCTTTGCACCACGAATGAGTACAGCACCAATCACTAAGTCCGCAGCAACCACAGATTCCCGAATCGTCCCGCTATTAGCAAACAATGTAGTCACATTACGTGGCATGACATCGTTTAGGTAGCGCAGCCTTGGTAAGGAAACATCGAGGACCGTAACATTGGCTCCCATACCCGCAGCGACCTTCGCGGCTTCGGTCCCAACCATCCCCCCACCGATAATCGCCACATTTGCAGGGGCCACGCCAGGAACGCCGCCGAGGAGGATTCCACGCCCCCCCATCGCCTTCTCGAGGTACTTAGCACCCTCTTGCACTGCCATCCGACCTGCGACCTCACTCATTGGCGCCAGCAAAGGAAGCTGACCATCGGGAGACTGGACCGTCTCGTACGCGATACAAATCGCACCGGATGTTCTACATGCTTCGACAAGGCTTGGAACTGCCGCAAAGTGAAAGTACGTGAAAACAATTTGGCCATCGCGCAGTAATGGGTACTCGGCTTCGAGTGGCTCCTTTACCTTTACGATCATGTCGGCTGCAGCCCAGACATCAGATGGCAAATCAGCTATCTCTGCACCAGCTGCGATGTATTGCTCATTCCCCAAACCAATTCCAACGGCACAGTTGGATTCAACAATGACACGGTGTCCCGAAGAAACGAGTGCTTCAACTCCAGCCGGCACCAAACCGACACGGTTTTCATCAACCTTTATTTCACGCGGGACGCCGATAATCATTTCACTTCATCTCCTGACACCGGCGGGACAGTTACGGATGCTTCAAACGATGGCAACAGAGCCTGACTTGGAAACACACCCATCACAATCACTAATGTTGCCGCAGATACTGCAATCAGCTTACTCGCACCATCGGTTGACGATGTCTCTTGTTGCGATGAGTCGACAAAGAACATCTCACTGATGACACGTAGATACGCATACAATCCGATTGCACTTCCGATGAGCGCAACGACAGCAACCCATGTTCCACCAGCGCTCAGCAGTGCCATAAAGACACCCAGCTTGGTCAGGAAGCCAACAGTAAGTGGTATTCCAGATAGGGAAAGCAAGAAGATACCAAGGGTTATTGCTGCTCCAAGGTTCCGCTTTCCAAGACCACGGTAGGCATTAATGGCATCGGCATCTTCGCCATCTTTACCAAGCCATGCGACAACCGCAAAGCTTCCGATGGTTGTGATTGCGTACGCCACGATGTAGAAGGTTACCGCGGTAATCGCGGCGGCCTGAGATTCAGCTCCTAGGGATGCCAACAATCCTAAGACGATGTAACCACCATGCGCAACGGATGAATATCCAAAGAGGCGTTTGATGCTCTTTTGATTCGCTGCACCCGTGTTACCAACAATGATCGACAGCAATGCTAACCCAATCACGACAACGTTGATTGCCGCTCCTGTATCCGCGCCAGCCATGATGGTAAAGAAGCGCATCAGGATTGTAAATGCAGCAACCTTACTCGTCGTCGCTAGAAATCCAGCAATCGGTGCCGGTGCGCCCTGGTACACATCTGGAGCAACCATATGAAACGGTGCAACTCCAGCCTTAAACATCAGCGAACCGATAAGCATCACCGCGCCAAGCAAAAACAATGGGCTCGTCCCAAATCCAGGAACCTGATGGATGGCTTTCGAGATCGTTACGATATTCGTAAACGAGTAACCTTGCGGCAGCTCTAGCCCATTCGCTTTCATCGCAAGTCCGACACTGCCATAAATCAATGCGATACCAAAGAGAAGGATTGCACTTACAAATGCGCCCATCAAGAAGTACTTTGCGCCCGCTTCTTCCGATGCCGCCTGAGCACGTCGATAGCCTGCGAGGACATAGAACGCAACCGACATGATCTCGATACCAACAAAGGCATTTACCAAGTCGAGACTTTGGACCAAGACCATTGCGCCTGCCGATGCCAGCATGATCAGGGCGCGGTACTCACCCTTTGGCAAGTGAAAGGACTGCAAGATTTCAGATGACGCAACAATCGTTACAGCAGCAATCGCCGCAAGGAGGATTTGCATTGTAACGACGAGGCCTTCGACGGCTATTCCATTTGAGAACGCTGTACGAAGTTGACCACCCAATGTATAACTGCAAACCATCGCCGCGATACAGAAAAGAAATGCCAGGAATGTACCAAACTTCCTAGTCGCTGAGCGCTTTGACGCAAGGTCAGTAAGCAGTACAACGCAGCCCCCAACTGCCATCAGTATCGGAGCGCCTGCAGCATGAATATCACCAAAATTCACTTACTTGACCTCCGGCTGCATGGCAGCGCCAACCTTGTGTCCATTGTCTGACGCAATCGCCAACAATGGCGATGGGGCGACACCGATTCCAATGATCATCAGTGCCAATGCCAACAACACACTTCGCTCTGATACTCCAAGCGATATCACTTTAGACCCCACGGATTTTGTACCACCGTAAATGCTCCGCTGAATCATCCAAAGCATATACACAGCAGAACCAATGGCACCAGCTGATGCGATCGCGGTCTGGTAAGGGAACTTAGGGAACGCTCCAAGCAGGATGAGGAATTCACCCACAAACCCATTGGTTAGCGGGAGTGCTACCGATGAGAACGTAAATAAAAGGAGCAACCGGCTGAACAACGGTGAGTCGGACCAAATTCCACCAAGTGCGGTCACCTGACGACTGCCTCTATACCTTGAGATGAAATCGCAGCAGATGAACAATGCGCCCGTCGTGATTCCATGGTTTAGCATTTGCAAAACGCTGCCAGAGCGAGCAGCATCATCGCCCACAACCGCTCCAATGACGATGTAGCCCATGTGGCTAATCGATGAGAATGCGATAACAGCCTTGATGTCGGTTTGTGCAGCAGCTACAAATGCTCCATAGACAACGGACACAGCTCCAAGCGTAACGATCAGTGGAACGAGGCTTTCAGCAAACTCTCCACCAAGTGGCATCGTAAAACGAATTAGGCCATATACACCAAGCTTTGCCATCGCACCGGACAGCAACAGGAGCATTCCCGTAGGTGTATTAATGTACGCACGGCCAAGCCATGCGTGCAATGGAACAACAGCCGCCTTGGTCGCGAACGCAACAAACGATGCGATTGCAAACCAGCGTAGCAACGATGGGTCAACCGCACCAGATGCCACTAGATCTTTAAGCGTAAGGTAGTCAAACGTCCCAGTCGCGATTCTCAGCCCAATGATCGCACTAAGAAGGAGGAGGGAACCAATAACGGTGAATACGAAAAACTGGATTGCAGCTTTGCTTCGGTCTGCACCGCCGAACATCCCAATCGCAATCAAAACAGGAATCAATGCTGCTTCGAAGGCTATGTAGAACAACAAGATGTTCAACGATGCGAAAGCGACGTTTGTTAATGCCCCGGCTACAAGAATAGACAGGTAATAGGCTCGTACAGCATTCTTCGGTGCAGGGATTACGATGACCGCAATAACTGTGAGGAACGTGGTGAGCAGGACCAAAAGGGATGACATCCCGTCAAGTCCAAAGCTGAACATCAGTCCAAGTTTGGGTAACCAAGGTGCATTGAAGACATGGTGGAAGCCTCTGTCAATCGTGCCGCCGGTAGTGATTCCCAGTATTGAGACCAAACACGCGATAGCGCTTCCGATAATAGAAATGGACTTTGCTGACTTTTCGTGCAAAAGGCTAGCTATCACTGCTGCAATCAAGGGTAAGGCAACAATCACCAGAATAAGTTCATTCATATCAGTTGCCTCCTCGGGTTCCAGCAATCAAGACTACTGAAACAATGACAATCAAGCAGATAGCCATGCTAAGGATATAGTCACCCACAATTCCACTTTGCCAGCGTCGAACAGACTTTCCGACGAAGTCCACACTTGAATGACCAATGCGTAGTAGACCTCGGGCGCCGTTCCGTTCAACCGATAAGTTGGACCACGCAGCAGCGGCGGTCAGCGGTTTTACGACAATGGCTGCATAGAGGTCATCGAAGCGAAGTGCCGAAGCGAAGAACGCAAACACCGGGCTTGTTTTGTCACCGGTTCCGACCTTATAGCTTTTGTACTTCGCTACAGATATGGCGGATGCTACCAACGCAACAACAACGCTAATCCCCATCACCAAGCCACTGTTGTGCGAGTGTTCCGGAGAAGGGATAACAGGCGCTAACCAATCTGAATAGAAGTGCAAACCTACCGCAGGGGCATTCAGGAATCCAGCAACAACACTGAGGATCCCTAGGATTGTCAACGGCAATACGATACGGGTATCCGGATGGTGTAAGTGATGCACAGTATGTTCATCAACCCGGCTAGAACCTTGGAAGGTGAGCATATACATTCGCCACATATAGAACGCAGTGAGTGCACTGGTCGCAGCAGCTAATCCATAGACAGGGCGATTATGATCAAACGCGGCCAAGAGGATCTCATCTTTTGACCAGAATCCAGCAAGCGGTGGGATTCCAGCGATGGCGATAGTGCCGATAAGGACCAACAGGTGTGTTGACTTTATCTTCGATGCAAGCCCACCCATCTTACGCATATCCTGCTCGCCGTGCAGTGCATGAATCACGGCACCTGCCCCAAGGAATAAAAGCGCCTTGAAGAATGCGTGCGTCGTTACATGGAACATTGCTGCAGTGAACGCACCACATCCACAGGCAACGAACATCAGTCCGAGCTGAGAAACAGTGGAGTAAGCGAGCACCTTCTTGATGTCCCACTGAGCCACTCCAGCACATGCGGCAACTAATGCGGTAAGTCCACCGGTCCATGCAACAACCTGCATTGCAAGCGGCGACATCTCGAAGAGGAGATGAAACCTACAGACCAGATAAATACCCGCCGTTACCATCGTAGCAGCGTGGATCAAAGCAGAAACCGGTGTCGGACCTTCCATCGCATCTGGAAGCCATACAAACAGCGGAAGCTGCGCACTTTTGCCAGCAGCACCACCGAATAGAAGCAATGCGATCGCCGTCGCTACTCCGGTCTCAACATGGAATGCAGATGACGCGGTCAGCTGTGTAAGGATTCCAGTTTCTCCGTACAGGTTGAGAGTTTTGAACTCCCGGTACAGCATAAACATAGCAATCAATAATGCAACATCACCAATGCGGTTGACGATGAACGCCTTCTTGGCCGCTTGTGTTGCAGACCACTTCTCTTGCCAAAAGCCAATCAGGAGGTAAGACGCTAGCCCCACACCCTCCCAGCCCACGAAGAGGAGCGGCAAGTTGCCCGCCATCACAAGCACTGCCATAAAGAACACGAACAAGTTTAGATAGGCAAAATACCGTGAATAGCCTTTGTCCCCATGCATATAGCTAGCGCTATAAATGTGAATGAGCGCTCCAACTCCCGTAATCACGAGGAGCATTCCCCCATTGAGAGGGTCAACATGGAAGCTGAACGGAATGGAAAGCGGGGTCCCTGGAACAGACATCCATGCAACTGCATTGGATTCGACAAAATGCCCAGGACTGCTGCTTACTCCACTAACAACTGCAATCGCGGCAATAAAGGCAGCAATGACACTGATAATGGCAATACCCGAAGACAGTCGTTCTCCGAGTTTAGACCCAATGGTACCGTTGATAATGGCACCAATGAGCGGGATGAGCGGTACTAACCACAATATGGTTGACATCGTGATTCTTACCCTTTCAATCCGTTGAGGACATCAACATCTACATTGTCCTTCGTTCTGAAGATTGCAATCAATATCCCAAGTCCTACGGAAACTTCGGCTGCCGCAACTGCCATCACAAAAATCGTCAACATCTGACCACCAGCATCGCCAAGATACCGGCCAAATGCAATCAACGAGAGGTTTACAGCATTTAACATGAGCTCGATGCTCATAAAGATAAGAATCGGATTACGACGCGTCGTTACACCAGCAATCCCCAGGGAAAAGAGGATCATCGACAACACGATGTAATAGTTCAACGGTATGGACATCAGGCCTTATCCTCCGAGGGTTGCTGTCTATTCCCGGCAAGCACAACGGCACCGATGACTGCGACCAGTAACAGGAAACTCGTCCACTCGAATGCAAACAACCAAGGAAGGTTTGGGTTGTACAACACCTTACCAATCCCCTCTACGCTACCGGCAGGAGAGCCAGTAACAATTGCATCGGCAGGCAGCATGACATCCGGTTGCCCTTTGAGTGCGACAGCGGACATAAGTCCACCAAATCCGATGGCGGATGAAAACGCGATGATCGTGCGCACACCACGATAGCTGGTGTTCATATTGGCTTGTCCCATGTTTAGTAACATGATCACAAACAAGAACAGAACCATAATCGCGCCAGCGTAAACAATCACTTGCACCGTCGCGAGGAAGTACGCGTTCAACGACAAGTACAAACCAGCGACACTAAACAGGTTAATTACCAGACTCAGTGCAGCACGCAATGGATTTTGTAGGATGACAACCAGTAATCCACTCGCAATCGCAGCTACAGCGAAAAACAGGAACATCAAGCCCTGACCAGAAAGAAGTGCCTGGAGTGTCATAACACAATCCTTTTATGCGTCACGTCACTTGTAAATGTACGCATCAGTCAATCCTCTCAAGCTGAGGGTCTGGGACCAGCAACATTTCTTTGGTGTAGATGAGTTTTTTACGGCTATCCTCAGCGAGCTCAAAAATGTCCTTGAGCTCAATCGCACCCGTCGGGCAGGATTCCTGACAGAAGCCACAATAGATACACCGAAGCATATTGATTTCGTACCGCTCGGCAAAACGCTCGCCAGGACTCTTTCGGTCTTGATCTGTGTTCTCACCGGCTACGACAAGAATGGCATTTGCGGGACATGCGCCAGCGCAAAGGGAGCATCCGATGCACTTTTCCATGCCATTGTCATAGCGGTTTAGTACATGGCGCCATCGGGCTCTCCGTCCCATAGGCCGACGAAACTCAGGATAGGACAAAACCGTTGTCGGCTCGATAATCTTGACACCAACACGCGCCATCCCTTGAAATGGAGCGAGCACCTCAGATGCTATCTGACGTACATCAGACCAGAATTCTGACATTGACTAGTCCTCCACCGGCATCCGGGCAGCAATCGCCCGAACAACACTCTCACGACGTATTGGGAGGCGGCTTGCTTCATCACCTGACTTGCGAGCCTTCCAATGCAGATATGCAACCCACATAACAATCGTTGCCAAGCCGCCAGCGATTCCAACGGCAATAAAGTGCCCTACTGCACCAAACAGCTGCTGTAGCGCCATCGATGTTGCAACAAGAACCACATTGGCGAGCGCTGTCGGTAGCAAGACTTTCCAACCAAAATGCATCAGCATGTCGTAACGAAGTCTTGGTTGACTTGCACGTACAAGGATGAAGAAGCTGATCAGTGTGTAGAGCTTGATGAAGAGCCACGCTGGCGCGATCACGACATGGTTGATGAAGTTCAACACAGATGACGGAAAGAATGTCCAGGATGCCGGCAGCTGTCCGAGAATTCCCCACGGAGCTGTGTAGCCACCCAGAAACAGAGTGACACAGATCGCAGACACGATCATCATGTTTGCGTATTCGCCCATAAAGAACATCGCAAACTTGAACGATGTGTACTCCGTATGGAAACCCGCGACAAGTTCGGTCTCTGCTTCAGGAAGGTCAAATGGTGCACGGTTGGTTTCAGCAATCATCGAGATCATATAGACAACTGCAGCGACCAGACCGAAAGGAAAGAGCTTGAAGATGTTCCAGTTCCAAAAGCCTGCCGACACGGACTGTGTCCACACTGAGTAGTTGGAATCAGGAATCGGAACATTGGTCGCGATCGTCTGGCTGTGAACAAGCTCCTGCATCGCGAGCGTTCCGGTCATCAAAAGCACAGCGATGATGCTGAGACCCATGCCAAGCTCGTATGAAATAACCTGACTGGACGCCCGCAGGCCACCAAGCAGCGAGTACTTGTTATTGGATGACCATCCAGCAAGAATTACTCCATAGACTTCAATGGATGCCACTGCAAGTAGGAAGAGAATTCCAACATTGAGGTGCGGGGCAACCGCTCCCCAATCCGATGAGCTATTCCACGGCAAAACGGTCAGGCTACAAATGACAGGGACGAGTGCAATTGCAGGCGCGAGGTAATAAAGGGTTTTGTCCACGTTTGTCGGCGTGATGTCTTCCTTCATCATCAACTTGAGCGCATCTGCTAACGGCTGCAGCAAGCCAAATGGACCAACACGGTTTGGACCGAGACGTCCCTGCCAGAATCCGAGTAAGCGGCGTTCAAGCCATACAAGAATAGGGACGCTTCCAAGTCCGCCAGCGAGTGCAATGACAAAGCGTAGCAACGAGCGGACAAACTCTGCATACCAGGGAATATTGTCCGCACTGTTGACAAACAAGTCGCGCCACACGGGTGAGTTAATCAACTCAGACATTACTCGCTCCCTCCTTGCAGAAATCCAGTTGGCAATACATCGGAAGGATTGAACACTGGCAAGGGATTTCCTGCCCGGGCATTGAGCTCAAGAAGTACCTGCCACTGTGGTCGCGTTCCAGCCTTCGGCGGAACCACTGCGTCTACCGTCTGCAGTTGACCATCCACATTGAGGTAGGAACCAGCCGTTTCAGCAAACGATGCAACTGGAAGCACAACGGATGCCTTCGCAGTCGTAGCATTCATAAACTGGCTTGTTACGACAACGAATGCATCTGAGGAGAATGCCCTATTGGAAAGCTGATTATCTGCGTAAGCGCCAACAGGATCAGAAGCAAGGACAAAAGCATGTTTGATAGCACCAGACGCGAGGCCATTCAGTACGTGATTTGCCACTTCAGATGCAGGCAGGCCCGTATGAAGGTCATCCACCCATGCATCTGCGCCATCGAAACCAGCCAGATATGGACCATAAGCATTTGCATCAGAGACAAGCACCGAGTAATCACACCCGGCTGCCAACGTGATGAGCTTAATAGCTTCGTAATCTGCCGCCGAAAGCGTATCAGGAACTAGAACAACCGATTCGGATGTCAGATTAGCACCATTAAGGTCACTAGGTGTTTGGACCGAAATGACCGTAGCACCGTTCCGTTGCGCCTTTACACTGCGGAGGTAGTACATCGGCTGGTCATAGGGAAGGTCCATTCCAACAATGACAATGTGTTTAGCTGATTCAACGGAAACAATCGTTGCCTTTGGTAGCCGTCGCGGAGCTTGCGTGAGCTGGTATGCGAGATTTGATGATGCGAAGACTCCGTGAACTAGTTTGCCGAGGAGAACATTGTCTTCAATAGTACCCGTGGTTGTACCGAAAGCAGCAATTGCATTTGCTCCATAGTTCTCGGACACAAACTGCATGTTCGTGATAACTGCTGAAAGCGCTGTATCCCAATCGGTCTCAACTAGCACACCATGTGCATCACGAATCAGAGGAACCGTAAGACGCTCAGAAGAGTTGACATCGGCGTTCCCAAACTTGCCTTTGTCACAGGTCCATTCTTCGTTAATGTCTTCGTTTACACGACCATTAATGCGGACGACTTCGCCCATACGGTGGCCAACGGCAATGTTGCAGCCATTAGAGCACTTTGTACAGATTGAGTCTGAAGACTTCACCTCCCAAGGCCGACCTTTGAAGCGGAATTGACGGCTTGTCAACGCACCAACAGGACAGATTTCGATGGTATTTCCGCTGAAGTTAGAATCAAATGTCCCACCAAGGAACGGGCCGACTTCCGACTGCGCGCCACGATTAATCAATCCAAGCTTGGAGTCGCCGGCGATCTCGGATGCAAAGCGGGTACAGCGCATACAAGTGATACAACGCTCACGGTCCAGAACGACATGGTCGGAGATAGGCAATGCCTTTACGTAGCGACGTTTGTCCTCGATAAAGCGTGTGTTCGGTGGACCGTACGAAATGGTCATGTTTTGCAGCGGACATTCGCCGCCACGGTCACAAACAGGACAATCCAACGGGTGATTCGCGAGAATCAGCTCCAAGACGCCATTTTGTGCCTTCTTGACATCTGGGGTCGTGGTCTTAATCACCATGCCATCTGCGGCAGGAACCGTACATGTTGCCATAATGGATGCTCTGCGTTGACCAAACATTTCTAGTTCAACGCTCGCGAGACACATCCGGCATGCTCCAACGCTGGTTAGCCTTGGATGGTAGCAGAAATATGGAACGTCAGATCCTGCCGAGAACGCCGCCTCAATCACCAAGGTACCCTTTGGAACCGAGACAGACTTTCCATCGACAACAAGACTCACCATCGGGACACCGGCATCTTGCGCAGCCTTTGTGTCTGTAACCACTTTGTTGACATCAGCACTTTCGGCTGGAGTCTTTGGCCGGTCAGGGCCGTTTTGTGTTGACATAGCGATGTTATGCTCCCAGCTGTCCGGCTTCAGAATAGGTGTTCCGACCATGCTGAATATACGAGAGGTATTCATGGCGGAAGAGTCGCAGGCTCGTCATTACAGGCCAGATAGCCCCTTCTCCAAGAGCGCAGAACGACTTACCTCGAATCGAATCACAAATGTCCCAGATAAGGTCGATATCCTGTTCGCGTCCACCACCAGCTGCGATGCGAGCGTAGATTTTGCTTAGCCAATCTAATCCTTCACGGCACGGTGTGCACTTACCACACGACTCGTGATGGTAGAAGTCAACCAACCGATGCGTGACCTTGAAGACATCTGTTGTTTCATCGAAGATCATTAACCCGCCAGATCCGAGTCCAAGAGTCTGCGTGTTTTGCGGAATGCCTTCGTAATCAAACGGATAGTCAAGTGGCGTTGGTGGAGCAAAGCCCATCGAGCTTCCACCCGGGATATAGGTCTTCAGCTGATGACCATCACGAACACCACCAGCAATATCGAGAACCTCTGAAAACGGAGTCCCAAGCACAATCTCGTAGATACCGGGTTTGTTTACGTGGCCAGAAACTGAAAAGAGTTTGGTTCCTCGAGATCTCGGAGAACCAACACCGATCTCAGCATATTTGGCACCCCCAAGCTCAAGAATCGCTGGAATTGTGGCTGCCGTTTCGACATTGTTGACAACGCTTGGACGCTTCCAGACGCCAGAAATCATCGGTAATGGCGCAGCCGGTGGCTTAAGGCGAGGCATTCCCCGCTCACCCATCAGGCTGGACATAAGCGCGGACTCTTCACCACACTCATAGGCACCTGCACCCAAGTGAGTGTAGATGTCAAAGTCCAGGCCAGACCCGAGTACATTTTTGCCAAGGAATCCAGCGGCGTAAGCCTCGTTGATCGCCTTTTGGACACTCTTCCATGGCTCGATATATTCACCACGGATGTAGATGTAGCATTTCGCAGCTCGAACTGCGACCATGGAACACAAACAACCTTCAACCAACAAGTGCGGCAGCGCATTCATCAGGTCGCGATCTTTGGCGGTTCCCGGCTCACCCTCATCGGCATTGATAATGAAGTAGTGCTCTACGTCACGATTCTTTGGGAAGGCATTCCACTTAATATGCGTAGGGAATCCAGCCCCGCCTCTACCGCGAAGGCCGGAGACTTTGACTTCCTCAATGATGGCTTCCGGGTCCATCGCTACGGCTTTACGGAACTGCTCATAGCCACCGTGCGCCACATACGTTTCCAGGCGGTTGATACCAGGTACGTTTCGGTGCCGGTAAAGGAGCTGCGTCTGTTCTACTGGCATCTAAAACTCCCCCTGCTCAGGCATTTGGCTCTGTGGTGGATTGACAGACTCACTCGGCATATCTGCGAGCTCTGCGATGAGTTTGTCGACCGTTTGTTCGGTTGCATTCTCGTAATAAGTGCTCCCGACCATTAACGCTGGTGCATGACAGCATGCGCCAAGGCACTCAACGCGCTCTACTGAAAAGGTGCCATCTGTAGTCATCTCGCCGGCATGGATACCAAGTTTGCGCTCGCAGTACCCGATGAGCTCATCAGCACCGTTGACCATACAGGCTACGTTCTGGCAGATTTCAATCCGGTGATGTGCAACGGGGCGCTTGTTATACATCGTGTAAAACGTTGCAACGCCCGCCACATCTGATGCAGGCACTCCGAGATGATCGGCAACTTCCTGCATCGCTTCAGGAGGCAACCAACCCCCATACACTTCCTGAGCAACCCATAGGGCCGGCAACAAAGCCGCCTGTGATGTCGGATATCTGGCAATAAGGGCGTCCAGCCTCCGCTTTGTATCATCCGTGAACTTAGCCATTGTGCAATCCATATCCCATATCAACCGGGTTATCGGTCAATGTCGCCCAATACAATGTCGATGGAACCAATCATCGCAACAACATCAGCGACCAAGCGTCCTTCACACATTTTGGGCAATGCCTGTAGGTTGTAGAAGGACGGCCCCTTGATGCGGACCCGATATGGTCGATTGCTGCCATCCGAGATGACGTAGTAAGCCTTTTCTCCGCGTGGCCCTTCCACGACTCCAAGGGCTTCGCCCACTGGTGGATGGTAGCCTTCAGTGAAGAGTTTGAAGTGATGGATGAGTGCTTCCATCGATGTATCAAGCTCAGCCTTCGGCGGAGGTGCGATTTTACGGTCATTGGTGCGAACTGGCGCACCTGGCATAGCGAGTGCACGCTTCATCGCCTGCCGACATATCTCATAAGACTGCCGCAGCTCTTCCATACGGACACGGTAGCGATCAAGGACATCCCCGTATTGGCCAACAGCAATATCAAACTCATATTGCTCATAGCCACTGTAAGGATTGGACTTACGTAGGTCCCAAGCCACACCGCTTGCACGAAGCGATGGTCCAGTCAGACCAGCATCAAGTGCATCCTGCGGAGTCAAGACACCGACCCCCCGGGTTCTCTCGAGCCAAATTGGGTTGTTCGACAGGAGTCCCTCGTACATTTCCATCCGCTTCGGGAACTGATTTAGGAAGCTCTCAACCCGCTCATACCAGCCGGAAGGCATGTCACCGCGGAGCCCACCGGGACAGATCCACGATGTCTTGGTACGAACACCGGACATATGTTCCTTAATTTCAAGAATCAGGTCACGATCCTGCCATGTGTAGAAGAAGACAGACATCGCACCGATATCAAGGGCGTGTGTCCCAAGCCACAGCATGTGAGATGCGATGCGCTCTAGTTCATTGAGGAGAACTCGAAGTACCTGAGACTTTTCGGGAATTACGACATCAACCAGCTGTTCAACTGCGAGCGAATAGGCCAGGTTGTTACACAGGTTGGATAAGTAGTCTTCTCTATCCGTAAGAACCAGCGCTTTGTAGTAGCTGAGGTTCTCCATCGTCTTTTCGATACCCGTGTGCAAGTAGCCGATGTGAGGCGTGCAGCGGACGACGTTTTCGCCATCCAGCTCGAGAACAAGCCGCAGAACACCGTGCGTACTAGGGTGACTCGGCCCCATATTGATGGTCATGGTGTCGGCACCGGAGTCAGGATCGTGCTGGCGTTCTACTTCGATTCCAGCCGGGAATGTGGTGCTACGCTCAGACATGAGGTCACTGTTTTGCATCACTTAGACTCCTGCTCACGCACATTGTGACTAAATTCAACTTCTTCTCCGCCAAGGGGAAAGTCTTTCCGAAGTGGATGACCGACCCAGTCATCTGGCATCAGGATGCGTCGCAAGTCTGGGTGCCCCGTAAACTCTACTCCAAACATGTCGTAGATTTCGCGCTCTGGCCAGACAGTTGCGGGATAAATTCCAGCCGCAGTTGGACAGGGTTGATCGAGCGCTAGGGCAACTCGCACAATGATTCGGTCGGAATGTTGGATTGAGTACAGCGAATACACGACTTCAAAGCGATGCGCCGTGCTGAACGCGAGGCGGTCAACTCCGAAGCAATCAGACAGCAAGTCATAGCCACTGTTTTCTTTTGCAATGCTAAGGCAAGCCTCGATTACATCAGGCGTAACAGTGAACGACGGGATGCCATTGCAATTTTGGAAGTCAACGACACTCTCTTGCAGTCCATGCTCAGCCACCACGCTCAGAAAGCGGTGCGAGATGCCTTCCAGGGTCCCTGGAGTCATCGTCAGTGCAGAATGGAATGTCTTGTTACGGATTGCCAGATCACTACCGGACAACCCCAAGCGGACATCAGCATCAACCATGCGTTTTTACACCCGACGACTCAAAATGATAAGTGCACAATACTTTGCGAATTTTATCACAAAGTCTTCCAGCAGCGATGAGTCAGAAGCTGCAGAAGCACACCACGACAACGATGGAATCTAGTAGCGCTGACTAAAACGCTCTTGATCGATTTTCTCTTGAAGCTGCATGATTGCATGAATCAGTGCATCTGGAGATGGAGGACATCCAGGAACATAGATGTCAACCGGAACAATCTGGTCAACACCCTGAACAACGGCATAGTTATTGAAGACGCCGCCATTGGAGGCACAGTCCCCCATTGCAATAACCCACTTAGGGTCTGGCATCTGATCGTAGACTTGACGGAGGACTGGGGCCATCTTTTTGCAAACACGCCCGCTCACAATCATCAGGTCCGCTTGGCGCGGGGAAGCCCTAAATGCCTCAGACCCGAATCTTGCCAAGTCATAGCGACTATCTGTGGATGCCATCATCTCGATGGCACAGCACGCGAGTCCGAATGTTGCAGGCCACAACGAATTCTTGCGCGCCCAGTTGACAACCTTGTTCATCGAAACCGTCAGAAACGGCTGATCTGTTTCTAGCCCCATTCCAAGCCTCCGCGCTTCCAAACATATATGTAGCCGACCAACAGAATCGCTACGAAGACCAGCATTTCAACAAGATTGAAGAACATCAGGCCACCGGATGCTTTGTAGTTGACTGCCCAGGGGTAAAGAAAAATCGTTTCAATATCAAAAACAATGAAGAGCATTGCAGTGAGATAGAACTTTACCGGGAACCGCTCCCGTGCTGATCCGATAGGCGTTACACCGCACTCATAGGCCGAGTCTTTACTGGCCGATGGGCGTCTTGGACCAAGCAATGCGGACAAACCAATAAGTGCCAGCGCAACAATAGTCGCACCAGCAACCATCACGAGCACAGGAATATAGGATGACAACATGGTTACAAATCCAATCGATTGAACTGCGATTCCCCCAGTTATCCAAGGCACAGTCCAACGCGAACTGTACCACGCAGGCTATCTGCGAAACAATAGGCTTGACATGACTTGCCGGTCAGGAGTAATGTTACAGCAGTGGTGCCCTTAGTCGGGTATTGCTGGGGAATCATCCCTAATGTGGTGGACGATTTGCATTGCCGCAGGACGTCATCACTAAAAACAAATAGGAGGCATCGTCTATTCTTATGCGTAACTTGACGATTTCGTTTGTAGCTCTCGTTGGCTTGGCTGCTTTGTCCAGCACCGCCAATGCACAAGAAGTCAAAATTGGAGGTTCCCTCGGAATCAATTTCTCCAACAACTTCAATAAGCCAGCTGGTGGCAATACATTCCTGTACAACTCCAAAGATGCTCAGTTTTCTTTGAACCTTGCTGAGTTGACTGTCAGCCGTGAGGCAACTGCCCGCAACCGCGGCGGTTTTCATCTTCGGTTCATCGATGGTGATGTCCGCAATGCGCTGTTGATGCCAGGAGCATTTGTTGCAGAAGCGTACGGCACACAGTTGATTGAAGCTGGCAACAAGGACATTCGCCTCGATGTCGGTCAATACCGAACATTTGTCGGGTCCGAAGGTCTTGGCATAGATAACTTCATCAGCCGCTCATTTGCGTTCCAGTTCCTCACCCCAATCCTCGGTCAAGGTGCACGTGCAGGGTTTGATCTGAACGACTCGACCCGTGTTACAGGTTCGATTCAGAACAAGTACAGCGGAACCGGCGAGGACAATCGTGATCTTTCCTACGCTCTTACTGTAGACAAGAAGCTCGGCGATGCAAGTGATCTTCGCTTCAACCTCATCACTGGTCGCGAGAATGTTGGTGGTAACAACCGTGAAACCAACCTTGCAGGATTCCAATACTCCCGCAAGCTCTCCGATTCGAATGCATTGCATGTAGACTACACGCTGCGTTCCGGCCGTGATGCTGCAGACACGCGTTATGAAGCTACTGGCGTGAAGGGTGTTCTGGTCCTTGGCCAGTCAAATGGCGGAGCTCTTTCGCTACGGGGCGAGTACCTGCAACAGAACAGTGCTGATTCGGGCATTCTGCCAACCTTGACGGCTACGCCTGGTACCAAGCCAACGTTGACATCGATCGCTGTATCCTACAAGCTTCCTGCAACCAGCAAAACAATAAGCACAGTTCTCGAATACCGCTATGATCGCTCAAATGACTTCTTCTTTGGCGCCTCCAATGGCCTGAAGAAGGACCAAGGCACGTTGTCGATCGCACAAGTCTACAAGTTCTAATTCACAGATCTTTTAGACACCTCAGCGCGGTGCACCATTAGGTGCACCGCGTTTTTCATTAAAATGCGCATCAGCAGTCTTGACAGGTAAAAGCAAAACAGACTACACTCGCGCATCGATTAGCACTCTTATGGTGTTCATCGATACATACACGTTCACGCAATGTCGCGGGTCGGTTGTTCGAAAGGACTACGGATATGGCGATTACTAAAGTGCAGGGGTTTCAAACAGAGCTTTGTTTCTGTGGTTGCCTGATGCGTGTATGGATGGGTCCCGCGTTATGACGTCGGGGCCGTTTTCAATTTACCCAAGGAGGAAACATGATCAAGATTGAAGCAGTCATTCGCCCGCAGCGCCTTGATGAAGTAAAGACAGCGTTGGATGACCTCGGTGTAACGGGAATGACCGTAACTGAGGTACGCGGCTCGGGTAAACAAAAGGGTTATACGCAGCACTATCGTGGTGCTGAATATACGGTTAACCTTATCCAAAAGCTCAAGCTTGAAATCGTTGCAGCTGACAACGAAGTGAATCGCATCGTAGATGCAATCTCTGCAGCGGCACGGACAGGCGAGATCGGTGATGGAAAGATTTTCCTTTCACCTGTACTCGATGCAATCCGTATTCGTACGGGTGAGCGCGGAAGTGATGCTGTTTAGCATTCCCTAAGCGCGTTTTTCAGTTAGTAAACATTAATCCTCCGCAAAGAGAGGAATGCCTACCCCAAAGGCTTTCGATGCTTGGCACTCACCCTGCCTTGTCCATATAGAAAGGAACGGTTCATGCGACATCCGCATTCCGTGTACGCTAGAGCCAAAAGCTCGATGCGTCGCTTCGCCTACCTCTTGACAATATTGGTGTCCCTCATCATGCTGTCTTCCAATGCACCAGTGTTGGCACAGAGCGCCTCCCTCACTGATCCGACGGCAACATCTCCGTTGACATCGGCTCCGCAAGAAGTTTCAAAAAATGTCGGCGACGAACAAGGTTTAACGCATCCGGATTTCACGACCAAGTTCGATGGAACAATAAAAGCCGATGATGGAACCGTTAAGAACGAATCTGCCCCTGAACTAAACGCTGGTGATACGGCGTGGATGCTCATCTCTACGGCGCTCGTTCTGTTCATGACGCCTGGACTGGCGTTATTCTATGCCGGCATGACAAGAAGCAAGAACGTGTTAAACGTTCTCATGCAGAGTTTTGTCTCAGTCTCAATCGTCACCGTCATCTGGGTCGTTGTTGGCTACAGCCTTGCGTTTGCTCCTGGAACCAATGACATGATCGGTGGACTGGACTTTGTGATGCTCAAGGGTGTCGGCCAGACAACATTTGTCTGGAACGGTACCGCGATGGCCATTCCACATCAGGTCTTCATGTCCTTCCAAATGATGTTTGCAATCATTACACCTGCGTTGATTTCAGGTGCGATTGTAGACCGAATGAAGTTCGCCGCGTATTGCTGCTTCATCGCACTTTGGAGCCTACTTGTGTATGTGCCGATGGCACATATGGTTTGGGGCCCAGGCGGAAAGCTCTTCAAGCTCGGCGCGTTGGACTTTGCTGGTGGAACCGTCATCCACATGACCAGTGGAATCTCCGCTCTAATACTTGCGATGCTTGTAGGTAAGCGTCGCCTATCGAGCCATGAAGATGCTCGTCCGCACAACCTTCCGATGACCTTAATTGGAACTGGAATCCTCTGGTTTGGTTGGTTTGGCTTTAACGGTGGCTCGGCAGGAGCAAGCAATGGACTTGCTGGTAGCGCATTCATGGTAACCCATATTGCTGCAGCGTCGGCTGGACTCGTCTGGTGCCTCATCGAGTGGATCCATGTCAAGCAACCTACGGCTCTAGGTTTCGCATCCGGTGCTGTTGCAGGATTGGTAGCGATCACGCCGGCGTCAGGATTTGTGACCCCTAGCTCTGCCATCATCATCGGCGCCGTTGTTCCGCTCATCTCGTACACCGCGATTCAAATCAAGAACAAGCTCCAGCGAGTTGATGACACGTTAGATGTCTTTGCAGTTCACGGCCTCGGCGGTATCTGGGGAGCAATCGCGACTGGCATCTTTGCAGACAAAGCCGTCAATTCCCTTGTACCTACTGACCGTGGCGCACTGATGTCTGCGCAGTTTCAGTCCATCATGTGGGCTGTCATTCTTGCTGGCGTTGGAACCCTCGTGATCGGTCTCCTCCTGAAGGTTCTCTTCAAGGGACTGGCAGTTTCAGCCAACGACGAAGAAGTAGGTTTGGACTTGGCAATGCACGGCGAAGCGGGCTATGTCTCCACGAGCGGCCTGTCTGATGCACGCTCCAAGTAAGTTTGTCGATACTTTCCGTTCAGAACCTTGTGTTCGAACATCATCTGTCTCTAAGGACTTTTGTATGAAATCAGTAACTCTCTCTCTCCTAGCTCCGATCGCTGTCGTTGCGTTCGCCTCGACTCAGGTAAACGCACAAGGTATTCAGATCGGTGCAACCATAGAGACCAACTACACCGCTAACTTCAATCGCCCATCCACGGGACTAAACGGTGCGATAGGTGCGCCGTATTACTTCAACGCAAAAGAAGGCTCAACGCAGTTGAACCTCGGCGAGCTGCACTTCTTCTCCGACCCATCCGATAAGCGGAAAACTGGCTTTTCGATTCGTATGGTGGATGGCAATGTTGTCGCAGGATTGCCGCTTGGACTCGCGGGCGTCAATACCACCACAAGCAATGTCTACGAAGCTTATGCACGTGTCATTGCCGGTGGTGCAAAGCCTGTTACCATCGATGCTGGAATCTTCCCTACCCACGTTGGTTACGAGACAATTCCTACCGGTACAAGCGCATTCTTCACGAAGGCATTCCAATTTGGACAGCTTCAGCCGTTCTACCACTCTGGTGTTAGAGCACAGTTTGCTGCGACGCCGCGCGCAACGGCCATGCTCTCACTCTTAAATCGTTACAACGGGGTCGAGTCAAATGGCAGCAGGACTCCAGGTCTTGGACTGCAATGGAATCAAGTCCTTTCGTCAAAGGACTCGGTCATCTTCAACTTTGCACGAGCCAAGGACACCGTTGCTGGCGCTGAGCGCGACAAGGCAATCACGAACTTTGGCTATTCGAGGACACTTGCACCGAATCTGACATTGGCAACCGATGCATCAATCGTTTCCGGTGTGCAGGCTGGCTCTGCAGGCTACAAGGCTGGCGCTGTGACCGGCTACCTGACCTATTCGATCAAGTCGGGCGATACCATTTCAATCCGTGCTGAACAGCTGGCAGATGACACAGCTGGAGGCCTGTTCATTCCTTCTGCAGACCCTGGAACAAAGCCAACACTGAGTTCTTTCACCTTGACCTATGAGTTCAAGAAAGGACAAACCGCTGCGAGCAGAACCATGGTTGAGTTGCGACATGACAAAGCAAACACCGGAGTGTTTTCGACAGCATCTGGTACAGCCAAGTCAAGCACGACCCTGACGATTGGTCAGGTGTTTTCCTTCTAGTCAATTCCCTCCAGTGCATTGCACGCGGAGGGACTCTTTTCCCTGTCCCGGATAGTTTATGCATTCAGGGATGAACGGAAACCACAAAACCGCCCGCGACCCGATGGATATTCATCGGGAAGCGGGCGGTCCTTTTTTCGGTCTTCGCTACGAACATGATTTGATCTAACTGCCGATCCGTTCGTTTACTGCTCGTAACGACACCTATATTGCTTTGAACGTAAACGCCCTAGTTGTATTGACGGAAGTTGAGTATTACTTTCCCCAAGATAGTGGCATCTCGGGTGATAATTGCCTTCAGTGCAGGGTTTTCCGGCTGGAGACGAATTCCACTCGCACCGGCTGGGTAGAAGGTCTTGACCGTTGCCTCATCACCAATGAGTGCTACGACGATGTCTCCCTGTGTTGCGGTTTCCTGTTGCTGGACAACAACGATGTCACCGTTCAGGATGCCGGCATTGATCATCGAGTCTCCCTTGACCCGCAATGCAAAACAGGACTTGTTTCTTGGAATCAATGCATCCGGCAATGGAAGATAGTCCTCGACACTCTCCTCAGCGAGGATCGGAGTTCCGGCCGCTACAGATCCTACCAGCGGTACGGATACCGTTCGTTTTGTCGCCATCGTTGCAGCATCCTGCAACAGCTCAATCGAGCGGTACTTGCACTTTCGGCGACTGATGTAGCCTTTTTCTTCGAGAGCATCAAGGTGTTTTTGAACAGAGCACGATGACTTGAGTCCCGTCGCAAGCCCAAGCTCACGAACGGTTGGTGGTTGCCCGACGGACAGAATACTCTCTCTAATGAGCGATAGGATTTCCTGCTGCCGTGCGTTAATCGATTCCATCTGTGCGATTTACTCCCTGTATCTTTCGAACGCATTGTAGAGGCGAATAGGCGTTTGACGCAAACAACTTTTTGCCTTCATGTGCTCCGATACAATGTGGAATGTCTCAGGATGGGTACATCACATGGTCTTAGGTAAGCGCGTTGTCGTGGTGCTTCCGGCATACAAGGCGGCAAAGACCCTTGAACGAACATTGGCAGATATCGATCGGTCTATCGTTGATGACATCTTGCTCGTCGACGACTGTTCTCCCGATGACACTGTTGCGGTGGCAGAATCCCTTGGCATAACCGTCGTGAAGCACACCCGTAACCGAGGATACGGTGGCAATCAAAAGACGTGTTACAACGAGGCGCTCCGCCGTGATGCTGACATTGTCGTGATGGTACATCCCGATTATCAGTATGCTCCAACGCTTGTTGGTGCTCTGGCATCGCTCATCGCATCCGGTGAATACGATGCCGTACTAGGTTCGCGGATTCTCGGAACTCCTGGCGCGCATAAATCAGGAATGCCACTTTGGAAATACATCGCGAATCGGATCCTGACGCTGATTGAGAATATCCTGCTCGGCGTAAAGCTAAGCGAATATCACACAGGTTTTCGGGCGTTTTCCTCCGATGTGTTGCGTGCGTGCCCGCTTGAGGAAGCAAGTGATGACTTTGTCTTTGACAACCAAATGCTTGCGCAAATAATCTTCTTCAAATTTAGAATCGGTGAAGTATCCGTGCCTACCCGCTACTTTGATGATGCATCATCAATCAACTTTTCGAGAAGCGTCATCTATGGATTTGGTGTCTTGGGTACGGCCATCACGTATGTTTTACAAAAAATGAGACTGATCAGGTCCCCGCTGTTCAACATCCACGGGAAGAAGCTTCCTGCTGCACTGGAAGGGTAACGAAATGGCACGAACGATTCGACTGTTGATTGCGGAAGATGAGACCATGACGCGCTCAATGCTCTCGCGGCTTCTCTCTTTGGAAGATGACATCGATGTCGTTGGCGAAGCGGCAAACGGTATTGAAGCGCTTGCGCTTGCTCGGTCACGTAAACCCGATGTTGTGTTGACGGACATCGGTATGCCCCAGATGGACGGAATAGCCCTCACAGCGGAGCTTCGCCGTGAGTTGCCACACATTGGCGTCGTCATCCTCACTATTTACAACGACGATGAACGCGTCTTCAATGCCATCAAGGCGGGGGCTAAAGGCTATGTCCTGAAGGACTCGCCCCCCGAAGAAACAATGTCCGCCATTCGATCCGTTTCCCGCGGTGAGGCGGTGATCCACCCAAGTTTGGTACTACGTGTGCTATCGGAATTTGGAAGGCTCTCAGAGCAAAAGCGCACAGACTTGAGTGTTTTCAGGCAGCTAACAGAGCGCGAAATCGAAATTCTCACTGAGATAGGCCATGGCCGGCGTAACAGAGATATCGCAGAGACGCTGTTCATCTCTGAAAAAACCGTCAAAAACCACATTTCATCCATTTTTGCTAAGCTCGAGATTAACTCCCGTGCAGAAGCTGCCCTCCTCGCGGCACGTCAAGGCCTGGTCTAAATTATTCCTGGTGGAATCCGACGAATTCTGATTCTCCCTTCCGTCTAACTATCGATACGTATGCATCTTTCCTATGAACACAGGCTAATAGAGCGCTTTCAGCATGGGGATCACAAGGCCATGGAGCTTCTTGTTGATCACTACATCGATGGCTTGTTACGCTTTGTCATGCGTATTGTTGGATCACGCGAAGATGCCGAGGATGTTGTTCAAGATGCGTTGATCAAGTCCTTTGAACGCGCGTACCAGTTTCGAGGAACACCAGCATCCTTTGGTGCCTGGCTCTATGCCATCGCAAGAAGTACAGCCCTGGACCGCAGAAGACAGCTTCGATTTCCGTTTGCACAGATGACGCTAATCGATGACATCTCAAGTCCCACAGAACCACACTCGAGTCTCCATGCGCTTCTCTGGTCGGCATTCGAAAGGCTCTCTGAGGATGACCAAACGGTGTTGATTTTGTGTGATGCAGACGAGATGTCACATGCGGATGCAGGAATTATTCTGGAGCGCAGCGCAGTTGCGGTAAGCAGTCAGCTTTACCGTGCACGTAGGCGTTTGAGGGATGAAATGGCACGTGTAAAGGAGGTCACGCCATGGATTGCATGATGGTACAGCAGCTTATTGGTCCAATGTCTGATGCGCAGCTCACGCAGGAACTGGATGATTCCATCACGCTGCACTGCCTGACTTGCCCGCAATGCAGTCAGGAACTCCACACTCAAAGAACAATGCGGACTCTGGTTCAGCACCACTTGATCGATCGGACTTTGGTCGTCACCGATTCATACCGTAGTCGCCTGATGCGCCGACTGACAGACCGCTTCTCACACTTTCACGGAACCACCGCGGTTTCTGCGAATCACACCCAATATCAGTTACCAATCCAGTTGGAGGAATCATAATGCAAGCAGTAAGTCCTAGAAGAGAGCTCTTTGAAGCCGTACAAACCGTCGGACGCGCCGTCAGTGGGCGCACCAGTCTCCCTATCCTTTCCCATGTGCTCGCTCGGCCGGTCGGTGATGGCCGCCTTCGCCTGATGGCAACCGACCTCGAAATGTGGCTGGAATGCTCGATTGGCTCACGGATCTCCTTTGGCTTCGATGATGGCGACCAGCCAGGCTTTACCTTTCCGGCAAAGCTCTTCACCGAGATGCTTGGTGCTTTTGCAGAAAGTGATGTCGTTCTTGACCGCCCGGATGTCAAAGCAAAGACATCTGTTCGCTGTGGTCGTTCGAATTACGAGCTTCTTGGTCTCTCCCCTGATGAGTTTCCTTCACCGCCTGAAGTCGATCACATTGCATCGTTCACGATTGCCGGCGGTCTGCTAAAGTCGCTGATCAAAGAAGTCAATTTTGCTGTATCAACCGATGAAACACGCGTTATTTTGACTGGAGTTCTCCTCAAGTTCGATGGGACAGCCATCAAACTTGTCGCAACAGATACGCATCGCCTGGCAGTAACCGAGGGAAATGTAGCAAGTGGCGATGGTGCTGGAAATGCTGTGGTCCCTGCCCGTGCAATGAATGAAGTTCTCCGTTTGGCTGGCGATGATGATGCCGTCCAGGTTGTACTTGCAAATGGACAGGCACGCTTTGAATTCCGAAAACGTGCGGATGACAAAGACACCGATGCAGCAACGGTTAACGGCCTCGATGGTCGCTTCCGCGTTGACACTACGACGATGATCACGCAGCTAATCGATGGGCAATTTCCAAACTATGAGCGTGTCATCCCACAAAACTATGACCGCAAGTTGACCATCGACCGCGGTGACTTCATCGCTAGCGTGAAGCGTGTTGCTATTGTAGCCAAAGAGAACGCGCAGAGAGTTGTCCTCGAAACGCAAGGCGACCAGCTGGCGCTCACGGCCGAGAGTGGAACGATTGGCACTGGACGGGATGAAATCGAAGTTGCCCGTGAAGGTGCGGATATCGCGATCGCCTTCAATGCCAAGTATCTGGCGGATGCACTTAACGCAATCGATGCTGAAGGGGTAGCCCTCGAAATGACAGAGCCCTTGCGGCCAGGCGTTATCCGTCCGGTTGGCGGAAACAGGCCCGCTTATCTATGCGTTTTGATGCCAATGCAGGTAATCTGATACATAGTAATAATTTGTATATGTCGTTTCGTAGTTGACTAGTTAAGGGCATCTCGTGTGGATGCCCTTGGCGTGTGTAAGGTGAATAATATGCGCATTGAGCATTCGCTTCTTTTTCTGCTTCTGTGTGGTGGCATAGCAGGCTGTTCCGCACCAGCAAAGCAAACCGATGCTAACAAGACAGCACGCATTAGTTCGCCTGTTCAGGTCGCTAATTCCAAAGCAGATTCGTTCATCGAGTCGGTCTCGGTTAGCGGGTCGGTAAAAGCGCTAAACGTCTACCAAGTAGCCCCGCGCATTGGAGGCCGTATTGCTACGGTCAGCGTAACCGAAGGACAAACTCTCTCCGCTGGCCAGGTGATTGCAACGATAGAAACCAAAGATTTTGAGATTGCGCTTGCAGGTGCGACCGCAATGCAGACGAGTGCAGCAGCAGCAATACTACAGTCTCAAGCCAACATAAATGTCGCTAGGCTGCGATTAAGCCAGGCAAAGCGCTCCCTAGAGTCCCAAGTGACCAGTGGTGATGTCAGTATCCGGGATGCTGAAGATGCCCTATCGATCGCCAAGGAACAGCTGGAGGTTGCAAAACGCCCTCAGCGCC
>Ga0255117_1000093_pt1 | contig 27510 bp, 24 predicted proteins | sample Law_Atlam_RepA_8_2_FD_188583 | JGI IMG/M metagenome (GOLD analysis project Ga0255117, IMG submission 188583) | Freshwater microbial communities from St. Lawrence River, New York, United States - Law_Atlam_RepA_8h | ecosystem: Environmental > Aquatic > Freshwater > River | place: USA: New York...
CTCCTGGGCGAGACGGTTGGGCACGGCAGGCACCTTTGGGGTTCGGCGGAAGGGTGCAACCCTGACCGTTTGTGAACCCCTTCGACTTGCAGGGGCGGGGGGAACGGGCCAAGGCTGACCCTATGAACCCCTTCGTGCTCGCCGGACTCCTCTGGGTCGCCCAGGCCGTCGCCCTCGAGGTGAAGGTCGTCCTGCCGGAGCAGGGGGTCGACGACAAGCTGAAGGCGTTCGCCGCCAAGTCCGAGGCCCTGCTCAAGGAGTGGGAGCCCAAGGTCGCCGAGGCGCTGGGCTTCGGTGCGCACCCGGGCGAGGTCCACCCCGCGGCCATCACGATCATCTTCCGCGAGATGAAGGGCGTCGCCTATTGGGACGGCAAGGCGATCCACGTCGCCACCCAGTGGGTCGCGTCCCATCCCGAGGACTCCGGCTTGGTCGTGCACGAGCTCGTCCACGTGCTGCAGGCCTACCGCAAGGTCCCCGGCTGGTTCACCGAGGGCGTCGCGGACTACATCCGCTTCCAACTCCTCGAACAGGGGAGATTCGGCATCCGCCTCGACCTCGCCAAGATGAAGCCGCGCGACTCCTACCGCGTGACCGGCTGGTTCCTCGCCCAGGCGGAGGCCAAACACCCCGGCCTTATCCGCCAACTGCACGCCGCCGCCAAGCAAGGCCGCGACATCGAACAGGCCTTCACCGCGCATTGCCAGGGCCGCGCCATCGACCCGTTCTGGGCCGCCCTCGCCGCGGCGGCCCCCGTCAAGAAGTGAGCGACCCGTCGATCCGCATCCTCGACCCCACGGTCGCCAACCAGATCGCCGCCGGCGAGGTGGTCGAGCGTCCGGCGGCGGTCATCAAGGAGCTGCTCGAGAACTCCCTCGACGCCGGCGCCACCCGCGTGACCATCGATTTTTCCCGCGGCGGCAAGGCGCTCATGGTCGTCGAGGACGACGGGAAGGGCATGGCCCCGGACGAAGCCCTGCTGAGCCTCGAGCGCCACGCCACGAGCAAGATCCGACTCGCCGCCGACCTCGACCGGATCGCCACCTTTGGTTTCCGCGGCGAGGCGCTCCCCTCGATCGCCAGCGTCGCCCGCTTCACGCTGCAGACCCGTCCCGCGGCTGCGGCCAATGGCTTCGAGATCCTCGTCAACGGCGGCAAGGTCATCCATCGCCGCGACCACGGGATGGCGCCGGGCACGCGCATCGAGGTCGCGAACCTCTTCCACCCGGTGCCCGCCCGCCTCAAGTTCCTGAAGTCCGACGAGACCGAGGCGGCGCACATTATCCGCCTCGTGCGGCTCTACGCCGTCGCCCACGCCGAGGTCGGCTTCCTGCTCCGCGAGGATGGCCGCGAGCTGTTTCGTTCGCCCGGTAAGGCGCCTTTGCTCGAACGCGTGCGCGAGATCTGGGGCAAGCAGGTGGCCACGGAACTCGCCGTGATGCCGGTGACCGAACGCCCCGGGCTCCGGCTCAGCGGCCTCCTCGGTCGGCCCGGCGTCTCGCGGGCTACCCGGCAGGACCTCGTCACGGTCGTCAACGGCCGCCCGGTCGACAGCCGCACGATGGCCTTCGCGTTGACCGAGAGCTACCACACGCTGATCCCGAAGGGCCGCTACCCGCTCGCCTTCATCTTCCTCGAGATGGACCCCGCCTGGGTCGACGTGAACGTCCACCCCGCCAAGCGTGAGGTGCGTTTCCGCGACGAAGCCAAGGTGCGCGGCTTCATCATCGAATCCGTGCTCGGCGCCTTGCGCGCCAGTCCGGGCGGCGGCACGGATCCGGAGCGCATCCCGTTGGAGCCGCCCAGTTTCGTCTCCGCGGTCGTCCCCTCGATCCCGTCGCCGATGTCGCCGTCCGCCGCTTCTGTTCCCTCGGCTCCGATCGCCCCGGCGTCGGCACGGGTGGCTTCATCGGTGCCCCTGCGCTTGGGCTGGCGCCTACTGGCCAGGCTCCGCGAGGAACGCGCCGTCTTCGAGACCCCGACGGGGCTGGCGGTACTCGACTTGGGGGCCGCCCACCAGCGCGTCCTCTACGAGGAGATCCTGGCCCGCTTCACCGCCGGCCGCCCCGTCTCCCAGCCGCTCTTGGTGCCGCTCACACTGGAGCTCGACCCCTTGCCGGCCGCGGTGCTCAAGGAGCGCCAGGAACTGCTGACCGCCGCCGGCTTCGAGTTCGAGGAATACGGCCGCAATTTCTGGCGGCTTGCGGCCTTGCCGACTTGGCTCGAGCCGGCCGATGCGCTCGTCTTCGTGCGCGACCTGCTGGCGGAGATGGCCCGGCGCGAGGGGGATTTCGGGCGCCCAGCCTTGGCCTACGACGCCTTGGCCAAGCTCGCGGTCGCGCGCGCGCGCCGCAAGGGCGATGCCCTGGCCGATGGGGAACTGCTCGCCTTGGCGGAGACGCTGTTCCGCACGGCGCAGCCCGGGACGTGCCCGAAAGGCCGGCGGACCTACGTCGAGTGGTCGGACGCCGACCTCGGGCGCCGGTTCGGCTGATCAGCGACGTCCTTTTCCGCGTCTCGGCGTGGCCGGCTTGCCGGTGCGGAGCGCCTCAATCTGATCGCGCAGTGTCGCCGCCTTCTCGAACTGCAGCTCGTCGGCCGCCGCCAGCATCTCGGACTCCAGGTCGGCCAGCACCCGCGCGATGTCGCGGTCATCGGTGCCCTCGGCCACCGCGAGGGTCTCCTCGGCCGTGAGGTCGACCAGGCTTTCCTCGATCTTGCGGTGCGTGCTCTTCGGGGTGATCCCGTGCTTCGTGTTGTAGGCTTCCTGGCGCTTGCGCCGGTCGCGGCAGATCGTCAGCGCGCGGGTCAGCGATTTTGTCATGACGTCGGCGTACAGTAGCACTTTGCCCTCCACGTGACGCGCCGCGCGGCCCGACGTCTGGATGAGGCTCGTCTCGCTGCGCAGGAAGCCTTCCTTATCGGCATCGAGGATGCCGACGAGCGCGACCTCGGGGAGGTCGAGGCCTTCGCGCAGCAGGTTCACGCCCACGAGGACGTCGAAGTGGCCGGCGCGCAGGCGACGGAGGATCTCGACGCGTTCGATCGCATCGATGTCGGAGTGCAGGTACTCGACCTTCAGGCCGCTGTCCCGCATGAAGTTGGCAAGGTCCTCGGACATCCGCTTCGTGAGCGTGGTGACCAGGGTGCGGTAACCGCGGGCGGCGACGGCCTTGGCCTCGCCGATGATGTCCTCCACCTGGCCGGCGATGGGGCGGACTTCCATGACCGGGTCGAGGAGCCCCGTCGGGCGGATGACCTGCTCGGCGATGACGGCTGAGACCTTGTATTCGTGGGGCGCCGGGGTGGCGGAGACGTAGACCGCCTGCGCGACTAGCTGGTCGAACTCCTCGGGGCGCAGGGGGCGGTTCTCGAGGGCGGAGGGTAGGCGGAAGCCGAACTCGACGAGGCGCTCCTTGCGGGCGCGGTCGCCGTGGTACATCCCGCCGATCTGCGAGACCGAGACGTGGCTCTCGTCGATGAAGACCAGCTTGTCCTCCGGGAAGAAGTCCAGGAGGCAATGGGGGCGCTCCCCGGGCCGCCGGCCGGACATGTGCATCGAGTAATTCTCGATGCCCGGGCAGAAGCCCGTCTCGCGGAGCATTTCGAGGTCGTGCTCGACGCGCATCCGGAGGCGCTGCGCCTCCACGAGGCGGTTCGTCCGCTCGAAGTGGTCGACGCGCTCCTCGAGTTCCGCGCGGATGGCCGCGGTGGCGGCCTTCACCCGGCCCGGCGCCATCACGTATTGGTTGGCCGGGTAGAGGTCGAACTTGTCGAGGGCCTTGCCCGGCTTCACGCTGACGGGGTCCAGTTCGCGGATGGCCTCCAGCGTATCGCCCCAGAATTCCAGGCGCACGGCGGATTCCATGTAGGCCGGCCAGACGTCGATGGTCTCGCCCCGAGCGCGGAAGTTGCAGCGTTCCAGGATGGCGTCGTTGCGGGTGTACTGGTTGGCCACCAGCTTGGCCAGCAGCTCGTCGCGGCGCAGCGTCATACCGGCCTTGAGGGCGATCATCGCGGCCAGGAAATCCTCGGGGGAGCCGAGGCCGTAGATGCAGGAGACCGAGGCGATCACCACGACGTCGCGGCGGGAGAGCAGGGCGCTGCTGGCGCTGATGCGCAGGCGCTCGATGTCCTCGTTGATGGCGGAGTCCTTCTCGATGAACGTGTCCGTCGCCGGCACGTAGGCCTCGGGCTGGTAGTAGTCGTAGTAGCTGACGAAGTACTCGACGGCATTCTCGGGGAAGAAATTCTTGAACTCCGAGTACAGCTGCGCGGCCAGCGTCTTGTTATGCGAGATGATCAGGGCCGGGCGCTGCTGCTGCGCGATCAGGTTCGCCATCGTGAACGTCTTGCCCGAGCCCGTGACCCCGAGGAGCGTCTGGCGGCCGTGGCCGGCCCGCAGGGAGGCGTCGAGCGCGGCGATCGCGGCCGGCTGGTCGCCCATCGGGCGGTAGTCCGATTTCAGCCGGAATTCCATCTCAGCCCAGCCGCCCGCGGGCGAGCCACTGCGGGTCGACCGCGGAGAGGTCCGCCACGATCCGATGGGCACCGACCGGCGCCAGCTGCTCGCGGGTGTTCGTCGTCGCGAGCGCGATGGTGATGAAGCCGCCGGCCAGGCCGGCCTGAAGCCCCGAGAAGGAGTCCTCGAAGACGAAGGAGGCCGCCGGATCCCCGCCGCCGAGGGCGCAGGCTTTCAGGAAGACTTCCGGGTCGGGCTTGCCGCGGGTCACGTCCTCGCTGGCGACCGCGCCGGCGAAGAAGTGGCCGATGCCGAAGAGCTCGAACGAGAGGGCGAGGTTCTCCTTGTGCGTGGAGGTCCCGATGACGCAGGGGATGCCGAGGTCCCGGAGCGCCCCGCACAGCTCGCGGACGCCGGGTAGGAGGCGGATGTGCCCGGTGCGGGCGATGTCGCGGTAGAGGGCCTCCTTGCGGTGCGACAGGCGCTTCACCTCGGCCGGGTCGCGGGACCATCCGAGGATGTCGGGGATGATCAGCTCGTTACGCTTGCCGAAGCCGCGCTTGAAGTGGTCGGCCGGCAGGGGGAGGTTCTCCTCTTTGGCCAGGGCTTCCCAGGAGCGTTCGTGGGCCACGGAGGAGTCGATGACGACCCCGTCCCAATCGAAGACGGCGACGGTGCGGCCCATCTCAGTGCTTGTCCCAGGCGAGGGTGACCTTGACCGGGCGATACTCCCACACGTTGAGCGGCTCGAACATCTGGCCCGGGGCCAGGATCCCGTTCGGGTCGAGGGCCCGCTTCACCGCCAGCATCGCGCCGATCTCGGCCGGGGTGTGCTGGAGGGAGAGGAAGGGGGACTTCGCGATGCCGATGCCGTGCTCGCCGGTGATGGCGCCGCCCAGCTCGACGACCTTGGTCATCACCTCGTGGATGGCTTTCTCGGCCTTGCGGCAGTGCTCGGGGTTGTCCCGGTCGTACATGATGTGCACGTGGAAGTTGCCGTCTGCCGCGTGCCCGAAGGTCGGCGTGGCCAGGCCCACGCGGTCGCGGACCTCGCGGGTGTAGCGGATGAGCGCCACGTAGCTGCGGAAGGGGACGACGATATCCTCGTTGAGTTTGGCGTTGCCGAGCGCGTACATCGCCTGCGAGCAGGTGCGGCGGATGTCCCAGAGCGCCTCGGCCTCGGCCTCGACGTCGGTCTCGCGGAAGGCCGCGGCGTGGCGCCCGATCCAGGCGCGTACTTTGACGGCGTCCTCCGCCAGCGCGGCGGGGTGGCCGTCGATCTCGACCAGCAGGAGGGCGTGCGTGGCTTCGACGCCCTGCAGCTCGGCGGTGGAGAATACGCGGCTGCCGCGGCGCTTCTCGGCGGCCTCGACGGTCTGCGTGTCGAGAAACTCGAAGACCGACGGGTTGACGCGCAGGCCCATCAGTTCGGCGGCGGCCTCGAGCGCGCCTTCGTCGGTGCGGCAGGCAAGCAGGAAGGTACGTCGCGCGGCGGGCTTGTTGACCAGCTTGAGGGTGGCCTGCGTGATGACGCCGAGGGTCCCTTCGGAGCCGATCCAGAGGTCGCGGAGGTTGAGGCCGCTGACGAATTTGCGGAGCGGGGCGGCCCAGCGGACCTTCTCGCCGGTCGGCAGGAAGCCCTCGAGGGCGTAGACGTGGTCGCGGACCACGCCGTATTTCGCTGCGCGCAGGCCGCCGGCGTTGGTGGCGATGTTGCCGCCGATGCTGCAGTACTTCAGCGAGGAGGGGTCGGGCGGAAAGAAGAGGCCATGGGGGGCCGCGAGCTCGTTGATGCGCGCGGTGATGGCGCCCGGCTGGACCGTCGCCATGGCCGAGATCGGGTCGATCTCGATTCGGTCCCAGTGGTCGAGGTGGAGCACCCAGCCGCCGCGGATCGGGGAGCTGGCGCCGGTGTTGCCGGTGCCGCGGCCGCGGACGGTGACGGGCACCCGGTGCTCATTGGCGAGCTTCAGCACCACGCCGATGTCGTCCTCGACGCCGGGGCGGATGACGGCCTCGGGCATGAACGACAGCCGCATGTTGTCGAAGGACGCCGCGAAGCAGGTCGCCTCGTCGGTCTTCACGCGCTCCGGGCCGAGCCGGGCGAGCAGGGCCTGGGTGGCCGCGGGATGGGTCTGCACGGGAGTGGTCACGCCCCCCATCAAGCACGCTTAGGCCAGTTCGGCAAGCCACGCGGTGGCTTCGGCGTCGGACGGCATGCGCCAATCGCCGCGGGGCGAAAGGGCCACGGAGCCGACCTTGGGGCCGTCGGGCATGGCCGAGCGCTTATACTGCTGGCTGAAGAAGCGGGTCAGGAACTGACGCAGCCAATGACGCAGTTCGGTCTGGTCGTACTTGCCCGCGAACGCGAGTTCGGCGAGCCAGAGGACCTTGGCCGGGCGGAAGCCGCTGCGGACCACGTGGTAGAGGAAGAAGTCGTGCAGCTCATAGGGGCCGACGATCATCTCGGTCTGCTGGGCAATCGAGCCGTCCTCGCCCGGCGGCAGCAGCTCGGGGCTGACCGGCGTGGCGACGATGTCCTCCAGCAGCGCCCGCTCGGGCCCGACGTGGCGGACGTGCGCGGCCCAGGCGACCAGGTGCTTCACGAGCGTCTTGGGGACGCCGATGTTCACGTGGTACATCGACATGTGGTCCGCGTTGAAGGTGCACCAGCCAAGGGCGGCCTCGGAGAGGTCGCCGGTGCCGACCACGAAGCCGTGGGCCTGGTTGGCCACGTCCATCAGGATCTGCGTGCGCTCACGGGCCTGCGCGTTCTCGAAGGTCACGTCATGCCGGCCGACCGGGTGGTGGATGTCCCGCAGGTGCTGCTCGACGGCGGGGCCGATGGGGATCTCGCGTGCGGTGATGCCGAGGGTCTCCATCAGCTTCATCGCGTTGAGGCGCGTGCGGGCGGTGGTGCCGGGTCCCGGCATCGTCACCCCGATGATGCCCTTGCGGTCGAGTCCCAGGCGGCCGAAGGCCTCCAGGAGCACGAGCAGCGCGAGGGTCGAGTCGAGTCCGCCCGAGACGCCGATCACGACGTGCTTCGAGCCGGTGTGGCGCAGGCGGCGGGCGAGGCCCGTCGACTGGATCGCGAAGATCTCGTGGCAGTTCTCGTCGCGGCGCTGGGGGTCGGACGGCACGAAGGGGTGCTGGCTGAAGCGGCGTCGCAGTTTGGGCGTCACGCCGGTCGGATGGCCGAGTTCGAAGCCGATCACCCGGGGGGTGAGCAGGGCGGGGGTGCCGAAGAAGGTGCTGTTGCGGCGGCGTTCGGCGGCGAGCTTATCCACGTCGACCTGCGAGACCACCAGGGAGAGGTCGAAGCGGAAGCGCTCTGATTCGCCCAGCACGACGCCGTTCTCGGCGATCAGGCCGTGGCCGCTGTAGACGATGTCGGTGCTGGATTCGCCGGCCCCGGCGGCGGCGTAGACGTAGGCGGCGAGGCAGCGGGCGGACTGGCCTTTGACGAGCTCGCGGCGGTAGGCGGCCTTGGTCAGGAGCTCATCGCTGGCGGAGAGGTTGCAGAGCAGGGTGGCGCCGGCGAGGGCGAGTGCGCCGCTCGGGGGCTCCACCGCCCAGAGGTCCTCGCAGAGCTCGACCCCGACCACGCAATCGGGGAGGTCGTGGGCGCGGAAGAGGAGGTCGGTGCCGAAGGGGACCTTCTGGCCGAGCAACTCGACCTCCCGTACCGGGGCGACCCGGGCCGAGGCGAACCAGCGCTGCTCGTAGAACTCCCCGGTGTTCGGCAGGTGGGTCTTCGGCACGACGCCCAGGACCTTGCCGCGCGAAAGGAAGACCCCGACGTTGAAGAGGCGGCCGGAGACCTCGAGCGGCAGTCCGACCAAGGCCGAGAGCCCGAGGCGGCCGGTGGTCTCGGCGATCTGGCCGAGGGCCTTCAAGGCGCCGGCGAGGAGGGTGCGTTGGCCGAAGAGGTCCCCGCAACTGTACCCGGTTAGGCAGAGCTCGGGTAGGACGACCAGCTCGACGCCTTCTTGGGCGGCTTTTTCAAGGGCCTGGCTGACCAGCTGGGCGTTGGCCGCGGGGTCTCCGAGGCGCAGGGCCGGGGAGGCCGCCGCGACGGCCACAAAACCGTTCTGGTGGATGCGGTTCGGCATTTAAAGGCTCGGTAACAATCATGTTCACCGTTGACCCGAGGGGTGGCAACCCGAAAGGTCTCCCACCCCCCGTATGGGGGGCCTTATGTCCACCCAGCCGCTGAAGGAAGTCAGGGTTTTCTCGCCCGCCACTGTCGCCAACGTCGCCTGCGGTTTCGATGTGCTCGGGTTCTGCATCGACGCCCCCGGCGACGAGATCGTGGCCCGTTTCTCGAGCCAGCCCGGTCTGCGGATCACCAAGATCAGCGGCGACGGGGGCCGTCTGCCGCTCGATGCCAAGCTGAACACCGCCGGGGTCTCCGCCCAGGCCCTGCTGCGCCACCTCGGCAAGGCCGACCTCGGCATCGAGATGGAGATTCACAAGAAGATGCCCTTCGGCAGCGGTCTCGGCTCCAGCGCCGCCAGCGCGGTCGGCGGGGCCTTCGTCGTGAACGAGCTCCTCGGTGCTCCGTTGAATCGCCGCCAGCTCCTGCCCTTCGTCGTCGCCGGCGAGGCCGCCGCGGATGGCGCCTGGCACGCCGATAACGTCGCTCCCTGCCTGCTGGGCGGCATCACGCTGATCCGCTCTAACGCCGAGCTCGACGTGATGAATGTGCCGATCCCCGAGAACCTCTGGGCCGCCGTCGTCCACCCGGACATCGTCGTCCTCACCAAGGTCGCCCGCGAGATCATGCCGCGTCACATCCAGCTCGAGACCTCGACTCAGCAGAGCGGCAACCTCGGTGGTCTCCTCTGCGGTTTCTTCCAGTCCGACTACGCGCTCATCGGCCGTTCGCTGCACGACCTCATCGCGGAGCCGCACCGCCAGCGCCTGATTCCCGAGTTCTACCGGGCCAAGCGGGCCGCGCTCGCCGCGGGCGCCCTCGGTTTCTCCATCTCCGGCGCCGGCCCCAGCGTCTTCGCGCTCTGCGAGGGCGAGGCCGCCGCGCGCCGCGCCGCCGCCGCCGTGGCCGAGGTCTTCGCCGCCGTGCCGATCCTGGCGACGCCGTACGTCTCCCGCGTCAATCCGAAGGGCGTCCATGTCATCGCGCGCGCCTAAGCTCGAGTTCGTCGCCACCGCCGACGCCTCCTGCCGGGGCGGCTTGCGCGAGGTCTTGCTCTCGCCGATGCCGGCCAAGGGCGGACTCTGGGTCCCGACCACGATCCCGCAGCTGCCGGATGACTTCCTGACGGCGCACCGCGACACCGATTACGCCACCCTGGCCGAGGCCGTGATGGCCCCCTATTTCGCCGACGAACTCGGGGCCGACGTCTTGCGCACGGTGTGCCGCGAGGCGTTCGATTTCCCGCTGCCGCTGACCTTCGCGGGCGACCCCACCGGCCGGATCGGCGTGCTGGAACTGTTCCATGGCCCCTCCGCGGCCTTCAAGGACTTCGCGGTGCGCACCCTCGTGCGCGTCACCGCCCGCGTGCTGGCCGACGACTTCCCGCAGCTGACCGTGCTCGCCGCGACCTCGGGTGATACCGGCGCCGCGGTGACCGAGGCCTGCGCCGGCGTCCCCGGCGTGCGCGCCGTGGTGCTCTACCCGCGGGTGGGCGTCAGCGCGGTCCAGGAATCCCAGATCGCGCGCACCCGCCCCGGTGTCGTGGCCCTTTCGGTCGACGGTACGTTCGACGATTGCCAGGCGCTCGTGAAGCGCGCCTTGGCCGACGCCGCCCTGCAGGGGCGCCGTCCGCTCCTCACGGCGAACTCGATCAACCCGGTGCGGCTCATCGCGCAGGTGCCGTTCGCCTTCCATGTCCGCCGGCTCGTGGCCGCGGGCGCCAAGCTCGGTATCGTCGTCCCGTCGGGCAACCTCGGGAATGTCGGCGCCGTCCAGCTGGCCCGTTGCATGGGTCTGCCGGTCGAGGCGCTGGTCGCCGCGACCAACGTCAACTCGCCCTTGCCCGAGCTCTTCGCCACGGGCGCCTACCGTCCACGCCGCGCCCAGCCCACCGCCTCCAACGCGATGGATATCGGTGCGCCGAACAACCTCGACCGTCTGCTGGCTTGGCGCGAGGGCGGCCCAGCCATCGAGGCCGTCACGGTCGACGACGCTACGACGCTCGACACCATGCGCCGCGTGCGCGCCGCCACCGGCTATGTCCTATGCCCGCACAGCGCGGTCGGCTGGAAGGCCGCCGAGGACCTGCGCGCGCGCCGCCCTGACCTCGACCAGGTCGTCGTCTTCGGTACCGCCCACCCGGCGAAGTTCCCTGATGTCCTGGAGCAGGCCTTCGGTGACGCCCACGCGTCGACGTTCCCGTTCGCCCTGCCGCCGCCCGCGCCCCTCAAAGTCGGTAACGATTACGAGGCCGTGCGCGCCGTGCTGACGTCCGAGGCGGGCTTCCGCTGAGCCGACTTACTTCTTTTCCGAAGCGGTCGCGGCCGGCTTGGCGTCGCGCGGCTGTTCGACGACGATGATGCAGCCGGAGAGCAGCAGGCACGCAAGGGTCAGGAGCAGGGCGGTCTTCATGGCCTCACTTTGGCGAGGGTCGGCCCCTTTGGCAAATCCGCAAAAAGAAAGGCCGCCTGACGGCGGCCTCGGGCAGGGCGGCGGGGCCGCTTATTCCGGCTCCGCGACCGCGAAGGTCACGTTGTTGATGTCCGCACGAGCGAGGACGTCGAGGACGTTAATCACTCGCTCGTAGCGGGCGGCCTCCTCGGCCTGCACGGTGATGAGCAGCTTGGAGCCGGACTGGATAGCCGCCTGCTTGAGCTTGGTCATCTCGTTGAAGAGGCCGTCAAGGGTCTTGTCCTGGGGGGTGCCGACCGGGTCTTCGTTGATGGTGATCTGCCCGTTCTCCGAGACGCCGATGGTGATCTCGTCGGGGATTTCGGTCGCGGTGGAGGTCTCGGCGTTGCCGGGGAGGGTGGTCTTGAGCTCGTGTTCGACCTTCACGGCGCCAGCCATGACCATGAAGAACAGCATGATCACGAAGACCACGTCGATCATCGGGGCGATCTGGAAGCCGGCGTCGGACGGCATCTCCTGGGGGGCACGTTTCATGGTTTATTCTTCGCGGTTGAGCCCGGAGAAGGCGATGTTTTCGATGCTGGCTTCCCCTGCCCATTCGAGGGCCTTGGAGATGTACTTCGCATGGCATTCCTTGTCGGCGCGGATGAGGAGGCGGTATTTGTCGTTGGTGCCCTTGCGGGCCTGGAGTTCCTTGGCGATGCCGTCCTTGTCGTTCGGATCGAGCTCGCGGTCGTCCAACTTATACTTGGCCTGGCCGGTGGTCTTGTCCCAGGAGATGTTGATCAGGCCGGCGGCGGCCTTGTCGTCGCGCTTCACGCCATGGGAGGCCACGGGCAGGGAGATATTCTTGTCGACCTTGAGTACCTGGGAGGAGGTGATCGACATGAAGAAGATCAGCAGCACCAGGAGCACGTCAATCATCGGCGCGACCTGGAACTCCGGCTCGCCATCTCCGCCTCCGCCTCCGCCTGCCATGGTTGTGCTGGGGTGGGGTTAGGGGTGGCTCAGGCCTTGACCTCGGAGGAGACCGGCTCGGTGTTCCACACGGGCTTGGCCGCGTAGAGCTCGTCGCCGCCGACGTTCTTGCCTTCGATCTCTGCGTAGGGGAAGCCGCGGAAGAGGCCGCCGATGATCTCGGTGACGTCGTGGATGCCCTTCTGGATGCGGTTGCGGAGGAGGTAGTAGGAGATGAAGGCCGGGATCGCGATGAAGAGGCCGGAGGCGGTCGCCACGAGCACCTCGCCGATCGCTTCGGCGAGCTTGGAGGGGTCGCCCACGCCGGAGGAACCGAGCTTCTCGAACGCCTTCATCATGCCAGTCACGGTGCCGGTGAGGCCGATCATCGGCGTGCACACCCCGATCACGGAGAGGTAGGAGGCACGGCCCATGAGGTCGGCCTGGATGCGGGAGATCTCGGAGATGATGGCCTCCTCGGTCATGGTCTTACCGTCGGGGCTGAGCGCGACGCCCGCGCGGACGACGTCGCAGAGGGGAGAGCCGGCGTTCTTGGCGAACTCATGGGCGGCGACGTAGTCACCGGCGCGGAAGAGGTCGCGGAGCTGCACGACGTGGGCGGTCGGGTAGAGCTTCTTGGCGCCGGTGCGGAGGAAGCCGTCGACGATGAACCAGATCATCGCCACGGAGCAGATGGTGATCGGGTACATGACCCAGCCACCTTCGTGGAAGAGGTCCATCATGGTCTTTTCCTTGACGCCGGGGGCGGCTTCCTGGGCGACGGCGGCCAAGGTGGACAGCCCGAGGAACAGGGTGGCCAGGAGGGAGGTGCGGGAATTCATCTTCATAGGGATGATAGGGTAGGTTGGTTGTTAGTTAGGAAAGCGGGGCGGGGCAAGGACTCACTTGTTGCCTTCGTCGGAAGGCGTGTTGTTGGCGGCGGGCTTGGCGGTCCCTTCGGGGATGACGGCCGCGTCCTGGATCTTGCGCTGGGCCTCCTCGGCCTGCAGGCGGTCCTCCTTGGGGAGGAGCTTTTTGGCTTGCTCGGCCTCCTTGGAGGTCGGGTAGGTGGCGACGATGTCGCGCAGGTAGCGGTTGGAGACCTCCTCGAGCTTCTGCTCGCGGGTCGCCGGGGTGTCCATGCCGCGGAAGGAGCGGGCGGCGCCGAGGAGGGCCTTCGGCACGTGTTCCTGCTGGGAGCCGAAGAAGACGGGGACGCGGAGGTAGGTGTTCATCGCGGCTTCGTATTTCTTGGTGGCGAGCAGGGAGGAGCCCTTGACCAGGTGCAGGCGGGCCTGGAGGTCCGGGTCATCCAGCTGCGGCATGAGGCTGGTGGATTCGGTGATCACGGCCTCGTGCTCGCCGCGGCGGGCGCGCTGCATCAGGCGGGCCAGCTTGATCTTGGTGGCCAGTTCGGCGATGGAGCCGTCGTCGGCGCGCTCCAGGGTATCCAGGAAGGAGGAAAGGGCGGCGTCGTTCTCGAGGCGGTCGAGGGCGTCCAGCTTCACGATGGAGGCCTTGAGCCACCAGCTCCCCTTCACCTTCTTGATCGGATCGAAGAACTTGATGACGGGCTCGATGTTGTCGAGGGCCTTGCCCGGCTCGCCGCGCGCGACGTTGTTCTGGGCCTCGGTCAGGCGCTCCGGGAGAGGCCAGATGATGGTTTCGACCTCGGCGAGCTTGCGGGTCATGATCATCTCGGTGCCGTCCTGGATAGTCGTGCGCTCGACGGTGCCCTTGAGGCTGCTGATTTGCCCCTTCTTCTTGTCGATGATGGGCTTCGGGGGAATGACGGTGTTGTCGACCTTGAAGGGGTCGTTGACCTCCCAGCGTTCGCCGCCCTTGAAGATCAGGGTCTGGCCGAAGGCGGGCAGGGCGGCGCCGAGCGCGGCGGCGGCGAGGAGGAGGCGGGGGAACGGGCGCATGGCTTAGAGGCGGGTGTTGAGCGACTTGGCTTCGGCGGCCTCCGGGGTGTCCTTGATGCGGTCCTTGGACAGCATCTCGGCGAGGACCAGCTTGGCCTCGGGCTTCTGGCCGAGTTTATCGGAGAGCATGCGGGCGGTGCCGAGGTAGGCCTTGGCCGACCAGGCCTCGTACTTTTTCCAGGTTTGGTAGCAGCGGCGGTAGTAAGCGACGGACTTCTTGAAACCATCCGTGGCGTCGGCCGGCTCATGGTTGACGAGGGCATTGATGGTCAGGGTCGTCTTGCTCGCTTCCGTGTTGTCGACCTTGACGGTGAGGGTGGCCGTAAACTCTCCGGCCGTGGCATAAGTGTGGGTCGGCTTGGCCTCGCTCGAGGTCGGTAGTTTATCCCCAAAGTCCCAGTGGTAAGTCACTTTGCCCTGCGGCTTCTCTGCCGGTCCCGGGGCCATGAACTTGACGGTCAAAGGGGCCGCGCCGGAGGTGGGAGAGGTGCCCGCCATCGCCGCCGGCACGCCCGTCGGGCCAACTTCATCCTTGGGTTTCTTGATCAGGCTGGGTTTCCCTTGGGCCATCTGGTTGGCGTTGCGTTCATGAATCTGTCCAAGCCAGAAGAGGGCGGCGGCCGTCATCTCGCCGCGCCATTCCTTGGTGCGCATAATCTCCTCGAATTCCTTGATGGCCTCGTCCAGCCGGGAGAGTTCGGCGAGGGCGCGGGCGCGGGCGAACTTGATCTCCTTCTCCTTCGACATGGTGATCTGGTTGTCGACGGCCTCATTGCAGAGCTCGAGCGCCTCCTTGAATTTCTTCTGCTGGAGCAGGATCTCGGCCTGGCCCGCGAAGCCGAAGTCCGCGTACTCGGACGACCGGTTATGCTCCTTGATGTACTCGAAGTAGGCGGCGGCCTTGGCGGTCTCGCCCTTCGCGAGCAGGTGGTCGCCGACCACGGCGAGGATCGTCGGGCTGAGTTCCTCCGCCTTGTAGTTGGCGGAGACCTTCTTGAAGAAGGTGTCGGCCCGGTCGGGGTTGCGGAGGAAGACGTTCAGCTGGCCCATGGCGAAGAAGCCGCGGGCCTGGGCGATGAGGGAATCCTTGTTCTGCTCGAGGCGGAGGAGCTGGGTCAGCTCGGCCTCGGCGTTGGCGGGGGAATAGGCGGCGGGGTCGACCGGAGTGCCGGGCTTCACGCGCTTCACCTTGCGGGCGAGCTTCTCGCAGAGGAAGATGACGAGTTTCTCGTTACCCTCCTGCTTGCGGTCGTTGATGGTTTCGGCGACCGAGGCGGAGAGGATGCCAAGGGCCTCGGTCTTGGCGACGATGATGCTGGCCTGGCGGTCCTTCTCGACCACCGCGAGCTCGTCGGCGAGCTTGGCGGACAGCTTGGCGACCTCGGCCTTGGCGGCGGCGATGGCCTCCTTGGTGGTGCCGTCCTGGCGCTCGAGGGCGTCGACCTTCTTGCGTTCGGCGGCGAGCTGGCCGCTGAAGCGCTTCTGGACCTCCTCGCTGCGCTGAGCGAACTCCGGCTTGTCGCCGAGGCGCTCGGTGGCCTTGATCACCTCATAGAGGTAGGTCAGGGCCTTGGGGTCGTTGTGGTCCCAGTCGTAGACCTCCTTGTAGAGGTCGCGCATGCGGGCGTGCTCGCCGCGGCCGGGCAGCAGCTTGCCCAGCTCGCGCAGGACGAACTCCAGAGCGTTGGTGTTGGTGCGGCCGCTGCGGGCGGCGGCGACGTAGGCGTCGATGGCCTTGGCGGTGTGGCCGTCCTTTTCCTTCTCGAGGCGGGCCTTCTCGGCGAGGAACTTCTTCTTGGCCTCCGGGGCGCCGTTGGTGCGGGCGGACTCGTCGGCCTTGCGGATAGGCTTGTCGAGCTCGGTGGCCAGGCGCATCTCGGCGTCGCCGATCAGCGTGTGGACCTCGGGGACCTGGTTGACGACGGCCTCGTCCTTGCTGACGGCGTAGTCCTTAAGCCACTCGTTGCAGAGGCGCAGGGTCTCGGCGGTCTCCGGCGGGGTGAGGCCGAACTTCACGATCGCCTGGCGGTAGCGGACGTCGGGCAGGAACTTGCCTCGGCCCGCGTAGTCGGCCTGGTACTGGTCGAAGCCGGTCTTCGTGTCCTTGAACTTGCCCTGGTAGAACCAGCAGAGGGCGCGCATGTAGACGGCCTGCTCGCGGGCGAGGGAGCGTGGGTACTTCTGGTTGAACGCGTCGAGGGCGGCGCCGGCCTGCTCCCAGTCGACGTTGGCGAAGAGGCAGGTGATGATGCGGAAGTCGATCTCCTCGACGGTGGCCGCGTCGATCTTCTTCACGTTGGTCTTGGCCCAGTTGTAATGCTCGATGGCCTCTTTGAAGTCCTCGCGGTCCTGCGAGATCTCGCCGAGGATGACCGCGACCGCCGGGACTTCCTCGCTGTCGGGATATTTCTGCAGGAACTCCTTGCACTTCGCCTGGGCCTCGGTGTTGCGGCCGATCTGGCGCAGGGCGACGATGTAGTAGTAGTAGGCGCCCGAAACCTTCGAGAAGCCGGGGTTGTTGTCGAAGATGTCGCGGAACGCCACGAAGGCCTCCCAGTGCTTGTTCAACTCCAGCAGGCACAGGCCGATGCGGTAGGAGATGAAGGCGTCGTAGTCCTTGTTGGCGGCGAACTCGCCCTCGATCTTCTTGAACTGCTCGACGCCCGCGATGGCCTCCTCGATCTTGATCTTCGCGTTGTCGTCGGGCTTGGGGTAGAGTTTCTTGAGGTTATCGACCTCGGCCTGCTTGGCCTCGACCGCGCGCGAGACGGAGCGGGCCACGGTCGCACGGCGGAGGGTGCCTTGGTAGCTCGCGAGCGCTTGGCGGTAGAGCTCGACCTTCTCCTTCTCGTCGGCGGCGTTCTCGGCGGCCTCGAAGCGGGAGTCGCCGATCTCGATGCGCTGGAAATTGGAGCGCACGATTTCGGCGGGCGAGCCGGTCCCGCGGGCGTCGACCTCGGCCTTGAGCTGCTCGGCTTCCTTGGTCAGGCCGAGCTTGGTGTAGACCTCGACGAGCTTGGCGGCGGCTTCGCGGCGCTCGGGCGTGGCGAGGCCCTCGGCGATCGCCGACTTCAGGAGCAGCATGGCCTGACCTAGGGCCTTCTTCTTTTCGACCTCGCCGGCGGACTTGGCCTTTTCCTCGAGGATGCGGGCGGAGAGGGTGTAAGCGCTGATGCGGTCCTCGGCGCGGATGGCGATATTGGGGGCGCGGAGTTTCTCGAGGAGGGCCAGGGCGGGGTCCCACTTGGACTGGCTGGCTAAGGCTTCGACGAGGCTGAGCTGGGCGATGCCGCGTTTGTTGTCCAAGCCGTAGAAGTCCTCGGTACCCTTGGGGTACTTAGTGAGGAAGGCGGTCAGTTCCTCCTCGGTCTTGGCCCAGTCCTTGAGGGTGTAGACGGCGACGGCCTTGTTGAACGCCAGGACCGCCTTGAGCATGTCGCCCGCCTCGGTCGGCAGCTGCTTCTCCATCTCGCTCAAGGTGTCGTAGGCGGCCTTGTACTTCTTGGACTCCATCTCCTTGCCGGCCCGCTTGAAGAGGGCTTCCAGTTTGTTCTCGGGCGCGGGCGCGGTGGCCGCGGGCTTGGTCTGGGCGCGGGCGGGAGTGGCGACCGGGGTCACCGCCAGGAGGACGGCGAGGATGGCGGCTTTGGCCAGTTGGTAGGTGCGGGACTCGTGGGTGGCCATCGGGTAGGGTGAGCGCGGTGACGCCTCTTGGGGTGAGGGATGAAATTAGCCCTCCGGAGGCCTCCCTGCCAAGCAATAACCCTTCACACTCGCCCTGCCCGCTGGGGAGGATGGCACCCCAAGGGGAATTACCCCCACCCCGAGTCAGCGCGCCGCCTTCCGCCCGGAAGCCAGCAGGGTCTCGAAGCCGGGCTCGCGGTCCTCCTTGGCGACGACCCGGACCTCGGACTCGCGGAAGCCGGCTTCCTCGAGCCAATCGTGGAGGTCGTTCTCCTTGAAGCCGAGCCAGCGATCGGCGTAAAGTTCGCGCGCCTTCTCGAAGCGGTGGGCCCGGAGGTCGAGGATAAGCACCCTCCCGCCCGCCTTGAGGATGCGGTGGGCCTCGGCCAAGGCTTTTCGAGGGTTTTCAGCGTGGTGGAGGGCCTGGCTGAGCAGGACGAGGTCGACCGAACGGTCGGGCAGGGGGGCGTCCTCGATGTCGCCCAGGACGTAGTCCAAGTTGTTCAACTGTTCCTTTTTGGCCAAGGCCCGTCCCAGCTTGACCATCCGTGGGGAGTTGTCGACGCAGTGCACGAACTCGGCCTGCCGGGCCAGCAGGCGGGACAAGGTGCCGTCGCCCGCCCCGAGGTCGGCGATACGCACTTTGGGGGCCAGCAGCAGGAGCATCTGGCCGATGGATTCCCAGGAGCGCCCGGGGCAGTAGTTCTTGCCGAGCCGGTCGGCGACCAGGTTGAAGTGCTGCTCGGCCTTGCGGCGGCGGCGCTCGACGATCCGTTGCAGGGCCCGTTGGTCGGCCCGCGCGGCCGGCTCGGCCTCCGTGGCCCGGATGGCCGCCTCCAGGATGCTCTGCACGCCGGCCCCGAGGCCCCGGGCCAGGGAGTAATAGGAGTGCTTTCCGTCGCGGCGGTCTTCGGCCAGCCCCGCCTTGCGGAGCAGGGCCAGGTGGGTCGAGATGCGCGATTGGCCCATGCCGAGAATCTCCTGCAGCTCGCCGACCGCCAGCTCGCCCTTGGCCAGTAGGAACAGCAGGCGGGCCCGGGTCGGATCGGACAGGAGGCGGAGGGATTCCCAAGGGTCGGGCATGGTGGTCAGGATGGGGTCGTTCGGGCCGCTGTCAAAAGAGGAAGCCCCGCGGGGCGGGGCTTCGTCAGGGGCCGGGCGGGCGGCTTACTTCCGCTTATCGACCCAGCGGCTGAGCGACTTGACCTTCCAGGTCTCGGTCTTGCCGTTGATGTTGGTCGTGAAGGTCTCGCCCAGCTTCTGGTTGAGGAACTGCTTCGCGAGGGGCGAGATGTAGGAGAGGACGTTCTCCTCCGGCTTGCCGTCCCAGACGCCCAGGATGTCGTAGGTGATCTCGACCTGGTCGGCCCCGCGGAGCAGGGTCACGGTCGAGCCGATGCTGATCGCGTCGGCGCGGGCCTCGGTGAAGTCGGTCACGCGGGCCTTCTTGAGGAGGCCTTCGAGCTCGGCGCGTCGGGCCGAGAGCGTGTCGTGGTCCTGGCGGGCCATCTTGTACTCGGAGTTCTCGCGCAAGTCACCGTGTTCCTTGGCCACTTGAATGGCTTCCTTCACGGCGGGCAGCTTGTTCTGGATGATCTCGAGGAGCTCGCGGTCCTTCTCTTCCTTGCTGTGCTTGGAGACGAAGAGTTCCTTCTCCTCGGCCTCGTTGTCCGTCGGCTTGGACTGGGCGAGGCGCTGGACGTTTGGATCGATCTTGGCGAGGCGGGCGATCAGGGACTTCTTGGTCATCTGGTCGAAGCCCTGGCTGCTGAGCATCGTGCGGGTGAGGTCGTAAATCGTCTCGCTGTCGACCTTCGGGCCGTTGGCCGGCGCGAGGATGTCGGCGATCAGCTCCTTGTCCTTGACCAGCTCGTTGGCGAGGGGGATGCGGGCGGTGGAGTTGGACTCGAGGGCCTCCGTGTCGACGGAGCCGAGGATGGCGGCCAGCAGCGTCGGGTTGATGAGGCGACCGACAATATCGGCGTACTTCTTGGATTCGCGGTTCTTGATGATCCAGATGATGACCGGGGCGCGCAGTTCGCGGCTCTCGAGCCACTGGGCGAAGCGCTGACCGACCTCGGCCGCGAGTTCTTGGTCGCAGAGGTAGGAGATGGACTCGGCGACGAGCTTGGCGGAGCCACTCTTGGTCGCGCCGATATCGCGGTTGCGCAGCAGGTCGAAGGCGCGGTCCGCCCACTTTTCGCCGTGGTGCGCGCGCACGAGGTCGAGGAGGGTGCGGATTTTCTCCGTCGTGTGCGGGATGTTCAGGGCGACGAAGGCCAGGTCGCCCTCGTTGCAGAGCGCGATCACCTCGGAGGCGGTGGGGCTGACGGTGTCGACGGTCTCGACGGCGGAGCGGAAGAACTTATCGCGGTTCCAGATGGCGCCGAGCATGACCGGGATGAGGTCGCGGCGGCGGTTCGGGCTGACGGCGGCGAGCGCCTTGGCAAGGTCGGCGGAGACCTTGGCGAGGTTGGCTTCCGTGGCGGCGGAGCGGGTCTCCGCGGTGGAGCTGTCGGCCAGCGCCTCCAGGAGGGCCAGCTTGCGCTCGAAGTTCGGGGCCGACTCGTACTGGGCGAAGAGGTCTTCGCCTAGGTCGACCGGGGCCTCGAGCAGGATGTAGAGGCCGCCCTTCTTCTCGGGGACCTGAATCGCGCGGTCCTTCCGGATCGCGGCGCGGGCCTTGGTCCACCAGGACTTGAAGGTGGCGGCGCGGTCCTTGCCGGCGCCGAGGGAGGCGAAGTGGATGCGGTCGAGGTTGGCCTCGAGGGCGTAGGAGGTGCACTCGCCCTCGGGGTACTCGGCCAGCAGGGCCTTGACGATGGCGGCGGGGTCGTTGGCGACCTGGTGGGCCACCTTCTCCTTGGCTTCGTCGGCGTAGGCCGAGGCGACGAGGCTGTTCGGGTTCAGGATCTCGATCTTACCGAGGAAGAAAGCGGCGTCCATGACGTGGCCCTTCTTGCCCTGTTCGGGGAAGTCGACGGTGAAGCGCTTGGCGGCCTCGGCGTAGCCCCGGATGACGCCGATCCCCCAGGCTTGGTGGAGGCAGAAGGCGGGCTGACCCGAGCCGACCCGGTTGATGGCGTCCTGCAGAGAGTTGTTTTTAACGCCTTGTGGGTTGGGGGCCTTGTTGCTCATTGCAAAAAGGGGTTTTGGGCATAACAAAACGCACTTGCAAGCAGGAAGGCGGGGGCTTTGCGGTCTTCGGTCCCGATTGCCTTGCTTCGAACCAACCCGATGGCCTTTAAGCCCGAAAAACCCTCCATCCACGGCGAAACGCCGGACTCCCTCGGCGCTCGCTTGGTCGAGGCCGGTCACCCCCGTTACCGGGTCGCCCAAATTTTCGAGTGGCTCTACCCCCGCCGGGCGGGCGGTCCGGACGCGATGACCAACCTGCCGGCGAACCTTCGGGCCTGGCTGGCGGAGCAGTACGACTTCGCAGCCACCGACGTCACGGGCAAGAAAACCGCCTCCGACGTCACCCAGAAGGTCCTCCAGCGCCTCCGGGACGGCTCCCTGATCGAGACGGTCATCATCCGGGCCCCCATGGAGGGCGTGGGGCAGGAGCAGTCCCGCCGGACCATCTGTATCTCGACCCAGGTGGGTTGTGCCTACGGCTGCAAATTCTGCGCTTCCGGCCTCGAAGGCTGGAAAAGGGACCTTTCGGTGGGGGAAATCGTCTCCCAGCTCGTTCAGGTCTGCCGGATCGAGGACCAGTCCGACCCCATCCGGGCAGCCCAGGGGCTGGCCTCCTTCGATAATATCGTGGTCATGGGCATGGGGGAGCCTTTGGCCAACTACGACAACCTCCTGGCCGCCCTGCGCATCGTGAATGCCGCCTGGGGTTTCGGCTTCGGAGCCCGCCGCATCACCATCTCCACCTCTGGGGTCGTCCCCAAAATCCTCAAGCTCGCCGACGAGGAGCTCGGCTTCCGCCTAGCCATCAGCCTGCACGGGGCCACCAACGAGGTCCGCAACCAGATCATGCCCGTCAACCGCAAGTTCCCCCTGGAGGAACTCGTGCCCGCGGCCAAGGCCTTCGCCCGCAAGCACGGGCGCATGCTCACCCTCGAGTTCATCCTCATCGAGGACATCAATGATTCCCTGGAGCAGGCGAGGAAGCTCGCGGTCATCGCCCGGGAACTGCACGCGCACGTCAACCTGATCCCGTACAACAAGGTCGAGGGCCTCCCCTGGGTGCGGCCCTCGCTCACGCGCCAGGACCGGTTCGTCAAGGAGCTACGCGCGCTGGGCGTGACCGCGACTCTTCGGCGCGAAAAGGGACATGACATCGACGCGGCCTGCGGCCAGTTGCGCCTCCAGAAGGAGAAGGAGCTTCGCTCCGACCCGCCGCCCGCGGCGGCCTAGGCCGTCAGCCCGGCCACGAAGGCCCGGCGGTCCGGGGCCCTGTAGAAGGCCGTCCCGGCCACCAGCGTGTCGGCGCCGGCGGCCCGGCAGAGCCGACCCGTCTCAGCGTTGATCCCGCCGTCGACCTCCAGGCGAAAGTCCAGCCCGCGGCGCCTTCGTTCGGTATCGAGGAAGCGGATACTCTCGAGCACGGAGGGGATGAAGGCCTGGCCGCCGAAGCCCGGGAATACCGTCATGCAAAGGGCCAGGTCGACGCTCTCCAAGTAAGGCAGGAGCCGGCGGGGATCGGCGTCGGGGTTCATCGCGATGCCGGCCTTGAGCCCGGCCGCCTTGATCGCGGCGAGCGTCTTCGTCATGTCATGGTCGGCCTCGATGTGCACGGTCAGGCGTTCCGCGCCGGCCTGTGCGAAGGCGGCGACGAAGCGATCCGGGTGCGCGAGCATCAGGTGCACGTCGAAGTGCAGCCGCGTGCGTGGGCGCAAGGCCGCCACGAGCTGCGGCCCGAAACTGATGTTGGGCACGAAGTGCCCGTCCATGATGTCCAGGTGGACCCAGCCGAGGCCGGCTTCCTCGACCGCCCGGATGCCGCCGGCGAAGTCGCCGTGGTCGGCGGCAAGCAGGGAAGGGGCGACGACGGGAGAGGGCATGGCGTTACCAGGCGGTCGTCGCGGCCTCGCGGACCTGCGCGGCGATGTCGGCGAAGATCGGTCCATCGAGGCTGCGTTCCTCGCCGGCGGCGTTGCCGAGCGGTCGCAGGGTCGCTTTGGCCGTGAACTCGCGGTTACGGAAGAGCACCTTGCCGTCCCCGCTGGTCAGCGTGCAGCGCACGATGTAAGTGAGCTGGAACGAGGTGTAGAAGAAAGCGTCGGTCGGCTTGGTCGTGAGGCCGTCGCGCCGGAACGAGCTGATTTCGGCGTCGAGTTTGGCCCCGCCGGTTCCGAGCCTGACGCGCGGGTCCCCGCCGAAGCTTTCGGCCAGTTTCTGCTGTAGCAGGCCGTTGGCGACGGGCCGGTTCGTGGTGTTCCGGACCGGGGCGATGTCCAGCGTCGTGAAGGCCGGCTTGGGGCCGCCGAGCCGATAGGCGGAGCAGCCTGTCAGCAGGCAGAGGGCCAGCACTGACAGGGCTTTGGTCATCGCCGTTCGGTCTCCGTGGCGGGCTTCGGGATGTCCTTGCGGAAGCCAAGGGCATCGAGGTCCTCGCCGACGGTCGTGGGCTTGCCGCCGCCGTCGACACGGGGGCGCGGGTAGCGACCGAGGAGCCGGTCCGCCAGGGTGGTCGGCGGGGTGGGGTTCTTCTGAATCAAGGCCAGTAGCGCCTCCGCTTCCTTGGCGGCGGCCGATTCGGGCGCGATGGTGCGGCAGGCGTTGGCCATCAGCTTCGCGGCCTCCGGGTTATTGCGGTGTTCCCAGTAGAAGACAGCGAGGTGGAGGCGGGCGCGGGCGGCGCGGTCGCGTAAGGCGGCGACCTCCCGGGCGGCGCGAGCGGCCCGGGGATCGCGCGGGAACTGGTCCGCCAAGGTGCGCCAGTGGTCGGCGGCCTCGAGGGCCGCGGCTTGGTCCCAATCGGGACCGAGCGACTCCTTGGCGCGGAGTTCCGCCAGTCCTTCGAGCGCCTCGGGCAGATGCTTGCTGGCGGGGTAATCGCTGAGAAGGCGTTCCAGTATCGCAGCGGCGCGAGACTCCATGTCCATCGCCAAGGCCACGCGGCCGGCCCTGATCAGGCTCTCGTCCGCGAGGGGCCCGTTCGGGGCTAGCTTCACGGCTTTCTCATAGAGTCCGATGGCGTGGGCTCGGTCTTGGAACCAAGGGAACCAACCGCCGAGCAGCCGCCGCTTGCCGTCGGCGAGCTCATTGGCGATGCGGAACTGCAGCGCGACGACCTCTTGGAAGGAGCCGAAGGCCGAGTGGCGGGCGTAAAGATCGTCCAGGATCTCGGCCGCGGGGTCGTATTGCTGGCGATCAGCGAGCAAGCGGGCCTTGCGCAGCAGGGCCTGGGCCTCGCCTTCGGTGCCGGCCTCCCCGGTGATCAGGAGTTCCAAGGACGCCAACGCGGCCCGCTGTTCGCCGGCCGCCACCTGCCGGTCGGCCTGCCGGAGCACGGCCTCCACCACCGGGCGGCGGCTTGGGTCCGTCTCGTAGCGGGCGGCGGGGCGATGCGCGTCATCCTGCGAGGCGCAGGCGACCAGCAGACCGGAGAGCAGGAGGAGTTCAGGGCGAAGGTTCATGCCAGCGAAGGAGGGTTGCGCCCCAGGTGAGGCCGGCGCCGAACGCGACAAGCAGGACGAGGTCGCCATGCTTGATGCGGCCCGCGGACCAGGCCTCCTCGAGCGCCAGCGGGATGGAGGCCGCCGAGGTGTTGCCGTAGCGGTCGAGGTTGATGGGGAAGCGGTCGAGCCCGACCTGGAGCTGGTCGGCGACGGCCTCGACGATGCGGATGTTCGCCTGGTGCGGGATGAACCAGGCCACATCGTCCGAACGCTTGCCGCAGCCCTTCAGGACGCGTTCGCACGAGTCCGCCATGACGCGCACGGCGAGTTTGAAGACCTCCTTGCCGTTCATCCGGAGGAAGTGCTGGCGGTCGCGGATAGTTTGCTCGCTCGCGGGCTGGGCCGAACCTCCCGCCACGCAGTGCAGGAGCTCGGCGTTGACGCCGTCGGCCCCGAGCAGGTTGCCGAGCACGCCGACATCGGGCGTGGCGGTCGTCTCGAGGATGGCGGCCCCGGCGCCGTCGCCGAAGAGCACGCAGGTGGCCCGGTCCTGCCAGTCGACGACGCTGGAGAGCTTCTCCGCCCCGATGACGAGCGCGCGACGGTAGTTGCCGGAGCGGAGCATGTCGGTGCCGACCTGGAGCGCGTAGACGAAGCCGGAGCAGGCCGCCGAGATGTCGAAACAGGGGATGTCCCGGCGGAGGCCCAGCTTGGCCTGGAGCAGGCAGGCCGTGGAGGGGAAGGGGACGTCGGGCGTCATCGTGGCGACGATGAGGAGATCGATATCCGCGGGGGTCAGGCCGGCGCGGGCGAGCGCCTTGGCCGCGGCCTTGGCGCCCATGTCGGAGGGGTTCTCGCCGGCCCCGGCGATCCGGCGTTCGGAGATGCCGGAGCGGGTCTTGATCCACTCATCCGAGGTCTCGACCATCGCGGAGAGCTCCGTGTTGGTGAGCTTGCGGTCCGGCGCATGCACGCCGAGGGCCCGGATGAAGACTGAAAGCTCGGCACGGCTCATCGATGCCTTGAGGTAAGACCCGCGGGGCGGAAAGGGAACACTAAAACCTCAGGCTTCCTCGGGGGTCGCCGCCACCACCTGGTTGGCCTCGGCCAAGGCCGCCTGCATCCGCCGGCCCGCATCGTGCCCGAGGGCCTCGAGGCCGAGGCGGATCGCGCTGCAGATGCCCTGGCGGTTGCTGGAGCCGTGGGCCTTCATGACGAGGCCCGTGAGGCCGAGCAAAGGGGCTCCGCCGTAACGTTCCGGCTTCAATTTGCCCTTGAGGTCGCGCAGCAGCGGGAACATCGCCACCCCGCTCGCGATGTAGACGGGGTTACGCTTCACCTTGCTGCCGACGAGGTCGCGGACCATGTAGACCAGGCCTTCGATGGTCTTCACGAGCACATTGCCGGTGAAGCCGTCGGTGACGACCACGTCACAGGCGTCGCCGAACACGTCGTAGCCCTCCACGGGGCCGACGTAGTTGATCCGGTCGCCCATCGCCTTGAGCAGCTGGTGCGTACGGTTGATGCGGGCGCCGCCCTTGCCCTCCTCGGTGCCGACCGTGAGCAGGCCGACGCGCGGGTTGGCGATGCCCAGCGAGCATTGCGCGTAAATCGAGCCGAGGACGGCATTGTGCAGCAGGTGCTCCGGCTTGGCCTCGGGGTTGGCCCCGACGTCGAGCATGATGAAGTGGCCTTCGCGCCGCGGCATGATGGCGGCCAGGGCGGGGCGCTCGGCGCCTTCCATCGGGCGCACCTTGATCGTGCCCGCGGCCACGAGGGCCTTGGTGTTGCCGGTTGAGACCACCACGTCGGCCTCGCCGGCCTTGAGCATCTCGAGGGCCTTGACCATCGAGGAGTCGCGCTTGGACTTGAGCACGGTCATCGCCGCGTCGTCCATCGCGACGGCGGTGGGGGCGTGGCGGTACAAGACACGCTCCGGCTTATTCAGGATACGATGCTCCCGGGCCAGGAGGCGGAGGTTGTCCTCGTGGCCCACGAGGATCAAGGTGTCCGCGGGACCGATGACACCCTCCTTGAAGGCGAGGGCGGCGGCGGCGACGGCTTCGGAGGGACCGAGGTCACCGCCCATACAATCGAGGGCTATCCGGTAGCCCTTCGTGGCCGTGGCTTCGCTCATGAGTTCGGGCGGTGCCCGGGGCGGAGCTTAGGCTCCGGTGTCCAGGACTTGACGACCGCGGTACTTCCCCGTGGTGGGGTCGACGCGGTGGGAGCGGCGGAGGGCGCCAGATTCGGCGTCCTTGACGAGCTTCGGGGCGCGGAACTGGTTGGCGCCGCGACGGAGACGGCTGCGACGCTTGGACTGTTTACGTTTCGGATTGGCCATGGTTCTGCGCTAGGTTGAGGGTTGGTTCTACCCCCTCGGAGTCCTCGGTCAAGCCCCCTTTCCGACGGCTTGCGCCCCATGCCAAGGGCTGATTGGGTGCCCGGATGCCCGGCTTCCCCGCCCTTTTCCTCGACCGCGACGGCAACCTGATCGAGGACCACCATCATACATGCCGTCCGGAGCAGATCCAGCCGATCGCCGGGGTGAGGGAGGCTTTGGCCGCCTGCCTGGCCGCGGGTTACCGCCTTTTCATCCTGACCAACCAGAGCGGCATCGGTCGGGGGTTCTTCACCTGGGACCAGTACCGCGCCTGTAACGCCCGGATGCTCGAGCTACTGGCTTTGCCGGCTCCGGGCATCCTCGAGATCAAGGCCGCGCCGGAGCGCCCGGATGAGCCCAGCGAGTACCGCAAACCCAGCCCGAAGTTCATCCTCGAGATGGTCGCGCGACATGACCTCGACCGGGCGCGTTGTTGGATGATCGGAGACCGAGTCACCGATTGGGACGCCGGACTCAACGCGGGCATTCGCTCCTGCGCGGTGCGTAGCGGGGCTCCGTTCACCCCCGAAGCCGAGGCTCAGGCCGCGGCCCGCGGCGTGCGCTTCCATCGGGATTTCCCGACCTTCGTGCGCGTCGAACTGGGACTTTAGCCAATAAAAAGGGACGAACCCGGAGGTTCGTCCCTTTGTGCAGATCAGCGTGAGCTGATTAGGCCTTCGGCTTTTCGTCGGGGCAGCTGGGGCACTTCTTTTCGCCGTCCTTCTTGGCGGGAGCGGCCGGAGCTTCCTCCGCGGTGGCCGGGGCAGCCGGAGCGGCCGGGGCGTCCTTCTTGTCCTTGTCGCACTTCTTGGGGCAATCATCCGAGGTCAGGTCGACCAGAGCCTTGGGCTTCTCGGAAGGGCAGGGGCACTTTTCGCCGTCCTTCTTGGCCGGGGCTTCTTCCTGCTTGGCAGGCTCAGCCTTCTTGGCCGGGTCAACGACCGGGGCGGTGG
>Ga0255117_1000108_pt1 | contig 24835 bp, 39 predicted proteins | sample Law_Atlam_RepA_8_2_FD_188583 | JGI IMG/M metagenome (GOLD analysis project Ga0255117, IMG submission 188583) | Freshwater microbial communities from St. Lawrence River, New York, United States - Law_Atlam_RepA_8h | ecosystem: Environmental > Aquatic > Freshwater > River | place: USA: New York...
GGTTTGCCGCGAACTGCAGCGCAATGGTTTACTTGCCGGTTGTGACTTAGAGCTATTGCACGGCTATTGCACCTTGTTGCGCCAGTATTATTTGGCCACTGAGAAACTTAAAAAGGAGGGCGTTGTAATTTTGAGCCGCCACGGCGACAAAGTTGCAAATCCCTGGTACCATATCCAAGGGCAAAGCTTAAAGCAAGCCACACAAATCGCGCAGCTTTTCGGAATCACGCCAAGCGCACGCAGTCGAATTAGCGCAGCAGCTCCAAAGACTGCAACTAAATTAGATCTATTAAAAAAACCAAAGACAGCATGACAACTAAAAAGACAATTACAAAGGCCGTCAACACAAAAGCCTTTGAAACGGCTAGCGTTAAAATCGTTGAGCCTGTTATTTACCAAGTGCGCAAAAGCGATCAACAATTTGCCGTCTACCTTAACGGAAGCGTTTGCGACAAGTTCGGAAAGCCGGGCGATGCTTTCTACTACCGAAACGAAAAACTTGCCTTTGAGGCGTTGGCCTATTTTCAACAGTGCAAATAGTCGCCGACTATATCGACGGGATAGGTAGCGGGCGCATTGTTGCTTGCGAGCACGTGCGCAATGCTGTGGCTCGTTATGAGAACGACCGCGGGCACTGGCCATTTAACGAAGATTTGGCTGAGCACGCCGTTCAGTTTATACAGAACCTAGAACACACGACTGGCGATTACGCTGGCAAACCTTTTATGCTAGAAGGGTGGCAGGCGTTTATTGTTTGGAATTTGTTTGGGTTTCTCAATGCGGATGGCAGCCGTCGTTTCACCCGGGCTTACGTTGAGGTTCCACGCAAAAACGGAAAGTCTACATTCAGCAGCGCCGTTATGCTTTACGGCCTCATTGCGGATGACGAGCCAGCGGCTCAGGTTTACAGCGCAGCCACAAAGTTAGATCAGGCTATGATGGTGTTCGGTGAATCTGTAAGGGTTTGTCAAAATCTGCCCTGGCTAAATGAAGCACTGACTGTTAACAACTCTGTTAATAACCGCCGCATCCTGTATGGGCAAAGCATTTACAAACCTTTGGAATGGAACCCGGGCAAACAGGACGGACTTAACGCGCACTTTTGCTGCATCGATGAATACCACGCGCACCCTAACGACGAACTTTATAACGTTATCCGCAACTCGATGGGCGCACGCCGTCAGCCGTTGCTGTTCACAATTACCACAGCGGGCTTTAATCGTGAAGCGCCGTGCTATAAGCATCGGCAGTATTGTGCCAATGTTTTAAGCGGGGCGATTAAAGACGATGCGCTTTTTTCTGTGATCTATACACTGGATGAAGGCGACGATTGGACCGACCCGGCAGTTTGGGCCAAAGCAAATCCTAACTGGGGGATTTCAGTTTACCCTCGCCAATTAGAGCAAGCCCTAACAGAAGCCAAAGAGTTTGTGCATAAAGAGGTTGAGTTTAAAACCAAGTTATTAAACGTTTGGACCGACACGGCACAGACATGGATAAGTGACAGCCTGTGGAAACTATGCGACGGCGACGACGATCTAGAGGGCGAGCTTTGCTACGGCGGTTTAGACTTAGCAAGCACCGGAGACTTTTGCGCTTTTTCGCTTTTTTTCCCAAGCCTTAACGCAGTGCGCACATGGTATTGGCTTCCTGCTGAAAGTGCATACAAACGCAAGGACGCAGCCGGGGCATCGATTCGCCAATGGGCAGCCGATGGCTTTATAGAATTAACCGAGGGTAACGTTACAGATTATGCTTTTATCAAAGCCCGCATCATTCAACTAGCGCAGCGTTACGATATTAAAGACATTGCGTTTGACCGATTCAATGCGTCGCAGCTTGTAATCGAATTGCAAAACGAAGGACTTGCCATGTTTCCCTTTGGCCAGGGCTTCGTTAGCATGTCGGCACCCACCAAAGAAATGGAGCGGCTCGTAAAAGATAACATGCTACGCCACGCAGGCAACCCGGTGACGCGTTGGATGATGGGCAACATTCTGCTTATGCAGGACCCTGCGGGAAACATTAAGATCAACAAAGCAAAGAGCGGCGATAAAGTCGATGGCCCTGTTTCGTTGGTTATGGCAATAGGCACGGCCATGCAAGATGCTGCCAAAGAAAAAAATACAGATTTTTGGTTTGTTAGCTTATGAAATTTCTAGACGATTACATGCAAGTTTATTACAACAACCTCCCGAAATATCGGACCTACGAGGATGCTTACAACGCAACTGAGGAAAAGTATTTTGGCAAGTTTGGCGTGAGGCGCTATAAAAACTATGATGTATTTCGGGCAGCACTTTCTAGATGGCTAAGCCAAGGACGGAATAAATAAGATTTGTTAACACATAAAATTTAACCTAGTTGTAATTTGCACCCGATGAATTTAAGATTCTGGCAGCCACGTAAGGAAAAGCGATCTAGTCTATCGCAGCCAACCGATTGGCTTATTAATACGTTACAAAATGTTTTTGGATATCAAACAAAAAGCGGCCAAGCTGTTAACGATCGCACGGCTTTATCTATCGCGTCAGTGCACGCGTGCGTTAGAGTTATTGCAGACGGTATTGCGGGGCTTTCTCTAAAGCTCTACAAAGACGACGGCACTAACCGCGAGCAGGTCGTGGTTCACTACGCCACTGCATTGGTTAACGAGCCTAACGCCTATCAAACCAAATACGATTTTACCAAATACATGGTGAGTCACTTGGCGCTAAAGGGTAACGCTTACGCATTCATTAACCGGGATGCTCGCTACCTTGGCATCGAGTTGCACCCGATTGCGCCTGATTACGTTACACCAGTGATGCAGGACGGGCAACTGTTCTACAAGGTGAATCAAAAAGGAATCCCGGGCATGGTGCCCGCTTCCGACATGTTGCACTTTAAAGGTCTTTGCGGGGATAATCCCCTGGTCGGTTTGTCGCCTATCGTGGTGCACGCCGAAACCTTGGGCATAGATCTAGCAGCAATTAGCCAAAGCGCTGGCGTTTATAAAAACGGCGTTTTGAAATTCTTGTTAACATCCGACGCGCAGATTAAGCCTGAGCAAGCAACCCCATTAAAGAAATCACTTGACGATGTGATAGATGGGGCAAGCCGTTCCACTGTTTTGCCTAACGGCATCAAGATGGAAAAGCTAAGCCTGTCACCTGAAGAGGCGCAGTATTTAGAAACTCGTAAATTTTCTGCAGAAGAAATCGCCCGTATTTTCGGGGTGCCCGCTTCTATGATTGGCGCAAAAGACGGCATCAAGTCTAGCGTTGAGCAGGAATACCAGGACTTTTACGCTCGCACTTTGGCATCTTATGCCATTAACATTGAGCAGGAATTGGCCCGCAAGCTGTTAACAGAAAACGACAAACTAACTTATTACTTTAAATTTAACTTTAATTCGCTGCTTAGAGCATCCGCCAACGAGCGAGCAGATTATTACAACAAAGGCATCCGCGGCGGTTGGCTCTCTAGAAACGAGGCCCGGATGTTTGAAGATGCAAACGGATTTGATGGAGGCGACGAGTACCTAATCGAATCAAACCTAATGCCAAGCAGTCAAATTAACGCTTACATGGATGCCAAGATAGCGCAGCTAATGAGCACAGCCGACAAGAACAACAACCCCGAGGGAACCAATAACACCGAAGTAATCTAATGAAACAAGAAAGGCGCACATTTACGGGCACCGTTATAGCCAGAGCCGAAGGCGAAGGAATGCCAAAAGTAATAGGCGGTATTGCTGCCGTTATTAACTCAGTTACCGATCTCGGATATTTTGAAGAGGTAATTGAGCAAGGGGCATTTGATAACGCATTAAGCAAAGAATACGACATCCGCTGTTTATTCAACCATGAGGCCGAGTTAATTCTAGGCCGTACTTTGTCAGGCACTTGTAATGTGTTTGTAAATGCCGACGGAAACCTAGAGTATACATGGGTCCCAGACTACGAGAACCCTACGCATATGTCAGTAGTGCGCAGCATTATGCGCGGCGACATTACGCAGAGCAGCTTTGCCTTTACTATTAAGGAGCAGAAGTGGAGCGAGTCTACCAAATACGGAAGCATGGGCAAGCGCACGATTACAATGATCGAGGATCTGTACGACGTGAGCCCGGTTACTTATCCCGCTTACGCTGACACCGAAGCCGACGCTCGCAGCGTTGTTGCCTTGCGTGATCAAGAGCGTGAAATTGAAGAAGCCAAAAGAAGCCAAGCGGCTGCCGATGTTTTGAAATTGGCGCTGCTTAGATACGAAAACTTATAAAACAAAATTAAAACCATGAATAAAATCAAAGCCCTAAAAGAAGAGCGTGGACGTTTGCTCGGCGAATTGTCTACCTTGCAAACAACCATCGAGCGCGAGGCGCGTTCTATGGCTGACACTGAAACCAACCGTTTAAGCGAAATCGAAGCCCGTTTGGGTGCGATCAAAGCTGAGGTTGAAACCTTGGAAAAGTTGCAAAACCTTGCAGCCCAAGCCGCTGGACATTCTGCTAGCCGTAGCGAAGAAAAAGAAAAGTCAGAAATGGCTAAAGAGTACAGCTTTAAGCGTGCTATTGACTTGGCCGTGACTGGTCGTCGCGAAGGTGTTGAAGGTGAATTTTCTGCTATTGGTGCTGAAGAGTTCCAACGTTCAGGCGTTAGCGTTTCTGCTCACTCTATTAAAATCCCTTCTCAAGTTTTCAAACGTGACATGTCTGTAACTGGCGGCACTAACGGCAGCGAAGGTGGTGTAAACGTTCAAACTTCTGTAGGTTCTATCATTGACGTGTTGTTGCCTAAGACTGTATTGCGCGGTTTGGGTGTTCAGCAGTTGAGCGGATTGGTTGGTAACTTGGACATGCCTACTGCTAGCACTGTACCTTCTGCAGGTTGGAATACTGAAAACGGATCTGCTACTGAAAAGAGCCCTGCGTTTTCTAAGGTTACATTTAGCCCTAAGCGTTTGGCTGCTTATATCCAGGTTTCAAATCAGTTGTTGCTCCAGTCTAGCAACTCTATTGACCTTTATGTTCGTAACTGGTTGTTAAATGCTATGGCTCAATCTTTGGAAACTGCTGCTATCAAAGGTGGTGGATCTAACGAGCCTACCGGTATCATTGCCAACGCAAACGTTAACGTAACTTTTGCAGGTGGCGCAACTTCAAACGCTACCAACGCCAACGGTATCGCTCCAGTATGGGCTGACGTTGTTAACTTGATGAAAGCCGTAGAAAACGCCAACGGTGACGGTGTTGCTTACTTGACAAACCCAAAGGTAAAAGCTGCTTTGCAGACTATCCCACGTCAAACTTCAGGTGTTGAAGGTAACTTCATTTGGCCTGCAGGTGGTATGGACTTGAACGGTTACCAGGTTGCCACTTCTACTTTGGTGCCTTCTAACTTGTCTAAAGGTTCTAGCAGCACATTGTCTGCCATGATCTTCGGAGACTTCTCTAAAATGGCTATCGCCTCTTTTGGTGGTGGTATGGAGTTGACAGTTGACCCTTATAGCGGCGCAACTGCTGGCTTGACCAACGTTGTTTTGAACGCTTACATGGATGTAAACTTGTTGCAACCTACTGCGTTTGCTGTCTGCAAAGACATCGTAGCCTAATATCCTGCCCGCTCGGGGGCGTAAAAGTTCCGAGTGCTAGGGGTGGTCTTGACTGCACTGCCCCTGGGCCAATATGAAAGTGAGATTTACAGCAAACCCTACAGGCCAATTTAATTTGTCTTACAATGTAGGCGAAGAAGTAATTTTGGAAACCAAGCAGGCCATGCTTTTAATTGAAGCCGGGGTTGCTGAAGAGATTGCAGTATTGACGCCAACCAAAAAGAAGGCAAAACCAGTGAACCCTGAAACCGAACTAGACGCAGAATAATGTTTATTAGCCGCCGTTATACCGCCTTTGCAAATGTTGCAACCGACTACCTAAGTTTAGCGGATGCTAAGAGCCATTTGCGTGTTACATCGTCATCGGATGACACCTATATTTCGGGGCTAATCTCTATGGCAATCGAAGCCTGCAGCAATTACCTCGGGTATTCTATACGCAAAGGAACTGCTAAGTATGGTTTTGACGCGTATACAGGCTCTCCTGCGATGGTAAACCCCATCAATGGTACAAACATACCTAGCGGTAATTATCTGCGCTTAAACACGCGTTGTTTATCTGTGGTTTCTGTGAGCTATGTAAACGATTCACAAGCCGTTACTGCATTCGATTCAGCCTCGTGGTTGGTTTCCCCTGATCCGATGGGCAGTTACAGCCGCAATATCTTCTTTGAAGATGCGCCAAGCTCTATAACTGACGATACAATTAAGTACATTGTTGAAATCACAGAAGGGTTTAACCCAGTTGGAACTGCATCGGTTGACCCCGACACGATTTTCCCGGCAACTATTAAGCACGCGGCCCTTTTGTTGGTGGCTCAGTATTACGATAACAGACAGGCGATTGTAACGGGAACCATTCAAACAGAAATGTCTTTAGGTTTCCACTACCTTTTGGACCCGTACAAAATCCAAATCATGATCTAATGAATGCAGGGTTAATGGATGTACTGGTGAGCTTGCAAAGTTACACCGAAACAACAGACGCAAACACCGGGGAGAAACTGCAAACGTGGACCGAATACGCAACCGCCTGGGCGCAGCGTGTAGAAGCTGAAAGCGGTAATGAAAACGTAAACGCCGACAGACGCGAACACAAACAAATCGTTAATTACACAGTGCGTTATAACGGTGACATAAGCGTTAAGCATCGCGTTGTTGAGAATGGCATAGCGCACAACATTGTTAACATTGCCAACCTACAGCGCAATTTATATTTGAAACTACAAACTGAGGTTACACTGTAATGGCTGAAACTAATATAACTGGAATGGCTGAGGTAATAAATTCCTTGCAGGCTATGGGTAAAAATATAAAAACCCCTAAGCTGCAGAAAGTTATTCGCCAAAGCAGCCAGCGCATTATTAATACAGCCCGCAGTTTGGCACCCGTTAACACGGGCGACCTGCGGGATTCTATTGGATTTATAACAAGCAAGGACAGCACCAACTTAGACAAAGCGCTTATTGGTTTGCGTCGTGAATATTACCACGCTTACTTGGGTGTTATGTTTGAATTTGGTACCGCTGAGCGTTTCCAAAAAAATGGCCGTCATACCGGGGTAATTAGTAAATCGGCTCATCCATTCATGCGCCCGGCATTAGATCAAAACGCAAACGCAGTAACTGAAGAAATTTTAAAAGGCGTGGATGGAATCCTAGCCGACCTAGCAAAAAAAAATAACTTAATATACAAATAACCATGGCAATCACTGGACCAGTAAACGGCACGCTTATAAGCATCTACAAAGATGTAAGCGGCACATTGACTAAAATCGCTAACGCGACATCTCACAGCATCGACATTTCAAAAGACATGATCGACGTTACCAACAAGGACAGCGCAGGCGCAAAGGAATTTATTGCGGGCGAGTATGGCTACACGTTGAACGTCGAAGGTATCTTTGAAGAGGATGCGTCTGTATCTACAACAGGCCAATCATTCAAAGACCTTTTAACTGACTTGTTGGCGGGCACTTCTGTAACTGTTGTAATGACAACCAACAGCAGCGGCGACCAAAAAATGACTGGCTCAGCATTCTTTAGCAGCTTGTCTTTGAGCGCCCCCAATAACGACAAAGCAACTTTTACTGGCACATTGCAAGGTACTGGCGCTTTGACTGTTGGAACTGTCACGCCTTAATACTTTTATCTTATATTTGTGCCATGAGCACAGAAATTAAAATTGGGGGTGCTAGTCACCCCCTTTTGTTTAACATGAATTCGCTGCGCAATGTGATGCAGCTTGCAGGCATGGAATCCTTTGCAGATCTAAACATGCAAAAGGACCTGGCTAAATCTATGGACTTTGCACTAGCCTGCGCATTTTACGGAATTGTTGAGGGCTACGAAGCCCAGGGCGAAAAGACACCATTTGCATCTGTTCAAAAACTAGGCGCAGCCATTACAAAGTTTAGCGAACTATCGCCAGCACTTGACGCTTTTACACAAGCCGTTACAGACTTTTTCGCAACCGACGAACCCGAGGGAAAGTAAAAGCCAAGGGCGACAGCGCACCGTTAACTTGGCGTAAAGTTGAGCGCATCAGTTATGGGGAGTTAGGTTTGACTGAGGCTCAATTTTGGAAATGCACCCCGCGTTATTGGCGCTTAAAACTTGAGGGAATGCGTGAGGCACAGACGCAAGCCTATCGCAATCAGTGGGAAATTACACGCTGGGCCGTTGCCACAACCATGGCACCACACCTAAAAAAGCCCATCGAGCCGAAACGCTTGTTAACTTTTCCATGGGAGGAGCCCGAGTTTATATCAATACACGAAGCAGTTAAGTTATATTCGCATGTCTTTGATAAACTTACACCAGACGCGATAGCATGAGCGCCCCCATTAAAATAGCCTACAACATCCTCAGCAATTACTCAGCGCTCACGGCGTTAGTTAGCACAAGGATAAACCCCCTTCGCATTCCGCAAGAGTCTGCATTCCCTGCAATCAGTTACAACCTTGTCAGCGTTATTGCATCGCCCACCAATACAAGCCACAGCCGTACAGATTTTGCCCGGGTGCAGGTTAATAGTTTTGGCACCACGTTTGCAAGCGCCACAGCTGTAGCGGAAAAGGTGAGGGCTGCATTTGAGGCGGCAACATTGCCGGCCATATTTAATACAGTTAAATGCCAAGCGATTGAATTTGACAGCGAGGTGCAATTAACCGACGACGAAGCGGGCTTTGCTGGCATCTATCAAATTTCTCAGGACTTTATAATTAACTATACTAGATAATGGCAAGGTCTTTAAACATAGTAATCGGCGCAGACATTGAAAAGCTGCAGAAAGGTTTTAACGATGCCGTCAGTGTAGTTCAATCGAGCGGCAAAAAAATGAGCGAGGCGGCCGCAGAAACCGCCAAAAGCATACAGGATAGGCTTTCGTCTATTGCCACCAAAAACCCTACGGCGGGAACTGTTCGGCAGTTGACAAACCTAGCCATGGAGGCCAGGGCTTTGGGTCCTGAGTTTGCCGGGGTTGCAAATGAAATAATAAAGCAAGCAGGTAGAATTAAAGACAGCATTGGCGATGCACGGGCTGAGGTTGGGTACTTTGCCAGTGACACTAGAAGGCTAGATGCTGTGCTAGGTGGAGTGAATGCGGTTGCTGGGGCCTTTGGTGCAGTAGAGGGTGCGACTGCTATGCTCGGCATTAAGTCTGAGGACCTAGAGAAAACAATGGCGCAGCTCCAAGGTGCGATTGCGTTGGTTAATGGAGTTCAAGCAATACAAAACGCTCTACAAGCTGAAAGTGCTTTTATGGTTGGGGTGCAAACGGCAGCCACTAGAATACAGTCTTACGTGATGGGGCAGGCAACTGTTGCCGCTCGTGCTTATTCTATAGCTTTATTGGCTACGGGTGCGGGTGCTATTATTATAGGTATTGGATTGGTTGCCGCTGCCATTTCTAGCGTTAGTAAGGAAAGTAAAAAAGCCACAGAAGAGGTTGACAATCTTACAAAGGCCTACGAAAAAAGCGCAAAACGTGCAAAAGAAACTAGCGAAATAAGGCAGCAAATCTCTGATGAATTATTAAAAAAAGAATTAGATGCCGCTAAATTAAAAGGAGCCAGCGATGCTGAATTGGCTAAGGTAGAAATTAATTTTTTACAAAAGCGCAAAGCCAATTATATGGCAATGTTGTCAACCTTTAAAAAAGGCACAGCAGATTATTTGCAATACGAGCGAGATATTGCTGCGATTCAAAATCAAATTGATGAAGTTACAACTCAGTCGCAAATTAAAAACGCAGAAAAGCGCAGGGAAAAGAAAAAAGAATTATTAAAAAAAGAGTTTGACGATGCCATAGATGCAATACACGCCAAGCATAGCGGCGAAGTGCAGGCCGAAGAATTTAGGATTAAACAATACCAAAAGCACGAAGATAAAAAGCGGGCCATTATTGAAGAGTCTAAGAAGTTAACGGCCAAAAATCTACAAGCCGGCACTGCAAACACGCCCGTATATTTAGACGTAAAAATAAATCCAGTAAGCTATAGCAAAGCGGCACAAGATATACAAAAAGCAACGCAGGCTTTAAACTCTGCTTTTGCTACGTTGCAAGCAGATGCAGCCGCGTCGTTTGGTCAGTTCCTTGGTGATCTAGCAACAGGCGAAAAAGAGGCGGGCAAAAACTTCGGTAAAAACATGCTCGGCGCTATTGCTGCTTTCATGGATTCTTTGGGTAAGGCTTTAGTTGCTACAGCTTTGGCTTCCCAAGCTTTCCAAAAATTAGTTTTAACAAACCCAGCAGCGGCGGCGGCGGCTGGTATTGCTTTGATTGCAGGCGCAACCATTGTGCGCAATTCGTTAAAGCAAGGGCCAGAGGTTAAAGCCTTTGCCGAGGGTGGTATTGTTAGCGGTCCGACGTTGGGGCTTGTTGGTGAATACCCAGGCGCAAGTTCTAACCCTGAGGTGATTGCACCACTTGACAAATTGAAAGGGATGCTAAACATAAATAACAACAGTGGGTTTGTGGCAAGCACTACAATTCAGGGCCGAGACTTGGCTATAGTTTTAGAAAGATATAATAAAGACGCACGCCGTGGCTAGAAAATACTTTGGTTCGTTTTATTCCGTGACAGGCAAACTGCATCGCGTTGAAATTTGGGATGCACCGAGTGGGTCGGGCGCAGGTGGCACAGAGTTAAAACTTGCAGGCAATGGCTACGAAATAGAACGCGAAGGCCAGGGCGACACATTCTATCAAAATGCCATCCGACCTTCACGCTCCACATCTTTTTGGGTAATGCCATCCAACACAGTACTGGGCGAGTTCAAAGCCATAGCCACAACCTCGGAACAATTTTGGGCTGTGCTTATCTATCAAGATAATTCTTTGGTGCACGTGGGCCGAGTTCTTGCAGATCAAATGACATTCCAACGCGAAGCCATAGAAGCCAAGCCTGTTATTTCTTTGGGTGCTGTGGATGGTTTAGAATTGCTAAGCGGCTACAAGGTAGACTCTTCGTGGTTTACCGATGGCAAAATAACTATAGCACAGTTATTTCGTCGGTGCTTGGATGAGTTGGCGCTCAAAGATTATTGGGTTGTAGCGGGAACTGAAACAGATTATTTTAGGGACGCTGTTGCGCCGTTTTCTTTGGATGCTACACGCAAAGGGTTGGACCTTTTGCAGGTTGATCTAAATACATTTGTCGACGATTACGACCAATTTAAAGACATTAAAGCTACCGACATTTCTGCTTTCCAATATGCTGAGAGCAACATGATGGATTGCAAGGCTGCGCTAGAACAAGTTTGCGAAATCCTGCAGGCTAGATTTATGCTAGAGATTGGAAAGTATTGGCTTGTTTCTGCAACTGAGTACCTAGATTCTACCGTTGCCTATCGGCAGTTTAATTACACGCTGCAATATATTGGAACCGGTACCTACACGCACGCTGTGCAACTTGGTAACGACGTGCGCCCGCAATGGATAGCCAAGCCATCACTAAGCTACCAGGCAGCTGCTAAGTATGTGCAAATTGACACGGAGCGAATGCTAGGTGCTACCGCATACAGAACATACGCAAACCAATCCGATACTTTTTTTGCCAAAACATTTACAGGGGTGCCAACTGGCACAACGCCAGACGAAGCACCTTTAAGAATCCGCTTTGCTGTTAAATTTGCACGGCATACATTTACCACATCGCCAACGGGCCCAGAGGATAAATCCGATGTAGCAATTACAATTTATTTAAGGGATGGAGGCACTGGCTACCGGGTGTTAGATTTAAATACTTTGCTATGGGTTAGCGCTGCGTCTGCGCCTACTAGCACATTTATTGAAACGATTGCTAACGACTTTCAAAATAGCAACTGGACCAGCTTTGTTTTTGACAAACAAGTAAGCAGCCCGCCTGCAGGCTTTACAATTTTAGAGGTTAAAATAAATTATGTTAAAGCCGTCAAACAGAAATATAATATATTTGGCGGCACGGGCGCATACAATGAATTTTTCAAACCATTTTGGGGATCTATTCAATTAGCCTTTGCGGACGCATCGCCCTACAAAAACCCCGATTTTACTTTTAACGTAACCGAAACCTACACGCCCGACAACGCGAATGCAGTTAATTCTACGCCGATAATTTTAGAGCCAAAGTATTACAGCAGCTCTAGCAAATATGCCATCGGAAACATAGAAGCTTACAACTCAAGTAACCAGTGGGTAATTGCTGACGATTGGCGTGGTGGTTGGGATTCTGTGACACATGGCACGCCTACCGAAATGCTAGGCCAAGGCATTGCGGGATTGTACAAGGACTTTGTGCCATCCATACAGGGCACCTGGGCAGATGCAGGAACTTTGACGGCCATTAAATCACTCTACTTTGATGACTACAAATGGTTAATAAACGGCGCTGTTTATACTGCACGGTCCGAGCAATGGGCTGGCGAGTGGTTGGGATTGGTTCCAATATACACCGGGCTAACCTCATCAGGCGAAGGGCTAAAAGTTGGCACTGGGTTAAAGGATCGTGTTAATTACCAAGACGAGCAGATAGGAAGGCTAAACGATTCAGTACAGCGCACGCCTGCATTAGTTCTTAATTATTTGGTTAACGATGCCGATGGTGCCCCCGCAACCACACCAACACTTAACACACGTTACGAGGTTATGGTGCATTTTGACAATGCAGCACAGCAAATGGCATGGCACCTACAAGAACACAACGGTTCTGTCGTATACACCAACGGCACCCATACAATTACAAACGGCTACGAGTTAATTATTTGTAACAGCACCGACGGCAACGTAACTATAAACTTGCCCAACGCAACCGAGAGCAAGGGTAAAAAATACTACTTTGTCAAGACAGCAACGGCTCACGTTGTAACAATTAACGGCGGTGCTTACAATATAAACGGCGCAGCGACGACTACTATAAATACAAACTACGGCAGCAAAACAATTATCTCGGACGGCGCACAGTGGTATATTATAAGCAGCGTCTAATTTGTTAACGAGTGAGCGTTGAGCCTTTTGTAAATTTGGCGTATGGCTGTTGCTTTATATACTGGCGAAGATGTTACCATTGCCATTGACTTGGTCGACGACGCTTTTTCTTTGATGGCCGATGTCATTGTAGGCGTTGTTATTAACGACGTTTTAAAAATTACTTTCAAGAAATCACAGAGCACAGTAACTGCTATCAGTGGTTTTCCAAATCAATGCTCAGTTAAATTGACCCGCGCCGTAACTAAGGAGTGGGAGGCTGGCATGCTTTCAATGGAGATAACAAAAGTCTTTACAGATGGGTCTTATCCTTTGGGCAAGCACGTGATCTATAAAGACAATATTGTACAGTTCAGCAACGCCCTTACAAAAAATTCATGAGCAACGATATCATTGTACAGATACCAGGGGCCACAAGTATAACCGTAGACGACGCACCCGCGTCGGCCGTGGTTGTAACTTTTCCCGCATCCACTGAGGTGGTTACATCTGTCATTGATAAAGGCGTGTTGTATGGAATCCAAGGGGCGAGCGGTTTGCCGGGTGGTGTTCTAACTGTTAACAACCAAAGCGGAAACGTCAGCCTAACAACGCAAGAAATTCCCGAGGTATCGACAGCCCTGTATTATACAAATGAGCGAGTAGATGACCGAGTAAATCAGTTACTACAAGCAGGATCAAATATTACATTAACCTATAACGACAGCGCCAACACTTTAACCATTGCCGCACAGGGCTCTGTTACTTCTGTAAATGGCGAGGTCGGTGTTGTTGTGTTGGATAAAACGGACATAGGCCTAGGCAATGTCGACAACACTTCCGACATAGATAAGCCAGTGAGCACAGCGCAAGCTGCGAGCATTGCAACAAGGGCAAGCACCACGTCTTTAACAAACCACACAACCAACTACAGCAACCCGCACCAAGTTACTAAGGACCAAATCAGTTTGGGCAATGTGCAGAATGTGGACCAAACAGCTGCGGGCAATATTACTAGCGGAACGTTGGACCCTGCACGATTGCCTTTGTCTGTGACATTGGCGGGCAATGTGTTTAACGCTGCGGGCAAACTTGTGCAACTAGATGGCAATTTAAAACTGCCTGCTGTTGATGGATCTAACTTAACAAATCTGCCGAGCGGTAACAGCGTCGGCGGTAACTTATACCTATTTTACAACTACTAAACTATGCCTGCAAATACATCACCCATATTCGCACTATCACCTGAACTTGCAATCGCAACGGTAACAGGTGCAACAACCGACAGAACAGGTGCAACGATGACAAACACCGTCACGCTTTTAACTGCTGCAACCAACGGCACGAAGATCACGCAGATTGGGGCAAAGGTTGCAGGAACAAATGTCGCAACTGCTGTGCTGATTTTTATCAGCGATTCAACTGGGGCTAATTTTAAATTATTTGATGAAATTGCTTTGGCTGCTATTACCGCAGGAAATACAACCACATCGCAAAGGGCGGTTACTGCATATAGTGATTTGCAATTGAAGGCGGGGCAAGTTGTGAAAGTTGGCACAACCGTTGCCATCACCGCTGGGGTAAACATATTCGCAGTAAAAGGAGATTATTGAGATGCCTGACTTTGGGATAATGCGTGGGTTTAATGAAAAGTTGTTTGGTGACAAGTTAGTCGCTGGGCAATTGCCTACGCAGTTGGGTTTGATTGGTAGTAGTGATTTTGGAACTGATCCCGATGCACAAGCGTTTTTTGATAGGGTTACTGCGGCAGGGGGTTCTTTAACTACTACAGAAAAAGCCGCTGTAAATACTTTGGTAGTTACCATGAAGGCGGACGGAATTTGGTCGCTTATGAAAGCCATTTACCCAATGGTCGGTGCAAGTGCGGCAGCGTGTGCGCAGAACTTAAAGAGCAGTTCATTTACGGGTACATTTACAAGCGGTTGGACTTTTGCGAGTACAGGTATAAAAGGTAATGGAACAAGTGCCTACATGAATACAGGTTTATTGTCAAATGATTTTACTGACAATAAAGGTGGATATACTTGCTACACAAGAGATAACAATAGTCCTACTGGTACTAAAATACAATACGGTACTATCGACACAAATTGGGTAATATCTTGGATGAATATTAAAGGTTACGCCCTTAACGTAAATAGCGATTACAGGACATTCTCAAGCATTCCTAATAACTATAAAGGCTCTGTGATAAATCAAAGAGTTGATAATTCTAATGTTAAAATTAATTTTAGTGGCGGCAACCAAACAGCTTCGAGTACAATTCCTACAACATTAGGTAATACAAGAACTATTTACTTAGGTGCTTGGGGCGATGGTGCGAGTGGAATATATCATACGGATAATGAAATGGCATTTTTTGCAAAACACGATTTTCTCGATCAAACAAAAAGTGTTAATTTTATTGATTTAATACAAGCATTTCAAACCACTTTAAGCCGAAATGTATGATAGGTTACACACTCACACCCGAACAAAAAGAATTGATTCAAGGGCAGTATTTTGCAACTGACATTTTTTTTAATTGCGTTACCGATATCAATGGCGTTTGGTTTTTGTTTCTATCCGAGCAAGATATCGCATTGGTTCAAGAATCACAATACGCTTGGGTTCTAACCTTACCCCAAGCCGAATACATCCCACCACCACCACCACCATTTCCCCCAATAGCATAAGATGACAACACCGAAAGTAAAACCCAATGCGCTACCTGTTAGCTTTGACCAATTCCGTAAAAACCCTGTTGCTGCCGTGGCTTTTTGTATGCTTTTGGCTGTTAGTTATTTGTATATGGACTTGCGCTCGGGCTACAAGGAGCAGATTGAAAAGAGCAACCAAAAAATAGATGCGTTGGATTTGAAGATTGACCGCTTGTCGTATGCTCTCAAAAAATCCGATAGTGCGTTGGCTGCTGCCATCACCGAGATTCGTATAATGAATACAATGCGTAAATTATGAAACACTATACTTTGATTTTTGCAGCTTGTTTGTGTATTGCCATCGTTGCCGTTCCACAACCCAAGACCAAAGCCGTGCCAGTGGATGAGGTGGAATTGATGCTACAGAAAATTAGCAGTCATCTACAAGAGGCATCGATTGCAACTGCACAGGCACAAAAGATGGGTGAGAAGATGGTAGAGGAGAAGGTGGCGGAGAAAGAAGAACTTAAACAGGCAGTTGTTGAGGCCGAGGCAAAGACTGAGGCAATGACAAACACCATGTTATTTATGGGTGTAGACACTGCGTTAATTCACATGGACACGGCAAGCATAAGCAACATGCTTAAACTTAATGGCATGAGATAATGGCAAAGGCAAAAAGCACAGCGTCGGCCACATGGCAACCCAAGCCCAAGCGTAAAAACAAGGGCGTGCATTCTAAGAATAACAAACCCGCGAAAAGGTATCGCGGCCAAGGTAGATAACATGAAAAAACTATTAGAAATTTTTAAAGGAGACAACGGCCAGTTAAGCAGCAAGCGTTTTGTTGGGATCATTGGCGCATTTGTTCTGTTTGGAACTATGGCGCACAACAGCATGAGCCCGCAAGAAATTGCACCTAGTAAGGAACTTGTTGCAGCTGTTGAATGGGTAACGATTTTAACCCTGGGTTTCACATCAGTTGACAAGTTCAGCGGCAAAAAGAATGACGAAGAATAGTCTAACTATTTTGCTGTTTGTTCTGCTGTTTGTCGGTGGCATTCTGTACGTTGAATACGCAGTGCCAAAGATAGAGCGCGTCGTGCATGGTCCGGCTATTCGTGTAATCGACAAGGAGCTTGACACGATCTATCAATTAAAACTGAAATACAAAACCCTGCACGATACCCAGGTTGTAATCAATCAAAAATATGACACGCTTTATATATCTCTTACTGGCGATACTAGCTGCGGCACCACGCTACGGCTTATCGCAATGCACAGACAGCTCGACTCTAGCGGCAAGTAATTACTATTTAATTAAGGGCGCAGAGGCCCGTGAGAATCTTGCACTATGTCGCGAATACCGCAAGATTGACAGCGCAGTAATAGAAACCCAAGGGCGCATACAGGATAAGCTTTTAAACGAGATTAAAATGCGTGATGATAAGTATATAAGACTTAGACGCGTGACGTATGTAATCGCTGCAGCATTTATTTTAACTTTGATCCTATGAATATAGCAATTTTAAAGGCCACAATGGCCGCCAAGGGTTACGCCTTCTTTGAGAATGGCGAGTTTAATTTGAACATAATCGGGGTGCGCAACAGCGACACCGGCAAGAAAGTAACCAACGCATTTGACGACAAGCTTATTGTTGCCTACAAGCAGGGCGGCGGTTGGGTTGTAAAGGAATGGCCAGCAACCTGCGACAACGGCGGCGGCACTGCTCGCCTAGTTCCAAACCAATACCGGGGCAGCCATGCCATCGGATTGCACCAGGGAAAGTATGAAGCATTAAAACAATGCGGGCCTGTAACGGTTTATCGTGACTTTACAAAAGACGGGATCTATCAAGAGGACAAAAAAGAAACGGGTGTATTTGGTATTAACATCCACAAAGCCGGTGTGGATTCTGCCCGGGTGGATGACTGGAGCCACGGCTGCCAGGTGTTTAAACGTGTTGCAGATTTTAACGAGTTTATGTTGCTCGCAAAAAAAGCGGCCGCCTTGCATGGCAACCGCTTTAGCTATACGCTTATTGAAAGCAAGGACTTGGTTAACCCTTTGGGCTGATCATCTTGTTTATCTCGGCCACAGCGTTGGGCTCTTCGTGCTGTATGTCTACGATTTCTTCAACGCTGTGCATGCCCATGGTAATCTCGGGGGCATAAAGACGGCCAAAGAAAGCCGCTGCTCTGTAGCGCATCATTAACTCGGGCATTGTTTTCCATTTGCTGCCTGATTTGTCCACCCACCCTTCAGCCTTGGCCATGTCCATGGTGACAATAGGACCCTCTACGGGCTCGCCTGTGGCCTTTTCTATGCACACGGCTTTAATACCCTTAGCCAAGTCGCCAACAAAGCGCAGCGTGGTAAATTTACCGCAGCCGTTTATAGCTGCAATTACGAAAGTGCTAGACCACGAAGGGCGGCCGTGAATGATGTGCAGATTTTGCATAACCATTAGCGGGCTGGCTCCAATTCGGTGGGCAATTTCTAGGGCCACAAGGGTGTTTGCAACATTACCTTTGTACTGTGTTGGCACAAGGTCGGAAGCGCTCAGGGCTTTGGCCTCACGTTGGGCAAGGTCAAAGTTTGACAAGGGGGTTAATTCTGTTTTATTTTCCATAATTAAAAAGTGTTAAGGGTTGCACTGTATCGCCGTAGCCAGGCCATTCGTCTAGCTTTACGCACTCGATAAATGTTTGAATGTCCTGTTGGTATTCTTCACGGCCTCGCTGCATATCTTCTGCCGTCATGTAATAAACGCCCACCAAATGCGGCTCGGACTTTTCAACAGCAATAAAGAAAAAGCCCTGAGAATTGGGCACGCCGTCGGAATAGAATGCGGCCTGCACATGATAGCGATATTTGTGGCATGATCTTGCGAAACCTTTAGGGCTTGCATCGTCTGTGGTTTTAATGTCAATTATCAAACCGTCATCAGTTAACCGGTCAATGATTCCACGGCAATCGACTAGGGTTCTGTCCTGCCAATTAACCATGATTTCACTTTTGCCTGGCTTTGCTAAAAGATAGGCAGCCGCAGGATGGTCATAAATGGCCTTTGCCATGGCTTCTATTTGCTTGTCTTGATCTTTGGATAAGATGGTAAGCCCTTCGGTTTGAATGGCAAACTGGTGCCATAATTCTTTACCTTCTTTTGTGCGTCGGTCAATTTGTGGGGCGATGGTGTAGCGCTTGCCAAACTCTTGAGGCTCTAAGATTCTGCAGTGCACAGCTTTTCCCATTATAAGGGCCGGGCTATCTTCGTCTTTTTGTAGGGTGCCGTCGATGTATTTATGTTTATACAACACCGGGGCTTTTCTCAGTAGGTCCAAGCGGCTTTTTGACAGTATGTGTTTCACTTTCATGATGGCAAAAATACGAAATGTTTTTGTATATTTGTGGTATGTATAAGGAAAACATTGTTAAAGTTTGGAAAATTAAGTGTATCGAAAAGGGCACTTCGTTAAATGCCATCTGTAATAAACTGGGTATCGACCGCGAATTATTGACCCGATGGGAAAGGGCCGAGCCAAAAAGTTTACGCCTGGCTAAACAGATAGATCAGGCTATAGAAGAAATGCCGTAGATTTGTAGCGCCGAGGTTTGACAGCTTGGGTGTTCTGTATCATAGAGGGGCCTCGTAGAAATACGGGGCTTTACTTTTTTGTAAAAGTTTTTTGTTTTTTTCTTGCATATGTGAATTGTATGTTGTTTGTTTGCGTTCACAAGATACAAACACTATGAGTTTAGACATCATTTATTTAATCATTGCGACGCCTGTCACCATTGCGGTGATGTACGGCAGCCACGTAATTAAGCGCAACCGTAAGCGCAGAATCGAAACCCCTGAGGCACAGCCCTATAAGTTCGAGCGGGATGAGTACCGACCAGAGTTTAACGAGTTTTCGCAGATGTTACTGCAGCGCAAAATGTACAAAGGGAGGGCCGACAAATGAACACGCCCATAGAAAAGCTTATTTTGGATTTGCAAGCTTTGCAGAGCCATTACCAATTCATTGAACGCCACGGCAAAAACTTGCGTGCTAGTGATGCAATAGCGGCGGCGTTAAAGCAACTACACAAACGACTGCAAGAAGAGGCCGACGTTATTATTGAGGCCTACAACGCAGCTGGAGGGCAAGCCGGTGGCCAAAAGTATTATGAAGGTCTGTACAGGTCGGGTGTAGACGAGTTAAAATCTTATGTAGGTTATAAGTATGAAAGCAACAGTAGTGAAGGCGACGATTAATTTTATATCCAAATGGCGGGTATATTATGCAGGCGAACTGCTTGCCACCTTTGAAAACGAAAAGGACGCTAGAGATTACGCAGCCTTTATAGATAGCCAATAACATGACCAAAAAAACCTACTACAAAAACACTGTGCCCATGATTTGGGCTGTGGCTGTGCTTCGTGATGATTTTAACATGACCTGGCAAGCCATTGGCGACCGCCTTGGCAGAAGCCCAAGCACAGCCCGGGCATTATATTTAGAATTTGACAACGTTAAAAATAAAAAACTATGATCTACATATTTTACACCAGCATCGCATTGGCTGCCATAGTAAGCATTGGCACAATCAAAGCGCAAATGGCTCACATTAAGGGGCTGAAAGGAATGTACAAAGAAGAGAGCCGCAGGGCCCACGACTACAATTTAACCATTATGGAGCTACGCGCTGAGCTTAGAAGCGTGCAAGACATTGGCAAGACCTGGGCTAAAGTTGCCCATGAAACGAGCGACGATTTAACTAGGGCCATGATTCAGCACGCTCACGAAATGGAACAAATGAGGGCTGAGCTATGGAAAGCAGGCGAGGCAAAAAGAAAAAACAGCGAGTACAAAAAAGCATGGAGAGCTAAGCGCAAAGCAAATGGAACTGGAAACTAACTACTTACTTGCTTACGCAAAGTGCAGGCAAAAGGTGGCGTATTTAGAGCGTCACTTAGAGACCTTAATACAGAAGCACGAGCGTGAAATTACCGAACTGAAGGGCGAACTAATTAACCCGCTCATTGATTGGAAAAAACCACAGCCTCGCAACATGTCGCGTTTATGCAAAGCAGTCTGCAGGGTTTGCGACATAACACCAGGGCAATTAGTAAGCCCACAGCGTAGGCGAAATTATGTGATCGGCCGACAGTTGTTTTTTTACGTTGGCCGTTATGAGATGAAAATACAATGGTCAAAGCTTGCCGGGTTTCTGTGCAAGGATCATTCGACTGGCATCCACGGCGCAGATCAGTTTGAGAATTATTTGAAACTGGGCTACAAACACGAAACGCAGTTATATTACGATGTGCTGGCTGAACTAGCCGACGAAGTAGATATAATCGAAGAGGTTGAATTGGCTGAAATTGAGGAGGTGAAACAATGAGCAACAATAAACAGAGTAGCGTAGAGTGGTTGGTTGAACAAATCAAAAAAGACATCAATTTGAGATTGAGAGGATTTGATATTGACAAAGCACTTGAACAAGCCGAAGCAATGCGAAAGGATGAAATTAAAAATGCTCAAATGGATATGTTTATTCATCTTAATAATTTGCCTTATGGTTTAGAATATCTTGAAAAACGACAAAGTGCAGAAGATTTTTCACAACAATACTACAACGAAACTTACGGAGGTAACAAATGAATGACAAAATCAAAGACCTATTGTCTACTGCATACAAAACCGATTCAATAGAAAAAAATAAATGGCGTATTGAAAACCGAGAACAACTAAGAGAACAGAGAAAAAAAGAACTTAAAGAACTTATGGAAAAAGATAAAACAATGAGCAACAATAAACAAAGTATGAAATGAAAACATTCATTATCACAATAGAAATCGAACACACCGACCGCAGTTTTCAGCGCCCAGAAGTGCAGCAGTTTGTTGCACAAATAGGCAGCCCACAGGCAAACTGGGTAAAAGAAATGCGCAAGGCATTTAAACAGACAATACTAGGCGAGAAGGCCCACGACATCCATGTAACTTATGCGTTGAAGGAATGACACCAAAAGAGAAAGCGCTGGACCTAGTCAATAAGTTTGACGGGGTCGGCTTGCAAATGAGAAATGAGGCAATAGCGTGCGCGTTAATTGCTGTGGATGAGATAATTTCAGTAATGGACAACGAAATGAATTTTTTTGATTATTTATATTTTAAAGAAGTAAAAACGGAAATCGAAAAACTATGAACACAGAAAAAACACCAGTCGAAACCTATGCACAGAAAATGCTAGAACTACTAACAGCGTACGGCCGTAATGCCATCAACGACGATCAACTTTTAACCTCGGCATTGCAGCTGCGAAACGAGTGCCTGGATGCTGAAAAGCGCGCGCATCGGGAATGGTTTAACAAAGGGTTTGAGTTTTACCGCGAACAGCATTTGTTAACGAGATTAGAAAGTTAAGGCGTATATTTGTGGTGTTGATTGACAAATGCGGGTTTGTCCAAAATCAAAAAACCTTACCCTTGTGGTAGATGTGTTCCCGCAGACCGTCTATTGTGAGGGTTTTTTATTTTATGAAAAGATATTTAGTATTTGCCTACAATGGCGCAATTGAATCCCTTGGAGGGATGGACGACTGTTTTTTAATTACTGGAGATCACAAAGAAGCATTTTTTTTAGCAAAGCGTTTATGTGTTGATTATGCCATTGTTAAAATACACGATTTACAAAGTGACACAATGGACATTGTAAGCGATGGTAATCATGAGCGGATGGGTTAAAGTGCACCGTTCAATTCTTAATCATTGGCTCTACACTGAGGACCGTGTTTTTTCACGATTTGAAGCGTGGAACGATATTTTATTAACGGTTAACTATGTGGACAAACAGGCCATGATTAAGGGCAAGCTTTACACGATAAAACGGGGTGAAAGCATTTTGTCTTTTGAATCATGGGCAAAGCGTTGGAATTGGGATAAAACCAAGGTTAGAAGATTTCTAAAACTGCTCGAAAGTGATTCAATGGTTGTGATAAAAAGCGACAACAAAACGACACACCTAACTGTTTGTAACTTTGAGCGTTATCAAGATGAGCGAAACGCAGATGAAACGCAAACGAAACGCAAACGAAACTCAAATGCAACTCAAACGAAACCAACTAAAGAAAGGGAAGAAAGGGAAGAAGGAAAAGAAGGAGAGAGTGTTAAGCCCGCGCTCAGCGATCTCTTAGTTTTTATGTCCAAAGAAGAGGGCCAAAGATTTTTAAACCATTACAATGCTAACGGGTGGAAAGTCGGCCGTAACAAAATGGTAGACTGGAAGCAGGCCGCTGAAAAATGGGCCAACAATGAATTTAGTACAGACAAAAAGAAAGTAAAAGTCAACTATTACAACCCAAACCAATATGAATAACCTCGAAGAATACATACTAGGACAGCTCCTATTTTACGAACAGACCAGGGCATTGCTGCCAAGGATTAAGCCTGCATGGTTTGCCAATAAGCTAAACCGCACAGTGGTGGACCGCATGATTAAAAAATACTTTGAGAACGAGCCAATAGATTACATGAGCCTAACGGAAGGCATGAGCCATGAGGATCGTGTTAAGGTTATTTTCATAGGGCAAAACGTTTACAACGTGGCCAACATTAGCGACTACATCCCACAACTAGAACACCGTTACTTACAAAAACAACTGATTGAGGACCTGGGCCAATTAGATCTAACATTACCGCTTACTGAATTAATGGCAAGCATTCAAACGCTATTGGATAATTCACGTTTCACAACAATACACGACCCAGTTAGCATCCATAAGCTGAGCGCTGCCATGGTGGACAACATAACCGAAGCGATTAAGCGCGGCGATAGGATAACAGGAAAGTCTACCGGTTGGCTGTCATTAGATAGGATTTTAGGGGGTTGGAATGCGGGCGACTTTATTGTAATGGCTGCACGACCTGGGCAAGGTAAAACAGCGCTAGCCTTATCGCTTATGTATGAGTTTGCTAAACAACAGGGCAAAGGTTTATTTTTAAGCTTAGAGATGTCTAGCGAGCAGTTAACCAAGCGTTACTTTTCCATCATTACCAAGATTGTGAACTGGAAGATAAGAAACGCCACGCTAAAGGATAACGAACTGCAAGAGCTATGCGAATCAGTTAACGCCAGTGATGTAGAGTTTTTTGTAGATGACGAGCCAAACTGCACCATACAACAGTTGAACAGCAAGGCCAAAATACATAAAGCCAAACACGGCCTAGATCTATTGGTAATCGATTACATCCAATTAATCAAAGGAACAAAGCGAGACAGAGAACAGGAGATAGCAGAGATAAGCAGAAGCCTTAAGCTATTGGCCAAAGAGTTACAGATAACTGTAGTAGTGTTGGCCCAGTTAAGCCGTAAGTGCGAAGAGCGAAGCGATAAGCGGCCCATGTTATCCGACATAAGGGAGAGCGGAAGCATAGAGCAAGACGCAGACGTTGTGCTGTTTCCTTTTAGACCTGCGTACTACAGCGGAGAGAAACACGAGATAGAAGAGGCTGAGGTTATTGTAGCTAAGAACAGGCACGGCGAATGCCATACAATCCCGGTCCACTTCACTGGGTCACGAACTATGTACACCGAAGATCTAACCCCACGTTTATAATGCCATCACTTAACAAACCTAAGCAGGGCGGCAAGCCTCGCCGTGAGTATACCAAGGGCGCATTTGTTGAGCCACGATACCACACTACACACTGGCGCAACCTTCGCGCATCAGTGTTACAAGCATCACCGTTATGCAAAGCGTGTGAGGATGTCGGTTTAATTACCTTGGCTCAGATGGTGGACCACATCAAACCCGTGCGACTGGGTGGCGAGTTCTTTGATGCGGAAAACTTGCAGCCGCTATGCAATTCATGCCATGCCTCTAAGTCAGCCAAAGAAAGGAACGCCGACCCGTATGGGGTGTAAAATCTTCTACACACGTGCCTGAAACCGCTGGTTCAATTTTCTTCACACCCGTGAGAAAATAAAGTTAACAAAATACTTGTATATTTGTACTAAATAGCATATTAAAATGAGGGGGAGACCAAAAAAACCGACCGAAATTAAAAAACTTCAGGGAACTGAGGACAAGCGCTGGCTGGTCGAGAACGAAATGAAAGTTTTACCGTTGGACCAAATACC
>Ga0255117_1000110_pt1 | contig 24606 bp, 12 predicted proteins | sample Law_Atlam_RepA_8_2_FD_188583 | JGI IMG/M metagenome (GOLD analysis project Ga0255117, IMG submission 188583) | Freshwater microbial communities from St. Lawrence River, New York, United States - Law_Atlam_RepA_8h | ecosystem: Environmental > Aquatic > Freshwater > River | place: USA: New York...
TGGGCTTCCCGACCTTCGGCTTCGCCGGCGGCCGTGCCGACGTCTGGGAAGCGCAGGAAGACATCTACTGGGGTCCCGAGACCGAATGGCTCGGCGACAAGCGCTACAAGGGCGACCGCGAACTCGAACACCCTCTCGGCGCCGTCCAGATGGGCCTGATCTACGTCAACCCCGAAGGCCCGAACGGCAAGGCTGACCCGCTGGCCTCCGCTCGCGACATCCGCGAGACCTTCGCCCGCATGGCCATGAACGACGAGGAAACCGTCGCCCTCATCGCCGGTGGCCACTCCTTCGGCAAGGCCCACGGTGCCGCGACGCCCGTCGGCAACGTCGGCCCGGAACCCGAAGGCGCGCCCCTCGAACAGTTGGGCCTCGGCTGGAAGAACAAGTTCGGTAAGGGTAACGGCGCGGATACGATCACCAGCGGCCTCGAAGGCGCCTGGACGAGCACCCCGGCCCGCTGGTCCTACCAGTACCTGAGCAACCTCTGGAATTACGAGTGGGTCCTCACGAAGAGCCCGGCCGGCGCCCAGCAGTGGACGCCCAAGGACGGCGCCGCCGCCGGCACCGTGCCCGATGCGCACGACAAGTCGAAGCGTCACGCCCCGATGATGTTCACCACCGACATCGCGCTGAAGATGGATCCGGCTTACGCCAAGATTACCAAGCGCTGGCTCGAGCACCCGAAGGAGTTCGAAGTGGCCTTCGCCAAGGCCTGGTACAAGCTCACCCACCGCGACATGGGGCCGTACGTGCGCGGCCTCGGGCCCCTCGTGCCCCCGGCCCAGCTCTGGCAGGACCCGCTCCCGGCCGTCAATCACCCGCTGATCGACGCCACCGACGCCGAAGGTCTGAAGAAGACCGTCCTCGCCGGCGGCCTCTCCAACGCACAGCTCGTCTCGGTCGCCTGGGCCTCCGCCTCGACCTTCCGCGGCAGCGACAAGCGTGGCGGCGCCAACGGCGCCCGCATCCGCCTCGCCCCGCAAAAGGACTGGGAAGTGAACAACCCGGCCGAACTCGCCAAGGTGCTCGCCGCCCTCGAGAAGGTGCAGGCCGCCTTCAACGCCTCCGCTCCCGGCGGCAAGAAGGTCTCCCTCGCCGACCTGATCGTCCTGGCCGGTAACGCCGCGGTGGAAGACGCCGCCGCCAAGGCGGGCACGCCCGTCAAGGTGCCCTTCCACCCCGGTCGCGCCGACGCGACCCAGGAGATGACCGACGTCGCCTCCGTGGCCGTGCTCGAGCCCAAGCATGACGGCTTCCGCAACTTCCTCGGCCGCAAGCTTGACCGCCCGGCTCCGGAAAACCTCGTCGACCGCGCCCAGCTCCTGACGCTCTCCGCGCCGGAGATGACCGTGCTCGTCGGCGGCATGCGCGCGCTGGACACCACCGTGGGCTTCCCCGGCCTCGGCGTGATGACCAAGCGTCCCGGCCAGCTGACCAACGACTTCTTCGTCAACCTCCTCGACCAGTCCGTGGTCTGGGAGAAGGCGAAGATCTGCGAGCACTTCTTCGAAGGCCGCGACAGCAAGACCGGTCAGGTGAAGTGGACCGCGACCTCCGTCGACCTTGTCTTCGGCTCCAACTCTCAGCTCCGCGCCCTCGCGGAAGTCTACGCGAGCGCCGACGCCAAGGAGAAGTTCGTCCAGGACTTCGTCGCCGCCTGGACCAAGGTCATGGAGCTCGACCGCTTCGACCTAGCCCAGAAGTAAGCCGCCCACCATCCCGGCCCAGCAGGCCCGCCAGCTCGTCTGGCGGGCCATTTTGTTTATCAACACAATCAATGGGCGAGTGTCACCCATTGGAACAAAGGGCTTATCAAGCGGTCAATAACGGGCAGGACTCCATCCGACTGACTCCACCGTCGCCAGACCCCATGCACTACCCCTCCAAAACGACCCCCCGACAGCCAAGGAAAGGCTCGCATTGGGTTGTCCGGCTGGCACAAGACAAGGGTACCCCTTTAGGCGCTACCCCCTGAAATGAATCGTCGCCGCTTCATCCTCCGCTCCCTGGGAGCCTCGCTTGCCCTCCCTGGCCTGTGCTCGCTGAGCGCGAAAGCCCTCAGCGGCAATCCCACCGTGCAGGTCGCCAAAGGCGCTGGCATCGGGGCCCGACGCTTCGTGGCGATCGGCAACCTCCTCGGCTACCAGACCAAGCAGCTCTTCCCGAAGACCGCCGGGCGCGACTACGAGAAGACGACCTTGCTAGAACCCCTCTGGGCGCAGCGTGAGCTGATGACCGTTTTCCGCGGCCTCGACCACGGCGTCAAAGGCGGACACTTCGCGGTGCACTCCTTCCTCTCCGGAGTGCTCAATTCCGAAGCGCAGAACCGCCCGACTGGTAACGTCTCGCTCGACCAGTTCCTCGCCGAAGAGATCGGCCACCAGACCCGCTTCCCCTCCCTCACCGTCGGCTCCGAAGGCGGCATCCACGGCGGTTGCCAACTCGCCTGGACGAAGTCCGGCGTGCGCGTGCCGCCAATCACCAACCCGGCTGAACTCTTCGACAAGCTGTTCGCCAGCGACTCCGCGGAACGCCGCACGCGTCGTGAACAGGAAAACCACGTGCAGGCCTCGATTCTCGACTCCGTGCGCGAGGAGGCGAAGCGTCTCTCGGGACAGGTCAACCAAGAGGACAAGGCCAAGCTCGAGGAGTACTTCACGTCGGTGCGCGACGTCGAAAAGCGCCTCGAACTACGTCAACGCTGGACCCATCTTCCCAAACCCTCGGCGCCCTTCGGCAAGCCGGCCAACCGCAACGCGGTCGACGACCTGCCTCTCATGTACGAGCTCATCGCGCTCGCCCTGCAAACCGATAGCACGCGCATCGCTACGCTGGAAGTCGGCGGCGACTTCCTGCCTCAAAATCTCGGCATCAAGAAGGACTACCACGGCCTCTCCCACCACGGCAACGACCCCGAATCCATCGCCTCCCTCATCGCCCTCGAGCGCTACCAGGTCGCACAGTACGGCAAGTTCATCGGTCGCCTGACCCAGATGAAGGACGGCGAGGGCACGCTACTCGACTCCACGACGGTGCTCTTCGGCAGCGGCATGGGCGACGCCAACTCGCATCGTAACTCCGATCTCCCGATCTTCCTCGCCGGCGGCGGCTACCAGCACGGCTCATTCCGCGAAGTCTCGCGCGAGGTGAAGCACAAGGTGCCGCTCTGCAACCTCTTCGTCGATATCGCCCAGAAGATGGGCGTCGAGACGGCGGCCTTCGGCAGCAGCACGGGGCGCTTCGCCTGAGCCTCGGCGCCCCGCGGTCGTGAGCCTGCCTCCGGCATTACGAACCTGGGCGTCCCGCCGGCCGACCTTGCTGGCCTGGTCCGCGCTCCTGACGGCCAGCTACCTGCCCGCCGCCGAGACGCCCGCCAAACAGGTCGAGCAATTCCTCAGCCGCTACTGCCTGGAATGCCACGACGCCGATATACATAAGGGCGACCGGAGCTTCGAACAGTTCACGCTGCCGTTGAAGACCTTGCCGACGGTGATCGAGGCGCGCGACATCATCGACCAACTGACTTTGCGCGAGATGCCGCCCAAGAAGGCCGACCAGCCCAGCGACGATGAGCGCCTCGCGATGATCCGCACCCTGCGTGACGGCACCGCGGCGGCGCAGGCTTCGCTCCAGAGCACCGGCTCGCGGACGGTCCTGCGCCGCCTCTCCAACCGAGAGTACGAGAACACCCTGGAGACCTTGTTCGGACGGCGCGTCGACACCCTCGGGCTAACCGCCGACTTTCCTAAGGAAAAGACCGCCCGCCACCTGGATACCATCGGCCAGTCGCTGGTGACCTCCGGCTTCCTGGTCGACCAGTATTTCCTCTCCGCCAACCGCCTCGTCGAAACCCGCCTGGGCAAGCCGGTCACCGCACCGCAGACCAGGCGATTCAACAAGAATTTCATCCAGTACGAGGAGCTGCAAGGCTCGCATAAGAGCGCCTTCAATTTCCGCTACCTCAACCTCTACGAACAGCCCAATACCGACACCCGTCAGGGCGGCTACGGCCACATCGAGGACTTCCGACAGGGCGTGCCGGTCTCCGGTCTCTATGACATCGAGGTCGAGGCGGCGGCCATGCATCGCGACACCCATTACGATCCTGCGATCTTTGGCATCGACCTCTCTGAGCCGTTCATCCTCGGCGTCGTGCCCGGAGATATCACCAAGGGTCACATCCATTACCCGCAGGCCATCGAGCCACTGCTCGCCAGCAGCGTGGTGCCCGACAACACCCCCACCCGCCTGAAGTTCCGCGTCTGGCTCGAGGCCGGCCAGACCCCGCGCTTCATCTTCCCGAACGGACCCTATGAATCACGGGCATCGGTGATCACCATCAATAAGCGCTACGAGAAGGAGTTCTCGACGCCAGTCGGGTCATCGGGCGTCGGCCGGTCGCATATCCTTCGCGAAGGCAAGCTGCCGCATATCCGCATCAGCGAGATTGTCATCCAGGGCCCGGTGGTCGAACCAATGGGTGGGGCCGAGGAAATCGCCGTTTTCGGCCCGGAAGGTTTCAAGGCGGAGCGCGCCCACGAACAGCTATTCGCCTTCGCGACCAAAGCCTACCGTCGCCCGCTGCAGGAGGCCGACCGCGCCCCGATCCGGGCGATGTATGAGAAGCGCATCGCCGAGAAGGCCGAGCCGCGCCAGGCGGCGCTCGACGCGGTCAAGCTCATCCTCTGCTCCCCGTCCTTCCTGTATCTGAGCGAAGTCACGGCGGAAGGCGACCGGCGCCTTCAGCCCCACGATCTTGCCGCCCGCCTCGCCTACGCCCTCTGGGCCACGCCGCCTGACGAGGTCCTGACCGCCGCGGCCGGGTCGGGCAAGCTGACCGGCGATGCGGAACTGAAGAGGCAGATCGACCGCATGCTGGCCGACGTCCGCGTCGAAGGCTTCGTCAACGGCTTCCTCGACAGCTGGCTCAACCTGCGCGACCTCGGCGGGATGCCGCCCCCGCGTGAAACGAACCGCGCCTATTACGCCGAGGATCTGCCGACGTCCATGAAGACCGAGGTACGCCTGTTCTTCCGCGAGATGCTGACGTCGAACCGCCCGGTCACCCAATTCCTGCGCGCGGACCATAGCTTCATCGACAAGAAACTCGCGAAGCTCTACGAGCTGCCCGAACAGAAGACCCTGCGCCTGGCCGACGGCTTCCAGAAAGTCAGCCTCAACGGCGACCCGCACCGCGGCGGCCTGCTCGGGATGGCGGCCGTGCTGGCGGTCAGCGCCAACGGCGTCGAGACCTCGCCCGTCACCCGCGGCGCCTGGGTCAGCGAGAACATCCTCGGCCTCAAGCCCACGCCCCCGCCGGACGTCGTGCCCGCCATCGAACCCGACGTCAGCGGTACGACCACGATCCGCGAGCGGCTCGCCAAGCACCGCAGCGACCGGGCCTGCGCCGAGTGCCATCGCAAGATCGACCCGCTCGGCTTCAGCCTGGAGTCCTTCGACCCCGTCGGGCGCTGGCGCGTGAACTACGCCAAACCGAAGAAGGGCCCGGCGCCGAAGATCGACCCCTCGGGCGAGTTCGCCTCCGGCGAGACCTACCGGGACTTCGCGGGCTTCCGCGACCTCCTGCATGACAAGCGCGAGGAGATGTTCACCCGCCACCTCATCCGTTCGCTGCTCGCGTACGCCACGGGCCGCCTGATGGAGCCGGCCGACGAGTTCGCCGTCGACCGAATCCACGCGAAGGTCAAGCAGCAGGGCCTCGGCCTCCGCAGCCTCGTCGTCGAGTGCCTGACCAGCGACGTCTTCCGCTCCCGCTGAGATCAGAAATCACCCCATGAACGCCTTCCTCCGCTTAACGTCGATGGCCTGCCTGGCCTTGTCCGCCTCCATCGCTTCGGGCGGCCCCTTGCTGAAGGAGGGCTGGGACGCCAAACAAGCCGGCGACAAGGTGATGACCGGGATGATCAAGGTCAGCGCCGACCAGGTCAAAGGCGCGCACGACGCCGACCTGGCCCTCGTTGGCGATCGCGCCTACGTGGTCGAGCACGACAACGACATCAAACCAGGCCACGGCGCAGGCAACGCCCAATACTGCGTCCTCACGATCGTGAACCTGAAGTCCATGCAGGTAGAGCGCACCATTCCGATGGCGAAGTCCGCCGAGGCCTTCGCCAACGAGACGCTGCCAACCGGAGCCTGTTTCGTCCCCCGCATCATCCGCCTCGACGATCACACGCTCCGCTGCTTCTTCGCCTGCGAAGACCAGGGCGGGCGACGTCAGTCCCAGACCTGGTATCGGGACTTCGATCTGCGCACGCGGACGTTCTCGCCGAACATCCATCGCGTCAGACTGAGGACCGCCGAGGGAACCTTCGACCTTCAGCCCAACCACTTCCATGCCGCCGCCGCCAAGCATGGCTTCAAGCAGCCCGCCAAGGCCTTCGGCCTCTACCTGCTGGACTCCTTCAAGCAGATCGACGGGCGCACCATCCTCGCGATCAACAATTTCCCCGGAGCCCAAAATGCCCTCGCGACCCTGAACGAGGCCCGCGACACGATCGAGGTCATCGGACATTACAACGAACCCGCCGAAGCCCGGCTCACCGAGTCCTCCGTCAACCGGCTGCCCGACGGCAGCTGGCTCGCCATCTGCCGGAGCGAGAGCGGCAACCGCAACTATCGGTTCGTCACCAGCAAGGACGGCACGACGTGGAGCCCCGGCGAAGAACGCCCCCTCGTCAGCAAGGGCAGCAACTCGAAGCCTACTTTCGATAAGTTCGATGGCGTCTACTACCTCGGCTGGCAGGAGGCCTCCAAGATCGTCGATGGTCACGGCGTCGGCCGGTACATCTTCAACCTGGAGGTCTCCCGTGACGGCGTGACTTGGGAGCGCAAATATCGGTTCGAATCCGCCGTCGGTTTCCAATACCCGACCTTCCGTCAGCACGATGGCTCAATCTGGTTCACCGTCACCCAAGGCAAAGGCGGCAGCACGGATCGGATTATGTTCGGAAAGCTGGAGTAAGTCTTCTTAAGTCGGGGCATGCCCCCCCGCCGCACCGTCGCGCTGCTAACCCTGCTTCTCTGCTCTTCCCTCTTCGCTGTCGAGACCTTCGAGGTCGACGGCCATAAGGCCGTGATCCATCCGGCGGCCAAGCCGGCGGAAGGAAAGCCCTGGCTCTGGTATGCGCCGGCGCTCAAGGGCGGCGTCTCCATCGTCCAGCATAAGCTCTACGCCGACGCCTGCCAGCAGGCCGGCATCGCCATCGCGGGCTATGACCTTGGCGAAGTCCGCGGCGCCCCCAAGAGCGCGGCGCAGTTCACGAAGTTCCACGACGAGATGGTGAAGCGCGGCTATTCGCCCAAGCCCATCCTGCTCGGCCAGAGCCGCGGCGGCATGATGACCCTCACCTGGGCGTTTCGGAATCCCGACAAGGTGAAGGCCTGGATCGGCATCTACCCGGTCTGCAACCTCGCCAGCTGGCCGCTCAAGAATTCGAAAGCCCAGACCCTCGCCGATTTCGGCCTGACCGAAGCCGAGCTCACCGCCCGCCTCAAGGAGTTCAACCCGCCCGACAACCTCGCCGGCCTCGCAGCCGCAAAGGTCCCGATGTTCGCCGTCCATGGCGACAACGACGTCGTCGTCCCGCACCAGGAAAACACCCTCCTTTTGAAGGCCCGCTACGAAGACCTCGGCGGCAAGTTCACGGTCAAGGTCGTCCCCGGGGAAGGCCACAAGGTCGGCCCCTCCTTCTTCGCCTGCCCTGAACTTGTCACCTTCTTGCTAAACAAGGGAAAATAATGCGAAGCCGGCGGTCCGGATGGAACTCCCCCCGGGGGACGGTGTTGTCTGATTAAGCCCCATGCTCCGTAGCCTCTCCCTCAGCCTGATGTTAGGGCTCATCCCGCAAGTTCAGGCGGCGGCCCCGGACACGTTCAGGGTCAGCGAAGACTTCGGCGCGGGCTTCGACCCGAAGAAATTCCTTACGCCGATCCCGAACAAGAACACGTCCGTCCGCGACGGTGTGATGTGGACCCGCGGCGCGAGCGGCGGCAAATACCCGCCGATGGTCTACCTGGCCCTCGACGGCAAGGACCTGACAATGTCCTTCCGCTACCGCCATTTGGATAAAGGTGGCATGCTCTGGCTCTTCGTCGACGGCGACGATGGATTCGGCTCGGTCGATCACATGCTCCGCGTTCGCCTCAATCGCGACTCGGTCGTACTCGAAGTCGACGCCCATACCCTCGACCCGAAGCACCCGCTTCGTCAGAACACCCGCGAGGCCGACACGGTCAGCAAGGCCTACCGCACCAACGAACACTTCCCGGCTGAGAAGGTCGATCTGTCCGCCAACGAATGGCGCACGGTGAAGCTCATCTTCGAAGGTGATACGGTGGACATGTGGGTGGACGGCAAATGGCAGCGCTCGCTGAAGCGTCCCAACTTCGACGCCACCAAGCGCAAGCTGCTCTGGATGCAGAACGGCGGCGAGAAAGGTATCGAAATCGACGACGTCGTTGTCACCCCGACCCCCTGAGCCTCCTCTCACCGCCGCTTCCGATGCGCCTCCTCGCCCTCCTCTTCGCTCCACTCGCGGCACTCGCCGCGGACAAGCCGAACATCATCCTGATCTATTCGGATGACCACGGCTGGGCGGACCTCGGCGTCCAGGGTTCGGACAAAGACATCCGGACACCGAATCTCGATGCGATGGCGCGCGACGGCGTGCGCTTCACCCGCGGCTACGTCACCGCCCCGCAGTGCGTGCCGTCCCGCGCCGGCGTGCTCACCGGCCGCTATCAGCAACGATTTGGTGTCGAGGACAACAACAAGGGTCCGTTGCCGCTCGCTGAGCTGACCATTGCCGAACGCCTGAAGGCAGCCGGTTACGTCACCGGACAGGTCGGCAAGTGGCATCTCGACTTAGTCGGCGGCAAGAAAGGCGACAAAGGCCTCCGCTCCACCAAGGAGTTCATGCCACATGCCCAGGGCTTCGATGAATACTTCCGTGCGGAAATGAAGCAATACCTCGCCTCGCATGACCTGCAGGGCAAACCCTTCGCGGACGCTCCGCATGGCGTCACTGACACCCGCTTTCGCGTCGTCGTGCAGACCGAAGCCGCCCTCTCCTTCCTCGATCGCCGCGCCGCCAAGCCCGAGCAGCCGTTCTTCCTCTACCTCGCGTACTACGCACCGCACGTCCCGCTCGAATCTCCGGAACCGTGGTTCTCGAAGACGCCGGCCCATCTGCCCAAGGAACGCCGACAGGCCTTGGCAATGATCGCTGCCATGGATGAAGGGATCGGCCAGCTGCGCGCGAAGCTCAAGGCGATGGGGCAGGATGATGACACCCTGATCTTCTTCATCGGCGATAACGGCGCGCCCTTGGGCAAGAACTGGAACGGGTCGCTCAACACGCCGCTCATCGGCGAGAAAGGCATGCTCACTGAAGGCAGTATCCGCACGCCCTTCGTCGCCACATGGCCGGGCCACCTGCCTACCGGACAGGTCTTCGACAAGCCTGTCATCGCCCTCGACGTCGCCGCCACGGCGGTCGCCCTCGCTGGACTCCCTGCGGACCCTGTGCTCGACGGCAAGGACCTCACCCCTTTTCTCTCTGGTAAGAATCAAGGCACGCCGCACGAACGCCTTTTCTGGCGCTGGGGCTCGCAGGCCGCCGTCCAGGAATACCCGTGGAAGCTCATACGCCTCGGAGACCGCGAACAACTGCTCTTCGATGTATCCCAGCCCGACGGCGAGAATGCGAAGAAGAATCAGTTCGCTGCGCAGCCGGAGATCGCCGCTCGCCTGACCAAAGCACTCAAGGAATGGAGCGAGACGCTGACGCCGCCCGGCCTGCCCACTTCATTCGACAGGCATCATGAGGGCCTCTACGCTGAGCATGGAGTGATTCCACCCCTGCCCGTCGCCCCAAAGACCAAGACAGATACTCCGGGTTCAATCCAGGGCTGGTTCAGCCGCAACGGCACGATCGCGGCCAAAGATGGAGCCCTGCACATCACCGCCGACCCTAAGGCCGCCAAGAACGCCAAGCCCTTCCTCGCAAAGACAGGCCTCACGCTGAACGGGCCCGTCACGGCCGTTATCAAAGCGGACGCCAAGGTCGCGACCAACGCCTCGCTCAGCTGGCGCACCAAGGAGCAGACCGACTTCCTTCCCGCGAATCTCGTCCGCTTCACCCTGCCCGCCGGCGCCTCTGAACAGAGCATCACCCTGCCTGTTAATGGCCAAGCCATTCACGTTCGCTTCAATCTCGGCGACCAGACGGACGGCCTGCGCATCGGTTCGATCGAACTACGCCCCGCCAAGGGGACGGCCGACTTCGCAGACTTCAGCCGCTGATTCAAATGCGGGCATATAAATAATCTGTTAAGTCGGAGGGCGGGGAGTAGGGTTCGCTCATCCCTATGAACGTGCGCGTCCTCCTCGCCCTCCTCTTCGCTCCACTCGCAGCCGTCGCCGCGGATAAGCCGAACGTCATCTTCATCCTCGCCGACGACCTGGGGGCGCATGACCTCGGCTGCTTCGGCAGCACGTTCTACGAGACCCCGAACATCGATCGCTTGGCCAAGCGCGGCACGCGCTTCACGCAAGCCTACGCCGCCAGCCCGCTGTGCTCGCCCACTCGCTCGAGTATCCTCGTCGGCCAATACCCGGCCCGCACCGGCATCACCGCGCCGGTCTGCCATCTACCGACGGTGCAGCTCGAGAAACGCCTCGCCGAGAACGAGAACGGTAAAACCCGCGTGCTCGTGGCCAACAGCGTGACCCGACTGCAGACCGAATACTTCACCTTGGCCGAAGCGTTCAAGGAAGCCGGCTACGCGACCGCGCATTTCGGCAAATGGCACCTCGGCCAAAACCTGAAACCCGGCGACCGTTATGAGCCGAAGGACCAGGGCTTCGACGTCGACTTCCCGCACACGCCGAGCGCCCCTGGCCCCGGCGGCGGCTACCTCGCCCCTTGGAAGTTCATCAAGGATCCCGCCATCACCGATACCGCCGGCGTGAACATCGAGGACCGCATGTCGCAGGAAGCCGCAAAATATATCGCCGCCCACAAGGACAAGCCCTTCTACCTCAACTACTGGGCCTTCTCCGTCCACTCCCCTTGGAACGCCCGGGCGGATTACATCGAGTCCTTCAAGTCCAAGGCCGACCCGAAGAACCCGCAGCACAACGCCCTTTACGCGGCGATGGTGAAGTCGCTAGACGACGGCATCGGCCGCCTCCTGCAGGCCGTCGATGACGCCGGCATCGCTGACAACACGATCATTGTCTTCTATTCCGACAACGGCGGCTACGCCTACCCGCCCAAGAAGACCGATCCGGAAGGCTACGCTGAAATCCCGGCCACGAGCAACCACCCCCTGCGCAGCGGCAAGGCCTCGCTCTATGAAGGCGGCACCCGCGAACCGTTTATCTTTACCTGGCCTGGCAAGGCCAAGGCCGGCGCGACCAGCGACATCCTCTTCCAGTCCGTAGACTTCTATCCGACCTTGCTCTCGTTCGCAGGCCTGACGCCGCGTGCCGGCCTCAAGCTCGATGGCCATGACCAGGCCAAGGCCCTGCTCGGCGGCGATTCGCCCCGCGCTCGTGTCTTCTGCCACTTCCCGCACGGCAACGCCACGCAAGCCTCCGAGATGGATGGATTCTACGCCGGCACCTACGTGCGCAAGGGCGACTGGAAGCTACTCCGCTTCTACGCGCGCAATGATGACGGGTCGGATGACCTCGAACTCTACGACCTGAAGAACGACCTAGGCGAACGCCGTAACCTCGCCCAGGAGAAGCCCGAGCTCGTGAAGGAACTCAACGGACTCATCACCGACTTCCTTAAGGACACCGAAGCGGTGATTCCAAAACTGAATCCCAACTTCGGGAAGAGCACCCCCGAGGCGGTCGCTCCGAAGAAGGCCCTTGCCCCGGACGACCTCCCCGGAGGCTGGAAAAACCGCGCCGGCAAATCTTCGATTGTCGAGGGAGCTCTGCACCTTGAATCCAAGGGTACGGGCTCCTTCATCGGCGTCGGAGCCGGCCTCAGCGTCGGCCCGGCCAAGCTGTCCTTCCGCCTCCGCGCCCCGCAGGCCGGCGAAGGTCGCATCGCCCTCCTGGGTTCCGCGGGCGGCGCCGAGATGCTCTCCGTACCCTACCGTACATCCGGGGAAGCCGCGTGGCAGACCATCACCGTAGAACTGAACGCCAAGCAAGCGGCGAGCATCCTCCGACTCTACCTGCCCGCAGGCTCCGCCGCAGTGGACCTGGACGACATCGTCCTGACCCCCCACCTCGGCCCGGCCCGCCGCTGGGAATTCTGAGGTAATCCGTCCGTCAGGAGGGTGGTATTTAATACCTAGGCGTGGAACAACCCGTCCCGGAACCTACTCTTTATTGGACAAAGTGGGAATCCGGCTTCCCCTCTGCTATTAACCTCTTTTATTCAAGACACCCCAACTTCATGCGTAAGCCCCTCTTAACGCTCCTGCCTTTCCTCGTAACCGCTTCCTTCGCCGCGGACGCCGTGGAGTTCAACCGCGACATCCGCCCGGTGCTCGCCGACAACTGCTTCCACTGCCACGGCCCGGACCCCGGCACCCGTAAGGCGGGCCTGCGCCTCGACACCGAAGCCGGCTTCTTCGCCGCCCGCAAGGACAAGGACGGCAAGGAAGAGCCGCCGACCATCATCAAGGGCCAGCCCGACAAGAGCACCCTCTACCAGCGCATTACTTCGAAGGACGAAGACGAGGTGATGCCGCCGCCGGAATCGCACAAGTCGCTCAGGCCAGAGCAGATCGCCACGATTAAGGCCTGGATCGAACAAGGGGCCAAATGGCAGCCGCACTGGTCCCTGCTGCCGCCCGTCGCGGTCACGCCTCCCGCCGATAAGAGCGGCTGGGCCAAGAACCCGATCGACAGCTTCGTCCTCGCCAAGCTCAAGACGGCTGGACTTCCGCCCGCCGCCGAGGCCGACGCCCGCACGCTCATTCGGCGGCTGAGCCTCGACGTCACCGGCCTCCCCCCCTCACCCGAAGTCCTCGCCAAACACCTTCCCAAGGATGGTAGCCGCCTGAATGATGCGCAGGTGCGCACGCTGGTCGATGAACTCATGGCCACCACGGCCTACGGTGAACACCGTGCCCGCTACTGGCTCGACGCCGCCCGTTATGCGGATTCGCACGGCCTGCACTTTGACAACCCACGCGAGATGTGGCCTTACCGCGACTGGGTCGTGAAGTCGTTTAACGTCAATCAGCCGTTCAATACGTTCACGGTCGAGCAGATTGCCGGCGACCTCCTGCCTAATCCGACGGAGTCGCAGCTCATTGCCACCGGCCTGCAGCGCTGCAATGCCACCACCAACGAGGGCGGGACGATCGTTGAGGAAAACCTCGCCAACTACGCCGCGGACCGCGTCCAGACCATCGGCTGGGTTTACTTAGGCCTGACCACTAATTGCGCCCAGTGCCACGACCATAAGTTCGACCCGTTTACCGCCAAGGACTTCTACTCGCTAGCAGCCTTCTTCCGCAACACGACCCAACCCGGCCTCGACGGCAACGTCAAGGATGGCCGCGGCCCGATCCTCATTCTGCCGTCCGAGGCCGACCGCCCGCGCTTCAAGGCTTTGCCGGCGGAGATTGAGGCGGCCAAGAAGGTCGCGCAGGACAAGCGGGCCAACGCGCAGAAGGATTTCGACGGCTGGGTGGCCAAACTGAAGCCGGCCGACCTCGAGCAGGACGTCCCCGCCAAGGGCCTCCTCCGGCGCTTCGCCCTGAATGAGGGTACCGGCTTGCCCGCGCAGACGCGCGCCACCGGCCCGCTCACCTGGAGCAAGGACGGCCAGACCGGACCCGCCCCGCTCCTCAAGAAGGGCGCCAACCTGGAACTGGGCGAGGTCGGCAACTTCGACACGATGAAGCCCTTGACGGTCGGCGGCTGGTTCCGCCCCGCGGGCGTCCAAGGCCTCCAGGCCCTCGTGGCCCGCATGGACGACCCCAAGGCCGCCCAGGGCTGGTCGCTCTTCTTGAACAACGCCAGCTACGGCTTCTACCTGATCAGCAAGTGGCCAAACGACGCCATCAAGGTGACGACCGCCAAGCCGATCGCCAAGAAGGACACCTGGCAGCACGTACTGCTGACCTACGACGGCAGCGGCAAGGCCGAGGGCATCAAGCTCTACGTCGACGGCGCGATGGTCCCGCTCAACCTCGAGATCAACAAGCTCGCGACCTCCAGCCAGGCCAAGACGCCCACCCGCCTCGGCCAGCGCAGCGCCAGCGAGTTCTACGAAGGGAACGCGCAGGAAATCCGCTTTTACGACCGCGCCCTCTCCACCGCCGAGGTCTTCGCCCTCGCCAAGGTAGACGGCGTGCGCGCGAAGGTCGCCGGCAAGCTCGCCGGCAAGGACCGCGCCGCCGTGCTGGACTACTACCTCGGCGTCCGTCGCCCCGATGTCCTGGCGGTCTCGACCCGCCAGACCACCCTCGAGGCCGAGCTCAAGGCGATCAAGGACCGCAGCCCGCTCACGCATATCCAAGAAGAGCGCAAGGACATGATGCCGATGGCGAACATCCTCATTCGGGGCGCTTATGAAAAGAAGGGCGAGCAAGTCGCCGCGGAAGTTCCCGCGGCCCTCGGCAAGCTCCCCGCCGACGCCCCGAAGAACCGCCTCGGCCTCGCCCGCTGGTTGGTCAGCGAAGAGAATACCCTCACCGCACGTGTGACGGTTAATCGGATGTGGCAAGAACTCTTCGGCCAAGGACTCGTCAAGACCTCCGAGGACTTCGGCATCATGGGCTCGCTACCCACGCACCCGGAGTTGCTCGACTGGCTAGCCGTCGAGTTCCGCCGCACGGGCTGGGACGTCAAGGCCTTCTACCGCCTGATGCTGACTTCCGCTACCTACCGCCAAGCCGCCGTCCAGACGGCCGGCAAGGTCGAGAAGGATCGTGATAACAGCCTGTTCAGTCGCGGCCCGCGCTTCCGCATGGATGCGGAGATGATCCGCGACCAAGCGCTCGCCGCCAGCGGGACGATGTCGCCCCGCATGGGTGGCCCTGGCACGAAGCCCTACCAGCCTGAGAATATCTGGGAAGTCGTCGGTGTCGGGATCCAGTCCTACCGCCCTGATAAGGGCGAAAACCTCTATCGCCGCTCGCTCTACAACTACTGGCGTCGCATGGCGCCGCCCGCCAGCCTCGACCTCTTCAACGCCCCCTCACGTGAGGTGAGTTGCGTCCGCCGCGACCGTACCAACACCCCGCTCCAAGCCTTGGTGATCTTGAACGACCCACAGTACGTCGAAGCGTCGCGCCAACTCGCCCAGCGCACGCTCAGCGCCGCCAAAGAAGACGATGCTCGCTTCCAGTTCGCCGCCGAACGCCTCCTCGCCCGGCCCCTCAAGGCCGCGGAACTCGCCGTCGTCCGAAGCAGTCTGGCGAACCTTCGAAAGCATTACGCCGGTCAACCCGCCGACGCCGAAGCGCTCCTCAAGGTCGGCGACTCCCCCGCCGACCCCGCCCTACCGAAGCCCGAGCTCGCCGCTTGGACGATGCTCTGCAGCCAACTCTTCAACTTGGACGAAGTCCTCAATAAATAAGCCCATGTCTATCCTCCACGAATGGAATAACCTTCAGACGCGCCGACGCTTCCTCGGCCAAGGCGCCAATGCACTCGGTGCCGCCGCCTTGACCAGCCTGCTTGGTCGGTCGCTCGCCCACGCCGCCCCAGGCGCGATGAGCACGCAGCACCTACCCAAGGCCAAGCGCGTCATCTACCTCCACATGGTCGGCGGCCCCGCCCAGATGGACCTCTTTGATCACAAACCGGGGATGCAGGCGATGTTCGACAAGGACCTCCCCGCCAGCATTCGCAATGGTCAGCGCCTGACGACGATGACGAGCGGCCAGACGCGCTTCCCGGTCGCACCGTCTAAGTTCAAGTTCAGTCAGGCCGGCAAGTGCGGGATGTGGATGAACACCGAGCTCCTACCCAACCTCGCCAAGAACGCCGACGATATCTGCTGGATGCGTTCGCTCAACACCGAGGCCATTAACCACGAGCCAGCGATCTGCGCGATGCAGACCGGCAACCAGATCACCGGCCGACCCTGCCTCGGCTCCTGGGCTTCCTATGGCCTCGGCTCGACCAACGACAACCTCCCCTCGTTCGTCGTACTCATCGCGACGCCGACGAACCGCGACCAGGAACAGGCTATTTCCAGCCGCCTCTGGTCCAGCGGCTACCTGCCGGGCGAGCACGCCGGGGTCTCCTTCCGCAGCAAGGGCGACCCGATCCTGTTCATCAATAATCCGCCCGGCGTCCCCGACGACCTCCGCAAGCAGACCATCGACGGCATCAACCAGTTGAACCGCCTCAACTACGAGGCGGTGGGCGACCCCGAGACCCACACCCGGATCAAGCAGTATGAGATGGCCTTCCGCATGCAGGCCAGTGTGCCAGAATTAACCGACCTCACCAAGGAGCCCGAGCATATCTTTAAGCTCTACGGCGAAGAAGCCCGCAAGCGCGGTAGCTTTGCGAACAGCGTGCTCATGGCCCGTCGCCTCGTTGAACGCGGAGTACGCTTTGTCCAGATCTACCATAACAACTGGGACCACCACTCCAACGTCAGCGGGCGCATGCCTAGCCAGTGCAAGGACGTCGACCAGCCCTGCCACGCCCTCATCGAAGACCTCAAGCAGCGCGGGATGTTCGATGACACGCTCATCATCTGGGGCGGAGAATTCGGGCGCACCATCTACAGCCAGGGCGGGCTTTCCAAGGAGAACTACGGCCGCGACCACCACCCGCGCTGCTTCTCGATGTGGATGGCCGGCGGCGGCGCCAAGGGCGGCCAAATTTACGGCGAGACCGACGAGTTCAGCTACAACATCGTCAAAGACCCGCTGCCGATCCGCGACCTCCACGCCACCGTGCTCCACCTCCTGGGCTACGACCACGAGCGCTTCACCTACAAGTACCAGGGGCTCGACCAAAAGCTCACCGGCGTCCTGCCCTCCAAGGTCGTCAAAGCGTTGATCGCGTAACAAGGCCAGAGCTAGGGCTAGGGACAGGGCTAGGCTAACCCCCTAGCCCTTCTTATTTTCTAACTGATTCACTAGCCCAAGCCCTGGCCCTACCCCTACCCGTTTCCACCTTTGCACTTTTGCACTTTTGCACCTTTGCACTGTATCTTCCCCCACCCCACCCCTCACCCCATGCAGACCCTTAGTCGCTCCCCCTGGCCAACCGGCCAACTGGTCAACTCTGCTTCTCTGTCTCCTCTCTCTTTTCCCTCTCCTCGCGAACTCGACCGTCTGGATCGATGACGTCAAAATCTATAAAGTAAAATGACCCGCTTATTCCTATCCCTGCTGGCCTTCGCCTCCAGCCTCACGCCTAGCCACGGACTGGATCAGGCGACGCTCGACCTCTCGCTAGAGCCACCGATCCTGAACACCAATCCGGGGCCGGAATACGATGCGGCCAACCGACCGGGCAACATGATCATCGGCCTCGACCGCACCCCGAAGGGCCGCCTCTGGGCCGCCTGGATCGGCAACGGTGACAGCGCCAATGGCTTCCTGATGCTGGCGTCCTCGGACGACGGCGGTAAAAGCTGGTCGAAGACCCGGCTGGTCATCGATCCGACCGACCTCCCGGGTAAGCCCAACCGCCGCACGCTCGTCGGCAACCTCTGGACGGATCCCCAAGGCCGCCTCTGGTGTTTCTTCGACCAAAGCCTGGGCTATTTCGACGGCCGCGGCGGCGACTGGGTCACCCGCTGCGACAACCCCGACGAGGCAAACCCGACGTGGTCGGCGCCCGTCCGCATCGCCGATGGCTGCACGCTGAACAAACCCACCGTACTCGCCAATGGCGACTGGCTGCTGCCGGTCTCGCTCTGGACACGCGACCGCATCGGACCCTGGAACAGGGATTTTCCGGACGTGGGGACCTTCCGAAACCACCACAGCGACCTCGACGCCATCCGCATGGCCAACGTCTACGCCTCCTCCGATCAGGGCAAGACCTGGACCCGCCGTGGCGGCGTGACCTTCCCGGGCACCGATTTCGATGAGCACATGATCGTCGAACGCAAGGACGGCTCCCTCTGGATGCTGGCCCGCGCTGGCAATGGCATCAGCGAATCGACCTCGACCGACAGCGGTCGCACCTGGACTACGCCGACGGATTCGCCAATCAAGAACCCCAAGGCCCGCTTCTTCATTCGCCGTCTCAATTCCGGCAACCTGCTGCTGGTGAAGAACGGCCCGATCGACGTCGCTCTGCCGCGTCGCTCCAGCCTGAGCGCCTTCCTCTCGAAGGACGATGGCAAGACCTGGGGCCCCGGCCTGCTGCTCGATGACCGTTCGTCGGTCTCCTATCCGGACGGCTTCCAGGCTCCGGACGGTACGATCCACATCCTCTACGACTGGAACCGACACACCGACGCCGAGATCCTGCTCACGAAGTTCACCGAGGAGGACGTGGCCAAGCAGACCAAGGTCACGCGCTCGCTCGTGAACAAGGCCCTCAAGACCCCGCATCCCGAACTCGGCGGCCACGGCGTCCGTCCGACGGATAAATGGACGGCGCAAGGACTCGCAGACGCCAAGCAGGACCGCACAAGCATCCCGTACGAAGGCTACACGCCCAACCGGATGGTCTGCGATACGACCCTCCGCCTGATGCCCGACGGTTCGTGGATTTACTTCATGCTGGCAGGCGGCGACACCGAGCCTTCGCCCCTTAACTACACTGCTATCACGCGAAGCACGGACGAGGGTAAGACCTGGACGCCACTCGCGACCTTCGACGTCGGCTTCCCTCGCGAAGGTAAGACCATCGGCCAAGGTCCGACTGAAGTCATTGTTCGCGATGGTCGTGCGACGCTCTTCTTCGCCACGCATTCCAAACATTGGGCCAACGACTTCCGTTCCTGGTATCTGACCAGCGACGACTCCTTTAAGACCTGGAGTAAACCGAGCGAGCTGCCCGGCCGTCTCAAGGAGCGCACCTTCATCCGACCGTCGATCACCACGCGCGACGGACGCATCCTTATGCCCTTCCAGCATTACGTTGGCCCTGAGTCCGAGAAGGACAAGGCTCCGCTCGATCGTGCGTTCACCAATCCACGCAATGGCGTGCTGATGAGCTCCGACGGCGGCAAGACCTGGACCGAGCACGGTAATATCCGCCTCACGCCCAACGATAAATATTTCGGCTGGGCCGAACCGACCATCCACGAACGCGCCGACGGCTCGATTCTCATGTTCATCCGCGCGGACACGCTCGGCGGCGTGCTCTATCAAGCCGTCTCCCGGGACGGCGGCCGCACCTGGCCCGAATTCGCCTCGGTCACCGATATCCCTAACCCTGGCAGCAAGGCCACCCTGTTCCCGCTCGGCGGCACGTCTGTCGCCCTATTGCACAACAACAACTCCAAGCGCCGCGCCCCGCTCTCGCTCTGGATCAGTTTCGACGATGGCAAGACCTGGCCTTACCAGCGCGTACTCGTCGCCGAGGCTGGTCCCGACCCGCAATACCCCGGCAAGCACATGAAGGGGTCCATCAACTATCCAGACGGCTTCGTGAGCGCCGACAAGCAGTGGCTCCACTTCGCCTACGATGATGCCCGCCACCGCGCCGTGCATTACAGCGCGAAACTGCCCCCGCTGCCGGCAAAGTAAGCTGGTAGGCGGCGGCAGAATGAGTTGGCAAGGGCGAAGACCGCAGTAAAGTCGGCGGCTCCCCGCCCATGCGCCTCCTCCTCGCCTTAGGGCTCTTGCTTTCCCTGCCCGTCGCCCGGGCCGTCGAAGCCGACGTGATCGTCTACGGAGCCACGCCCGGAGGCTTCTGCGCGGCCATCGCCGCCGCCCGCGAAGGCGCCAAGGTGGTCCTGCTCGAACCGACTGGACATATTGGCGGACTCAGCACCGGCGGGCTCAGCCACTGTGACTCCAACCAGATGCGCCGGGAAGCCCTCACGGGCCTCTTCGAGGAGTGGCACGTTCGGATTGCCCAGGACTATATCGCCCGCGGACGACCGGCACCTTACGACCCGAAGGACAAGACCCCGGGTATCCGCTGGATCTTCGAGCCGCACGTGGCGCTGCGCGTCACCCAGGCCATGTTAAAAGAAGCGGGCGTCACCGTCGTCACCGACTGCCGACTAACGGCCCCGGAAATGTCCAAGGCAAAGATTACGGTCCTACGCACATCCCAGGGTGCGTTTGCCGCAAAGACCTTTATCGACGGGACCTACGAGGGCGACCTCATGGCCGCAGCCGGCGTCTCTTGGGTGATCGGCAGGGAGAGCCAAGCGGAGCAGGGCGAAGCGCTGGCCGGCAAGCATTACCCCAAGGCCAAAATGGCCATCAATGGCTTCGATGAACAGGGCCAGCCCCTCCCCTTGATCACTGGGATCGACGCCGGACCCAAGGAAGCCGGTGACCGCAACGTGATGACGTATAGCTTCCGCCTCTGCCTCACCCGTGACCCCGCAAACCTGGTTCCAATTCCCGAGCCGACGCACTACGACCCGGCGAGATTCGAACTCGCCCGGCGGGCGCTCAAGGCGGGCATCCGGGGAGTCGGGTTCGACCTCTATCCGCTTCCTGGTAATAAGTTGGACGGGAATAACTCCATCGGCGGCCAGATTTCCCTGGGACTCGTCGGCGGCAGTAACACTTGGCACACGGCCGACGTGGCCGAGCGGGCCCGCCTCTGGGAAGCCCACAAGCAGTACACCCTGGAGTTTCTCCACTTCTTACGCACCGACCCCGCTGTGCCCGAAAAGACTCGAGCCCAATACGCCTCACTGGGTTTGTGCAAAGATGAGTTCGCGGCATCGGCACACTTTCCACCGGCGCTCTACGTCCGCGAGTCCCGCCGACTGAAGGGGCTCTACGTCCTGACCCAAAAGGACATCCTCGAAGCGCCGAGCAAGGACGACCCCATCGCGATCGCTTCCTTCCCCATCGACTCGCACGACTGCCAGCGCGTGGCCCTCAAGGAGGGCGGGGTCATCAACGAGGGCACCATCATGCCAGTCCGCGTACCAGGTACCGGCGTCGGCTACGCTTACCAGGTCCCTTACCGTGCGATCCTGCCGCCCGCAGAACAATGCAGCAATCTACTGGTCCCTGTCGCCCTCGCGAGCACGCACGTCGCCATGTCGTCCCTCCGTATCGAGGGTGCCTGGATGGCGATTGGCCAAGGGGCGGGCGTCGCCGCCGCCCTCGCCGCTAAGCGCGGCGTGAACATTCAGGACCTGCCCTACTCCGAACTTCGCACCAAGCTAATCGCCCAAGGACAAACGCTCGAACTTCCTGCCCCGCCGGCCCTCAAGACCGCCGCGAAAGCCAGTGACGCCGCCCCCATCAAATCCTCCCTAGGATTGTTACTCGACGACCAAATCGCCGAGCTCGAGGGCACCTGGACACGCTCCACGAATTTCAAACCCTATGTCGGCACGGGCTACGTCCATGACGAGCAACGGTCGGATGGTAAGTCGCGGGCGATCTTCCGCTTCAAGGGCCCGGCTGATGGTGAGTTTACGCTCCGTATGGGCTATTCCGCCCACGAGACGCGTACCAAGCGGCTCCCGATTATAATCACGGGCGATGGACAGGAGCAGCGGATTACCGTCGACCAGACCGTTCCCTTGCCGGCTGGTGAGGCGTTCCGTAATGTTGGCCAGGTGCGGCTCCGCAAAGGCGTCGACTACACGCTCACGCTCCGCAACGCAGGCACCGAGGGATTCGTCATCCTCGACGCTCTCCAGTTGATTCCAGCCGCCGCGGCCACCGCCAAGCCGCGCTAAGCGGCGAAGGCTATTTCTTCGCGGGCGGAAGGTAGCGGGCAAGGTCGCGCAGGGCGACGACCTTACAACCCGACTCCTTGAGCGTCTGCATATAGGCTTCGAACTTCACCGGGTCCGTATTAACCCAAGGGTGCTTAATATCGGGTACGCCGTGAAAAGTGAGCACCGCAATCTTGCCGTCGCGCGCCTGGGCGATGGCCGCCTTGAACTGCTCCAGCGTGCTCGCGGGCTTGCCGTCGAACGCCTGCGGCAAAGTCAGCGGATCGTCCTTGGCCCCACCCGCCCGGGCCAGCATATACCCACGGGAGCGTAGGACTTCAGTCGCGGCCGGGCTGGTCGCGTAGCCCGGGTAGGAGAACGTCGTCGGCACCGGGATGCCGTACTCGACGCAGCGCTTCTCGATATGCTCGAGGTCGGCCGCGATCTCCGACGGCTTCTGGCCGTTGACGCCCTTATGGGCTCGCGTGTGGTTGCCGATCTCGAAGCCGTCCGCGTGCAGCCCCTTGATCTGCTCCCAGGTCAGGTAGTGCACCTTGTCCTGCAGGAACTCGAACCCCTCGGTGATGTAGAACGTCGCCCCGAAACCATACTTCTTCAAGAGCGGTGCCACGAAGGTCGCATGACTGGCCACGGAATCATCAAAGGTCAGGACCACTAGGCCATCGGGGGCCATCGGGACGGCTGGGGTCTCCGCGGCGGGTAAGCCCCCAGCGAACAAGGCCAAAAGCGATAGGCAAAGCGTAGGGAGGCGCATGGAAGCACCCTGTCTAGACGGGCGGAAGGGCACCGACAAGCCGGATAGGCAGACGGAATGGATTTGCAGAACGCCGGGCGGAACTAAACCTAACCAGACCCCATCTATCCCTCTATGCGCCTGCGTCCCGTCATCCTCGCCCTTCTGGTGCTACCCTTGGCCCAGGCCGAGGACCCCATCAACTTCAGCCGCCAGATTCGCCCGATCCTTTCCGAAAACTGCATCGCATGCCACGGACCCGACGACAAGGCCCGGAAGGCGAAGCTACGGCTGGACGATGAGGCTTCCGCCAAATCCGACCGCAAGGGCGATATCGCGATCATCCCGGGCAAGCCCGAGGCCAGTTCGCTCATCCAGCGCATCGAGTCGAAGGACGCCGACGAGGTCATGCCGCCGCCGAAGCAGCACAAGACCATCTCGCCCGAGCAGCTCGCCCTCCTGAAGACCTGGATTCGCCAGGGAGCGAAATGGGGCAAGCATTGGTCCTATGAACCGGTGGCCGCGGTCAAGGTGCCCGCGAACGGCGAAGCCAACCCGATCGACGCCTTCCTGCTCGAACGCCTCCGTCGTGAGAAACTCGCCTTCTCCGCCCGCGCCGACCAGGCTCTCCTGATCCGCCGCACGGCCCTCGACATCACGGGGCTGCCGCCGACGCCCACGGAGTTGGAACGTTTCGCGCGCGCCCCGCAATCCCAAGTGGTCGACCACTACCTGGCGCAGCCGGCGTTCGGCGAGCACTGGGCCCGCGGCTGGCTCGACCTCGCCCGCTACGCCGACAGCGCTGGCTACCCCAGCGACCCCGGCCGCTCAATCTGGGCCTACCGCGATTGGATTATCCGCGCCTACAACGCCAACCTGCCCTTCGACCGGTTCACCATCGACCAGCTCGCGGGCGACCTCCTGCCGAACCCGACCCAGGACCAGCTGATCGCCACGGCCTTCCACCGCAACACGATGACGCAGAACGAGGGCGGCACGAGCGACGAGGAGTTCCGCACCGCCGCCGTCATCGACCGCGTCAACACGACCTACGCGGTCTGGATGGGCACGACGATGGCCTGCGCGCAGTGCCATACGCACAAGTACGACCCGATCACGATCACCGAGTATTTCCGCTCCTACGCCTTCCTCAACCAGACGGCCGACTCCGACAAGGGCGACGAGCGGCCGACGATGGAGATCCTGACGCCCGAACAGAAGGCGGCCCGCGAGGCGCTGCAGAAGCGCTCCGCCGCGGCCGAAGCGGCCTTCGCCACCGTGCGCCCCGAATGGCTGAAGGGCTACGAGGCCTGGCTCGCGACCAAGGCAAACATACCGGAGAAGAAGGTGGCCGCGCTCTTCGCCCTGCCCAAGGAGAAGCGCAACGCGGCCCAGACGAAGCAGCTCCAGGATTACTTCGTGCGCAACGTCGCCTCGGAAACCAAGGCCGAGCGCGAATCCGCGGCCCAGCTCAAGCAGCAGCTGACAGCCCTGAAACCTCCGACCGTACCGGTCCTGCAGGAACTGCCCGTCGCCCAGCGCCGCAAGACCTTCGTGCAACTGCGGGGCAATTGGCAGGCCTTGGGGGACGAGGTGACGCCCGCCGTGCCCGCCGCCTGGCACCCGTTCCCCGAGAAAGCCCAGGCCGACCGCCTCGGCCTCGCCCAATGGCTGGTGAGCCCGCGTAACCCGCTGACCGCCCGCGTGCAGGTCAACCGACTCTGGGAAACCATCTTCGGCGTCGGCATCGTCCGCAGCAGCGAGGAATTCGGCAGCCAGGGTGACCTCCCGGTCCACCCGGAGCTGCTCGACTGGTTGGCCGGCGAGTTCGTCCGCAGCGGCTGGGACACCAAGCACCTACTGAAGCTGATGTTCACGAGCCGCGCCTACCAGCAGACCTCCGCCAGCGACGCCGCGCTCAACGAACGTGACCCGGACAACCGTCTGCTGGCCCGCGGCCCGCGCTTCCGTCCCTCCGGCGAGCTGCTGCGGGACCAGGCCCTCGCGATCTCCGGCCTGCTCAGCGTCAAGATGTACGGCCCGCCCGTCCGCCCG
>Ga0255117_1000123_pt1 | contig 23684 bp, 24 predicted proteins | sample Law_Atlam_RepA_8_2_FD_188583 | JGI IMG/M metagenome (GOLD analysis project Ga0255117, IMG submission 188583) | Freshwater microbial communities from St. Lawrence River, New York, United States - Law_Atlam_RepA_8h | ecosystem: Environmental > Aquatic > Freshwater > River | place: USA: New York...
ATAATGCATGTCGTTCTGACTGCGCTGGATTCATTTTCTCTCTCCTTGTTTGGACTCTCTCCAAGAAACTCCTGGTGGCCACTGACCGACTCCTCCGTGCTCGACGAGAAGTCCGGTGAGTGTTCGATCAGCATGCCGGCTTCTCCATACCAACATTCGTTGAGCCATGTGCAAGATGCGTAGTGGATCGGTCACGAGTGTTCGCCAGGTTGGATCGGTAGCAATATCAAAACATAACGAAGACCCATCACCGAACTGCACATAGGCGGTATCAATTGTGCGGTGAACCGCCAGGTGGCTTTCATTGAGTCGGTCATCCCAAGGCCATTGATTTTGTACATGGGGGATGAGTGCATATCGCCAATCAAATTCCCATGATGCGCCTTCGCGCCAATCAGTGGGTTCATGATCAGACAAGAAAGGAATGAGCGAATGACCATCGCATTGCAACGGAATCGTTTGTTCCCAAATCTCGGCGAGAGTCGGAAGTAGATCAACACTTTCGGTGAAGTCTTTGACGATGTTTCCATGAGCATGCGGTCGTGAAGGATCACGGATAATCATCGGAATGTGATGACTTTCTTCGAACCAAGCAACTTTTTGTACGAGTCCGTGATCACCTAGTTGTTCGCCATGATCGGCAGTCACGATGATGATGGTGTTGTCCCATTGATTGAGATCACGAAGGCTCTGCCAAAGCCTGCCCATTTGTTCATCTACGGCAGAGATCATGCCAAAGTATTGAGTACGCAGATGACGAATCTCTGATTCATCAACCGGTGCCGCCGTCGTTTGAATCTTCAGCAACAGATCATGAAATCCGTGACGACCGTTAGCGGGAGCAATAGGAAGGCCAACATCGGCGGGGTCGTACATGTGCGCAAAATGACCAGGTGCAGAATAAGGCGGATGCGGTCGTAAGTAGCTCGCATGAATGAACCAGGGTTGATCGGCATCAGCCTTTGATATGTCATCAATGATGCAATCAGTCATGAAACTTGAGACGCTGTGTTCGACCGGTCGTTCATGTTCGGTGTCCAACATGTGCATGTGACCAGATGATGTGTCGTAGCCATGACTTGTTAAGAAATCAACCCAAGGCTGATGAGGACCAGTGAGATTGAGCTGCCATTCAAATCCGGGCAGTATCTCTTCATAGGTCTGTAAACGCGGATCATCGGGACTGACGGTCATTCGTGGATCTATGGATTGATCGGTATAGCCAAATAGCTTTCCTTGATAGCCGCTTCGTTGTGCAAGACGAGCGACATTGTCAAATCGATTATCAAGCGGAGTTCCGTTAGCGACAACGCGGTGATTCATTTGATACATACCCGTGTAGAGCCCAGCTCGACCTGGCGCACACGGAGTTGATTGGGTGTAGTGGCGCGAAAAACGCACTCCCGACTGAGCTAATTCATCAAGGTTCGGAGTTTTGACAATGAAATGGTCGGCGCATGACAGCGCATCACCACGAAACTGATCAAGAGTGATGAAGAGAACGTTTGGGCGACTGCTCATGAGTACAGCCTGCCACCAATTAGTCCTTCAGTGTGTACTGGTAACGCCCATCTATATCGACGCGATCCATTTCGCCGGCTAAGCGAAGATGCTCAAGGTGGGCGTATGTTTCGCTATCGGCCATGCCACCTTGTGATCGTGGTGAGAAAAGATACGTTGACATTTCCATCACTGTTGTGGGTCGATTCACTTCAATGCAAGCATCACGTAATTTTTGAAGTCGTCCGACATGATGTTCTTTGATGTCATTGGCGCGACCAGCAAGATCGGTGAAGATGCCGCCATGTGCCGGCAACGCAATTTTCACCTGTGGGCCAAAGGCAGCAACTTTGTCGAGTGACTCGAAAAAGAGGTTGAGCGGATCTTTCGCTGGCATCATTCCGCTGATATGTGGAGTAATGCTGGGCAAGACATGATCGCCACAAATCATCAGTCCATGTTCGGGGTCGAACAAACACAAATGGTCGGCGGTGTGTCCAGGGGTATGAACCGCAACCCAATCGCGACGGGCAAAGCGAAAGTGTTCGGCATCAGCTAGGCGAATTGTTGGTCGGGGCAAGCGCATGAGTTTAGGAATTCGACGAGTAACGGCAATACGCGCGCGACGCTTAAAGGGGATGTCCATTCCGGGTCCGCCCCACGGCGGAGGTTCCCACGGCATGCGATGTTTAGGAGCATTTTCTGGGTCATCAATATCGACATCAGGTGGTTCGGTTGGATCCCAAAAGACGCGAAACTTTTCGTGCGTGATGATGTCGCAACCAGTTTCGGCCTGCAGCCAATGTGCACCACCAAAATGGTCGGGATGACTATGGGTCACAATGACCGAGTGAACCCGCTTGAGGGGAACACCCATTTGTATGAGACGTTTTTTGACGACCGCATAACTGGCCTTCTCGGGAAGGCCTGGATCGACCAAAGTGACACCGCGCTCATCTTCAAGCACGTACATATTGACGTGGCCGAGTCCGGGAATAGAGATTGGCAACTGTGCCCGTAAAACACCTGGTGCGATTTCGAGGATGTCATCACTCGCCGGCAATTGTTCTTGTTTAGGTATTCGGGGGACTGACTGAGTCATTGAACAAAAACCTTCTCGCGGTAGAAGCGTAATTCGGCGATGCTTTCATGCACATCGTCGAGAGCACGGTGCTTACCCACTTTGAAGGGTCGCACGCTGTCGCTGCCGGGATACCAACGCTTGACTAATTCTTTGATCGTGCTCACATCAACTGAGCGATAGTGCAAGTGATTTTCGATGTCGGGCAAATAGCGCGCCAAGAATCGACGGTCGGTACCAATCGAGTTGCCACACAGAGGAACCGTGCGTGCCTCGGGTACGTGAGCTTTGATGAAATCGAGAGTTTGTTGACCGGCCTGCTCGAGAGTGATCGTTGACTCACGAATCATGGTAAGGAGTCCGGATTTTGTATGCATATCGACCACGAACTTGTCCATGACTGCCAAAACCTCGTCGGTTTGATGGATCACAAGATCTGGTCCCTCGGCGATCACATTGAGTTGGTCGTCGGTGACAATTGTGGCGATTTCGACAATCACGTCTTTTTCGGGCGTGAGCCCAGTCATTTCTAAGTCCATCCACACAAGCACACGTGAGACGATACGCCATCGCTGTGGCGATCTATCAATGCGCCGTTTCTAAATCGTCTCGTTTTTCAAATCTTGCTTCTGACCACGTATCGTCATGGCATGACCGATTTGCCACTCAGCATCTCCGTTGTTCGTCTCGACAAACAACTCGACCTTCCGACCTACGCCCACGAGGGTGACGCCGGCCTAGATCTCATGGCCCGCGAGGAAATCACGATCGCCCCAGCGGGAGGGCGAATCTTGATGCCCACGGGCATTTCCATCGCTATTCCGAGGGGATATGCGGGTTTTGTCTTGCCGCGTAGCGGATTGGCCCTGAAGAACGGGGTCACGGTCTTAAATAGCCCAGGGCTCATTGATTCGGCCTACCGCGGCGAGATCAAGGTGGTCTTGGTGAATACCGACCCCCGAAACCCGTATCGCATCAGTCGAGGCGACCGAATCGCTCAATTGGTGATTCAGCCCGTCTCACAGGTGCAGTGGAATGAAGTCAACAAACTCGACGACAATGACCGCGGTGGCGGCTTTGGACATTCTGGTCGTTGATTCAGGCAGGTCGTTGATTCAGGCCTGTCGTTGATTTAAGCGGCGGCGCTCATCTTGGCCACTTCGGCCACGATCAAGTCTCGAACACGCTCACGAAGCACGGGGATATCTTCCTCGGTCATACCTTCGGTGCTAATGGGTTCAAGGACGCGCACTTCAGCATTGGTGTCGCCCATTCGCCAGTCATGTTTGCGAAGCGCCGAACGGGTGCCATGAACGGCCATCGGCAAAATGGGGGTACCAGTCGTGATGGCCAGTCGGAAAGCTCCATCTTTGAACGCCCGAATTTCTCCATCAAGACTGCGAGTACCTTCAGGGAAAATCATCACCGACATTTTGCGATCAAGCCAGGTCTCACAGACTTTTAATGCTGCAGCGCCACTTGAGCGATCTCCACGTACGAGTGAGACGTCTCCAGACATCTTCATCATCCATCCGACCAATGGAATCTTCAGAATTGATTCTTTGCTCAACCACTTCATTTCGATCTTCAGGTGGCTGATCAAGAGCATGTCGACAAAACTCTCGTGGTTAGACACCATCACATAAGGATTGCGTTTGTTCTTGGGCAATTCACCACTCGTGCGAAATTTCCATAGTGGGTTGAGCCACTGGTGCAAAACGCAAAGTCGTCGGAAGGTGTAACCGGTCGCATAACGACCTTTATCAAATGGTGTCGTCGTCATCCAGACGATAAAGACCAAAGGTGTCCAGACGATGACAATGACACCGAGGGCGAACCAGCTCCAAAAACTCAAGACACTTCTTTTCAGCACATTTCATGTTCGCACATGACAAGGTGTCATAAGGTTGTTCTGTGAGCCATCCGATCATCGAATTCGCCAAGACGCCCTCAGAACATCATGTTCACGAACTCTTTGAACAAGCCCAAGCGGTTCAAGCCCGAGCGTATGCGCCGTATTCACACTTTTTAGTGGGTGCGGCGATCCTGACACCGCTTGGCAACATATATGTCGGCTGCAACGTCGAAAACGCGGCATATCCGGTTGGTAACTGTGCTGAGGCGAGTGCGATCGCAGCGATGATCGCTGGGGGCGAAAAAGAAATCTTTGCTCTTGTCACCATTTGTGACAGTGCTGAAGTCGGAACATGTTGTGGTGGATGTCGCCAAAGAGTCCGCGAGTTCGCCAAGAGTGATACAGCAATTTATGCCTGTGGACCAGATGGAGTTCGCGCCATCTTTACGATGGAACAACTCTTGCCAACATCATTTGGACCAGACAATTTGGTTGGATTTGTTTCATGAGCACTCAACCTTCGGCAGAACGAATTTTGTCGTTGATTGATCTCACTAATCTGAATGATATTTGCAACGATGAAGACATCGTCGCACTATGCGAGCGTGCGCAAGGTGAGTTCGGCAATACGGCCGCGATTTGTATCTGGCCTCGTTTTCTTGAATTGAGCGCATCACTTCTTCAAGGGACTTCAATCAAAGTCGCCACTGTCGTGAATTTTCCGCATGGAGGAAATGATGTTGATGCAGTTGTCGACGCCACCGTGTCGGCGCTTGATGCTGGAGCCGATGAAATTGATCTTGTGATTCCGTTTGGGTCAATGATCAAGGGCGACGAAGCCTCAGTGCTATCAATGGTTCAGGCGATTCGCGAAGTCGTTCATGCTCCTGATCATCTGAAGGTCATTCTCGAAACCGGAGAACTTTTTGATGAAGGCATTATTCGGAGAGCGTCCGAATTAGCAATTAAAGCCGGAGCTGATTTCATCAAAACATCAACTGGCAAAACAAAAGTTTCAGCAACCCTCGAAGCAGCAAGGACGATGCTGCACGTGATCCGTGATTCTGGGCGACCAGTTGGCCTCAAGCCGTCGGGTGGTATTCGCACAGTTGCTGACGCCCAGCAATATCTCGATTTAGCAGATGCCATCATGGGGCCAACTTGGGCAACACCCGCAACCTTTCGGTTCGGTGCAAGTGGGTTACTTGATGCCGTTGAGGCCGAACTTCGCTCGTGAATTGCGCATAACCTACAGCTATGTCTGGTCAGTCGGCTCGAGTGTCGTACCTCAACTCAAAGTTGCAGGGTTTTGGCTCAACCATTTTTGCTGAGATGACGGCGCTAGCTGCTAAGACAAATTCAATCAATCTTGGTCAAGGTTTTCCCAACTACGACGGACCGCAAGAAGTACTTGATGCAGCCGTAGACGCGATTCGCAGTGGTCAAAATCAATACCCTCCAGGTCCGGGTGTTCCTGAACTTCGTCGGGCAATTTGTGAACATCAATTACGTTTTTGGGGCTTGTCATACGATCCCGATTCAGAAGTTCTAGTGACCGCTGGAGCAACTGAAGCGCTTGCAGGAGTTCTACTGGGGATTCTTGAAACTGATGACGAAGTTGTATTACTTGAACCGATGTATGACAGTTATCAGGCTTGTATTGCGTTAGCCGGAGCAGTGACACGACCCGTGACATTACGACCGCCCTTTTATCGATTAGACCCCGATGAGATGCGCGCAGCAATCACTCCAAAGACGCGTGTGATTTTGGTCAATACTCCGCACAATCCAACTGGCGTAGTACTTGATCAATCAGAGCTGCAAGTGATTGCCGATCTCGCAATTGAACACGATCTGATTGTTGTTTCCGATGAGGTGTACGAACATCTCACCTATGACGGAATCAAACACGTCTCTATTGCGTCTTTGCCAGGGATGAAAGAACGCACACTGGTGATCAGTAGTGGTGGAAAGACTTTCAATACCACTGGTTGGAAAGTTGGTTGGGTCTGTGGACCAGCTGCGATGGTGGCCGCCGCTCGAGCCGCAAAACAGTTTCTTACTTATGTCTCATCTGGTCCTTTTCAACCAGCGATTGCGACGGGTTTGCGGTTACCCGATTCTTATTTCACTTCGTTGGCAGCCGACCTCGAGGGCAAGCGTGATCATCTCATGCAAGGACTTACTCAAGCGGGCTTTGAGGTCTATAAACCACAAGGGACATATTTCATCACGGTCGACATTCGCTCGGTGCAAGCCGACGGTGACGGCTATGCCTTTTGCCGAGAACTTCCACACAAATGTGGGGTGGTGGGTATCCCGAATGTTGTCTTTTACGATCGGGCTCATCAAAACGAAGGCCGTCACCTTGTTCGGTTCGCTTTCTGTAAGCAATATGAAATGATCGATGAAGCCGTCTCACGATTGAAGGCCATGGCATGAAATTTGCAGCAATTCAACACGACATTGTCTGGCGCGACCGCGACGCGAATTTTGAACACCTACGAGTACTTATTGCAGAAGCCGAATTGAATGGTGCCGAGTTTGTTGTGCTCTCTGAAACGTTCTCCACAGGTTTCGCTGTTGACGACGCATCTTTCGCCGAACCCAAAGGTGGTCCTTCATCGCAATTCTTGGCAGCGATGGCTCGAGAACACAAGATTTGGATTGGTGGTACGTGTCCAGAACTTTCAGCAACATCTGATGATGCACGACCTGCAAACACTTTTGTTGTAGTGAGTCCAGAGGGCATCGAACATCGATACGAAAAGATTCATCCCTTTACGTTTGGCGGAGAAGACAAGCATGTCCGCCCCGGAAATGAATTTGTCACCATTGATGTCGGCGATTTACGAGTCTCGTTATTCGTTTGTTACGACCTGCGTTTCGCCGACGAATTTTGGCAACGTGCGCGAAACACTGACGTCTTCTTAGTTCCCGCGAACTGGCCCGAGTCGCGCAGCATGCACTGGCTGTCTTTATTGCAGGCGCGTGCGATTGAAAATCAGACGTACGTGATTGGGTGCAATCGCGTCGGTCAGGGTGGATCGTTGGTCTACAGCGGCGATAGCAGAATCTTTGATCCGTTTGGAGAAACTCTCGCTCAAGGTGCACCTCATGAAGAGTGCATTTTGTACGCGGACATCACGCGCGAACGTGTAGTCGAAGTACGCGACAAGTTTCGTTTCTTGCAAGATCGCCGCGCTTAATTTTAGCGCAGCGTTTTTGCCATCAAGCTAACGAGCTTCCCGCTTCCTGAGATTTGTTGACCGACTTCAACAAATCCCAACCGTTCGTGAAAGCGCAGCGAACCTTCATTGCGTGGCTTGAGGTTGACCTCAAGCGTGAAAAGAGACTCGGTACTCCGTGACTCAACTTCGTTGTACAAAAGCGATCCATATCCCTTGCCCTGATGTGACTCAGCAAAGGCCACTCGGTCGAGATAAATGAATTCGTCGTACTTGTCGCAGAACCATTGGTAGTTCGTGCTCGGGTAGGGCAACCCCGGCTTCATGATGAGGCAATATCCGACAAGCGCCTGATCAACTTCGATACCTAGCGTGAGAGACGACCATTCAAAGATCTGTTTCATGGTCTCGGGAGTTTCTGGTCCGACCGCAGGAACATTTTCTTGGTTGATTGCCAACATCACATCGAGGTCGTCGGTGGTGAGTTCACGAATTATGGGCACTCGACAAAACTAGTTGGCAACGTGGGGCGTAATATCACCTCATGTTGTTTGCCAAGAAGAACACCGCCATGGTTGCTCCCGAGAATGCCTTGCCTGGCCGCACTGACCAGACGATGCCCGTTCCCGAGAAGCACTTCGTACTTGATGCACCGTTAACTGGGCCCTGGCCAGAGGGGACAGAAACAGCAGTGTTCGGTATGGGTTGTTTCTGGGGTGCCGAGCGTTTGTTCTGGGTACTTCCAGGTGTCTACTCAACCGCTGTGGGATACGCCGGGGGATACACACCGAATTGCACGTACGAAGAAAACTGCTCTGGTCTCACCGGGCACGCCGAAGTGTTCTTTGTGATCTTCGATCCCAAAGTCATTTCGTATGAATCACTCTTGAAAGTCTTTTGGGAGAATCACGATCCCACTCAAGGCATGCGTCAGGGCAATGACATGGGTTCGCAATATCGCAGTGCGATTTATACAACCAACGAGGCCCAGATGACTGCTGCTCGTTCGTCGCACGACTTATTTCAAGAGAAGCTCAATGCCTCGGGTTATGGCGCAATCACAACCGAGATTGCGCCGATGGGCGAGTGGTATTACGGCGAGCCATATCACCAGCAGTACTTAGCGAAGAATCCAAACGGCTACTGCGGTATTGGCGGAACCGGCGTGTCGTGTCCGATTGGTACTGGCGTCTAAACGGCTCAGGCCGCTGATTTCATTTCTGTCAGAGCGGCTTGACGCACAACGCGAAGCCGTTCAATTGATTCACCAGCAAGCCATGACAGTGTGCGGTTGTAGGAACGTTGAATGATTTGTCCACCTAGTCGTTCGAGACTTGCTGATCGACGCCCTGATTTTGAATTGATATCGGCATACCAACCAGCGAATCCGAGAATTGCCGCTTGTTCGTCAACATAACGCAAACTCTGTAGACCACCTGCTCCAAACCGTGCATGACTGCGCATGTTGACATGCGCATGCATGTCGAAATTTGCTGGAAGTTCCTGCCGACGTAGTTTTGCCCCATCGGCAACTCGGCGCCAATACAGGCCCCATGTTCCGCCGCTTAGTAAACCGATTGGCGCGACGGCGATACTTTTGACCATTAATCGGATTGTTTGCTTGTACATCCAGCGGTTGAACTTCTTTTCGTCGGCACAAATCAACACATATCCAACAATTTGTCCATCGTCAGTAACGAGACAACGGCAAAGTTCACGGGCGTAGATGAGATACCAACCCAAACTGACGTGAGCGAAATCATCTTGAAATCGAATCCTAAAGTTCAATGGCTGACCCATCACGATGGTCTCCATGAAAATGTTCTTGATTTCTGCATCATCCCCTGGAAGTAGTGAACGTAGTTTCATGCCACTTGGCCAAATTCAAAGGTGTTGTTCAAGATCTTTTCAATTGGTGCTGGCGGAACAACCTGGTAGTTGAGTAGCAACGTCTGAGCCGTGTTTTCCCACGTGAACTGACTAGCCCGTGTTTGGCACATTTCTTGCACCACAGATTTATCGTTCAGCAGCATCGACTCGATTGCCTCAGCAATGCAAATTGGCGTTAAGGAAGTTGATACTCCACATCCGGATGCGAGAATTTCGCGTGAGGCGCCAGACTTAGCAACAATTGCTGGGGTTCCTGCTGCCAATGACTCCAACGTTGACAGGCTGAAAGTTTCGCGGTCGCCCAAATTCAGAGTGCAAAATGACATTCGAAGAACTGATGCAATGTATTCCCGATCGGCGACATGTCCCAAAAATGTGATGGGGAGGCCAACAGATTGTTTGATGAGATTCTTCTTCATTGGTCCATCACCAATCACAACTAACTGAAGGTCGTCGCGCTGTTGACAAATCTTTCGCATCGCTTCTATAGCGACATTGGGGTTCTTCTCGGGGGAGAGTCGGCCAACAAGAGCGACAGTGTGTTGACGAGTGTGCAATTGATCGGCGGCGTTTCCTATTTCTTGATCTGATCCAAATTGTTCGTGATCGACACCAAGTGAAATCTGAATGGGCTCAACTCCGATTCGGTGCAACTCACGTGCGGCAAATTGTGACGCGCAGATGAAATGACGAGTGCCACGTGCGATTCTCTTGTGATGGTTGTCGGCAAGACGATTCGCTAGCCAAGAATTTTTCAGATGACTAGCGAGCAACTGTGAAAGAGATTCATGTGAGAAGACAAAACTTTGAGCGCCTATTTTGCGGGCGAAAGTGCCCAACCACCACAGAGTGGTTTGGTCATGGATCTCGATGACATCGGGAACAATTTGTGTCAGTAGCTTTTTTAGTTGTCGACGCCGAGACATCAGGCGATATCCGCCCCAGCCAGGAACTTTTGCCGCCCGTACATGTATTTCTCGCACTCCAGATTCATCGGTGCGATCGGAGAAATGATTGCTTGGAGTTATGACAACAACTTGATGACCGAGAGCGACGTACTCATTGCGTAGTTCAGTCATCGTGCGGGAGAGACCACCCGATGTTTGATGAACCAAATTGGCGATTTGAACAATCAGCACGCCTGAAGAACCTTTGGCCCAATGAGGTCTTGGTACGTGTGACTGACGTATCCAAAATCTAAGAGACGACGGATGCACCGTTCACTGACATCCATCAACTTCTTATCTGCGACATCGCCGGGGTGCAGCGCAAGTCGTAAAGAGTTCGGCATCAGAAGGCGCGAAGTAGTTCCGATCTGCCACCACAGGGCACCAGCAAAACTCAGGGTGCTGTTAGGGCGGTGTGACCAAGCGGGGATCGTATGAGATTGCCTGGCTGCCAGATGAAGAAAACGAGTTCGAGTAGTGAGGTACGCGAAACCTAAATCATTGGCTGCTTGAACGGTGCCCTCAGACGCCAGCCATCCTGGAGGCACAAATCCTGTCGGTGCAAAGTCGTAGTTGATCAATTGCTTGAGACCAAGTTCCATACGGCGAATCGCTTCTGAATACCCAAGTGAATGGAATTCATTACATCCGCGGGTCAGAATCGCAGATTGAACACGCGACCACGAGGGCGCCGACAACTTCTCATGGGTATATCCGTGTTGAACTATTTCATGGCCTCGCGCTTCACAATCGTGAAGCCAGTCAATGAATTTGGGTGAATCAGAAAGCGATGCGCCATTCCAAGGCCCAGGTACTACAAGCAGTGAACAGGTTGCGCCAAACTGCTCCATGCGACGAACTGCTCGTTTGCTCAACTGAAACGTTGATGGAGCAACGTCGTGCACCGAGATCACTAAGGTTCGACGATCAGAAATGGGGGAGTAGGGCACAGACACTAAGCGGTCCGTCGCAATAGTGGAGTTGTTCCGATCACTGCCTGATAGTGGTCGACGAGGTCATTCATCACTGACGACCAAGTGCGCCCGACTACCGAGTTGCGACCGTGCGATGCCAAGAGTCGACGCAGCAGGACGTCTTCGGATAGTTGCTGTACTGCACCAGCCAAGCTTTCAGGATGTTCAGGACTCCACAACAAACCATTTTGACGATGTTGGATGATGTCAAGTGGGCCGCCAGCTGCAGGTCCGACAACAGGAACTCCAGAGGCCAACGCCTCTTGAATGGCTTGACAAAAAGTCTCGTTGAGTCCGGTGTGGACAAACACATCTAACGTTGCAAAAGCGCGAGCCAGTTCTTCTCCACGCAACACTCCAGTGAAGGTGGCATCAGGCATGGACTTCTCAAGTGATGATCGAAGCGGTCCATCACCGACGATCACCAATTTGATGCCAGGGCGTCCACTCAATACCTTCAACCGTTCAACTTCTTTTTCCCGAGCCAATCGTCCGACATAACCAACAATTGTTTGTCCCTGTGGAGCCCATTCATGATGAAGTTGCATGTCCCTCTTCGAGGGATGGAACCTGTCGGCGTCAACTCCACGGGGCCAAATGGCAACATCTTGCAGACCATTTTCGCGTAATTGCCAACTAGTAATCGTCGAGGGAGCCAATGTGAGGTCGGCAGAAGAATGAGCAGTTCGGATGGCCCCCCAAATGGGTTTCGCGAATCTTCCGAGGTGATATCGGCGGGCGAACCCCGCGATGTCAGTTTGGAAAATGGCGACAACCGGAATTCCCATCCGGCGCGCTGATCGTCCAGCAGTGCCACCCAATACAAGGGGTGCCGCAAGATGAACAACATCGGGCTTAAAGGATCTCAGGGTTCGATAGACGGTGGTGCCGCTAAACCCAACGCGCACGTCATCGTAAAAGGGCATTGAACAAGCCGCCACGCGAATAACGGGGGTGGAGTTGTATGAATCGTCCCCCGGACCAGGCGCAATAATGATTGCCTCGTGACCATTGCGATGTAGGTAGTCAGCAAGTTGGCAAACAGAGTTGGTGACTCCATTTACTGACGGGAGAAATGACTCAGCGACAATCGCTACTCGCACGAGTAGAAACATACGAAACGGGGGTAAACAAACGTCGCACTTGTGGTTTCGAACAAGCAAATATCAAGCAGACAACAGAGGTTTTGCAAACGAGGGATTGAACATTGGTGAGATCAACCAATGCTTCAATGCATACACAAGTCGTAACGCACAGGAGACCAATTGCTATTTGCTGGCCCCATTCTTTCCAAGGAAAGACTTGTGTCACTGACGATTCGAGAACCTCAGCGACTCGCCTTAATACCCAGAGCCAAGCGACCACATTCGCGATCAACGTACCGATGGCAGCACCGATAGGGCCGAAAACGAGGATCAAGATACTTGCTGCGATCGCATTGGTAACGAGCAGGACTAGTGACGCAATGAGTAATTCCCGAGTTCGACCAGCAGCCCTGAGAACGACGCCGTATTCGGCAACGCGGTGCAGCAAAATCACGGTGAAAATCACCAATATCGGTGCACCTGAGCGATATTCACGTCCAAACATCAGTTCAATGATTTCGGGGCTACAGATGATGAGTACGGCAACTGCGGGTACGAGGACATAGGTGAGTCGGATTGATTGTTCAATCCAAACTTTCAGAGCAAGTGGGTGCTCGTGCCGGGCGAGATGATGAACGAGAGAAACTGCGATGGCGGCACCGCCTGCGACCGGGAGAATATTGATGATGGGCAACTCTTGGGCGGCGATTGCGTATTCACCGAGCCTTTCTGGATGCAATGCCGCGACGAGCCATTTGTCAAGGCTGCGATTCAGAACAGAAACGATGATGGTCGCACCAAGGGGAAGTGCAAACATGATTTGGTCGCGAATGCGGGGAATAGATGCAGAGTCATTCAACGGATCTTGATCATTGCGTTGTTGAGTTGCCCACATAAGTGCGATCACAGCAGTCACTGAACGAATGACACCGGCGATTAGTAGACCAACACAAGCTGCACGCAGTCCTTTGTTTTGTATAAAGAGGCCGAAGACGGTGATCAAGGTGACGAGACCCATTGAGCCTTCCCAAATCGCCGAAAGCAGCGAATGCTTCATAGCAACGAGCGCCATTGCGCAAATAGTGGACGGGAGTTCAACCGCTATCACTATTCCCATGAGGGCGACGAGACCAGTGAGACCATCCCACTGCTTGGTCAGAGTGCCAGCGGCGAAGTAAAGAATGGCAGATACCCCAAGACCACTCGCAAGAAGTGCGGTCATGCTGCGAAAGACAACTCGGCGTTGGCCATATGGATTGAGATGTGAGATGAAGTACGGCATCCCATGGTGGAGCCCAAGATTCGCTACGACCAACATCGCAAAATAAATTGACATGAGATAGGCCATCTTCGACCAATCAGAGTTGCTCATCCACCGAGCTAAAAATGTCGCAACAAGTATTTGGGAAGCGGTGTGTACGCCTTGTCCGAGGGTGATCCATGCTGTCCGACGAGTGACGTCCTTTGCAGATTCAGTTTGCATGAACCAAGAGACCAAAAGTGTCGGACTTAAACTCGTTGATCGCAGCTTGCTCTGGACTAGAAAGATCAAACGCGTAGTGGCCCGTTATCGGTTTGTGTAGAAGTTTGAGCAACATCAGCGAGATCAGTCCACGTGGTGTTCGCCGGAGTCGCTTCAAGAAATGGTCGAAGTCCCAAGTATTGCTGCCGTGAAAGCAACGAATAAATAGATGTGAATAATTTTGGCCCAAAACACAGAGTCCACCATCTTCTTTGACCGAGCGAATGAAAACCGAGTCCTCACCTTTTCGCTGGGCAGGGTATCTTGCGTCAGTTCGTCGATGAACAATGGTCCCTGGAGTTGCTAGTCCAGCATCGGCACGAAATGGATTGTTTACTAACTCCTCGGAGTCAATATGCATTAAGGTCCATTTCAGTGCGCATGCGGCCTTTTGGCTTTGTTCTATTGAGGAAATTTGGATTGCGAGACGATCGGGGTGATACCACTCATCGTCATCCCATTGTGCAATGAATTCACCACGTGCTGTATCAAGACCGAGATTTCGCAACTCTCCCAGAGTGTTGTTCTCTTCTGTTTCTAGATGTAATTCGGTAATTGTGACATCAATAGGAAGTTCAACAGGGATCACGTCACAGTATGAATGATCGCCATCATTGACGATAAGTAATTCACGAGGTGCATAAGTTTGCGCAAGAAAACACTGAATAGCTCGTTGAGCTAAGTGTGCGCGGTCGCGAGTCACCATAACGCATGTGACTAATTCGTTACGCGGCATGAGTCATCTTGAGGTCAACGTAAGGCGAACGGAGGAGTGATGTAGCCATCTTCCAAAAGACTCCTTGAGAACTATTCTCCACGAGCATTTCTGGAGTAAGAGAATTCAAAAGTTCTCCATGATTACTGCTCACGTAATGAATGAGATACGACTTTTCGGGTAGTTCCAAATTTCGTTCAGTAAAGAATCGGTAACTCTGCCCTGGTGGAACTGCGTAGAAAGAATCGGGTTCGTGCACTTGTGCCAAGTACGGCTCCTGCTTCACTACTGAGGTCAGCAGAGATGGACCAAGCGAAAATCGAACCGCAGGGTTAACTACTTGAGCATTTTCCAAGAGAGCAGTTGTGAGTTCTGATTGAGCCTGTGAGGCAATAACGGCGTTGTTCAAGGCTCGACCTAAGACCACTTTGTCAACGACGCTCTGCATGCGCCGTGGTGGCATAAAGCGTCCGGTGAGCCTGCAGATTTCCTTGTTGATCCACCAATTCACGGCCCAAAGAGCTGTTGGTGCCCAGTCAGAAACTTCGAGGCCTTGTTGAACTCTCTTCTCGTCGAGCTTCCACACCATCTCAGCGCCAACCTGACTATGGCTTGAATTTAAAATGTCATCAAGGGGACGACGAACCAGAACATCGAAATCGAGGTAGATCCCACCACGAAGGTGGAGCAAGGCATACCGAAGCAAGTTGCTCCGAGCCGAAAGTGCCGATCGAGGTATCCGGTTCCAAACACTTAACAGGTCCGACGATCGTGAAAGATCGGAGTCACAGGCATGAAGCAGTTCGGCAACATCAATCGAGTGGATCTCCACATTTGGCAATTGTCGAGTCAGCAGAAAGTCAAGGGTGAGGGGTTCAGACCCTTCAATATGGATTTCAATGGTTGCCCACGGATGATGGAGAAGAACACTTTCGATTGCTAGTCGATTGGATAGGCCGAAGGATTGTCCCGACCAAATAAATATGAAGCGCTCCGGAATTTTCGCCGACACTGTGAAAGTCTGGCGACCCATGACAAATATGCGATTGCCGTGAGGTAAACGGCGGATTGCGAACAGTTAGATATGTGATTTTTCTAAATAGTCACGAAGTGCTTGATCTAAGTCGTCAAGCGAACGCACCAGCACGTTGATGCTGCATTGCATCATGAGATTCACGACTTCGTTGCCATTGGGAAAACGCGCACGCCAGTCGGTGAAGAGGCCAATGATGTACTTGTTGTGGGCGTAGGCATAGCCCATCTCCCAAGCTGTGCCGTCATCGGTCATGATGCCGTTGAGGTTTGCCACAACTACTTGACAGCGATCGATTCCACCTTTGTCGTTTAAGAAAATCTCGCCAACGTTCTCGGCAGTCTTTGGGGGGTTATCACGATGCGGCAAAAAGGTGTCAAAGCCCGCATCTTGGATGAGTTGATCAATCTTTTCGATGAACCACCGTTCACCTTCATCAAAAAGTGGGCCCGCAACGTAGACGTATGGCTTTGCTGAGTTACTCATGTTCTGCTCCATCTTTTTGGTTCCAGCCGTTCTTTCTGATGTCTTCGCCGTCGGCGTCTTTTCCCCGACCTTCGTGGCGTAGTAACCCAGGTGTGACTGACAACTTTGCGATCAAGTTCTGCATCGGAGTCTCACCAACCGTTGTGACTGCTTCGCGGAATAAGAAATGAGGATCAACAGCAATATCGGCCATATTCATCACTGGACCAATGGCGGCTTCAGCTTCTTCAAAAAGACGAATGACTTCATCACGTGAGCGTTGTGAACACCAATTGCGCATCAATTCCTCGAGAGCTTCTCGATGTGCGGCTCGGCCATCAAATGATGTGAAACGTTCATCGTCACCGACACCAAGAAGTGTGAGCACTCGAGCAGCAACCGAATCAGATGAACTTGAGATGCCGACCCATTGACCGTCAGAACACTGATACGTGCCCCGCGGAACCGTGTATGGCAAACCTGCTCCAAGGCGTGGTTGCAGTTCACCAGTTAATGCGAATAGTGATGCCACTGGCCCCATGATGTGAAACATGCTTTCGAGCAAACTGATATCAACAACTTGTCCAACACCTGAATACAAAGCGACCATGGTTGAAAACGCACCAACAAGTCCAGTGACTTCGTCGGTGAGCGCGATCGCTGGAAGCAGAGGCTGTCCGTCGGCTTCACCGTTGACCGCCGCAAAGCCCGACATTGATTCGGCGATTGACGCGAAGCCAGGTCGTTGCGCGTACGGTCCGGTCTGTCCAAAACCACTGACTCGGGTGAGTACCAAAGAAGGGTTGACGGTAAGAAGTTCATCTGGTCCAAGACCAAGACGCTCGAGCGTGCCTGGGCGGAAATTCTCAACGACAACATGGGCGTCCTTCACAAGATCTAAGAACAGGGCCTTGTCATCAGGATCTTTGAAATCAAGCGCAATGGTTCGCTTATTACGGTTGGCTATTTTCCACCAGAGACCCACACCATCGCGCGGATCTTTCCATGCCATATTACGCAAACTGTCACCAGTGTCGGGCCGTTCGACTTTGATGACATCAGCACCAAAGTCGGCGAGATAACGCGCGCAATTGGGTCCAGCGATCACTGTTGAAATATCAAGGACTCGCATGCCATTCAGTGGAGTGCGGGGTGCCTCGATGTTCACACGTCTATTCTGCCCGAGTTGGGAAGACGAAACATCGTTCACTCAATGTGCCAAGTGCGTATGTTTCGTAATCAATACCAAAATCTTCGTACAAGTGGCGACAACGCTCGCTCCAGTCAAGAGCCTGCGGAGATGAGATGCGGTGGACCACTTGCATCACACCACCTTCGTAGACGCGGTATTCAGCCCATGTGCCAGGGAAGTCTTTAACGCAACCTATTTCAATAGTTGGCACACCACATTGCATCTGCCTGACGCGATGTCGGTGGGTGTGGCCAGCTGCGTAACCGATGATGTTCTTGTGTTGCGACGCAACGGCGTTGAGTGCATCACTGCTATCAGGATTGATACCGAAGTAACCCTCGCTTCGATGTCCATCGGTTTGCGCTCCCGGAGTCCATTGTTGGTGATGCCCCATCACTAACACGGGTAATGAAGTTGAAGCAGCGTGCTCGGCTAACCACGTGAGTTGACCTGTTGCGATATCTCCCGTGGTCTCGGTGGGAATAGCCGTGTCCATGAGGGCGACACAGATACCGGGCATTTCTATCCATTGATCTTCGTCGTACTTGTGTTGGCCCAAATACGAATCGTGGTTGCCGCGGATGACATGTAACTTGTCGCCAAATTGCCCGTAGCAGTTTTCAAACGCGACAAATTCTTCATCAGAGCCAAAACACGTGAGATCACCTTTGACGAACACGTGCATTGGATCTAACGCAGAAATTTCGGCCACTGCGCCGCGATTCATGATCTCGGGATAGGGCGGTTCACCTGGTCGCGAACGTTGAATAGGACCCTTGGGATCATTGTCGATTCTTCCGCATTCAAGTTCGCCAAAATGCACATCATTGACTGTGGCAAAGGTACCGAGTAACTCACCACGCGGTCGAGCGAGGGTAGTGACTTCTAAACCATTGAATGTGTATGACGTTGATGGAGTTAACCCGTCGTATCGATACACCGACAGACCGTCGTGGATAACTACTAGATCATCAGCAACGGTGGTGACTTCCATGAGCGTGAGTTAGGGGCGGTCGCGCCGAGCGATGGTTGGTCGAGCCCACCAACGTCCGCTGAAGCGCCACGCATTTTGTCGGGCCGCAACAACGTTTTCGCCCACGACAGGTCGTGGCCACAGAGCTTCGATGGCAGCCGCAATGACGACAGCTTCCTCGTCTGTGGGCATCGGCGAAATTTGCTGACTCATAACGGCATATTGCCATGCTTGCGACGTGGCAAATCTTCGCGTTTGGTACGCAACATCCGGAAACCAGCAACAATTTTTTGACGAGTCTCGGCGGGGTCGATGACGTCATCGATGTAACCGCGCTCGGCTGCTGCGTATGGGTTGGCGTACTTCTCGGTGTACTCGGTGACAAGTTCGGCACGACGTGCTACCGGATCGGCGGCTTGCTGCAATTCGCGACGGTACACAATTTCAACAGCACCGTTTGGCCCCATCACTGCGAGTTCGGCAGTTGGCCATGCGTATGACAAGTCGGAGCCAATCGACTTCGAGTCCATCACCACGTACGCTCCGCCGTAAGCCTTGCGCGTAATGATTTGAATTCGCGGCACAGTTGCTTCGCAGTATGCGTAGAGCAACTTGGCACCGTGACGAATAATGCCGCCGTATTCTTGATCGACACCAGGCAAGAAACCAGGCACGTCAACCATGGTCAGCAACGGAATGTTGAAGGCATCGCAGGTGCGCACAAAGCGAGCGGCCTTTTCGGCGCTTTCAATGTCAAGCACACCGGCAAGGAACAATGGCTGGTTGCCGACAACGCCGACAGAGTGACCATCAATACGAACGAATCCGCACACAATGCTCTTGGCCCAATGCGGGAAGTATTCAAAGAATTCACCGTCGTCAACGATCGACGCAATGACCTTCTTCATGTCGTATGGCTGGTTGGGCGAAGGAGGAAGAATGTCGCGCAAGTCGGGGCACAAACGATCGGGATCGTCGCCGGTGTCAATAGTCGGCGGCTCTTCCATGTTGTTCTGCGGCATGAATGACATCAAGAAACGCACGTCATCAAGACATGCTTTCTCGTCGGCTGAAACAAATGTGGCGACACCGCTCTTGCTGGCGTGACTCATTGCTCCACCGAGTTCTTCAAGCGTTACTTCTTCGCCAGTCACGGTCTTGACAACATCGGGACCAGTGATGAACATGTGGCTGCTCTCGCGCACCATGAAGATGAAGTCGGTCATGGCGGGCGAGTACACGGCTCCACCGGCACATGGTCCGAGAATGACCGAGATCTGCGGAATCACACCGCTCGACTGCACGTTGCGATAGAAAATGCCGCCGTAACTTGCGAGTGAAACGACACCCTCTTGAATACGGGCACCGGCACCATCGTTGAGCCCGATAACAGGGGCACCAACGCGCAATGCCATGTCCATCAACTTGTGAATCTTCTCGGCGAATACTTCACCGAGAGCTCCACCGAACACCGTGAAGTCTTGTGAGAAGACAAAAACTTTGCGACCTTCAATGGTGCCCCAGCCCGTGATGACACCGTCGGTGTAGGGGTGCTCGTCAAGACCAGCTGCATGGGCGCGGTGACGAGCCAACATGTCGAGTTCTTGGAATGAGCCTGGATCGAGCAAATAGTCCAGCCGCTCGCGGGCCAGCATCTTGCCTTTTTCGTGTTGACGCTCTACTGAACGTGGTGACCCCGCATGGAGCGCTTGTTCTTTGCGCTGAAGGAGGTCGGCGAGTTTGTCTTGCATGGGGTTAGCACTAGTCACCCCGTGAACGATACTCGCAAAGGGCTCAAGGAACCGAGGTGACGACCGTGGCTGTGACCGGTTGAATTCCGGCTGCGGGGGTGGTTGCGCCAGGAATCGTGGCTCCGCCAAGGGGGACGACCACCGTTGCCGGCGAGCCATCAACCGAGAGTGCGACCGAGGTAGTCGTGATATCGGTCCCGGTAGTGCCCGATTCATTCGAATTGGCCATAACCGACACGGTGTACGTCACTGATGGCAATGGTCCCTCGGGTCCGTTGCCCGTGACGACAATGGTCCACAACCCAGGGGCTCCGAATGGAACACCTTCGCTCATCGGGAGTCTGGCCGCTCCAACGCCATCGAGTGGGACATTGAGGGTCACGCTGGCGGTGTTGTTGGTGGGTGGGTTGAACTGCACGGTCAAATCGGTCAGTCCAGTCGATGGCGAATAGACGTCAATGCGCACGGCGTTGAGTCCGACCGTGGCTGGCGTGACCTTCAGTTGCACATCAAACTCACCACCAGAACGGTCGCCAATAAAAGCGTAGTTAGTGCGATCAGAACCCGGAGGAGTCACATTGGGTGGCAAGGTTGCGACCGACCATGATGTGAAGACCAAAACCAAAATGCCAATACCAATTTCGGAGAGGACTGCTTTACGCAGTTGCTGAGCAGTGCGACCACTCAGTTCACGCTTTTTGGCGAGTTGATGATTAATGAACTGTCGTGCTGCTCCACCGACATAGACCATGCCAGCGACACCAATGACCTTGATGACGATCAAGCGACCGTGGCGACTTGTCAGAATTGAGCCACCATCCATTTGGTACAACTGCACAATTCCGGCAATCACAGTGACGCCGATGTAGATATTGGCCTGTCGCGAGAAAGTGCGAATGGCGTGCATTAAATCTTCTTCACCCGGACCAATAAGTACCGATTGCGCTAAGAAAATCAGGCCACCTATCCACATGCCAGCAGCCAAAACGTGGACGACTCCGGCAATGGTTCCGAGGGTCGAGAAGTCGTCTATCGCACGAGTGAGCCCGAACGTGGCCATGGCCGCAGTGGGTAAGGCGAGTGAAACGATTTGTGACTGAGGGTCAAAGATGCGATCGGGTCGCAGTGCCACGATTGCGCAGGCTCCGATTAAGACAACGCGAAGAAACGCCGAAATGCCACTGGCGCTTTGGAAAAGTTCGCCCCATCCAAAAGGAAGAATCGTGCTGGTGATCGAATTCCCCGAGAGCAATGATGCTCGCAACATCGCGACGACGTAGTTGCTGATTAACGCGACGGACCATGCAATTCGCAAGAACTTGTAGGTCGCATCGTCGTTGATACCTTCGGGCCACGTCCAACGAATGAAGGCAATACCGCCGAACAAAGCCGCAAGTGAGAGATAGGCCAAAATTCGGAAAAGACTGAGGGGTCCGCTGACCGGTGGGGGATCCACTGCCAAGTTGCCACCATCGGTGACGTCTCCACCCAGATCACCCGGATCGGCGGTCGCGGGGTCGAGAACTTCAAAGGAAAAACCGCCGGTCGCCACCTTGCCATCGGCCTGGGGCACCGAATATGTGACATTGCAGGTGCCAATCGGGAGGGCTGCGGTCAGTGTGGCGATGAGTGAAATACCGTCGGCACCTACCGTGACGCTGCCTATAGGTGCGGGTCGACCTTCACATACTGCCTGCATAACGGCGTTATTTGGGACGGCTGCGCTAAAAACGGCCACGATCTGGATGGGCGAGGTCGCCACTTTTTCGCTGTCGGCCGGGCTCGACGACACCAGTGTGGTTTCGGCCTGAGCTGGCTGGGCTCCGAGCAACAGACCAGCGCTGAGAGCGACAAAGAGACCCAACACAGCAGCTCGTAACGAACGACGAGCGCGAATTCTGGGTGGGGTGGCGGTGGGCAAAGACATGATCACCCATAACGGTAGTTCTCCGCGACCCACTGAATATGGGCACTCACCGAAACAACACGGGTATCGCGAACTTCGGAAGTCAAAGCATCGTACGCAACACCTCACCACTACAGTCTCAAGCGATGGCTGTTCAATCTCTCTACCGCCGATATCGGCCGCAACGTTTCTCTGAACTCAAGGGTCAAGAGCATGTTGTGCGCGCGCTCAAGAACGCGGTCGCTAACTCGCGTGAAGGTCATGCCTATTTATTCTCTGGTCCTCGGGGTACTGGCAAAACAACAACGGCCCGAATTCTGGCCAAGGTTCTTAACTGCGAAAATTCAAAAGACGGTGAACCATGTTGTGAATGTGGTTCGTGTTTAGCGGTGCAAGAGGGCAACAGTTTTGATGTCATCGAACTTGACGCTGCAAGCAACAACGGTGTTGAAGACATTCGTGAAATCATTGCCGCGGCATCACTTGGTTCGCCAGGGCGACACAAGGTTTACATCCTTGACGAAGTGCACATGTTGTCTAAGGGCGCTTCAGCGGCGTTGCTGAAAACTCTTGAAGAACCGCCGTCGCACGTTGTCTTTGTTTTAGCAACGACCGACCCTGAAAAAGTTGCCGAGACGATTCGTAGCCGAACGCAACATTTGCAATTCCACTTGTTGCCCGTCGACGAACTCGAAGCGCATGTTCGTTGGGTTGCTTCTGATGCTGGTATTGACATCAGTGATGCATCAATCAATGCGGTTCTTCGTCAAGGCGGAGGCTCAGCACGCGACACATTGTCGGCACTCGAACTTGCCGCCGCAACAGGCGGCATGGTTGACGAGGTGACGCCAGTCGATGAATTTGTTGATGCACTGATTGAATACGACGCCGGCCGTTTGTTGGCTGCAGTTGCGCACACTGTCAACTTTGGCCGTGACCCGCGCACCATCGTGAATGATCTAGTACGACACATGCGCGATGCATTCTTAACGCAGATGGCGCCCGAGCTGGTGCAACTACCCGAAGATCGCGCCGCCGAAGTTGCAGCACAAGCAGGTCGACTCGGCACGCCCCGCATCGTCAAAGTTATTGAGACTTTGGGTCTGGCAATTAATGACATGCGCAACGCCCCCGACTCGCGCGTTGTACTTGAAGTTGCATTAGTACGGCTCGTACATCGCGAGTTACAAATGGGGATCGAATCATTGTTGGCTCGAGTTGAAAGACTCGAAAAAGAGCTGGAAAATCGGCCACAAATCGCGCCTGCACCAGTGAATCCTGCAACTGGTCGCGCTGTTTTGGGTGGGCGAGTTGCTCAAGATCCAAGTGCGCCTGCCGTACGGCCCGAACCAGCTGCTACGCCGGCGAAATCTGCTGCGCCGAGTAGTGAAGCAGTCGCACCTGCTCCTGCTATGCCGGCATCAACAAGCGCAATGTCAATTGCGGCAGTCATTGAAAATTGGAATGACGGGGTGATTGGTGAATTGAAGGGTATGCGTCGAGCGGTAGCTCTCATGGCCAAGCCTGCCGAACGTGACGGTCAATTGATCTTGATGGTGGACAACGAACCATCAGCAAAACGTGTGAATGAATATTTGTCCGACCTT
>Ga0255117_1000142_pt1 | contig 22282 bp, 30 predicted proteins | sample Law_Atlam_RepA_8_2_FD_188583 | JGI IMG/M metagenome (GOLD analysis project Ga0255117, IMG submission 188583) | Freshwater microbial communities from St. Lawrence River, New York, United States - Law_Atlam_RepA_8h | ecosystem: Environmental > Aquatic > Freshwater > River | place: USA: New York...
GTATAAGTACTGTCTTTATAAGCAGGGGGGGTGTGGGGGGGGTGCGGCGCGCAAATGCCTCGATCTAATCGTTTTCTCATTTCTCGGCTTCCGGTTCTTCCACCCACGGCTTTCAACCCCCAAATCGGACATGGCTGTCCCCATTCGCTTATAAACGACGATCTCGTCCGTAGGTGGCCCGGAGGCCAGCCGAAGCGTTTGGACGCAAATTAGAGGTGTTTTTGTAACACTAATCGCATTCTGGGAACGCTTGTACCGGTCGGATAATCAACGGGAGGTTGCCCTCTTCGTACCAGCCTATCATATTGTACTCTACAAACTCTATAGCCTCTTCTACGGTCATACCGTGAACCATGCAGGATTCTATAAGCTTGTTATAGCAGTATACAATTGTCGGTGCGCCATGCCCGGGAATATAGACATAACCGATACAGGCTTCCGGTGCCTGTGGAATGGTGTGAACTGGTCTATCTGGCTCTAACTCCGAGACGAACTCACGAATGTCTCTATCGGTTAATATCATCGGGGCATCCTCTTCGCTAGCATTTCTCTCGGCTTGTGTACCCGCAACCGCACAGTGGAGCGGCCCTTCACGGCCTCCAGCTCCACGGACACTTCCTCTGTGATTTGGACATTGTCCCCTTCCATGAGGCACAAGTCGGTTTCACCCTCCGGGTCACGGAGGATGAGTTCCGCACCGTTGCCAGACCACACGAATATTCTTTGTCCATACTTGTGCGTTCGAACCGTGCGAGAGAAGGTCATTCGCAGGCACGGTGGGAAAGCCTCCGGGTCTCCGGCCTCGAACCATGCCCGGGGCACGAGGCAGATGGTCAACCCGGAGGCGGTGAACGAGTCGGGTTGCACCACCCAGACACCGTCTTTATCCTCGATGCCTTCCTGAGAAAAGATGTTGTCCGCACCGAGGAGATATTCGGCCTGCGTGCCGTCCGCCTCCAGAACCTTCACGCAGGATACGGGTTCGACCGGAGTGACACTGGCGACCCCACCAATGTCGATGGTGCCACCATACGCACAAGCAAGGATCAAACCCGGGCCACTCATTTACGGTTCTCCAGCCATCGTTTCAGGGCCAGCATGGCGAATTTCGTCACCAGCATGATGACGATTGGATTGCCCTTACTGTCTAGTTCGTCGCCCTTCTCCAGTTCGGCAATGGCAAGAGAAAGCATCTCCTCCGAGCCGTCGTGAATTTGGAAGAACACATCCGCTTCAGCCACATCCTTGATAACCACGCCAGCGAAATATCCCACCAAATGGTGAAGGGCTGCGGCCAGTTCACGGTTGCTCACCGATACTGGCGAAGTAAACTTCGACAAAATGGTGGTCAAGGATCGGGGGTCTAGTGTTGTTGGAAGTTCCATTTGAGATTCTCCTTGTGTTAAATAAGTGACCAATCGACCGTACGTCTGGGCATACCAGCCAGACCTGAGAAGCAGAACGAATCGTTCTGGCGAAGCATACTCTCCACGACATTGGCCTCAACCCACCAGCCGGACAGAGGCGCATCTTCGTGGCTCTTCGGGCCGGTCGTGGTAGACCCGCCCCATGAATTCACTATAAAGGCTCCCGCTCGGCCTTTTCGACGATAGCCGATGAATGACATGCTGTGCTGCCAACGCCCAGACGGGGTGCAGTAACCGGCCGAATCCCGGCGCATTGAGAACCCCTGCGAGCTGGCCACCTGCACGCCAAATCCCTGCGCCAGCGCGAGGACCAGCTCGTCGAATGTCCTGACCTGCGTGGTCTCTTTGATCGGATGTTTTTTCGCAGCCGGCTCAAGGTCGTCCGGCAAACCGCTCCATCCCCAATCCTTGCAACGGCTCACGCTATAGCTACTCAGGTCGTACTTACCATGAACGCCTTGAGGAAGCACACCGTAATCACGAACCGCTTTAGCTGCCCACGCCCCAATACTCCCGTCCCCGCGACCCAGACGGCGCTGGCCAATCTCCACACGGGAGAGTCCGTAGATACTTTCAAAGCAGGGAATGAAAGCAGTCTCAGGCTCACCGGCGTAACACTCGCTGGCGATCGTGAACATGATGGCAGCCGAGGTACCAAACGCCACACATGAACCGATGGAACCCTGCTGGAATACCGGCCACGGGTTCCCGGTTACTTCCTTCCACACCTTCCAACCCAACACTTCGTCCGGGCACTCTTCCAGCGAGAGCCCTGCCGCATCCGTCGAGCCGAAAACTGGAAAAGGCAAGCCCTCCAGCACCTCACCAACGGCAACTGGATCTTCAACCCAACCCTGAAACATCTCATCGGCCATGATTATTCTCCAGCTAATTTGTTGAGGATTGCGCTGATGCGGGCAAAGGTTTCCCCGTATTTCTTCGGGTCTACAGGACTATCCGCCACATCCCCGATCTTCTGTTTCACTGTCTCGCCGATGCGATTGCGGGCCACACGCAGCACATCGTTGGGCAGGGATGCCGCCGAGATCTTCCGCACCTCGTTGTACAGTTGCCCCACCGTGGCCACGCCAGTCAGACGTGAACCACGCTCGAACACGCCAGCCAGCTTTGCGAGATGCTGCTTCTGGTTCGGCTCCGACAGTCCTCCGAGAATGCTTTGCAGGTCGATGTACAGTTGGTCAGCCGTAATGTCTGGTGATGGCTGTGGCGGCATCGGTTCTGGCGGGTTCGGTGGAACCGGCAACGGGGCACCACCACCGACCTCGATGGTTACCACCGTTGGCGGCGTGGGTTTGTTGTCTACGCTCGTGTAGGCCAACAGTCGGTACGATCCGGGCCGTGGAGCCAGAACCACGGTGATTTTCCGGTCAACGAGTAGTCCACCCGGAAAGACAGTGATACCGTCCAGCGGGTAGTACTGCACCTCCAGACCTAAGCAACTGGAGGGCTGCACCGTGATGAACTGGTTCGGCTCGCCCTTGATGGCGGAGGGGAAGGTCAGTTGGCCAAACGCCAATAAACAAAGGCCAAACAGCATAGTATTGCTCCCATGATAAAAGTTCCCGGCTCGGGAACCGATGCGCCCAGTTGGTATTGCAGAGGGCTGAATTGCCCTGTGTTTGATTGGTTGCCGTACACGCCCGGCGATAACTCGCCGAAAGCAAAGCTGGCATTCTGGACATTAGTCCACGCATTAGATCCGCCATAGATGGTGGAACTATTGCGGGTGGTACCGTCGATCTGAAAGGTGAAATTCTGGTTCGGGTCAAGTGTGTACCCGCCCAGCGTGAATGTGGAACCGGCATCGGCAAGGTTGATATTCCCCAGACTCCAGACCTTGAGGTCTGTGCTGAAGATGTCCCGCACACGCATGGTCACATTGTCCACCGTGCCGGTGCCGAACAGCCGGACTGTGTCAAAAATAACCGGACTAGAGACGGTGAAAAAGCTGGCGGACGAACTGAACGATACGCCGCCAGACCTGTCACGCCCAGCGTCACGAACGGACTGGACTACGACCACATCACCGCACACAGTCAATAGAATAGCCGCAATCACTTCGGGGCCACCTTCTTTTCCAACGCATCCAGCCTCAGCTGAATCTGCCGAAACATCTCGGTGCGTGACTCGATGATCTCCAGTGTTCGCTCGTTCAGCCGCTTATTGTCCTCACTAATAGAGCGAACCTCGTGGACGATCTCGTTCTGTCGTTGGCCCAGAGGTGTCGTCATCGTGCTGGTGCCCAGCAGAGTAGCGACCACAGTGCCGATAGCGGCGATGATCACCTGCCAACGCTCGGCACTCAACTTCGTTTCGTCTGCCATTTAAGCCTCCGGGTATGTGTAGAAGTTTTGCGGTGGAACCGCTTGAGCCACCGGCGCTGGTGGAATATTCGACACAGGAAGGTTCTCAACGCTGCGTTGCCGTGATAGCGACAAGCCGTGCGCCAGACCCTCTGGAGAGCTTGCAATCTGATGAACCCAGACTGCGTTGGCAACAGGGGCTCTCCAATGGATGTATTCTGCTGGCGTGATGTCACGACCCAGTAGAGCCTCGTAATTGCGGCGCACCCGGTTGTCGATACTGCTGTCCTCCTGCGCCACCATGTCGAAGATCTGGAAGCCCGGGAAGACGCCGTTGCCCACGTTCACACGCAGGGCGTACATCAGCCCTTCTTTCGGCTCCTTCGGCTCGCGGTTTTTCCACCAACGGATCAGCTGGTTGCCGAACACAGTCCCGCTCCAGAACTTGTCGCTGGGCACAATCGACCCGTCCTGAAGGGGGTCAACGCAGTAGCGTAGGGATTCTGTGGAGCAGATCAGGTGCTTCATGCCCTCCACCTGACCGAGCCTTTGGAAGTTATTCACCCACTGCGTAAGTTCATACTCGACCGGCTCACGCTTCAACCACCAGCGGAAGGTCTCACGCACCATGCCAGCAAGGAACTCGTGGCACTCGATGAATGCCCGGCCCAACGTGGCTGCGGATTCCGCCCTTGTGTGGGCGGAGATGTCCGCCTCGGATGGCGGTCGCCGCAGTATGTTCCAGAACAGTCCGACGACATTGTCTCTACTTACCGGCATCTTCGTTCTCCTCGACGGGTTCGGTGTACTTCAGTCCCAACGCTTGAATCCTCTGGAGGGCCGCTTCCCTCGTGGGAAACTCCTCCAGCAGGTTGATCGTGTGCGTGATGCCGGATGATTCAAAGAGGTGAATCACCTCCCCGCCACCATGCACCAGTCGCCAGCTTGTCTCGGGTTTGCTCGTGCGAACTTCCATCACTATGCCCTCCATTCCAGACCAGTACCATCCGCCTTAACGGCAAGGGTTTTGCCCTTGTCCGACACCGTGTCGTAGTCAGGTATGCCAAAAGCAGTCGTTCGTTTTGTCGTTGTAATGGCCGTGCCGTTCAAAGTGATCGTGGCACCACGGGCAATAAGAGTCTGGGCATCGATGATGCCGTTGGCGGATGGTGCAGCGTTCGTGCCACCGGACAGGTTGAGTATTCCACGCCACATAGATAAGGCGTTGTTTTTGCCGTCAAATTCTTGCTTGAGATAACGGAGAACACTGTCTACCGCAGTCTGTGGAATTGCACAGCCGCTGAAGTCGATGACATTGGCAAATATGTTCTGTGGTACTGTGCTAAGCTTCGGGCAATTAGCCACATAGATCGACGACACCTCAGTGCCTGAGGCCGTTTCGAATGTGGTCAGTTCTGGAAGGTTGTTGATATTGATCGCACCTTTGACCAGATTCAGGCGTGGCATTGAAATCGTTTTGAGGGCCGTGTTGCTCGCCCTGATCCTTATCGTGCCGTATGAAGTTGTCAGGTGTGGAATGGATATTGATTCTAGAGAAGTCCATTGATGTAAATCAATTGTGTTGCTGCCTAGTCCGAGAAGAATCGTCAATCCGTTGATGGTCAGGGAAGTTATGGAAGGCTTGCTCTCCCACCCCAAAAGCGTTCCAATTGGCCTCGAATTCACCACCACAGCACCAACCGAAGGCCAGCCCTCCATGGTGTCTTCCGAATATGTATTCCGCCATTCCATAGCGGTGCCGTCTGGTTTCACCCCGAGAAACTGACCAGCGTTTGCCGCCGTGAACGGCGGGTTCCCGTTCACCCAGACCGGGGCGGTTCCCGTTTGGTTCATCGCAAGGATCTGGTTTGCGGCCCCCTTCGGAAAACCAGCGGAGACAATTTGCCCAACGGTGGCCTTAATCGCCTCCACGCCGGATGCGGATTGGACGGGTACAAAGTCGCCAGTGGTAACCACGCTGGCAGCGACTAGGTCTTTGATCATACGGTCTTCGGACATGGCAATCTTCCTCCAATTCGGCTGCGATGTTATATCACACGCCGGTAATCCTCGCAATCGTGGCAATCCATATTCGTATGCGGCTGATCGTAAAAAGAGCAGGTGCCGTGCAGACCGCAGGCATAGGGCTTGCGTGTGGCTCAGGTAAATCCACTATCCGGTATTTCCTCACCACGATGGACACAGGGGAGCCAGAACCTGTCCTGACGGTTCTCCACTGTCGTGTATGACCGCTCGCTTCGCTCGCCACGCTCAACCGGATCTGTCACAACCATGCAAGCTTCGAAGCATTGCACCTGAGTCGGGTACGGGCCACTTACGGTTCCCGGAGGAGCAGTTTCGGCACGGGCGCACTGCTTCACGGCTATGTCGGCGGACTGAACGCACCAGTAAGGCAGACCGGATGGCGGTGGTTCGGCACAGGTGGCGACACAGTCCTCAAGGGAGTCGTACTTGCCGCCACTGGCGTTGTTCGGTGGCCCGTTGGTTCCGCCCCACGAGATGCACCCGTACGACCCATTATTCTCCGGTACGCAGTAGTATCCCTGAAACGGGTTGTCCGGCGTGACTTCGATACAGCTCGTCTGACAATCCGAAGAGTTTTCGTAGAAGGTTATGCCCGCAGCAACGGCCACATTTCGGTCTATGCCACTGCAAGACGCAGTTACGGTATTGCAGACATAGACCTGCGGTTGCAGACCGCATTGCGATTGGCATACCGCAGCGGTGCTGAATGGCCCTGTCGAACCGGGCGGGTGAATGTCGGTCTGCACGCACGAACCATCCACGCACCACCATGAAGCGTCCGGTGGCGGTGGCTGGCAGGATACTTCGCACAGTTCACGGCTATCGAATGGCCCCGTTGACCCCACGGGAGCCACAGCGTGTTCACCGCAGGCGTTGTTCACGCAGTACCATTTCGTTGGAGGTGGCGGGGCACATGTGCTACCAGCACACTCGAAGTAACTCCCGTACGGGCCACCCGTGGCGTTGGGTGGTCGCACATTGGCCTGAATGCAGGTGCCGTTCACACAGTACCATCGGTAAGGTTCCGGGTCGGGTGGTGCGGGGTCTGGCTCGCAAGCGTCTGGCAATATGCCGGGATTCGGGAAGGCCAGCGAGAACAGGCGTGCCACACGAAACTGCGGAGAACCGAATGTCACCGTCCATATGGTCGGGCCGAAGTCCTTTGAGACCGTGACGGTACCCTCTACCCATGTGCCTGCGGTATCCTGCGTCCACACACGAGTCGGGCCTGAGCCCCACCGCTTCACCAGTAGGCCACCGCCGACCTGAACCTGTTGCACCGCATCAACTGGAGGGGAGCCGACATGTCCGTATTCGGCAATGAATGCCGGGTCTTCGTTCACCACTGCGTTGTGCTGTCCGTCCGCACGCAGCGTGATCCTGTCGCAATTGCACCACGGACGGAACTGCCCGTAGTCGTCCCGGCCTCCGCATGGTTGCTGTGATTTACCCATCTGGGAGAGTGCTGGGATGCCACCACTTGCTTCGCTCGTTACCTCCGCCCTGAAGCATGTGTAGTAGTGAGCCCCGTCCCACATGCTGCACAGTTCAGTGCCGCACCCGATGATCATGGGGCGGGTGCCCAGCACGAACGAAATGTGCGTGACCGGGTCGCCGATGCCACCACTGGCGGCGTTTGGCGTAATGGCCACCTTGCCGGATTTGAAGATGCGGTGTCGCCGTGGATCTGTGATTCCCTGCGGGTTGTCTTCGTTCATCGTCTTCGAGAACGATGCCCAGACCTCCAGCTTCATGGTCGCCGGGTTCAGCCACTTAATCGTGCCCGTAAGCGTGACACTGGTCTTCGTGACCACGGTCACCGAGCAGTCCAGTCGCCATGTTCCGCCCCACGAGAAGTCTCCACCTGCGATCCACTCGTTGGGATTCGGTTCCGCATCCGGGCCGGGATTGCGACATTGCAAACGGTAACGCCCCGGGAGGTTCGCACCGTTCAGCCAGTAGCTGTAGTCACCGAGGATACCCGTCTCCGAACCGGAGCAGGCATCGCCACGATAAAGGTTGAACATCACCTCGCCGCTTGCCTGTGGCCATCCCAGACCGCACAACGAGCAGTCAAGGTTCGGGGGCATCTGCAACGGGATCTCGCCGCAGACATCCCGTGCCACTCTTACTGCCGGGTAACTCATGGCGTGCAGTAAACCTGAAAGCCTGAAAGGTTGAAGTCAATAGTTGACGGGGAACCATTGGAGACAATCGTCACTGGTGTCCTCCAGTACTCCTGCATTGTCGAGTAGTGCGTGTAGAAGTATTCGTCGCACGGATTGTTGTTCGGCTGGAATGGCCTGTTGATGAACCAGTGACGCACCGAGCCGATGCGTGGGGAATTAAGCTCCGGCGTGTCGCCGACCATGTACACCGAAGTCTCCACGAACATGAACTGCCATGTCGGGTTCACCACGGGCCGCTTGCCAGTCACCGGATTAGGTGGCTCGAAATAGTTCTCTGGGAGGAACCCGGAGGCGACACAGTTGTCCTTATCCTCGGGTCTGTTTACTCCACATGGAGGGATTGCCTCACAAGGGAACTTCGTGCATTGGCGCAACGGTTTGCGGATGTACCCTGAACCGGCCACATGCAACAGGGACAAACCGATGTACGAGCCTAGACGCTGCGTGTGTGCCGCATTGCCGTATGCCGGGAGCGGTGAGCAGAACCAGAAGTGAACCTGCGGTTTCACGCCACATGTCTCGAAGTTCGCACCCGCCAGAAGCGGCTCGTCTATCTCCTTGTTCGACCACAGGCAGTTCGCTGGGTGCATTGGCCCCATCCAATCGGCCCCCTGTTTCAAGGGCCAATCGGAGTCGGTCATGTTCCACGCCTGTCGTCCGGCATAGCTGTTATTCTCCACGCCCTTCAGTCTGCGCCGCACCTCGATGGCGCAATGGGCAGAGGTGATAGCTGGCCCTTGTGCGTACCACTGACGTTCAGGGTAAACGGGTCGTTTCTCCCACGGAGAGACATCGTCCGCTTTGAAGAACCCCGGCAGCGTTATCGGTGAACCAGTGCGCCCGTAGACCTTGCCGTAAGGAACCGATCCCGATGGCGTAGAGAACACCGGAAGCACGCCAGTACCGTTTGCGGCACCAGCATGTCGCTTGTCGCACGAGTACATGCCGCCGATGTTATTTAGGTCTACCGAGCCTCCCCCATACGGGTTGCTCATGGTCGTGTGGATACAAAACTCCCGAAACGGCGTGCATTTGAGGATGGCACCCGACTGGTCACGGGGAACCTCAAGGCACTGGCCAATCAACGGTAAAGCGTGTCCGGCCTTCCCCATCTCAGGTTTCCTCCACCCAGATGCGGAAATTACCGGAACAGACATCGTTCGCAATCGTTCCCGCAATCTCCAAACGCACCTTGCCCATCGGCGGGTTTGTCATAACGCAGTATGCGGTTTTCGATGTCTCAGACATGGTTCCGCCGACCCGCCACTTGAGGAGGTCTGTGCCACTCTGGTCGATGTGGTCAGATAGTGGCGGCGTGTTCTCGTTCATGTAGAGCGCAATGCCGAAATCGTTGTTGTGCCATTCGTACACAAAACTGCATGGCCCCATACGGGTCATCACGCCTGAGTACGAACCGGCTGGCGGACAGAACGTACCACCGAACCCACCCACCTCGAAGTTGATAGTCTCCGGTAACTGGCGAAATCCCCAGCACTGGTTGTACCACGGCTTTCCCGGATCGGATGGGTAGACATCAGCACAGTTCTGGCGTGTCTCACTCATGCGTACACGACCACCAGTTCACCACCAGTACACTGCACGGAGTCCACGCCGCCACCACCACCACCACCTTCGGTCTTGATGAATTCCATGGCGTTGTTGTGGATAGGGCTCGCACCACGCCTTCGCATCATCACCACGGTTCCGACGGTAGACTGAGAACCGTCCAACGCAAACGCAGGGGAATCCTCCAGCGTACCGATGGTTCTCGGGGCATACTCGTTGTCCACCATGCGGGAGAGATTGTCGCTCGGATACAGCATCACCCATGCGTGGGGCACGCCATCATCGGGTGGCGCACTAGCGGTGCCAACCGCCGTGATCTTCGCCACGAACCACTCACTCAGAATATTTCCACCACGCAGGAGACTCATTGTCAGTTCATCCTGAACAGCCTTCGGTAGTCCGTGGAAAGGAAGATCGGCTTCCAGTCGATAAAGTTATTTGCCCCGTTGGCATAGCACCATTTCATCAGCTTTGCGGATGGCACGCGGTTGTGTCCTTCCGTCACGAGCCCGGGCGGTGGCCATTGCGGCACAGGGATGTTCGGCAGCGTGGCCTTGAGAATGCCGGGGATTTCAAACTCAAGGCACTTGAAGGTGATGTCGCAATAGCGGTTCTCGTAGATAGCCGTCCGCAGCGTCTCCGGTATAGCCGCATTTAGGTTGTGCGGGCGACCTTCAGGCCCGGCATAGTCCTCGTACTCGATACCTTGAAGCAACAGCGACCCCGTGGAGAAGTCGTAGAACGGTTGCACCTCCGCACCGTTGCTGTGAACCGTGCCGTAGGTCTTCTTCCAGTTCGTGTTCTGTGTCATGTAGAACGGCACGAAGTACCATTTAATCTCCACCTCGTTCATCACTATAGGAATGCGGGGCCCGGCACCAGTCGCTTGATTCACTTGCTGGAAACCTGTGCCACCGAGGTCTGGAGAAATCATGTAGAAGGAGCCGTAGTTGCTGGGCAGTAGTTCCGCCTTCGGTTTCCTCCGCACGGAGACAAAACGCCCCCACTCGGCGGGATCTGTCCATTGAGTCGTGTTCATTAAGTCGGTGCCGACATAGTCACGACGGGTGGCAGAGAACCCTGCCAACTGCTCGTCCGTGAGGACAAGATATGGTCTCGCCTCAAACTGCACTGAGATGCGATACTTCTCAAACAGGCAGAAGTATTGCGGGTAGGCACGGTCAATATTATCTGCGACCGAAAGCGGCCCCTTACCAGACTCGTCAATACCGTACGGGCCAATTCCCTGCACGGTGGAAATCTTCGTGGCGTATAGCCAGTTGAACTCTGGGTGCGCAAGCGGCACGGAACGGTTCAGTCCACCGTTCTGGTTGACAGCCGATGCGCCGAGGATGTTCGTGGCAATACCGGGCATCTGGTCTCGTGCGACTACGAAATCCATTTGGGCGGTGCCACCGCTAGAATCGAACGAGGCCGAACCCGGAGCGATGCCCTCAATCCGTTCCAGAAATGAAGTCCACAGTTTGTTCGCCATTACCTTGCCCCCGCAAGCTCACGGCCGACCGGGAGAGCCGCAAACTTGTTGTTCTCCCGGGCCTCGGCTCGTTCCATCAGTTCGACGATCTTGTGCGTATTCTCCGCCGTTTTGGCGTCGGCATCCCCGGCTCCAGAACCGAACGATGCGACAATCAATGAGCGGGCAAACTCCTCAAATGAGGTAAAGTTCGTCTGTCTTGCGGCAGCACCCAGAGAGGCACCCGGATTAGTGGCGACCGGTTTGAGTCTCGTGGGGCCGGTTTCCCCGAGGAGTGCGTTCGCACTCTTTCGTGTGAACCATGCTATCCAGCCGACCAACGTCTTGAGTGCCTCACCAAACGACTTTAGGGCTGAGGCAACGAGACTAATAATCGGCACAAGGGCCGCAGCCAGTATCTCCACCAGTGGTGCCACAGCCGCAAACAGCTCCCCCACGATGCTCAGGATCACCGGAAGTAATTGCGACAGCCCTGCGAAGATCGCACCGTATACTGGCACAAGTGAGGAGATGACCGGGAGCAACTGGTCTATCAACGGGCCAACCGCAGAGCTTACAGCGTTGGCAAACTGCGTCACGAACGGTGTCACGGCGTTTAGGGCCGAGGCGAAGAGTTGAATAAACGGCACCGCCATCGTGATCAGTGTGTTTGCAAGAGCTTCCATCGCCGGTTTCATACCCTCCACTACAGGCACCAACGCATCCGCAAAGGTTCGCACGATAGGGATCACCGCACCCATTACCGGAACGAGGGCCCTGCCAACGACCGCAAACAGGTCGTCGAATGCCATCTGTAGCTGCTCCATTAACGCCGGATTCAATGCACCCACGAACTTGCCGATGACATTCACCAGACCCGTGAACGCACCCGTGGCGACACCAGCCACCGCAAGCGGGCCAGTCATCAACGCACTCACAGACTTGCCAACTCCGGTAAATGCGGCCCCGGCGGCGACACCAATGTACGACAGGCCCTTTGCGGCACCAGCAGCATCTGCCGCAATCTTCTTAAGCTCCGCAGACGCTTCCTTTGAACTGTCCGCCACATCCTTCTCGGCTTCCGCAGCCTCCTTGCTTCCCGCAATATTCTCAGACAACCGGGCGAGGTTATTCGCCGCAATGTTCGCCTGCTTCGCAACCTGCCCCATCGACTGAACAGCAGACCCCATTTGGCCCATATTCGTCGCAAGGATACCGGAGCTTTTGACGATTTCATTCAGGCCCTGCACGGCCTTCTTCGACTGGTTCGCAAGGGCTTCCTGAAACTTTTCGCTCTCGATAATGGCAGCTGCGAGGTCAGTGAGACTCTTGTTCACCTTGTCGGAGGACAGGACGACCTTGTTCAGGTTCATCGTTGTCTTCGGTAGTGGCAGGGCGTTGAGGTTCTTTGTGGTGGCAAGGGCCACAGCGTTGAGCGTGTCCAGCTTGAGTCCGCTGGCACTCTTTTGTAGAGCCTTTGTGGCTGTTGCAATGGCCTGCGACAGGGGTGCGAGGTCGAACGCCTGTGAATCCTTCGCCATCGCCTGAGCGGACGAACCCGACTTACCCAGAGCATCGGCAGCGTCTTTCGCCTTCTGGGCGAGCATGGCGAAGATGTTCGCCAGTTGCTGCATGCCTGTGTCAACGCTCGCCATGAATATATCTCCGAGCTTCAGCCTCTGTCAGACCGGATGTCTCCATCAGAGATCGGGCCATTCTGTGTACATGGTCTTCGCCATCGAACTCGTACGGTATCGCCCTCGGTGTACCCTTGTCGTCTCTGGGTCGCATGTAAAGACAGTTCACCTGTTTCGGTGTTAACCGCTTAATCTCGTCCATGCTCAGGAGGTAAGGCTCGTCCAGCAGGTTGGCGACAATCTGCGGGAAGTGGGGGATTATTACTTCGCCTCCCCCTCCGTGTTTCCCGAAGGGACAAGCCCTTCACTGTCCGTTTGCGACTGCTTCATCATCAGGGACATGGCCTCCTTCACGCCGAGGGGATCTTCCAGCATGAGCTTCTTTGCCCGTATACGGTCTACGCCGAGGAGGATGGCCAGTAGTGCCACCTGACCTTCCAGCGTGTCGATGGCCTTCATGCACACTGGCCCTGTGAACACATACTTGCCCGACACGATGTCCTGAGTGACAGAAGACAATGCCTCGCTGTAACTGTCGCCCAGAAGTTCACGGCGACTTTGCACCGCCTCAAACGCACGGGACTCAAGGTACCGTTCGAACAGGCTCATTCTCTCTAAAGTGAGTGGGCGAACCTCGTGGGTTCGCCCGTCCTTTGCCGTATAGGTGATCCCTTCTACGGAACCGCCTAGTGCTTCCGAAATAGTTCTCATGCTTACCTCTGGGTAACATCAAAGTCTTCGTCGCTGTCAAGTTGACAAGACCACTTCATCGCCCCACGAATAGTCTGATCTATAGAGAAATCGCTGACAATGCCTTTAATGCGGACACGACCAACGGTGTCCCCGACATTGAACTGCGTCCTTCGTGTCAGTACCACATAGGCGTGGTTACCGATGTGCGGGGTTGACTCCTGCGAATAGCAGAACCCGCCAATGCTTATTCGTGCCCTCCGAAGATTGGAGGATACGACCTGACCGGGCGTGCCATACTGCTGATAGCGTTTTTTAAGGTTGTCTGCGAACTGTTGCATTTCAGGGGCTTTCGGGTCTTTCACGGGCGGTACCCATGGAATCGTCAGCCCCTGTTTGAAGTAGATGGAAATGTTCGTGATGTCAATCGTTGGGCTGGTGATCTGAATCTGGTAGGTGTCGGCGTGCAGTTGGCACACAGGGGCCACGACATCGCCATCCCCACCGTATTCCAAAACGGCCAGCCTTCCGACCAGATTTTCAGGCGTGGCCATGTTTCACCATCAACCGGGGATGATGGTTACGGAACCGGAAATTTCCACCGTCGCCTTGTCCTTGACCTGCGTGCTAATCTTCACGCCCGTGATCAAGACGGTGCGACTGGCGGCATTACCCTGACCAACGCCAAAGATGGCTGTGCCATAGGTTCCCTTCAATGGAGCCGAACCCGTGTAGGGGCCGGATGCCGTGAAGGTTCCACCGGGCACGCCCGGGACAACGGCACGGACCGCGCCGTTCAACGGGTATGCGGGATCGACTGTGGTGAAATTGGTCACCTCGACCTCTTCCACATTCTCGTCCAGCGTCCAGCTGTCCATCGCGAAAACGGTTCCGGCGAAGCTGAAGCTCGCCAGTTTGCCAGCGTAGTAGGGCATGGTTCAATCTCCTTGAAAGGGATCAGACATCTTCCAGAACATGGATGTGTAGCGTACCGCCATTCAGGGCTGTAATGGCGACCTGATCGCAGTCAGCGATAAAAAGCTCGGTGCCGTTTGGCATTGTCTCCCCGCTCATAATCATCTGGTTGGCGGCGAGGATAATGGTGTCGCTTGGCGTGGCCCCCATCCTCGGGGTCACGGTGCAGTCCGTTGTAGACCACATAACGACATTTTTAATCTTCTGATGCTTCACCTGCAATGTAGCAAGAAAGTTGCTGGCGTTGTCCGGGTACGCGACCGAGATGTTCACCTGCCCGTCCCCAGTCGCGACAATCTGGCTGGCCGCACCCGGCGCACCGGAGTCGCTGAAGTTGATCGACACATTATGAGAAAACGGCATGTTAACTCTCCCTTATTTCTCTGCTTAAGAAGTTCGCACGCATGTTCGTCACATCCACATTCTGGCGTAGTTCGGTCTGAATGAACGCACCGCCCGGAACCAGTTGCACATCGAACACGCTGTCCACACCAGTGAGCAAAGGTTGATAGATGGCGTTTCGCACCTTCTGGCGCAACCCGAGGTAACTGCCCGGGTCAAGACTCTGGTCACGGTCTCCACGGGAAAACATGGACACGATTACCGGGTACACATAGGTCACGCCACGGGTAAAGTCCTCGTCGCCGATTATTTCTCCGTCTTCGGTAGGTGCGATGACCAGCATCGGGAACGGGTCATTTGGTAGCTGCACGGGACGCTTTCGTAGTGCCACACTCACGGACGGGCTCTCTCCAGTAACCGCCGCCACGAGGCGTGATTTCAGGGCATCCAGAATGTCGTAGTAGTAAGAACTACTCACGGCAGTACTATCTCCTGCTGAACCGTACCAGACTCCGCCTCGGCCTCGATCTGGTACTTGTTGCCCCAGACATCAAGGTTCACGGCCGAAGCCCACCACACAACGCCACGACTGTCCACGATCTTACAGTTCAGCTGCGGCACGAACGTGTTAGTCAACACACTCAGCCCACCGCCGCTTCGCCACAGTAATCTCCCGTCAGCAGACCACTTCAAACCCACACTAACAAAAAGCGGCTTACGCCACATGTGCCATGTCGTGAAGGTGCGGTAGCCTAGCGAACCGTCCCCGAGGTCTGTAAGGATGTTATCAACGCCCTGCATTAGACAATTCTCGACCCGCCTCCACGCACCGTCTGGATTAGTCACCTCGACGGTTTGGAGATTGTCAAATACCAGATAGTCGTCGGATACATCAATGGTCGGCATGTTAGTAAATCTGCGACCTCACCTCTGCCGGTTGGAGGATGCCCGCCATCTTATTCAGGTCGCCAATCTGGCGTAACAACGACTCACGCCACTCCGTGCGACTGACCGACTGACCCCCAACCGAATAGCTCGGCTGAGGGTTCAATGCGTCGGTACTCAGAGCTTGAAGCAGGTTGCCACGCATCACGGAGATGGCGGTAACCTGTTCGGAGATAGTGGACATCAGTTCACCTTGTAAGCGTTTTCGGTTGCCGTGATACCCATCAGCGTATTGTACGCTTTGATAGCTTCTTCTTGCGTGGAAGCCTCAATCGTTACGGATGGACAATACGGTAGCTCAACCGTCCACTTCTTGATTGGTTCTTCAGAGGGCTTGATAACCGCCTCGTGCTGCTCGGGTTTCTTCGCCATTGTAATTACTCCGAACCGAGGACTACATAGCGGGGATCACGAACACCAGCAACGCCCATCCAGCTGGCCTTAATAGCCATAGCGATGTCCTGATTGAACTCCAGAGGGTTGCCTGCTGGGGCTTCCACGATGGTGAGGGGCTTTGCTTCCCTCCAGACGAACGCCTTTTTAAAGTCGCCCAGATAGACCCGCCTGTTGGCGTTTACGGCGGTGACACCGGAGTCCACAAGGGCTTTCAGGGCGTGGGGGCTGGTCAGAATCTGGTAGTTCTGATCCAGTGGGTTGGCCGAAACGGTTTGCTTCGGGTCACCGGAAGTGGCGTAACCGGGTGCGGTCTGGCGCACTTCGGTGGCGTTGAGAATGTTCCTTGCGGTGTACTTCAAGGCGGGCATGACAAGCATTTGCTTCGGTTCGACCATAATCGGATAACCGGAGACCGGATCCGTCATGTTCACGAAGAGTTGCTCAAGCGTGTTCACTGAAGTCCAATCGGAGAGACTATAGCCTGTTAACTTGTTTATCCACGAACCGGTCGTGAGGTAAGTATTCAGGCTGTTGCCGTTCCAGTTGTGGTTGTTGGTGATACCGAGAACGACCTGAAGGATTTTGTACTCCTTTGTCACGGCCAGCATGGTGCCAACCGAACGGGCGGAATCCAGAATCTGCGAGGTAAGGTCGCTGAAAATAGCCTCCATGGTCACGGAGCAAATGCGACCATGCTTCTCGATGCCCGGGTAGTTGATGAACTGACCGGCGAAACTGGTCTGCGGATAAGGCTCCGCTTCCTCCAGCTTCTCGCCGAGATCACGCACATCGGACAGGTACGGCACCTTCTGGGTACCGAGGTTACCGTTGGTCACGGGGATATTAGTGGCCAACTGGTCTCCCAGAAGGGATGCCAGTTCGTACTTCTCACGAATCTCGTTCACGAGTAGTTGACCAGTAATCGCCGTGAACAGCGAGGCAGACACGCCATCCGAGGCCTCTGCGACCCGATTAGTCACGTTGCGTTGGAGGACATCGCTCCAACCCTCACCGATGAACGCCTCCGCCATACGGCGGATGGAGAAGTCTCCCACGCTGATCTTCCGTTCAGCGATGGCATCCTTCAGCGTGTTGACGGTAGCCGCCACGCCGCTCGACTCGCAAACCCTCTTCAGCTTATGCTCAATAGCCATGTGTGTGATCTCCTTGAAGCTTGTCTTGTTTGGTTACTTCGAATAAGGCGTAACTGTGGAGAGCAGTCGAACCTTGATTCTGGTTGGGGTGACCGGGTTCTCCACCACGACGCCAATGGCCCGCACTGCGGTAGGCACCTTTGTGAGGAGCTGATTCTGTAGGGCGTTACCAGAAGCCTTTGCTGGGCCGACAAAGGTTCCCGGCGATACTGGTGCCGCATTGTCGTAATCGAACTCGTACACGCCAGTCGTGTTCACACGAATTGCGTAGTCGGTTGAGTTACCGAAAATGCGGTTGGCATTGGCTGTTCGCTGCTGGCCGGACACGCCGAGGAAACTTGCGACAAAGTTCGTCTGCGTTGTGGCGATGTCGGTCGTCCACTGGAAGGCGGACGCTGGCTGAATGGGCGGTATTGCGCCTGCCCCGGAGCTGTCAAGCTGGGCGATCAAGTCACCCACCTCAATGGCGTTGGCCAGTCCGTTGAACCCGGTTATTACCGGATTGGTGTCGCCGTAAAGATACTGAACAATAGCCATATTAACCTCCAGTTGGATTAGGAACGAAGGGCCTTCACAAGGGAATCAACGGTAAGTTCGCCACCCGTGGCAACCGCACTGATGGGATTCTCTCCACGGAAGATCACACGACGACGATCCTCGATGAGAGTCTTCCAATTCTTCTTTTCGCTGTCGGCAAGCACGCCGACGAACGATTCGGTCACGGCGTAGGTCGGGAGGACATCGCAAGCTTTCCGTGCCTCACGAACCAGTTGCTCACGTTTGTCTCGAAGGCGATAAGTCTCCACCTCCTCGATTAGCCTGCGCATTGCCGGGTTCTTGCGGAGCCGAACGGACTCGGTCACGGGTTCTTCTTTCTTGTCATCCTCGTCCTTCGGAGTGTCCTCGGCTTCACCCAGAGGCAGCTCGCCACCCTCCTCGTCCCCACTGGAAGCGAGGGAGATAAGCTCCTGAATGGCCGCAATCTTTGCGGCATCATCCATCGTGCTATCGGAGAGAATTGCAGATAGTTCTTCTGTACCCATATCGGACTCCTTTGCCATTGACTCAGAGAAAATGTAAACCTCACCCTTCTCACCATCCCACTCACCGACACCTCGGCCGTTTTTGTCGAGGGCGGTCGCAATGTCCTTGTCGCCGTCAATCTTCACGGCACCCGCAGACTTCACCGCAGTTCTCCACCCGCCGTAGGTGTTCATGAACTTCACCTTGTGATTCGGCATTGCCTCAGCCTTCATGGTTTTCATGGTTTTCTCTTCGCCCTTGAGTTTTTTATTTCGGTAACTGCCCTCCCAGACATCTCGCAATACGGCAGCAAACTTCTCCGAGGCGGAGGTTATACCTGACGCAATGTCGTTTAATTGCGAGAACAACCTCGGTTCAACGGTGTCCTTGAAGACCGTATTTTGTTTCTTAAGTGTCGCTGCCACACGCCGTAGGGTTCCGAGATTCTCCTCCAGAGCTTCCACCCATGCGGCATCAATCTGGGTGCCACCGATTTTATATCCCTCAGTGCGAGTCTTTGTGCCCATACGGCTCTCCAGTCGTTTTGCAATCTCGTCAAAGAAATCCGCCTCGGAGACGCTATTGGTCTTACTGGTCTTACTGGCCTTACTGGGCTTGTCCACACTCTCCATTAAGCCCTTCGTGGTCGCCGGATTGGCAACGAGGTCAACCGACTCAACCTTTGCGATGTCCGTCACTTCCTCAACTCCTTCCGGTGTCCACTTTGATTTCACCTGTGCCATGTGCGACAGCCCAACGGCCTTCTGGTCGTTCTCGGCCCACCACTCAAGGCTCTTAGCATCCTTGTGATGGGGATTATAAACCAGATCACCGTACACGCCATCCGCCTCGCAACGCACATTCACCACACGACCAATGCGGTCGCTGTAACTGCGGCCCTCGTCGCCCAGCTTGTGGTTGATGTTCACAAGCGCACCTTCGTACAGTTTGTAACACCTCTCCAAAACAGAGATGGGATAGACACGACCGTTCAAAGACTCCGTGCCAATCACCTTCACGCCACGAATCACGTTCGACCCCTCGGCCTTATCTTCTGTGACGGTTCGGGTAGTCTGGGATGGCATGCTAGCCTCGGCTGTCTGGGAGCTTTTTATCGTCGCATCCATTGAAGACCTCCACGAGATAATCCTTCACTATCTTAACCATGTGGCCCGGCTTCACATGTGCGATACCCATCCGATTGCACGCTGTTTCGGGTGTTTCGCCCTCGTTCACGAGCATGCGAACGAACTCGGCGATGGTCGGGTGGAACCCGTTCACATATATCCAGAAGTCGGAGACGGACAGCTGGTCGCTTTCCCTCCCGGGCATGGAGAGTAGTTGTCCGGGTTCTATCCGTTTCGTCTCCGGGTTGATGGAGCGGTTGATCTCGCCCCATACCCACGCACGCAGGTAGACCCACGGGATCCGTTCACCCAGCTTATCGGCATCTATCCTTCGCAAGCCTTCCAGCAACCCGACCCAGCCGGTTTGAATTAAGTCTTCGATAGATCCACGATTGCGGTACATCCCGTAGAACCTCCTTGCCATAGCCGTGATCATCGGGGCATACTGGAGGATTTCCGCATCACAAACCGAGAGCTGGTGGAGCCTTTTCACTCGGGGCTGTGGCACCCCTTTCCGGCGTGGTGGAGGTTGCTGATAGCCCATTCGGTTTGATCTCCGCAAATATCGTTTCGAGTAGCGTCTGCGGCACGGACGGAAACGCCGCACGGGCAATTGCCTTCGCCGACGACACGGGCAACGCACCCGCACTCGCCTGCACGGCCAGATCCACGAGACTACCGATCTGGGCACCGTTGAGTGCGGTGTCCTGAACCTGTTCGGTGCCACCGTCGTTCACCCCGGTACTCACGCCGTCCTGAGAACCGGCCTGTGGCTCTCGGCTAGCCGCTTCCTCCTTGAACTTCTGGATGTTTCGCTGTTCTTCCTCGAAGTTCTTGCCGGACTCAACGGTCACGGTTTGCGGTGACCACACGCCCATATCAAGATAAGTCTTCGCTGTATTGGCCTCACGGTCGTAGTCACGGGAGATGAGCCCCGGCCCCTTTGCCCGGATGGTAATGCGATCCATCACATCCCCGGGAAGTAGACCGATGTCCACGGCGTGGGCGATCTGCATCCACAAGATAGACCTCTCTGGTCGTGTGCGCCTTTCGCCAATGGCCTGCCCGAGGAGACGTTGCATGCGTTCGAATGTCTTCACCGCAGGGGCCTCGGCCACAAGTGCGCTGGCGTAATTATTGTTGCTTGCGTCGGTGGACATCATGGTCTCGGTGATACCGAACCGGGCAGCTATGGCACGCAGGTTTGCGGACAATGTCTCCACAAGGTCTGCCGCACCGATGTTCATGGCCGGGAAGTCGTACTCGACATTGCCGGACGAGGTGAGGATAGTGCCGTATCCCATGTGGCTGATATTCGTGCGGTACCCGGATGCCGGGTCTTGCACCGTGTAGTCTGTCGCCTTGCGGTTGAATTCTTCCACAGCCTCGGGAGGTGAGTCGTTCAGTTTGCGGATGACCGCAATCTTGCTGCGGGCCTTTGCCACGGCGATCATCGACTGAAGCACATCCTCCGCACTACGAAGATTACTCTCCACGGCGTAGACGGTTGGCAGACCCCGCTTTGAATTACTCTCCACATTAGCTCGTACATGGATGATCTGCTCTGCTGGCACCCGGGTCGGTGTCGTGGTCTCCCACGGTTTCTCTACCACCCAGTAGGCCAACCGGTCGTGCAGGTCTTCACCACGGCACAGTACACCGAACGAGTTATCGGGCGTGTTGTCGTCGTTGGGGCTGCGAACCAGTTCAGGCTCCACGAAACGGACACGCAGTAAACCGTCCCCGCCACGGAACAGTCTCCAGAAGAACTCCCCGTCAGCGTGGTAACGCTGCACGGCCTCGGACTCGATCTCGCTCATGCGGTTGTGTTCACAGCACAGGTCAATGAGGTCTTGCACCTTCTGAATCAACTTCGGGTCTGTGTTGTCCTGTCGTGCCTGTGCCGTATAGGTGAACCCTGTACCGACCACATAGTTGCGATGTGCGTTAATGGCTGCGATAGCGAACTCATTATTTCGGCACACGAACCGTGAACGGTCACGCAGCTGCTTGAGTTGCCACCAGTTGATGTAGAGTGGCAATAGCTCGCCGGACAGTCGATTATCACGGCGTGAGAGGTACTGTGTACCGTACCCACCATCCATGAACCCGTACGGGCCGACCTCGGCGAACAGGTCGTCGCCACTGGTTGGGAACCCGGGCAGACCGCCGTAAAGGTTCATTGACTCGGAGATAATCTTAGGGCCAACTGCGACCTTGCTGTTCATGCTCGCCTCCGTTCGTTCGCTGTGCGAACTCACCACTCACTACACACGTCCCGTAATCTGCTCGGTAAACCCGCCGTCCGAACGGATAAGGCACGAAAGGTTGAATGCGTCCGCAAGATCGGGCGATGCCTTTAAACGGCGTTTCGTCATCGCTTTCGCCTCAACCATCCTCCGCTGGAGGCTATCCAGCGTGAAAATGGGTTGGCGCAATTCTAGCATCAATCCCTGCTTGATGTCATCTGGTAGCGGAGCAATTGAGATCTGCTCGGAGTCCGCCAGTTCGCTGGCGTTGAACCACAATTCGCTACGGAGGTTATTATAATCTCCCTCCCATCTAGACTTCAGACTACTGTTCACCTCGACGAAATTGTACCGCGTGGCACCACCGCCACGCATGTCCACCAACCCTGCACCCAACCCGGCTGCGTCAATCAATACCGGTATCTGTGTCGCCTGCTGGCCGTTTTGGCTATAGGTCTGACACAACTCCTTCAATCGCTCGGCGGTCATGTTCAGGCTCCAACCACGATGCGATTCCATGTGAATAACCGCCATGCCCTTGCGAATACATATCGCCGTCCTGTCGTCGCCGAACCGTGCCGGGTCGCAACCAATCTGCACCAACCACTCCGGGTGAACCTGCACAGGCTTCTGGAGGTTCTCAAGAGCCCGATCAGACCATACCGATGCCACCGAGCGGCTGGGCCAACGCCCCAGAACCTGCACCTCGAATAGCGGG
>Ga0255117_1000148_pt1 | contig 21904 bp, 17 predicted proteins | sample Law_Atlam_RepA_8_2_FD_188583 | JGI IMG/M metagenome (GOLD analysis project Ga0255117, IMG submission 188583) | Freshwater microbial communities from St. Lawrence River, New York, United States - Law_Atlam_RepA_8h | ecosystem: Environmental > Aquatic > Freshwater > River | place: USA: New York...
CCTTTGTTTATCAATAACTTCTGGTTTAAATCCCCGCGAATTACTGACCGCCTGCCTAGCGATTGAGGCAAACTTAGGCCGCGTACGAACGATTAAAGACGGCCCCCGGACGGTGGATATCGATCTGCTCTTCCATGAGGATGGTAAGGTTGAGCTCCCTGACCTCACCCTCCCCCACCCCCGCTGGCAGGAACGAGGGTTCGTCGTTTTCCCCCTAAGGCATCTACTTCAAGACCCTGCCCTCGCCAAGGACCCGACTTGGGATTGGCTTCGGGCCAAGGTCGCCTCTTTGCCCGTCGATGGGTCCGGCCTGCGCCCATGGCACGGACCGACCCCCTGGATCAAACCGACGCGCTGAAGCCCGCCCGCTTCGGTCATGCTCCCGCGCTCTGGCTGGCCCTGCCCTTGCTGGCGGGTTGCGCTTGGGACGCTTACGCGCAGCCAAACATCCTTCCGCTCCTTTGGGTCGGTCTGCTCAGCACGGCCGCCCTCTGGTTCGGCGCACGCCACGAAAACCTCAGTCGGCTGCTGTTGACCTGCGCCGGGATTTGCTGGGGGGCCGCTTGGCATCAGGCCAAGCTCCCACCACAGACCCCGCTGGCCACCGTTCGCAGCTACGCCGAACTCTCCGTCCTTGTCGAAAGCGCCGCCCCCCGACGGATGGGGGAGGGGTGGACCGGATTGGGGATCGTCACCGACAAGGGACCGTTGTTTCGGCGCCGGCTCGCGTTGTCGGTGAAAGGCGCGCCGCCCGCGCGGGGAGCCGAACTCAAAATCACCGGACACCTCTCCGCCTTGCCGCCCAACGCCACCGGCTACGATGCGTGGCTGGCCTCCCAAGGGGCGACGCTCACCCTGCGCGGCGGCAAAACGTTGGGCGTGCTCGAGCCACCCACGCGCTTTGCGGTCTGGTGCCAACGCAGCCAGAACCACCTCGAGCAATGGTTGCGGACCTTACCCTGGGACGACCCCGACGGCGGCGCCCTGCTCGCCGCGACGATGCTGGGGCGGACGGCCTTGCTGCCCGAAGAAGCCAAAGGCGCCTTTGCCGCCACGGGTACGCTGCACCTCTTCGCCATCAGCGGTCTCCACATCGCGGGCATGGCCGCGGCCTTGATCTGGGCCGCGCGGCGACTGCGCCTACCCGAGAAACCCGCCGGTATCGCCATCCTCGCCCTGCTCTGGCTCTACGTCGAAGTCACGGGGGCCTCACCCTCTTCGCTGCGGGCTTGGATCATGGCGGTGTTCCTTTGGGCCGGACAAACCGGCGAACGCGCCACGCCGCCCTTGCAGTCGCTCGCCCTCGCCGCCGCCGCCACGTTGCTCTGGAGCCCCGAGGCGAGCAGCGACCCGGGTTTCCAGCTCAGTTACCTCGCGGTGCTCGCGATCCTCCTCGTCGGCGTTCCGGCGGCCGAGCAAATCGCCGCGCCCACCTTGGCGGAGAAATTGACGCCGAAAGACGTGGCGTCCACAGGGCGCCGCTGGGGCTGGCGGTTGCGGCGCGCGCTCCTCGGCGGTCTCTGCGTGTCCTCGGCGGCGACCATCGCCGGCGTGCCGCTCACATTGACTTATTTCCAAAGCAGCAGCTGGGGCGGTGTCTTCGCGAACCTCGTGCTCGTCCCGCTGTCCGAAATCCCGCTCATCTTGGGGATGGCTTCGCTGCTCTTCTGTCCCTGGTCGGGCCTGCTGCCGTTCGCGGCCTGGATCAATGGCTGCGCGGCCCTGGTGTTGAATGCCATGAGCGGCTTCACGCAGGCCTTCGCGCAGATACCCGGCTTGGTGCTCACGGGTACCGTCCAACCCGCCGCCGCCGGTCCGGCCTGCGCGGCGCTGCTCGTGGCGTGCTTCCTCGCCCAAGCCGAAACGAAAAGCGCCCTCCGACTGCTGGGCGTCCCGCTGGCGCTGGTGCTGCTCTGGTTCGTCCTGTTCGTCTATTGAACGAAAACGGTGGGCTTGCCTTGGCCCATCGTCGGCCAAATGTCCCGGCATGCGCTTGCTGCCCACCCTCGCTTCGCTCCTCGGCCTCCCGCTCGCCCTGCTCGCCGCCGAAACGCCGCGCCAGTGGAGCGGCATCTACCCGAACCTCGCCTACTTCAACAATGAAGGCGAGTGCGGCACCGGCGCCGTCGTCCCCTGGGCGGACCGCCTCTGGGTCATCACCTATGGCCCGCACCTGCCTTACGGTTCGAGCGACAAACTCTACGAAATCACCCCCGACCTCCAGCAGATCATCCGCCCCGAGAGCGTCGGTGGGACGCCCGCGAACCGGATGATCCACGTGGAGTCGAAGCAACTGATCATCGGGCCATACTTCATCGACGCCGACCGCAAGGTCCGCGTGATCCCACCGAAGCTCATGCCCGGTCGGCACACGGGCAACGCCCGCCACCTGACGGATCCGACGAACAAGGTCTACTTCGCCACGATGGAAGACGGCCTGTACGAAGTCGACGTCCACACGCTCGCGGTGAAGGGGTTGATCAAGGAGATCAAGAACGTGCCGAAACCCGGGCAGACCGAGGAAGTCAGCCCGGCGACCATCACTTCGACGCTGGCCGGCTACCACGGCAAAGGCCTCTACTCGGGCCAAGGTCTGGTCATCCTCGCGAACAACGGCGAGATGGGCGCCAAGGCCCTGACCGACCCGACCATCGTCAGCGGCGGCCTCGGCTCCTTCAACGGCACCGGCAACTGGTCGCTCGTTCGTCGCAACCAATTCACCGAAGTCACCGGGCCGGGCGGGCTCACCGGCAACGCCAATCCCGAGAAGGATCCCATCTGGACGATCGGATGGGATTTCCGCTCCTTGATCCTGATGGTCCTGGAAAACGGCAAGTGGACGAGTTTCCGCCTCCCGAAACCGAGCCACTCCTACGATGGCGCCCATGGCTGGAACACCGAATGGCCGCGCATCCGCGACATCGGCGAACCCGGCCAACGCCTCATGACGATGCACGGTTCGTTCTGGACCTTCCCGGCGGGCTTCTCCGCGAAAAACTCCGCGGGCCTCGCGCCGCGCTCCAACTACCTCAAGGTCATCGGCGACTTCACGCGCTGGCAGGATCGCCTCGTGTTCGGTTGCGACGACACCGCGAAGTCCGAGTTCCTCAACAAGCGCCCCGCGAAGGGTACGCTCGCCGGCCCCGGTCAATCACAGTCGAACCTTTGGTTCGCCCCGCTCGACACCACCACCAGACTCGGCCCCGCGATCGGCCGCGGCGGCGTCTGGGTCGATGAACCCATCAAGGCCGGCGCGCCTTCGGACCCCTTCCTGCTCGATGGGTTCACGGAGCGAACGCTCTGGCTCAGCCACGATGGCGCGGCCGACACGAGCTACACGGTGGAAGTCGACCAAGATGGCACGGGGACTTGGAAGGCCTGGAAACAGTTCAGCCTCACCGCCGCCGCCCCGGGACTCTGGGTTGATCTCTCCCCGCAACAGGTCAGCGGGGCGTGGATCCGCGTGACCAGCTCGCGAGATCAACAGAAAGCCACCGCACAGTTCCAATACGCCAACGCCGACCAGCGCGGAACCGAAGCCGACCCGATGTTCGCCGGCTTGAGCTCGGCGGAAACCGCCACGAGCCGGGGCGCGTTCTTGCTCACGCGCGGGGGCAACCTGCGCACGCTCTCGGTCCTTCCGGCCACGCTCACCGCGGAGCAAACCACCAGCGGCGCGGCCTACGAACTCACCGCCGACATGAAGCTCGTGAAGCAAGCCGACGCCAAGGTCACCGACTACGTCGCCAAGAACACGGCCATCCCGGCGGGCATCGTCACGACCGACGCGGCTTCCGTCATCTTCGAAGAAGGGGGCCAACGCTGGCGCCTCCCGCGGGCCTTCCCGCTCGGCGATGCGCGCAACGCCGCCCAAGACCGCCTGCTCGCCCGCAACGCCCTCCGCAAGGCGCGGGAGGTCTGCACCGAGCGCGACCTCCTACAGGCCCACGGCACGTTCTATGAACTGCCCGCGCTCAACGCGCTGGGCGCGATTCGGATGCGGCCCGTCGCCACCAGCGGCTTGGCGATCCACGACTACTGCTCGTACCGCGGACTGCTGGTGCTCTCGGGCCTGCAGGAAGGCGCGAAGAACGACGCCCACATCATCCGCTCGGAAGACGGCCAAGCCGCCGTCTGGGTGGGCGCCGCCGACGACCTCTGGAAGCTCGGTAAGCCGCGCGGCTTCGGTGGCCCATGGCTCAACAGCACCGTCACCGCCGGAACCCCTTCCGACCCTTACCTGATGACGGCTTACGACGAAAAGTCACTCACGCTGCGCAATCATGGCGCCAAGGCGGCCCGCATCGCGGTGCTGCTCGACGTCACGGGGGACGGCAAGACGGTCCCCTACCGCACCCTCGAGGTGCCGGCCGGCGACGAAGTGGTGCATGCCTTCGAGCGCTCGCTGAACGCCTACTGGATCCGCTTCGTCGCGGATACCGACGGGGTCTTCTCCGCCCAGTTAGAATACAAGTGACCTTGCGGGCGATGGGAGGTTCGCCTTATTTATCCGCTTCATGAAAACCCGCCTCAGCGCCCTCCTCCTGGGACTCGCCACGTTAGGCGCAGCCGATGCGCCCAAGACGTTGTCGGAAGCCCCCGCGACCCTCTTGGCGCAAACCGACAAGCTCGTCGGCGCCGACGAGATGACGAAAGGCTCGCCCCCCCTGGCGTGGAAAATCGCCAAAGGCCGCTGGGAGCGGACGACGCTCGGCACCAGCGGGGCGGAACTCCCCGCCGACAAGAACAACGCGGTCATTCGCCTGCCGGTGAAGCTCGAGTCGTTCGTCCTGGCTTTCGACGTCCGCTTGGACGGTGCGGCGAGCCTGGCCTTCACCATCAACAACGCCAAGGAACAACTGGCGCGCGTCATCATCGCCCCAACGCATGTCAGCCTCCGGCGCGACGACTACGACGGCAACGGCCCGGAGAAGGCGTTCACGCTCTTCACGCAACCGATGTCGATCGACGCGGGCACCTGGCACACGGTCGTCTTCGAGATGGTCGGCGACACCGTCGTGCTGACCGTGGACGGCAAGATCAGCGGCTGGGGCAGCGAGCCGGCCTACGCCAAGGAAATCCGCGCCAACCCCGGCTTCCATATCGACGGGACTTTCGCGACCGTCCGCAACGTCCGCCTTTGGACGGCCAAGGCCGAACCCAAACCGACCTGGGCGGAGAAAAAGGGCGCGCTCCCTCGGCCGCTGGAAAAACCCAGGAAATAGGCGCCGCCAAGGGCCAACCCATCTCCCCGCTTGCACCAGCGGGCGGACTCGTCACCTTCGCACTTCACCGTTACATGGACGAGCCCTTTGACAGCATCGAGGCCGCCCTCGCCGATATCGCCGAGGGGAAGCTCGTCATTGTGACCGACGACGAGAACCGCGAAAACGAAGGCGACTTCGTGATGGCCGCCGCGAAGGTCACCCCGGAGGCGGTCAACATGATGATTCGCCATGCGCGCGGGCTGATCTGCGTGCCGACGGTCGAGCATCAGCTCCGTCGCCTCGGCATCTCCCAGATGGTCCCCGAGAACCGCGAATCGCAACGCACGGCCTTCGCCGTCTCGGTCGACGCCGCCGACGGCATCTCGACGGGCATCAGCGCCTACGACCGCGCCAAGACCATCGCGATCCTGGCCGACCCCGACTCCAAGCCGGAACAACTCGTCCAACCTGGCCACATCTTCCCGCTCATGGCGCGCCCCGGTGGCGTGCTCCAGCGCGCCGGCCACACCGAAGCCGCCGTCGACCTGGCTTCGCTCGCGGGCCTGCACCCGAGCGGCGTCATCTGCGAAATCCTCAATGAGGACGGCTCGATGGCGCGCCTGCCGGAATTGATCGAATTGAAGAAGCGCTTCGGGCTCCGCATGGTATCGATCGCGCAGCTCATCGAATTCCGCCACCGGCGCGAACGCCTGGTCGAACTCGTCGCCGAAAGCCCCTTCCGCTCCGCGTGGGGCGAATTCCAACTCCGCGTCTACCGCTCCCTGCCCGACGGCCGCCAACACTTGGCCTTCGTGCTCGGGGAGCCGACCAACACGCCGACCCTGGTCCGCGTCCAACGCGAGAACCTGCTGGGCGACCTTTTCCGCGGACAAGCGTTCGGGGCCGGGGACTCGCTCGCCGCCAGTTTCGCCGCCGTCGCCAAGGCCGGCACGGGCGTGATCGTCCACGTGGCCCAACCCGGTGGCGGCGTGAAAGCCGACGGTGAAGGCATCCGGCTCGGCGCCATGGACTCGCGCGACTACGGCATCGGCGCCCAGATCCTTTCCCATATCGGCCTCCGCCAGATTCGTCTCATCACGAATAACAGCCGGAAAGTCGTCGGATTAGGCGGTTACGGGCTGGAAATCGTGGAACAGGTGCCGTTCTAGGCGGTTCGGGCGTTTCCTCTTGAACGCAAGGGCGGAAACCCTTGCATCAGCCTTCCGTTCTTCCACCGCCATGAGCCAAGATAAGCCCAACTACGAAAAGGTCGACGGTGCCGACCTGCTCATCGCCATCGTGGCAGCCTCGTACAACCAAGTCCTCGTCGATGCGCTCATCAAGCAAGCGACCAAGGGGCTCAAGGCCGGCGGCGTGAAAGAAGCCAACCTCCGCCTCGTCAAGGTGCCCGGTTCGGGCGAAATCCCTTACGTCACCAACATGCTCGCGCTGTCGGGGGACTACGACTGCATCATCGGCCTCGGCGTGGTGGTCGCCGGCGATACGCCGCACCACGAGATCATCGCGCACTCGACCGCCAAGGCGATGCAGGACGTCGCCCTCCGCTCGGAGGTCCCCGTCATCAACGGCATCGTCGTCACCAACACCCGCCAGCAAGCCGAAGAGCGCTGCACGGGGGCCCTCGACCGCGGGACGGAATTCGCGCAAGCCGCCTTGATCATGGCCCAGCACCGCCTCCAACTCGGCGAGCGCCTCGACCAAGTCGAAGCGGAAGAACGCGCCAAAAACGGCGGGAACGAACCTTTTGCCCAGAACTGATGGAAACCGACTCGCATTCTCCGGCCCGCACCCGGATCCGCATCCGCATCAAGGGGCCCGACTTCCGTCTGGCCGACCAAGCGGCGGCGGACGTGGCGAACAGCGTCACGGCCACCGGCGTCCGCGCGCTCGGCCCCCTCCCCTTGCCCTCGACGGTGGAAGCGTTGCGTTCCTCCAGCTCCTATGAGGAGCTCCGCTGCCATCACCGCCTGCTCGAAATCATCGAGTCGAAGCCGCAGACGATCGATGCGCTCCGCCGCATCAACCTGCCCGCCGGCATCGAAATCGCCGTGGTCGCCCCCGAAGACCCGGTCGCGCCCGCCGAAGCCACCCCGGGCGAAGCCCCGGCCAAGCGCAACCGCCGCCGCGACAGCCGCGTCGCCGCGATGCAGTTCCTGTATTCCTGGGAAGTCCAACGTCAGGGCGACATCGTCACCGCACTCTACGATTTCTTCGGTGAGCAACCGCAGCCCCGCGAATACTACGCCTTCGCCGAAGAACTGATCCACGGCGTCATCCGCGACCAGGCCCTGATCGACGAAGTCATCGTACGCTTCGCCCAGAATTGGGCCTTTGAACGCGTCGCCAAGGTCGACCTCGCCACGCTGCGCCTCGCCATCTTCGAACTGATGCGTCGCACCGACATCCCTCCGGTCGTGACGATGAATGAGGCGATCGACATCGCCAAGGTCTTCTCCACCGAGGAATCCAAGCGCTTCGTCAACGGCATCCTCGACCGCTACGCGGCGACGTTGGGGCGCGACCCACGCAAGGCCGAAGGGGCCTAAGGCCATGGCGGGTGGTTTCTTCGAGAGGCTCAAGGCCGGGTTAAGCCGCACCGCGGAAGCGGTCGCGAACCTGCTCGCCCGGCCGATGGACGACCAGGCCGCCGAGGAACTCCGGGAACGGTTGATCTTGGGCGACTTCGGTCCCGCGACCGCCGACGAGGCCGTCGCCGCGGCCAAGGCGGCGTGGAAGTCCGACGCCGGCCTCCGCAAGGCGGGTCCGGCGGAAGCCGCCGCCGCCGTCCTCGAAAAGGCGCTCGGCGCCAGCGGGCCGTGGACGCTGCCCCCTGACCGTAAGCCGATCGTCATCATGTTACTCGGCGTCAATGGCGCCGGTAAAACGACCACCGCGGCGAAACTGGTTTCGCTGTGGAAGCAGCAAGGCCGCCGCGGCCTGCTCGGCGCCTGCGACACTTTCCGCGCCGCCGCCGGCGAACAGCTGGCGACCTGGGCGGCGCGCCTCGACACGGAAGTCGTCGGCGGCGCCTCCGGGGCGGATCCCGCGGCCGTGGCGTTCGACGCCGTCAAAGCGGCCACCGCGCGGGGCGTGGACTTCGCGATCCTCGATACCGCCGGCCGGCTCCACACGAAGGCCCACCTCCTCGAAGAGCTCCGCAAGGTCGTGCGGGTGGTCCATAAGGCTTTACCGGACGCGCCGCACGAGAAGTGGCTGGTGATCGACGGCTCGCTCGGGGCCAACTCACTCGAACAAGCCAAGGTCTTCCACGAAGCCGTCGGCCTCACGGGCCTGGTGGTCACGAAGCTGGATGGCTCCGCGCGCGGCGGCGCCTTGGTCGCGATCGTCCGGGAACTCGGCGTGCCGGTCCGCTTCATCGGTGTCGGCGAGAAGCCCGAGGACCTGCAGGCCTTTGATAAACGGGCCTATGCCCGCTCGGTCGTCGGCCTGGGCGAGTGAGGTTGGCTTGCCACTGGGACGCGAAGCCATCAGGGTGGGCTCATGTCGGCTGAAAGCGTCACAGTGGAACTTGGCTCACGCGCCTATCCGGTGCGGATTGGTTCCGGCGTCTTCGCCGAAGCCTTAGCCGCCGCCGAGCAACGCCTCGCCCGCGGGGCTCGCTGTGTGGCCGTGACGTCGCCGGCCATCGCCGCGGCCCGTCCGGAACTTCTGCACGCCCTGCAACAGCGCATGCCCGTTTACGTGACGTCCACCGATGGCGAGAAGGCCAAGTCCGCCGACGAACTCGCGCGCGTCTGGGACTTCCTCGCGGAGCACCGCGTGGCCCGCGATGGCGCGCTCTTCGCGGTCGGCGGTGGCGTGGTCGGTGACCTCGCCGGCTTTGCCGCCGCCTCCTACCAACGCGGCATCGATTTCTATCAAGTGCCGACGACGCTGCTGGCGATGGTCGACAGCTCCGTCGGCGGGAAGACGGGCATCAACCTCGCCGCCGGCAAGAACCTCGTCGGCAATTTCCACCAACCCACCGCGGTCTTCGCCGATACGGCGTTGCTCTCCACCCTGCCCGCGCGCGAATTCGCCGCCGGCATGGCGGAAGTCATCAAGCACGGGCTCATCGCCGACCGCGCGCTCTTCGCTGAATTACAAGGCACCGCACCGCTCGCGTGGGACCACCCGCTGCTCCCGCGCGTGATCCGTCGCTGCGTCGAGATCAAGGCAGCCGTCGTGGCCGGCGATGAACGCGAAACGAGCGCCCAAGGGGGGCGGGCGTTGCTCAACCTCGGGCATACCTTCGGCCATGCCGTCGAAGCCATCGCTGGGTACGGCACCTACCTCCACGGTGAAGCCGTCGCCATCGGTCTCGTCATGGCCGCGCGCCTCTCGGCGGAACTCGGACGGTGCACCGCGGCCGAAGCCGATGCCGTCGCGCGGACGCTCGCCGCGCACCAGTTGCCGACCCGCCTGCACACGGGCCTGCCGCTGGACCGCATGTTGGATGCGATGCGTCGCGACAAGAAAGTCCGGGGCGGCCAGCTCCGCTTCGTCCTCCAGGAAGGCATCGGCGCCGCCAGCACTTCCGACGATGTCCCCGAAGCAGCCGCCGTCCGGGCGCTCCTCGCTGGCGGCGCCGTCGCTTAACGTAGGCAAGCCCAGATAAGGCGCCTAACCATGACCCGCCTGCTCTTTATTCTGCTCACTGGCTGCGGACTGATCGGCTGCGGGCAACGGGCAGCCAGCCCCACCGCCGAAACGGAGACGAGCACTGCCCCGAGTGCCCCTCAGGTCAGCAGCTCGGGCTACATTAAATACTGGCCAGGCACCTTACCGATTGTGATTTCCGTGCCCCATGACGGCGCGATCATGCCGCCGGAGATTCCCGACCGCACCGTAGGTGTCACGGTCCGCGACACCTACTCACGGGCCCTCGCCGAAGCCATCCGCGCGGCCTTGATTAAGAAGTTTGGCCGTGCACCGCACCTCATCGTCTGCGAAATCTCGCGGAAGAAAGTGGACTGCAACCGTGAGTTAGCCGTCGCGACCCAAGGCCACCCCAAGGCCATCCAGGCTTGGCAGGAATTCCATCGTTTCATCGACACCGCGGAGCTAAGCGTCCTCGCGCAAACCCCGCACGGGCTCTACCTCGACATCCACTCGCATGCTCACCCGAACAAGCGAATCGAAATCGGCTACCTCTTAAAAAGCGCTGACCTAAAGTTGACCGACCACGAACTGGATACCGACGAGACCGTGCGGGCACGGAGTTCAATTCGTCAACTCGGGCGCCTCACCCCGACTGGCTTCGCCGAACTCGTCCGCGGCCAGACTAGCCTCGGTGGCCTACTCGAGGCCCGCGGCCTCGCCGCTGTACCCTCCCCAAAGCAAACGCTGGCCGCTGGAGAGCCCTACTTCAATGGTGCGTACGACATCGCAGCGCACGGATCGCGCGACAAGGCACAGCTTGACGGAATCCAACTGGAAGTACCGGTACAGATGCGTGATACGGCCGAACATCGTGCAGCCACCGCCCAAGCCTTGGCCGATGCGTTGGAGGTTTATTTCGAGCGACACTTTCGGGTGAAGCTCGCCGCCGACCCAGTCGGGCGGTAAACGCTTAAGGCTTCGGGCCGACCACGGGCTGCACCGCGCGCCAATCGCCCTCGCGGAGGCGTTGGTCGTTCTTCTCGTTAGCCGCTTTGAGGCGGTCTTCGAGCTTACCTTCCTTGGGTGCTTCGCCGGCCAAGGCGGCGGCGGCGGGGCTCTTCTCCGCCACGAACGACGGGTCGTTCTTCGGAATGGCGCAACCGCCGAGGGCGAGGGCGAGACAGGTCAGGAAGGTTTTCATCAAGCTTGGGCGCGCTTACGGGCATCGGTTTCCAGCCAAGCGCGCAAGGCGAGGGCCGAACGCTTCGCCCGCTCACGGGCGGCGACGAGGTCGTCGGCATCTTCGGCTGGGGCGACCGCAAATGAATAGAACTTCACCTTGGGCTCGGTGCCCGACGCCCGGACCGCGAGGCGGCGACCATCGGCCAGCTCGGCCATGATGAACTCCTCCTTCGGGACGCGCTCGCCTTCGGCATCGAGGATTTCGTCGCGCTCGTAGTCGGTCACGCGGACGACCTTGACGCCGTCGATTTCCTTGGGCGGGTGCGCGCGCCACGTGGACACGATCCGGCGGATGGCGGCGGCGCCTTCCGCGCCTTCGAAGGAAAGGTTGAGGAGGTCCTCGTGGTGGGCCCCATGCACGAGGTGCAGGGCGTCGAGCGCGTCCAGCAACGTCCGACCGCGCGCACGCAGGACGGCGGCGAACTCGCAGAGCATCACGACGGTCGCATTGGCGTCCTTATCGCGGACCGCATCATCGGCGAGGTAGCCGTAGCTCTCTTCGGCGCCCAAGAGGAAAAGCGCGGAGTGGCGCAACGCCAGCGGCGCGCGGCGATGGAGCGGGAGGGCCGGCGCGTCGGCGCCCGCCCCCGCGGCGAGTTTGCTCGCCCAGCGTTCGAGCTTCCGGGCGATCCACTTGAACCCGACCAACGTCTCGACGCAGCGAATGCCGTGGCGGGCGCAGATGGCCTGGACGAGCGGGGTCGTGACGAGGGACTTGACCACGACCGCGGCGTCCGTTCCCGCCGCGGGTAAGATCCCGGCGTCCTTCAGGGAAGAGATCCGGAACTCCGTCAAGAGGGCCGCGACCTCATTGCCGGTCAGCAGGCGATAGCCACCCTTCGGCAGCGGGCAAGCGGCCCCGACGCGGTCGGAATCCGGGTCGGTCGCCAAGACGAGGTCGGCGCCGATTGCTTCGGCATGCTGGAGGGCGAGGACGAACGCCGCGGGGCTTTCGGGGTTGGGTGAAGGGACCGTCGGGAAGCGGCCGTCGTGTTCGCGTTGCTCATCCACGACAAACGGGTCGAGGCCGACGCGCCGGAGGGCGGGGACGACCATGACGTCGCCGGTGCCGTGCAGGTTGGTGTAAACGACCTTGGGCGCATGACGGGAGAGCACTTCCTGATCGACGACCAAGGCGGCGAGGCGCGCAAGGTACGCGTCTTCCGCGGCGGCGGGCACGGTCAAGACGCCCGCGAGGTTCTTCTCGAGGTAAGGCTCGACGTCGGCCAAGCCGATCCGCCCGACATGCTCCACGATCGCAACGTCGTCGGGGGGCGTGACTTGCCCGCCGTCCGCGAGGCAGCACTTGAAGCCGTTATCGTGCGAAGGGTTGTGGCTGGCCGTGATGACCACGCCCGCGTGGGCGCCGAGGTGGCGGACCGTGAAGCTCAATTGCGGCGTCGAGCGGGCATCGGCGAAGAGGTACGCCTCGCCCCCCAATTGGGTCCAGGCCGAGGCGAGGAGTTCCGCAAAGTGGCGGGAGAAATGCCGGACATCATGGGCGACCACGAGCCGGGGGGTCGGATGCTTGGCGGAGACTTGGCGCCAGAGGCCGAGCCCGGCGCGGAGGACGTTGAAATCATTCAGGCAAGCCGAGCCGACGGCGGCCCGGATGGGTAAACCCGCGGCGTCGAGTTCGTTGGCGGCACTGACTCGGCCGACCGTGCGGCCGCGCATGCCCCCGGTGCCGAAGGCGATGCCTTTATAGAACCGGTCTTCAAGTTCCGCCCAGGCCCCTTGGGTGACCAGATCGGCCAGGGCCTCGACCGCGGCCGGGGGAAGGGCGCCGGATTCGAGCCAAGCCGTGGCATTCGTCAGGGAGGCCGCGGAAAGCTGGCCCTTGGATTTGGCCGTCTTAAAGGCAGAAAGGACGGAGGCGGAAGCGCTCATGAACCCCCAGTGTTAGCGTCTGGCGGGCTGGCACAAGCCCGGAGCAATGGGGGAGGCGGGGGTTGACACTGGGCAGGCATTGGCAAGGGTTGAACCCCCATGGCCGAAGACAGCTCCAAAAAGCGTCCCCCCAGCGACGATGACCGTAATCTCGTGGTCGTAGACGAAGACTTTGCGAACGCCGACGCGGAAGACCGCCTCTGGCTGTTCTGGGAACGGAACAAGAACCTGATCGTCCGCGGCACGACCGTGGTCGTGTTGGCCATCATCGGGGCCATTGGCTTCCATTTCTGGCAAGAATCCAAGCGGGAAGATCTCGGTCTAGCCTATGTGGCTTGCCAAGATGAAGCCGCTCGTCGGGCCTTCGCCGCCGCCCACCCAGGGGAACCCCTCGCCGCCGTCGCCCTCCTCGAAGTGGCCGACGACCTCCGCCGGGCCAACAAGCTCGAAGAAGCCGCCAAGACCTACGAAGCCGCCGGCAAGTCCGTCGTCGGCGACGCGAAAGCCATCAAGGCCATCGCCACCCGCGCCCGCCTCTACGCCGCGCTCACCCGCCATGAACTTGGCCAAGCCGAAGCCATCGCCGCCATCGTCGCCGTCGCCGAAGATAATGCGGCGCCGGATACCCTCCGGGGCTACGCCATGTACGTCCTCGCCAACCTCGCCCTCACCAAGGGAGACAGCGCCGACGCCGCCAAGTGGGTCAACCTCATGGACAAGCGCCTGAAGCCCAACCATGTGTGGGCCTCCGATAAGGCTTGGCTCGTCCGTTCTGAACCTTCGCTGCTCACCCCGGTGAGCGCACCCCCCGCGCTCCCCGCGGGTAAGTAAGCCTCGATGAGCGACGTCGCGCCGCAGCCGGAGGCCGCCGTGGCGGCTGAACGCCTGACCAAGCGCTACGGTTCGCTGACGGCGATCGAAGACCTCACCTTCTCCGTCGCGCCGGGTGAAGTCGTCGGCTTCCTGGGGCCCAATGGCGCCGGCAAGTCGACCACCATGCGCATCCTCTCGGGGACGATGGCGGGGACTTCGGGGCGGGCCGCCATCTGGGGCGTCTCCGTCGCGCTCAACCCGGCGGAAGCGAAACGCCACATGGCGTACATGCCGGAGAACAACCCGCTCCCCGAAGACCTGCGCGTCGAGGAATACTTGCGCCTGCGGGCCCGGCTCAAGGACGTCGACGCCGGCCAGGTGGACGCGCGCGTCAACCAGGTGATGGAAGACTGCGACCTGGTGCGCCGCGCTTCGGGACGCCTCATCGGCCAACTCTCCAAAGGCTTCCGCCAACGGGTTGGCATCGCGGATGCGCTCTTGGCCCAGCCCAAGGTCGTCATCCTCGATGAACCCACCATCGGCCTCGACCCGCACCAGATCCTCGGGATCCGCGACCTCATCCGTTCGCTCCGCGGCCAGATGGCGGTGCTGATCTCGAGCCACATCCTGCACGAAGTCGAACAAGTCTGCGACAAGGTCGTCATCATCAACCGCGGCCGCCTCGTCGCCCAAGGCCGTACCGACGACCTGCGTCGCGAGCTCCTCCCGCACGCCGGCTTCACCGTCGTGACCAAGGCCAGCCAGGCGGAACTCACCGCGCTGTGCACCGCCGCCGAACCCGCCGCCACGGTCGAAGCGGGGGTCGCGACCGACCTCGGCTGGAGCCGTTACCGCGTGATCCTCCCGGCGCAATCGCCGGCGCGCGAGACCCTCGCCACCACGTTGCTCGGCGCCGGCCTGCCGCTCCGCGAAATCGCCGAAGAGCGCTACGGCCTCGAAGACATCTTCCTCGCGGCCACGCGCCGCACCCCCGCGGAGGGCCGCCGTTCCTGACCATGCGACACTTCCGCACGCTCTTGGCGCACGAACTCCGGACCGCCCTGCTCTCGGGCAACACGTGGGCTTCGGCCGCGCTGTTCCTCGCGCTCATGGGCGGCATCCACTTCTTCGCGTTGTTGGAATGCAGCCGCGCGCCGCAACCTTGGACGCCGGTCGAAGCCACCTTCCGCCTGTTCTGGTTGCCGTTGCTCTGCGTGCTCCCGCTGCTCACCATGCGCAGCTTCGCCGAAGAACGACGGAGCGGCACGTTATCCGCGCTCCTCACCACGCCCGCCAGCACCGCGGCCATCGTGTGGGCGAAGTTCCTCTCCGCTTGGCTCACGTGGGCCGCGTTCTGGTGCGCCTTCCTGCTCTTCCCTTGGCTCGTCGACGCCCGCCTCGGGACCGTCGGCGATCAACGCCTGAGCGACCCCGCGACGCTGTTCGGCGGGCTCTGCTTCGTGCTGGTCAGCGGGCTGCTGCATGTCGCCTTGGGCATCCTCTGCAGTTGCCTCACCCGCAGCGCCGCCCTCGCCGCGTTGCTGACCTTCATCAGCCTCCTCGGCCTCACCGCCGTCGGCGGCGCGATGGAATCGTTGCCGATCGAAAGCTGGTCGTGGCTGGGTTGGCTGCGCGAACCCGCCGCGCACCTGCGCACCTTCGGTCACCTGCAGGATTTCGCCGGCGGCATCCTCGATTCCCGGCCGCTCGTGCTCTACGTCACCGGCATGATGCTCTCGCTTGGGTTGGCCGTGCTGGCCGTGGAGGGCCAAGAATAAGATGGCCCCGCCCCGCGATGACTTCGGCGCCGTCCGCCCGCTCCGCCGCTTCAACCGGCTGACCCAAGCCTTGCTCGCCATCGGCTTGGCCGTGACGGTGAACTATCTCGCCTCGCAAACCGAGTTCCGCTTCCGCCAGGACCTGACGTGGGACCACCGGCATTCGCTGGCGGCGGAGTCCGCCGAGACGGTCCGCGTGGCGGGCCGGAAGAGCCCGGTCGGCGACAAGCAGAATCGGAATTGGGTCCGCGCCATGGTGCTGTCGGACAACTTCAGCGAGGGCGACACCGGCCTCCGGAGCCAACTCGTCAAGCTGCTCGAAGCCTACAAGCTGGAAGCCTCGCGCACCGGCGGCGAATGGTTCAACGTCCTGCAGGTCAGCAGCGGCCTCAACCAAGAAGCCCTCTCGGAAGTCGCCGCCCGCCATGGCCCGCCGGGACGCAACATCGGCCTGATCCTCACCTGCGGCACGCGCGCCAAGTTCGTCACCCTCGCCGAGCTCGTCGACCTCAACGCGGCCAAGGTCGTGACCTTCCGGGGCGAAGAAGCGGTGACCTCGGCCTTGCTCGAAGTCACCGAGGACCGGCCCGCCATCTGCTACGTCACGCGCGGCCACGGGGAACTCGGCCTCAGCGACACGTCGCCTTTACGCGGGCTTTCGCAACTCTCCCGCCAGCTGCGCAACCGCAACTTCATCCTGCGCGAGCTCGACCTCCCGACGGCATCGGAAATCCCCCGCGACGCCTCGATGGTCCTCATCGCCGGCCCGCAAGCGGCGTTCTCGGCCGCCGAAGCCGAACGGCTCCGCAGCTACCTCTACGACCGCAACGGCCGCGTGTTGGCCTTCCTCGAGCCTGGCCGCGAGCATGGCCTCGAAGCGGTGTTGTCCGAATGGGCGATCTTCTCGCCGGACGCCCTCCTGCAGGAAAATGACCCCGCCTGCCGCACCGCGGATGGCGACATCGCCGTCCGGCTGCTCCCCGAGAAGGTCCACCCGCTGACCCGCGTGCTGCGCGAACAAGACCTCCCCCTCGTGGTCACGCGTGCGCGCCCCGCGCGCTTCGATGAAGGCAGCACCCCGGACAGCACGCTTTCCGTGACGCCGCTGGTCTTCTCTTCCAATGTCCGCAACGGCGCCATGCTCTCCTGGGGTGAAGCCGACCCCTTGCGGCGCCCGATCAGTTTCGACCCCGACCGCGATCATCCCGGCCCCGTCTGCATCGCCGCCGCCGCCGAACGGGCTGCGGGTATCCGCAAGGGCTCGGGCAGCATCGGTGGCCGGCTCATCGTCGTCGGCACCACCGACCTGATCTCCAACGCCCGCCTCAACCGCGGAGGGAACCAAGCCTTCGTGACCCAATGCGCCGCGTGGCTGTCGGACCGCGACCGGGCCATCTCCCTTCCGACCCGCGCCGCCGGCGTCTATCAAGTCAACGCGACCGCCGCGGACTTCTGGGCCTTGGCGCTCCGCTTTGGGGGGATTCCCTTGGCGGTCTTGTTAGTCGGGCTTGCGGTTTCCGTCTGGCGCCGCAGAAGTTAAGGGTCCCATGCGGATCGCCCGCACCACCCTTGTCCTCCTTTTAGCCAACCTCGTCGCATTCGGCCTGGTGTGGCGGGCGACCTCCGCCCATCGGCAAACGGTGGCCAGCCAAGACCTGCTGTTTCCGGCGGCCCTCGCGAAGATCGAGCTGACCGAATCCGGCCAGAAGCTCGTCCTCGAGAAGCGCCCGGGTTCCTGGCGCATCACCGCCCCCATCGAATGGCCCGCCAACCTTTGGGCCGTGCAGCGCCTGCTCGACGAGATTCGCTTCATCGATGGGGACAAAGGGTTTGCGACCGCCGAAACGAAGGCCGCGGGTGGCAGCCTCGCCACCTACGGGCTCGCCACACCGCGCTGGACGCTGCGCACGACCTCCGATGCAGGCGCGACGCTCGAAGTGAAGATCGGCGAAAACAAGGATACCCGCCGGCTCTTCCTGCTGACGGCGGACGGCAGCCGGATCATTCCTTTGGGCGATGCCATGGCGGCCGCGCTGGAAGCCAAGCCCGAGAGTTACCGCGTCGACAAGATCTTCGAGATCGCCGACTTCGAGGTACGCACCGTTTCCGCCCGTCTCCGCCAGAAGGATGGCGATAGCGTCACTTCCCTCTCCTACGAGGAACGCACCCGCCCGGGACGCAAGAACCAAGGCCCGGAGTGGCGCTTTGAAGCCCCGTTCGATGCCTTGGCCGACCCCGATCGCGCCACGAAAGCCATCGCCGACCTCTCCAATCTCCGGGCCGTGAAATTCGCCGAGGCCGAAGAGAGCGAAACAGGCTTGGCCACGCCGGAACTCCGGGTCGGCCTCGAAGGCAACTCGCGACGCCAAGTCCTGCTCATCGGCAAGCCCAAGGTCGGCGCCCCCGCCCAACGGTGGGCCAAGCTGGAGGATAACGCCTCCCTTTTCCTCATCGAAACGAAGGCCCTCGCGGAATGGGAAAACCCGAAGGCCACCCTCGCTTCAGCTCGACCGGCCGACTTCGATCCCGAACTCGCCAGCGGCCTGACCATCACCTCCGCCGGTCGCTTCATCACCTTGCATCGCCTCGACGCCACGGGCGCCGAACCGCGCTGGGAAATCCCCGTCGCCCCCGGCTCTACGGCGACCAAACGTCGCGAGGCCGACGGCAAGCTGATCCGCGAGTTCCTGACCGCGCTCACGCGCCTGCGCGCCACGCCCGCGGGGCCCACCGCCACCCCGGCGCTCGTCCCCGCGGGTCAACTTCCCGCCGAAGCGCTGCATAAGGTCGAAGTCGAATTCGGCGGCGACCGTCTCGCCCTCTCGTTCTACGCCGCCCCCGCCGCAGCGGCGGCTCCGGGTTCCTTGCTCGTCCACCAAAAAGGGGCCCCGCTCGCGGCGGTCTGCGACATCTCCCTCCTGCGCAATGCCCAAGCCGCCGTCGACCCGAAAGCCTGGCGTAACCGCGCACTCGCGGAACTGGCGGCGGGCGCCAAAGTGAGCGGCCTGCGGCTCACGGAAAAAACCGACGGGAAGGTCATCGGTGAAGCCCGTCTGGGGCCCGACGGCAATTGGGCGGGGACCGGACGCCTCGACCCGGCCAGCAGCCGCCGACTCGCCGCAGCCCTCATGCAGGTCCGCGCGGCGGAATTCCCCACGCGCGACATCGGCGCCGGTGATTTCCGCTACGAACTCCGCATCACCGACCAAGTCGCGGCGGGCGCCACGGGGGCGAGCGAATCGTTCCGTACCTACCTCTGCACGACGCCGCTCAACCGCACCGCCGTCCTCGTCCGCGATGAAGGCGATGGCGATGATTTCCTGCTGGAAGCCTCGCTGGCCGAAATCCTCATCCCGCTACTCGGGACGGATGGGCGATGAACACGGCGCCGGCAGTCTCGGCCTTCCGCAAATTCCTCCGCGGGTTGGTCTACACCGGCCTCGGGCTCCTCTTACCGGTCCAACTGGCCCTGCTCTGGCTCGCGTCGCTGGACGCCCCCGTCCAACTGCCGTCCAGTTTGACGGCCACGTTGACGGATCGTTTGGCCCAGCAGGGCCTCCGCTTGCAGGCGCGGCATTTCTGGGTTCTGCCCGACCAATCATTGGCGGCGGACGATGTCACGCTGGAGATCGTCGGCCTCACGGGCGAAGTCTTCACCGCCACCCGAGTGGAGGTCGGCGTCAGCCTGCCCGAGCTGCTCGCCGGCCGCGTGAGCCCCACGCGCATCCGCCTCCGTGGCGGCAAACTCTGGTGTCCGGCTTCGGTCTCCCGCCTCGGCCAAAGCCGCCTGCTCATCGAGGACATCCGGCTGGAAGCGCGCCGGGAAGGTCGCTGGTTGATGGTGCCTTCCCTGCTCGCCCGCTCCGGTAAATTTGTCGCCGCCTTCCATGGCGAACTCCCGTCCGCCGTCCTCCAGCGCGACACCGCAGGCGGTGAAGATCCCGACAGCGCCAGCACCCCTGAGCGCACCGCCAAGTTCCTGCGCCAGATTGAAGAAACCCTCTTGGTTGCGGAACGCTCCGGAGGGGCTTCGCTCAACCTGGAGGCCCGCGGAGACGCCGACGGCGGGGCTCGCCTGCGCGGGCATGCGGTCCTGGGGAACGACTGGTCGCAAGAGGGGCTTGGCCTGATCCAGGCACGCGAACTTTTGGCCTTGGGCGAGTTGAAAATCGACGCGCGCGGGGCGCTCCTCGCATGGCAGGCACGGATCACGGGGAAGCAGCTTTCTTTCCGCGACATTCAGGGCGGGCAGCTCACGCTGCAGCTGGATGGCTCCGGCAACCTCGTGGAAACACAGGGCCATCTTTCCTTGGACGCTGTGACCGTGGGTCAATTCTCCGGCTTAAGCCTCCGGTCCAAACTCTCCCGAACCCTCTCGCCCACGGGGCAAGCCAGCCTGCGCGCCCGCTTCGACGCGGCCACCGCCACCAGCACCGTCCACGGCTTGGCCATCTGGACGCCGGCGACGACGACCACCGAACTGGACGGATTCTCCCTCCGGATTCCCGAGGGACAGGTTGCGGCGGCCGATCTGCACCGGGCGGTACCGGCGATTGCTACGGCCTTAGCTCCCTTGGCCGGCGACCTCACGGGCGTGCTCAACCTGAGCGACATCCATGCGCAGCGCACCCCCGCCGGCTGGCAAGTCGACGGCGAGGTCAGCTTCAGCGGGTTGGATGTGCTCGGGCTCTCCCCGCGGGCGGTGGCCCCGACCCGCAACCTGCCCTTCAGCACCAAGTTCTCGTTCGCCCCCGAACGGACGCCCTACGCGTTGCTCCTCCGTGACACGCGCCTCGCGAGCGTCGTCGGCGAAGCGGATTGCTCCCTCGATCCGGGCGGGCCCTTCGCCTTGCGCCTGCGCGGCGAACTCCAGCCCGCCGCGCTGGACCGCCTCCTCGGCGATTGGTGGATCGCGCTGTGGAAACTCTTCGCGGCGAAACAACATCCCTACGCGACCATCGACGTGAACAGCCATTGGGGCGACCAGCAGAGCGAGGTTCGTGGCCGGGTCCTGCTGCAGGACTTCACCTTCATGCAGGCGCCTTTCCGTTCCGTCGAAATCCTGGTGGATGCCGACGCCAAGGGCACGCAGATCGGCCTACACCGCCTCAGCGGCGCGGGGAAGGATGACGGCTCCCTCGATGGAAGCGTCGGGTGGGATTGGACGAAGAAAGATTCGGTGGCCGGCCCCTTCATCCAGTTGCGCGGCAACCTGCAACCTTGGGTCGCGGCGCGCTGCGTGAGCGCCGACCTCGGCGAAGCCATGCGCGGCCTGCGCTTACCCGCGGACCACGAGCTCCGCCTCGACATCCAACCCAGAGGCCAGGAATTGGACGTGAAGGCGCGCGTGATTTGCGAAGGCGCGTTCACGGCCTGGGGCATTGAAAGCCGCGGGCTCACCCTCGACGTGTCCAGCCAGACGCAGGACTTGCAGATTTCGGCCGTGCTCGCGCTGGCGAACGGCCAAGCCACGCTGGGCATCCGCGGCGACCCCCTGAAGGATTCGCAGGTCTCCCTCGTCCTCAAAGGCTGTGACCCCAAGAAGGTCGCCAAGATCGTGGAGCAATTCGACCCGCCCAAGCCGACCGCGGGCGCCACGCCGCCCCCAGCCGCCGCGGCACCGACGCCACCCAGCGGCCCCGGTAAGCTCGACCTGAAGTTCACCGGCGCCATCAACCTCCAAACGCCCCGCCTGCTCAAAGGCCGGGGTGACTTCGAACTCCTCGACCCGGACCTCAAGCGCGTCCGGCTCTTGGGCGGGGTCTCGAACTTCCTGGAAGCCATCGGCATTAAGGCGACCTCCTACGACCTGACCCAAGCCTCGGGGCAATTCGGCTGCTTGGGGGGGCGGGCTTACTTCCCCGACCTCGTTATTAAAGGACCCGATGCCCGTTTGACCCTGGCCGGGGAAATAGACCTTCAGGCCTCCACCCTCGAGTTCGAAGGGGACTTCTCCCTCCCCAAGAAGGGCGGGTTCAATCCCCTGGAAATCCTCAATATCAACCGCGCCTTCCTCAGCCTCAGCCGGGTGCGCATTAAAGGCCCCCTAGCCGACCCCGAAATCAGTGCTTTAGCGAAGCTTTCTGACATACTTAACCCAAACAAGGAAAGCAACTTAGGTAAAATACCCCCCTCATTGCTGGAATGAGGGTTGATTTGCCCCCCCGTCCCGCTGTATCAGTCTGGTCCACCCCCTCACGGAGGACATTACCTTGGACCTTAATAAGATCAAACAAGTCGTGGATTTAATGAAGAAGTCGGACCTTTCCGAATTCGAAATCCAGGACCAAGAATTCAAGCTGCGGATCAAGCGCGACCTACCAGGACGCGTTCCGGCCCCGGCCCCCGCCC
>Ga0255117_1000169_pt1 | contig 20597 bp, 14 predicted proteins | sample Law_Atlam_RepA_8_2_FD_188583 | JGI IMG/M metagenome (GOLD analysis project Ga0255117, IMG submission 188583) | Freshwater microbial communities from St. Lawrence River, New York, United States - Law_Atlam_RepA_8h | ecosystem: Environmental > Aquatic > Freshwater > River | place: USA: New York...
CGGCCGCTTCGGTCTACAAGGCTTGGTCCCTCGGCCCCGCCCTACCCCAGGTCTACCCGGCCGGGCCGGCGCTCGTCGGCCTGCTCATCGCAGCCGTGACCGCCTTCCTCTCCGTGCGGTGGCTCGTGGGCTTCGTGTCGCGTCGGGGCCTGGGCGTGTTCGCCTGGTACCGCATCGCGTTAGGCGGTACGATCCTGGCGGTACTGGCGGTCCGGACGTTGCGTTGAGCCAGCTCAGGTGCCGAGCTCGAAGCCCTGCCGGTAGACGCGGCGGACGAAGGCGTTGGCCTTGGCGTCGTTGGTCACCTGCATCTTCTCCCCGTCCCAGAGCAGTTTGCGGTCGGGGAAGCGGATCGCAAGGTTACCCATGAGCACCATCTCCGAGAGCGGCCCGGAGTAGTCGAAGTTCGAGGAGGCCGGGACGCCGCCCTTGCAGGCGCGCAACCAGTCCTTTTCATGACCCGAGTTATTGCCGGGGATGCGCGGGATCGTCTTCGTCAGTTTCTTGGCCGCCTCGCGCTGGTCGCGGTCAAGCAGGCGCGGCTTCGAGCCATAGCAACCGCAGATGATCTTGCCCTTGTCGCCGATCAGCAGGCAACCGCCGTCGCCATCGCCGAACGGCATGTCGTCCTCGAGCTCGACCGGGCGGGCGGGCATCAGACCGCCATCCCACCAAGTGAGCTGGACCGGCGGCAGGTCGCCGCGGGCGGGGAAGCGGTAGCGCACGATCGAGGAGCGCGGGAAGCACTCGTTCAGCACCGGGCTCTTGTGGCCGAAATCCGCGAAACCGGTCGAAACATTGCCCTCGACGCTCTCCGGGTAGCGCAACTTCAGGGCGAGGAAGAGCGGGTCGATGATATGGCAACCCATGTCGCCCAACGCGCCCGTGCCGAAGTCGCACCACGCGCGCCACTTGCCCGGGTGGTAGGTCGGGTGATACGGGCGGACGGGAGCGGGGCCGCACCAGAGATCCCAGTCCATGCCATCGGGCGGCGTGGCCTTTTCGGTCGGACGCGGGGTGTCCGAGCTCTGCGGCCAGATCGGGCGGTTCGTCCACGCGTGCGCCTCGCGCACCTGGCCGATGAGCCCGGCCTCGAGCCACTCGCAGATCTGGCGGATGCCCTCGCCGGAGTGGCCTTGATTACCCATCTGGGTCACGACCCGGTGCTTCCGCGCGGCCTCGGTGAGGGTGCGCGCCTCGAAGACATTATGGGCGATCGGCTTTTGGACGTAGACGTGCTTGCCGCGGCGCATGCACTCCATCGCGATGTAGGCATGGGAGTGGTCCGGCGTGGCGATGATGACGGCGTCGATGTCCTTGCGCTTGTCGAGCATGACACGGAAGTCAGTGAAGGTGTCGGCCTTCGGGAACTGCTTGATCGTCCCGGCACAGCGCTTCAGGTCCAGGTCACAGAGGGCGACGATGTTCTCGTCGGCGCTGTTGCGCACGTTGCTGCCGCCGACGCCGCCGAAGCCGATGGCCGCGACGTTGAGCTTGGAACTGGGCGAGACGTCCGGGGTGGCGGCGTTCAGCCAAGGTCGGGCCAGGGCGAAACCGGCGGCGGCGAGGCCGGTGTGACGGAGGAAGTCGCGCCGATCGAGGGGGGTGCTCATGGGGTGCGTTTTCGACAGCGACGCGGGCAAGGTGTTCCCGGTGGAGGATGTATCCCTCTGTCTATTTGCCTTTTAGGAAGGAGGCGGGCCTGAGTCGGCCGCACTTTGCTTTTGACTCCCCCGCCCTTTGGGCGTTCATCAAGGAAACCACGACCCTGATGTTCAAGCGCTTCCCCGGGCTATTCACCCAAGCCATCGGCATCGACCTTGGCACCGCCAACACCCTCGTGTTCCTCAAGGACCGCGGCGTCGTCCTCCGCGAGCCGAGCGTGGTGGCCATCCGCACCAGCACCCGTAAGCCGATCGCGGTCGGCAACGAGGCGCGCATGATGCTTGGCCGCACCCCGGGTGACATCCTGGCCCTCCGCCCGATGAAGGACGGCGTCATCGCCGACTTCGAGATCAGCGAGCACATGCTCCGCTACTTCATCGGCAAGGTCGCCCGCAAATCCCTCTTTACCAACCTCACCGTCGTCGTGGCCGTGCCTTACGGCATCACCGCCGTCGAGCGCCGCGCCGTCATGGACTCCGCCTACCGCGCCGGGGCCGACGATGTGATCACCATCCCTGAGCCCGTCGCCTCCGCCATCGGTGTCGGCCTGCCCGTCGAGGAACCGACCGGCTCCATGATCGTCGACATCGGCGGCGGCACCACCGAGGTCGCCGTTCTTTCCCTCGGCGGCATCGTCCATGCCCGCTCCATCCGCGTCGGCGGCGACGAGTTCGACACCTCGATCATCAAGTACATCCGCAACTCCTACAATCTCATCATCGGCGAGCGCACGGCCGAGGAGATTAAGATCAAGATCGGCTCGGCCTACGCGCTCGAGCAGGAGATGACCTACGAGGTCCGCGGCCGCGACAACGTCACCGGCCTGCCCCGCCAGCTACACCTGACCTCCCAGGAGGTCCGCGAGGCCATGGCGGACAACATCAACCAGATCATCGAGGCCGTGAAAGGCTCGCTGGAACGCATCCCGCCCGAACTTTCCGCCGACCTCGTCGACCGCGGCATCGTGCTCGCCGGCGGCGGCGCCCTCATCCGCAAGATCGACCGCGCCATCTCCGAGGCGACCGGCCTGCCCGTCTTCGTCGCCGAAGACCCCCTTTGCGCCGTGGTCAACGGCACCGGCAAGATCCTCGCCAACTCGTCCCGCTGGAGCGGCCGGGAATAAGTCGAGCGGGCTGACCCGCCATGGACAAGCACCGGCAAGGCGCCACCGCATCCTACGTCGTCCTCGCTCTCTGCGCGGTCGTCTGGGTCGTGCTGCCCGCCGCCGTGCACCGTTTCGCCCAGGAGGCCTTCGCCGAGTTCCAAGCCCCGGCGCTGCACCTTGCCGGCAAGGCCCGCGATCTCGCCCGCTTTTGGGAACTGAAGTCGCGCGACAAGGAGGAGATCCTGGCCGCCTCCCGCGACCTCGCCCGGGCCAACGCCGCGCTCGAGCTGCAGCTCAGGCGCTACGAGGATATCCGTAAGGAGAACGTGCGTCTGCGCGAGATGCTGCGCTACAACCCGCCGCCCGAGTACCTCACCGTCGTCGCCCGCGTGGCCGTCCGCGATTCCTCCACCTGGTGGCAGCGCATCGTCATCCGCAAGGGGTCTGACGACGGCGTTCGCGCCGGTTGTCCGGTGATTTTCTCTGACCGCGTCATCGGCAAGGTCGCCGTGGCCCACCACACCACGAGCGAGGTCGACCTCATCACCAGCCCCAATTTCCGATGCACCGGCTTCCTCGAGAGCGATGAGCAGAACCGGATCGTGCTCGTCACGGGCGCCCCGGGCCGCGGCCTCGCCAGCGGCCGGTCCCGGGTCACCGCCATCCCGCAGGATTACTTCTACCCCGTCGGCAACGCGCCCAAGGTCACGACGACCGGCCTGGGCGGCGTCTATCCGGCCGGCCTGATCCTCGGCCACCTAGAGGGTGGCCAGCGCACGACGCAGGATGGTAATTTCCGCGAATCCTCGCTGACGCCGACGCGTGACCTGTTCTCGCTGCAGGAGGTCACCGTGCTCGTCCCGAAGTTCCCGACCCCAGGTGAGATCTTGCTGGAGGACCAGGCGCAGAAACGCCTGGACGAGCTGCGCTGACGATGGTCTGGGCCTGGTTCATCGTCCTGCTGGCCACGTTGCCCGGCCTGTGGGTCGCCGACCTCCTCACGGACTCCCTGGCTGGCACCAACCTCGTCGTGTTCATCTCCGGCGCCGCGATCGTGGCGCCGTGCCGGCGACTGAAGCGCTGGCAGGCCGTGATCTTTGCCGCGTGCGTCGGCTTCCTCTTCGAGGCGCGGCGGCCGATCCCCCTCGGCACTTTGCCTTTCCTGCTCGCGGGCCTGAGCATCTTCCTCACGAGCAACCGCATCCTCCTGCGTAACACGCCGCTGGTCCTGCGCGGCGCCGTCCTCTGTAACACCCTCGCCTGTACGGCCTGGTTCACCGCCGCCGGGCTGCGGGCCGGCGCCTTTGCGCAGGGTGATCTCGGCGAATTCACGCTCCAGCTCCTCATGCAGGTCGGCTTCGCCGCCGCGATCGCCCTGCTGGTCTTCGTTCCGCTCGCCCTCATCCAAGACGCCGCAATGGACCGGACCGGCCTGCCGCCCGCCCTCGAATCGCCATGAGAGAGACGCCCGCCGCGGAGGCGCTCCCCTCCTCCCCCATCGCCAAGGCCCGGCTTTACCTGGTCTTCCTCCTCTTCACCGTCGGCTTCGGCTACGTGATCGTGGGCCTCGCGCTCCGGCAGCTCATCCAGACGGGCGACCTCAAGGCGCAGTACGAGACACAGAGCCGACGCGTGGTCCTGCGGCCGCCGTCGCGCGGCCTCATCTACGACCGGAACGGCTACGTGTTGGTCGAGAACCGGATCCGCTGGAGCATCAAGGCCGACCTCCTCGCGCTGCAGCCAGAGATTCATCGCAAGTACCTCGCCCTCATCAAGGCCGAACGGGGCCGCGGTGCGCCCGTCGAGTTCGATAAACTGCAGGACAAGGCGCGCCTGGACGTCCTCCAAGGCTGGCTTGACCGCGTCTGGTACGTCATTGACGAGGTACAGCCGAACAAACGGACCGGCGCCCGGCCGCGGCCGGTCCGGCCCGGCGACGAGCCCGAGCGACGCGTCAACGGCGCCGACCTCCGCAAGCATCTGCGTGAACGGCGCGCCCTGCCCTTCATCCTGGTGACGGACCTGGCGTTCCCGGGCAGCGACCGCGCACTGCGCCCCGAGGAAGGTCAGCGGACCATCGCCCGCTTCATCGACCAGTTCCCCGTCAACGGCCCGATCTCCTTGCAGTCTGACATCGTGCGCTCCTACCCCCACGGGAGCCTGGCGGCCCACGTCCTGGGTTATATCAAGGATACCGACGAGTTGCCGGAGAAGGTGAACGAGCTTGCGGACCTCCCGATGGATAACCTCCAGAAGTTGCAGTACACTGGCAAGAAGGGCGCGGCCGGCATCGAGCAGACCTTCGACGCCGTCCTTAAGGGGATGAGCGGCTGGGAGCTGTGGACCAAGACGTCCTCCGGCTACAACAAGGAACTCGTCGCCAGCAACCCGGCCCAGCAGGGGTCTGCCGTTAACCTTTCCCTCGACCGCGACATCCAATGCGCCGCCGAACGCGCGCTCGCCCAGATCAAGGATTCCAAGGGCGAGCTGCTCCCCGGGGCGGCGGTGATGCTCGACGTCAACACCGGCGAGATCCTGGCCCTCGCCAGCCAGCCGACCTTCGACCCCAATCGCCTCGCCGATCGCGTGACGCAGCTCTACTTCGACGAGGTGGATGGCAGGGGCGGCTGGATGAACCGGGCGATCCAAGGTCTCTACGCGCCGGGTTCCACCTTCAAGGTGATCACCGCGATCGCCGGGCTGCGGCATGGCATCGTGGATTGGGACGACATCCTCGAGTGCGGTCCGAGCTTCCGCGTCGGGGCGCGCGACTTCCCCGAGCACGACCCCGCCGGCTATGGTCAGGTGAACCTCGAGAAGATGCTGGCGGTGTCCTGCAACGTCTGGAACTACATGGTGGGGGTCCGTCTCGGTCAGCCAAGATTGGCCGCGGAAGCCCGCCGCTTCGGGCTCGACACGCCACTGCTGACGCACGTGTCCGACCTCGTCAATGCCAGCCCCTACGAGCTGCCCTACCCGGCCGCCCGGACCTTGGTCGTGCCCGACGCCGCCTACAAGCAGCGGATCGGCGCCGGCCCTTGGACCGACGGCGATACCGCCAACTCGTCGATCGGCCAGGGCTACATCCTGACCACGCCGTTGCACATGGCCTGCGTCGCCGCCTCGCTCGCGCGTGGCGAGACGCGCACGACGCCCTCGATCATCCATGACCCCGGCCGCGATGGCCGCCACGTGGGCGCGGAGCCGATCGGCCTCACCGAGGCCCAGCTGAGCGCGCTGCGCTCGGGTCTCGAACGCTGCGTCACCGAGGGCACCGCCCGCACGGTGCGCATCCCCGAGCTGCCGTACGCGGCCAAAACCGGTACCTCGGAGTATTTCAAGAACGGCGAGAAGGCCCACCTCGCGTGGATCATCGGTTATGCCCCGGCGGACAACCCCGCCGTCGCCTTCTGCGTACTGGTCGAAGGCCAGCTCGACACCAGCACCTGGGGCGGCAAGACCGCCGGTCCGGTGGCCCGAGACATGCTCACGACCTGGGCCCGCAAGGCCGAGGCGCCGGCCGGAGCCCAACCGCCTTCGGATTGTCAGCGCAAGTAGACGGGCGTTCCGACGGGTGTCCGGTCGAACAGGTCGACCACATCCCCGTCGGATAGCAGTACGCAGCCGTGGCTATTGGGCGAACCGAGACGTTCCGCCTGGTTGGTGCCATGGATGTAGACGAAGCGAGCCTTGGTGTCGACCAGCTGACCGGCCGCATCGCGCCCGGCGTTCATGCCCGGTTCGAGTCCCTCAAGCCAGAGGATGCGGGTGGTAATCAGGTTATCTTCGGGGGCCGGCCCTTCGGTCCAGATCCGTCCGGTGGGGACCCGGGCCTTGAAGACCATGCCCTGCGGGGCGTCCGCGCCGATCTTCTCGGCGACCCGGTGCAGGCCTGGCGGGGTCCGCAAGGAATCCGCCAAGCTGCCGACGCCGGCCCGCGCCGTGCTCACGACGTATTCCCGCACGGCTTCCCCGCCAAAAAACCATAGTTTTTGCTGGTCAATCGACACAACGATGCAATGTTCCGCAGTCGGGAGCCCGCGGGCCTTCAGGCTATCGCCCAGCTCCTGTCGCAACACCAAAGCTCTATCATCACATGGCATATCGTATCGGCATCGTGGGCGTGACTGGCGCCGTGGGTCAAGAAATCCTCGCGCTGATGGCCAAGCGTAACTTCCCCGTGGCCGAGCTCCGCCCCCTCGCCTCCGCCCGCTCCGCCGGCTCCAAGGTTACCTACGGTGGCAAGGAATGGACCGTCCAGGAAGCCAAGCCCGAGGCCTTCGAGGGCTTGGATTTCGCTATCTTTAGCGCCGGCGGTTCCATCTCCCTCGCCCTTGCCCCCGAGGCCGTGAAGCGAGGCTGCATCGTCATCGACAACAGCTCGGCCTACCGGATGTTCCCCGACGTCCCGCTCGTCATCCCGGAGATCAACCCCGAGGCCCTCGACCATCATAAGGGCATCCTTGCCAACCCGAACTGCTCGACCGCCATCGCGTTGATGGGGCTGTTCCCGCTGCACCAGGCCTTCGGCCTCAAGCGTTTCTTCGCCTCGACCTACCAAGCGGTGTCCGGCACCGGCGCCGAGGCCATGCGCGAACTCGACGCTCAGGCTCGCGCGTGGGCCCGCGGCGAGACCCTCACCCCGAAGGTCTACCCGCACACCATCAACTTCAACCTGATCCCGCAGGTGGATTCGTTCCTCGCGGACGGCTACACCAAGGAGGAGATGAAGATGCTCAACGAAGGTCGCAAGATCATGAGCCTGCCCGACCTCAAGGTCACGACCACCTGCGTCCGCGTCCCGGTCTTCCGGGCCCACTCCATCGCGATTAGCGCGGAGTTCGAGCGCCCGGTCGACCTCGCCGTCGCCCGCGCGGCCATCGACGCCTTCCCCGGCGCCGAACTCTGTGACGACCCGGCCAATCGCAAGTACCCGATGCCCCTCGACTACGCCGGCAAGGAGAAGTGCGGCGTCGGTCGCCTGCGTAAGGACACCCTCTTCGACAACGGCCTTTCCCTCTGGGTGAGCGGCGACCAGCTCTGGAAGGGCGCGGCGCTCAACGCCATCCAGATCGCCGAGACGCTGCACGCCCGCGGTCGCCTCGCCCGCCGCTGATCCCGCCATGGCCCGGAGCAACGATCGCGCGCCGCGCCATGCGGATCTCCTCAAGCCCGTCCGTATCCTGGACGAGGCCGACATCCCCGGCTTGCTCGCGCAGCACAAGGACCCACTGATCCTCGTCCTCGACGGCGTCCAGGACCCGCACAACCTCGGCGCCTGCCTCCGCACGGCCGAGTGCGCCGGCTGCGCCTTCGTCATCACCACGAGAAAGAATTCCTCGCCGGTCAACGACACCGTCCGCAAGGTCGCGGTCGGCGCGGCGGAGAGCCTGCCGATCGTGCAGGCCAACAACCTCCGCAACGCGCTCGTGAAGCTCAAGGACGGGGGCGTCTGGATCGCCGGCACCAGCGACCACAAGGCCAGCCAATCCCTTTTCCAGGCCAAGCTGACCGGCCCCCTCGCCATCGTGCTGGGCGCCGAGGGCGATGGCATCCGCCACCTCACTGCGGAGACCTGCGACTTCCTGCTGCGTATCCCGATGCTGGGCCAGGTGCCTTGCCTCAACGTCTCGGTCTCGGCCGGCGTCTGCCTCTTCGAGGCATTGCGCCAGCGCGGGCATCGCTGAGGACAAAAAGTCTTTACCCAAGGCCGTCCTCACCCTTGGATTGAAGCGTTCGGTCGGCCGGATAGCTCAATGGTAGAGCAGTTGACTTTTAATCAATTGGTTCCGGGTTCGAGTCCCGGTCCGGCCACCCCGAACGTCCCGCTTTAGCCTCCCTCACGCGGGCAATCTTTGTCTTTCTTTGCGCTTGAAAAGGAGCGACCAACTTGCACTTATCCCTGTCTCGCTGTCGGCTGGATAGCTCAATGGTAGAGCAGTTGACTCTTAATCAATTGGTTCGGGGTTCAAGTCCCCGTCCAGCCACCAGCGAGACACTTTCGACCACCGGGATGCCCGGTGGTCACTTTTGGGCCAGCACTGCCCGTCGCCGGCGCCGGTAGCGTTCGGCCATATAGACGGAATGGCATCCCCGGCAGTAGCTGTGATGAGTCTGACTGGACTTGATCCAGTGGAAGGTATCGAGCGGCAGGCGTTGGGCGCAGAGCGCGCAGACCTTGGTCACCGCGGTCGCCGCCTGATCGCGGGCGCGGCCGCTCTGGCGCACGCGGGCGGTCAGGCAAGGCCGGCAGTAAGGGTGCAAGAGACCGCCCGGCTGCAGGGACGGGAAACTCGCGAGTGGCTTCGGCTTGCGGCAACACGGACAGGTACGTTTCGCTGGGGTCGTCATAGCGAGAATAGAAGATGCCCACCCCGACCCCGCCGCAAGGGTCGGCCACTGAGGTTGATTACCTGAATACAAACCCTTACTCCACTGTCACCGACTTCGCCAAGTTGCGCGGTTGGTCGATGGGACAACCCCGTCGCCGGGCAACATGGTAGGCCAGCAGTTGCAGCGCCACCGCAGCCGGGATCGTCGCGACGAGCGGGTCGCACGCCGGAATCTGCAGCACGGCTTCGGCGCCCGCCGAGTCGTCCCCTTCGGTCATCACGGCGATGACGCAGGCGCCGCGAGCCCGGCACTCCTCAGCGTTGCCCAGCACCTTCTCGCGGATCGGCGAGCGGTTCGCGAGCACGACCACGGGCGTCCCGGGTGTCAGTAAGGCGATCGGCCCGTGCTTGAGCTCGGCGGCGTGGTAACCTTCGGCGTGGACGTAGGAGATCTCCTTGAGCTTGAGGGCACCCTCGAGGGCGACGGCCTGCATCGGGCCGCGGCCGAGGTAAAAGGCATGCTCCTGATCAACGAACCGTTCCGCGACCGCGGCGATCTCCGCCTCCCGTGCGAGCACCGCTCCCACGAGTTCGGGCAGCCGGGCCAGTTCGGCGGCGAGGGCGCTGCCCCGGTCGCGGGATAGCCGCCGCCCACGTCCGAGGCGCAGGGCCATCAGCAGCAGCACGGCGACCTGGCAGGTGAAGGCCTTGGTCGAGGCGACCGAAATCTCCGGCCCCGCATGTAGGTACACGCCTCGGCCGGTTTCGCGGGCGATGGTTGAGCCGACGACGTTGACGAGACCGAGGACCAGGGCACCTTTCTCGCGAGCTTCGCGGACGGCCGCCAAGGTATCGGCGGTCTCGCCAGACTGGGAGATCGCGACCACCAGGTCATCGGGGTCGACGAGTGGGTTGCGGTAGCGGAACTCGGCCGCCTGTTGCGCCGAGGCGGGGACGCCCGCGAGCTCGCCGAACGCGTGCTCGCCGACTTGCCCGGCATGCAGCGACGTGCCGCAACCGAGCAGCACGATCCGTCGAATCTCTGCGAGGTCGCGCGGGGATGTCCCCATGCCGGCGAGGATCGCGGTGCCTTGGCGTTGATCCAGCCGACCGCGCAACGCGTTGCGCAGGGCTTCGGGCTGCTCATGGATCTCCTTGAGCATAAAATGCTCGTAGCCGCCCTTCTCGACGGCGTCGGCGGCGAAGCCGAGCTCGCCGACCGATCGGTCGATGCGGGCCGCGTCGAGGTCGACGATATCGACATGGTCAGCCGTGACGCGGGCGACGTCCCCGTCGTCGAGGTAGATGACCCGGCGGGTGTGGGCGATGATCGCGGCGGGGTCGGAGGCGACGAGGCACTCCCCTTCCCCGACGCCGATGACGAGCGGGCTGCCCTTGCGGGCGGCGACGATGACGCCGGGTTCATCGCGGGACAGCACGGCGATGCCGTAAGCCCCTTCGACCTGTCGCAACGCCGCGATGACTGCGGCGCGGAGGTCGCCCTGGTAGGCTTCGCCGATCAACCGGGCCAGCGCCTCCGTGTCGGTCTCGGAGACGAAGACGTGGCCCTTGGCCTCGAGACGTGCGCGGAGGGCGCGGTAGTTTTCGATGATGCCGTTATGCACGAGCGCGAGACCCCCGCCCTCGGCGAAGTGCGGGTGGGCGTTGGGCTCGGTCGGCGCGCCATGGGTCGCCCAGCGGGTGTGGGCGATGCCGACGCGGGGGCCTTGCTGCTCCTCCGGCGTCCAGGTGTGCCGGGTCTTCTCGGCGAGCCCGGCCACCTTGCCGACCGACTTCAGGGCGACGAGTCGGTCGCCCGCCTGCAGGGCCAGTCCGGCGGAGTCATAACCCCGGTATTCCAACCGCTTGAGGCCGGCGAGGAGGACGGGGATGGCGGGCGCGCCGCCGACGTAACCGATGATGCCGCACATGGTCTTAGGCGTTGAGGTCCGTCCGAACGATATCGCCGGGTCGAGTGGTGGTGCCGGCGGCCAGCTTCCTTCCGGGATAGATTGAGGTGTGGATGCCGGTATGTACGCCGTCGCCGACGACCGCGCCGAATTTCCGGCGGCCGGTGTCGACCAGCTCGCCAGCCACGAGGGTCCGGTGATTGCGTCCGTCGTGCCGTAGATTGGACGTGAGGGTGCCGGCCCCGAAGTTCACCTTGCGGCCAAGGATGGAGTCGCCGACGTACGAGAGGTGGCCGACGTTCGTGTCGTCTAGGAGGAGGGAGTTCTTGATCTCGACCGCCTGGCCTACGTGACAGCGGTCGCCGATGGTGGTGGCTCCGCGTAGGTAACAATTAGGGCCGATCTTGCAGTCCGCGCCGATGATGACGTCCCCTTCGATGACCACGCCCGGGAGGATGCGGGTGCCGCGGCCGACCTGCAGGCGTCCGTCGAGGGTGAGCGAGGGGTGAACCTCGGCGCTTCGCACGTAATCGGTCTTGGCCTTGAGGCTTTGCTCATTGGCTCGGAGTAGGTCCCACGAATGAGCTAGCTGGAAGGACGTGGCGGCCACCCGGGACGGACCGCCGCCGCCCCTCCGGACCAGTACGGCGCCCTCCTTGGTCGTCAGGGTCGCGTCATCGGAACGGATGAACGCGCGCAGCTCCGTTTCGTCGAGCCAGGCCAGCCCATCGACGACGAAGGTCGCCGGTCCGGGGGCCGCCTCGATGAGGTCAGCCGCCGCCAAGGTGGCGCGCTGATGATCGGCGAGCGGACGATTGCCGACCTTGAGGTGGGCAAGCGTGAGCGGGGCGAGACCGGGAAGCAGGGTCGGCGGGAGCAGCAGGAAGGTCTTCATCTTAGGCAAGTTCCTGTTCGATGACCCCGCGCAGGCGGGCCGACCAAGCGGCGACGACGGCGTCGTCGCGATGCTCGACGAGAATCCGGACCTTGTTTTCGGTGCCGGAGTAGCGGATGAGGTGACGTCCCCGGTCGCCGAAGGCGTCGTCGGCCTCGCGCAACGACGCCTGCAGCCGTGGCAAGGTCTCCAGCGGTGGCTTGGCCCGGACCTGGAGGTTCACGAGGCTCTGAGGGTACTCGCGCATGACCTGCGCCAGGACCGAGAGCGGCTGGCCGCGTCGCTTCATGATCCGCAGGACTTGCAGCGCGCTGAGGATGCCGTCGCCCGTGGTGGCATGGTCGGCGAAGATCAGGTGACCGGAGTTCTCCCCGCCGAAGGAGTAGCCGCCGGCGCGCAGCGCCTCGATGACGTGGCGGTCACCCACCGCGGTCGTGAGGACGGCGATCCCGGCCGTGCGCAAGGCCTCGTGCAGACCCAGGTTACTCATCACCGTGCAGGCCATCGTCGCGCCGCGTAGCTTGCCTTCCTCCATCAAGGCCAGCGCGCACAAGGTCAGGATTCGGTCGCCGGAGACGCTTACCCCGGTCTCGTCGGTGAAGATCACGCGGTCGGCGTCGCCATCGAAGGAGATGCCGAGATCCGCGCCCTGCTCGCGGACGACCCGGCCGGCGTGCTCGGGATGCAGAGCGCCGCAACCCGCGTTGATGTTCAGGCCATCCGGTTCGACGCCGAGCTTCACGACCTTGGCCCCAAGTTCCTTGAAGATCAGCGGCGCGAGCAGGTAGGCCGCGCCGTGGCCGCAATCCACGACGATCTTCATCCCCGCCAGATCGCCGGCGCCGGCGCTCCGCTTGGCGTATTCGATGTAGCGGCCCCGGGCGTCGTCGATGCGGGTCGCCTTGCCGATCTTATCCGGGCTCACCCCGGGGACCTTCCCCTCGCCCAGGATCTCCCGCTCGATCGCCAGCTCCAGTTCATCGGATAGCTTGTAGCCATCGGGCCCGAAGATCTTAAGCCCATTATCCTCATAAGGGTTGTGCGAAGCCGTCAGCATGATGCCCGCTCCACAACCCATCGACTTCGTCAGGTGCGCCACGCCCGGCGTCGGCATCGGGCCGACGAGGAAGACGTCCATGCCGCTAGCGACGAGTCCGCTGGTCAGCGCCGTCTCAAGCATGTAGCCGGAGATGCGTGTGTCCTTGCCGATGATGACGCGATTGTGGTTGGCGCCATTGGATTTCAGGACCCGCGAGATTGCCTGTCCGGTACGCAGCGCGATTTCAGGGGTGATCGGGTATTCGTTCGCTTTCCCGCGAATACCGTCCGTTCCGAAGAGTCGAGTGGTCATGGGGTAATTCGACAAAAACCTATACCTTTCGCAAGTTTAAATGAATGAAATCACTCCTTTATGACAGTTATGATTATACCAGTCATTAAATAGGGCAAAGGTACCGAAACCAGGTCCTGCGGTCTTTGGGAGTGCCGTTCGGGTCGGAAGCGGTCAAATAACGCTTATGAACCTCGTCGGCGCGTGCCTCCTCTCGTTCTTGGCCGCTGGCGGTGAGCAGTCCGCGGTGGCCCCGTCCGCTTCCGAGAAGATGAACGAGGCCACCGTCTTCACGGTGCCGTCTTCACCGGCAAGGCGGAGCTACCAACGTATCGTTTTGGCCAGCGCGGAAGAAGCACGCCGCTTGGGGTTAAGCCCCAAGGAGCTCACCGTGGTTAAAGTACGCGGCGCCGCCCAGCCCCGACCGATGCAGTGGGACGAGCGCACCAAAGAGCCGTACTTCCTGTTGCCGGCCCAAGCCGCCGGCGAGTCAATCGAAGTCACGCTGATCAAGGCCGAGAGTTACCAAGCCGAGGTCAACGTGGAGCACGCCTACATGGAGGACCAACTGTGGATGACGACGCTCGCCGACGGCGTGCAGCGGCGGCTCTTCGCCTTTCAGCACGACGAAATCCTGCCGCCGGGTATCAAGCCCGTCTACCGGCGAGCCGGTTTCATCCATCCGGTGCTGACGCCTTCGGGCCAAGTGATCTCCGGCAGTTTCGCGCCGGACCATGCCCACCACCACGGCATCTGGACCGCGTGGTCGCACACCGACTTCCAAGGCCGCCACCCCGACTTCTGGAATGTGCATCAGGAAACCGGCCGCGTGGATTATCAAGGTCTGGGGCCGCGCTGGATCGGCCCGGTGGACTCTGGTTTCACGGCGACCCTGCGCAGCCTGGATACCGCGACCCAGCCGCCGACCGTGGTCCTGACCGAGGGCTGGCGCGTGACAACGTATGTGCCGGGTCCCGGGACGCCTGAGACGGTCTTCGAGCTCGAGACGACGCAACGCAACGTGACGGCGGATCCGCTCACGCTGACCAAGCACATCTACGGGGGCTTGGGTTTTCGCGGACTGCGCACCTGGACGGTCGACGCCCCGCTGACGTTCGTGACCTCGGAGGGCCAGCTTGGTCGCAAGGCCGGCGACGGTCAGCGCGCCCGGTGGTTCGCCTTCGCGGGCCCGACCGCCCAGGGGCGGGGTGGCATCGCCGTCTTGGCCCATCCGTCCAACGTCAACTTCCCGCAGTGGACGCGCTTCAACCCGAAGGACCCGTTCGTCGCCTTCACACCCGTCCACGACGGCCCCGTCACCATCAAGCCAGACGAGGTCCTGACGCAGCGGTTCCGCTTCGTGGTCTTCGACGGCGAGCCGGATGTGGCCCGGTTGGAGGATTGCTGGCAGGGCTTTGCGCACCCGTCCCGGGCGGTCGCGAAATAATCCCCAAAAGGTGTCGTAAGGAGGGTTGTCGTGGACAGGAACCTCGGGCGAGGTTGTATGGTCTCATCCCCATGAGTTGCCGCCGGTCCGTCCTCGCCCTCCCCCTCCTTTGCGCCCTCGCCGGTGCGGCGGACCTCGTCGACTTCAACCGCGACGTCCGTCCGATCCTCTCTGACCGCTGTTTTGGTTGCCACGGACCCGACGCCAACAAAGGGCGCAAGGCCGGCTTGCGCCTGGATGAATTCGCGGGCGCGACCAAGAAACTGAAAAGCGGCGATACGGCCATCGTGCCGGGCGACCTGAAGCGCAGCGCCGTCATCGCGCGCCTCAACAACACGGACCCCGACGAGATCATGCCGCCACCGGAGCTGCACCGGCCGCTCTCCGCCGGCGAGAAGGACATCCTCACGCGCTGGATCGCCCAGGGCGCGAAGTACGACCCGCACTGGGCCTTCGTCAGCCCCAAGGCCCACCCGGCGCCGACGGTAAAGGCCACCGACTGGCCCAAGGACCCGCTCGACCGCTTCATCCTCGCCAAGGCCGAAGCCGCTGGCCTACGCCCGAACGCCCCGGCCGACCGCGCGACGTGGCTGCGCCGCGTCTCCTTGGTGCTGACCGGTCTGCCGCCCACGCCGGCTGAGGTCGATGCTTTCCTGGCCGACCAGTCCCCGGACGCTTTCGAGCGGAAGGTCGACGGGTTACTGGCGTCCCCCCGCTACGGCGAACATCTGGCCGTAGCCTGGATGGACCTCGCACGCTACGCCGACACTTGGGGCTACACCGGGGACAATGGGATGTTCGCTTGGCCCTGGCGCGACTGGGTCCTGCAGGCGCTCAATGACAATAAGCCTTACGATCAATTCTTGACTGAGCAATTGGCGGGCGACCTCCTTCCCAATCCGACCCAGGACCAACGCGTGGCGACGGCTTTTAATCGCCTGCACCGGATGACGTTCGAAGGCGGTTCCATCGCCGAGGAATTCCGCCAAGACGGCATTAACGACCGTGTCAGTACAGCGAGCTACAGCTTCATGGGTTTGACGATGGAATGCGCGCGCTGCCACGACCACAAGTACGACCCCATCTCCCAAAAAGACTTTTTTTCGATGGCCGCCCTGTTCGGCGACCAAAATGAGAATGGCCTTCTCTCCTTCCACGGCGAAGTGCCGCCACCGTTTGTCCGCTTATTCAAGTCCGACGCCGACCGCACCAAGGAACAGCAATTAAAGGCGGCCATCGTCGCCGCCGAGAAAGCCCTTGCGGCCCTCCCGACTCCGTCCGTCACCCAACTCGGCCAGACCGCCCCGACCGCCCCCACCGTGCACCTTCCGCTGGATGTGTTCACCAAAACGGGTGCGGATAATGCCATCGCCAACGGTAAGCCCGCGAAGTTTGAACGCCGCAGCGACCCCGACGACCTGCAACTGACCCCCGGGGTGAAAGGCCAAGGGGTTAAGTTTGACGGCGATGCGGGGTTCATCCTTCCCGACTTCCGCCAGCTGGGCCGGTTCGAGCCTTTGACGTTCTCTGCATTCATCCGCTTCGGTGAAAAGAACGCCCGCGCCACCGTGCTGCATTCCACTGGCTTCTATACCGGCGACGGCGATGCGACTGGCGTGGAATTGCTGGTCACCGAGGGGAAACTCCGCTGGAGCATGATTCACCTCTGGCCCAATAGCGCGGTCTCTATCATCACCAAAGCCGAACTGCCGCTTAACGCGTGGCATCGCCTCACGGCGACCTATGACGGCTCTTCCCAAGCCTCCGGCCTCCACCTCTACTTAGATGGCCGCGAGATGGCCACGACGGTGGTGCGGGATACGCTTCACGCTAAGTCACGCAACAACGCCCTCGAAATCGGCTCACGCACGCGTGATGCCGGCTTCCGTAACGGTTCCCTCGACGAGGTTCAGCTCTGGAACCAAGCGCTGACCGCCGTTGAGGTGGCCAGCCTCCACGGAATCGATCCGAAGACACTGCCATCGAAGGTTCAGCTGACGCACGCGCGCGAACGGACGGATACGGCTTTCCAAGAAGCGTGGAAGAAACTCCAACAGGCGCGCCGCGACCTCGCCGCTCATCAGGAATCAGTCCCCGCGTTCTTCGCGATGGAGCATTCCCCTCTGGCGCCTAAGGCTTACGTGCTCACCCGCGGTGAATACGACAAGCCCGACCTCACCAAGCCGTGCGAGCCAGGCGTGCCCACCCAAGTCTTCCCTTGGGACGAAAAACAGCCGCGCAATCGACTCGGACTCGCCCGCTGGCTGACTGACCCGAAAAACCCCCTGACCGCCCGCGTGGCCGTCAATCGACTGTGGGCGCATGTCTTTGGCAACGGCCTCTTCGCTTCGAGCGAGAACCTCGGCCTGCAAGGCGACCAACCGACGCACCCAGAATTACTCGATACCCTCGCCGTCGACTTCATCCGTGGCGGCTGGAACACGAAGGCCATGCTCCGTCGACTGGTGCTGAGCGCAACGTTCCAACAGTCGTCGACGCCCACGGCTGCGGCCCGAGAAAAAGACCCCGCCAACCTCTGGCTCGCTCGCGGCCCGGTCCTCCGCCTGACCGCCGAGATGGTCCGCGACCAAGCCCTCTTGGCCTCCGGCAAACTCGTCGAGAAAGTCGGCGGCGCCAGCGTGCAAGAAAACGCCCATCGCCGGAGCGTCTACACCTTCCGGAAGCGCACCTCCCCGCCGGATAATATGTTGATATTCGACGCGGGCTCCCGCGAGATTTGTCAGCCCAAACGGCTGAACACGAACACACCACTCCAAGCGCTGGTGCTGCTGAATAATCCCGGCTTCGTGGAGTCGGCCCAGCAAATCGCCCTACGCATTAGCAAAGAAGCGACGGATCCGAAGGACCAGATTACCTTGGCCTTCCGCCATGTCTGTACCCGCTCCCCTCGCCCAACCGAGCTCACCGCCTTAGTGGAACTCTACACCCAACAGAAAGCTCAGCTGGCGCAACTCGCTCCTGTCGCGCCCGTCGTGCCCGTGGTGACCGAACCGAAGCCCGACCCGAAGGCTAAGGCCGAGCCCAAGGGCAAGCGTGCCGCCGCCCCGGCCAAAGCCGCGGCCATCTCAGCTGACCCGGCCTTGGCCGCGCTCACGCTCGTCTGTTCCACCATCTTGGCGAGCGATGCTGCCGTGACTTCGCGCTAATCCCATGAGCCACCCCCTCCCTAGTTACGACGGTCTCATGCAGCCCACGCGGCGCCACTTCCTCGGCGCGTCGGCCCTCGGCCTCGGTGCCCTTGCCATGCGTGGCATCCTGGGTGATGCCCACGCGGCGGCGCTACCCAAGGGCACGCACTTCCCCGCCAAGGCGAAGCGCGTCATCTACCTATTCCAGGCCGGCGGCCCGTCGCAGTTCGAGACGCTCGACCCGAAGCCGTTGCTCCGCGAGAAGCATCAGCAGCCGCTACCGGATTCGGTCCGCCAAGGCCAGCGCCTGACGGGGATGAGCGGCTACCAGGCCACCCTGCCGCTTGCGGGTTCCTTCACGAACTTCAAGAAGTACGGCCAGTCGGGCGTCGAGTACAGCGACCTGCTCAGCCAGACCGGCGCGCTGGCCGACGACCTCTGTGTGATCCGCTCGCTCCACACCGAGGCGATCAACCACGACCCGGCGATCACCTTCTTCTGCACCGGCAACCAGGTCGCCGGTCGCCCGTCGATGGGCGCGTGGGCTTCCTACGGCCTGGGCAGCATGAACGACAACCTGCCCGCCTTCATCGTGCTGGTGTCGCAGGACGCCAGCAAGGACCAGCCGCTCTACTCGCGCCTGTGGGGTGCCGGCTTCCTCCCGTCCGAGCACCAAGGTGTGCAGTTCCGCGCCGGCAAGGAACCCGTGCTCTACCTGACGAATCCCGAAGGGGTTTCCCCGCACGCCCGCCGCGGGATGCTCGACGCGCTCGGCAAACTCAACGCGGACCAGCGGGCGGCCGAGCTCGACCCGGAGGTCGACGCCCGCCTTGCCCAGGCCGAGATGGCCTACCGTATGCAGACCAGCGTGCCCGAGGTGGCCGACCTCTCCAAGGAATCGCCCGCGACCCTCGCGATGTACGGTGACAGCGTGAAGACACCGGGATCGTTCGCCGCCAATTGCCTGCAGGCCCGCCGCCTCATCGAGAAGGGCGTGCGCTTCGTGCAGCTCTTCCACCAAGGTTGGGACCAGCATGGCGGCCTACCCGGCGGGATCACCCGCCAGTGCAAGCAGACCGACCAAGCCTCCGCGGCGCTTATCAAGGACCTCAAGCAGCGCGGCCTGCTCGACGACACGCTCGTCATCTGGGGCGGCGAGTTCGGCCGCACGGCCTACAGTCAGGGCAAGATCACCGCGAACAACTACGGCCGCGACCATCACCCCCGTTGCTTCAGCGCCTGGATGGCGGGCGGCGGCATCAAGGGCGGCCATGTCCACGGCCAGACCGACGAGTTCGGCTACAATATCGTCAAGGACCCGGTGCACGTGCACGACCTCCACGCCACGATGCAGCACCTGCTCGGGGTCGACCATGAACGGCAGACCTTCAAGTTCCAAGGGCGCTACTACCGCCTAACGGACGTCGCCGGCCACGTGGTCAAAGGCGTGATTGCTTAGTCGGCGTCGGCCCGCTCTGCTTGGGCCGATGTCCTCCGCGCCGCAGGCCTCCGCCGTCCAGCACGCTTCGTTCCGCCTCTACCTCGGCGCGATCGTCCTCGGGACCCTCGGCATCCAGATTCAAGGCGTTGCCGTCGCCTGGCAGGTCTTCCGCTTGACGCGGGCCGACACCGAGAACGCGGCCCTGGCCCTCGGGGCCATCGGCCTGGCCGAGGTCATCCCCTTCGTCGCCGCCGTCCTCTTCGCCGGCCATGTCGCCGACACGCACGACCGCCGCCGCATCGCCCGACTGGCGCTGGCCGCGATGACGCTGCTCGGGCTGATCCTCTTCGCCCAGAGCCTACTGCGGCTCGAAGCCTGGCTGCAGCTCACGCTCCTCTACGCGATGGTCACCCTCGGCGGGCTAGCGCGGAGTTTCCTGACCACGGCACGCCAGGCCATGATCGCCGAGCTGCTCCCACGCGAGCTGATCGCCGGCGGCGTTCGCTGGCGCAACACGCTCTTCGAACTGGCCTGCGTCCTTGGCCCGGGCATCGCCGGCATCCTACTCTGGCTGGGCGGCGAACCGGTGACCTATGGCTGCATGCTCGGCTGCTTCATCGGCTCGCTCGTCGCCACCACCCTGCTCCGCCCTGGCCAGAAACTCCAGTCCCGCCAACCCGAACCCATCTTCCAAAGCCTGGCGGTCGGCATCCGGTTCATGCTCAGCCAGCGCGTCATGCTCGGCGCATTCACGCTGGACCTCTTCGCCGTCCTGCTCGGCGGGGCCGTCGCCCTCCTCCCGATCTTCGCGCAGATGCTCGGGGTCGGCGAATTAGGTTTTGGCCTCCTTCGGGCGGCGACCTCGATGGGCGCGGTGATCATGTCCATCTACCTCATCGTCCGCCCGCCGCTCGAACGCGCAGGCCCCGCGCTCTACGCCTCCTTCGCGCTCTTCGGGCTCTGCATCATCGGATTCGGTCTCTCGATCCAACTGGCGGCGCTCCTGGGGCTCGGGTTGCAGGCGGCCTTCGTCTTCGCCTTCCTCTTCCTGCTAATCTCGGGCGCCGCCGACGCGGTCAACGTCATCATCCGCCAGACAATCCTCCAGACCACCGTGCCGCCGGAGATGATGGGCCGGGTCTCCGCGGTCACCGCGGTTTTCGTCGGTTGCTCCAACGAGCTCGGCATGGCGGAGTCCGGCCTCGCGGCCCGCCTCCTCGGGACGGTCAATTCGGTCGTCTTCGGCGGCCTGGCGACCTTCGGCGTGATGGGGTTGACCCATTGGCGCTTCCCCGAGATCTGGCGCCTCCGGAAAGTCGGCCA